>Ga0307374_10002222_pt1 | contig 34846 bp, 49 predicted proteins | sample OX3MG_FD_202532 | JGI IMG/M metagenome (GOLD analysis project Ga0307374, IMG submission 202532) | Soil microbial communities from Risofladan, Vaasa, Finland - OX-3 | ecosystem: Environmental > Terrestrial > Soil > Coastal area > Acid sulfate soil | place: Finland: Risofladan, Vaasa | collected... | reverse complement strand
TTTCTTTTAGTTTGTTATCTTTAGTTTGTTATCTTTGATTTTTGTGACTTCATTTTTGAACTTGTCTGACCATATTATCTGTGTGATTACCATTTGGCAAATTCCGCAAAGAATTTAGAGGTCTTGGCTTTTCCCCCCTTGCCGCTTTCTATCTCCTGCCACGCCTCATGGATAGACTTGAGTGTTTTGACATCATCCTGGCTTAATTTTTGGTTTATCTTTTTTAAAACAATCAAGCCTTTTTTTTCTGTTATAGCAAATACATTTCCATCCTTTATGTCAAGTTTTTTTCTTACTTTGTCAGGTATTACTATCTGGCCCTTGCTGCTCATGGTGGTAAACATGGTCTCATTTGACATAAGGTAAGATTATCTTACGGGTTATTTGATATATTTGCATAATATTATGTGATATTACATAATATTTTATAATATTGCCTGACAATCCTTATGATTAGATATCTTTCCAAAACTCCATTGTCCGCACAGTCGTTTCTTTGATGAGGCCAAGTTTGTAGATATGAATGGAACAAAAACGGACTCTTCTGCTCAAAGTTTATCCCAGATCTCATCTTCTTTATTATTCCATAATTTTTTTGTTGTTGCTTCGGCATTTTTTAAAGTCAAACTCTGATGTAAATTTCTTGGATATTTTTGAGTATTTCTTGACAAGGTAATTTTTCTGCTATTTCTTTTTGGCGTATCTTGACCTACTGAGCAGTTCTTTTGATGAGACTGCCTCCAAATAGCGACTGGCTTTCTTTAATTCTTTGTCGTGTGTCACAATATATTGTGCACCTTTTGCAAGTCCGGTAGCAATTATCACAGCATCAGGCAATCTAATACCTACATCTGCACGGATCCTCGCAGCTGTATCAGCTATCTCAAGGTCAAGATCTACAATCACAAAGCCCCTGACAGAAATCAGATGGGCAAGCAATTCCTCCTTACCCCTCTTGTCTCCTTGGGAATAGTATCCGGCGCATAATTCTGCAATTGAGATTACTGATATGATTCCTTGTATGGAACCGTCCTCAACTGCATCCAGCACCTGCAAAGAATGTGTAGAATGGGATTCGTTGACATTCTTGGCATTCAATAAGATATTTGTATCCAGTACAGCAGTTATTGCCATTCTTTACGCATTCTCTTTTGGAACTTGACGCTGTGTTCTTTCCACGGTTTCTGTTTGCGTAAAATCTCGGAGAGTTTTTGCCTTGAAGCCTTTCTTATTGTTGCCTGCCCGTTCTCAATGACAAAAATTACTCTATCACCTTCCTTTAGATCCAGCGAATCCCTGATCTCCTTTGGAATTGTTATTTGGCCCTTGGTGGTGATTGAACCTATACTCAGCTCTGACATTTCCTTACTTTATAGTAAGTCTTTCCATTCTAATAAGTATTGCAACTAGAGATTCTGTCAACTCCCGGTTGATCTCAACGATCTTCTGATTACCTCTTGAAGCGATGACAGTATGGCATATTCATCAAATGTACTGTATCGCAATAAACATCGGATTGCAAGGCATCATATTTGTTCATGAGGAGAATCAATTTTTCAGCTAATGTTTTTTGTAAACACGTTTTCTAAGATCAGATTCCACTACAAAGATTATCATTTTGCTTTGCTGCAAATCTAAAATTACCCTGTAATGGCATACTCCAAGTCTATAGAATGGTGAATTTGTCAGCCTCATAACAACTCTGAATGGATCTTCCATGCAGCTCAATACTGAATCATAGATCTTTTGTGCATTTTTTGTATCAATTTTTTCCAATTGCTTTACAGATTTCTCAGACCAGATTACTTGCCATGTCATTGTAGTCCTAGCTTCTTTTTGACTTGATCTGACGTATACACACGTCCTGCCTTGATGTCAGCAATGCCTTGCTCAATGTTCTTTATCGCTGCCTTGCTCAATACATCATCCTCTTGAGTGATTTTCAACAGTCTGGCAATCACTGTTTCATAGGTTTCTCCTGGGTGATTCATCTGCTTTCTGAGATCATTTTTGATCTTTCTAGAAAGCTTGATCGTACTTTGCTCCATGGTTATACCATGGTATACCATAGTATAATATAAAAAGTATTGAACCAGCATTTACACAAAAATGAACACCTAGAAAACTGGTGCGTTATTTTCCCAGCATCTCAGATATCTTTGCAAAGCTCCACTGCCCGCACCGGTCTTGGTAGAATTTCAGAAATATCCTTGTCCCGCATTTGAGACAAGCATTATACTATCTTGGCACAAAATCTTGGCTGTAATCTTTGGAGTGTCTCAAGAGACAAAGAAGGAGAATTGTGAATGTGCTGATGATGACAAATGATTTTGAGATGATCTTTTAGAATCAATAAATACAGCATTGCCAATCAATAGGTCAAAGATGGAATTAACTGCAATAATTAAGAAAGGAGAAAAACAGTATGTGGCCCTCTCCCCTGAGGTAGATGTGTCAAGCCAGGGATATACAGTGGAAGAAGCATTAAAAAATTTGAAAGAGGCCGTAGAGTTGTACATAGAAGAGATTGGACTGCCAGAGGGAATTGGTACAGAACAGATGATAATTACAAGTCTTGAAATAGATAATCATGACAAGGTTGCCAGTACTGTCAGGTAGTGATCTGGTAAAGATCCTCTCAAAGGCGGGATTTCAGTTTGCAAGACAGAGAGGAAGTCACATAATTCTCGTCAAGTTTTATGAGAATAAAAAAAGAGCAGTCGTGGTACCAAATCACAAAGAGATAGACAGAGGAACTTTGTTGGAGATTATCAGACAAGCAGGACTTGCAAAAGATGAATTTCTAAAACTGGTCTGATGTTTTATCAGTGACTTGGAATATACAAGATGTGGTATTTTCACAGTCAAGGATTCAACACATAAGAATAAACTTGAACATATCATAGAATTCCTTCTTTACTTTTTCCGTCACATTTTCTCTGACTTGCCAAACTGCGAATTACAAGAGACTTTTCCAAGATAAGTATTGTGTTTACCTTTATTCTGCTGTGTTTTGGAAGAATCCCAGCCAAGAGTCATATTTGTAAGAATTTTTTACTTTTAAATCTGATCCAGTATATCTACGATGCAAGCATCTCAGATATCTTTTCAAAGCTCCACTGCCCGCACCGGTCTTGTTCCATCTTTACCAGTCCCTTGTCCTTCATCTGAGATATGACATGTACTGCAAACGGCAGTGCGCCTGTTGCACCAGGAGAATTGTAATTTAATATGTGAAATGACTTTTCACCCTGTGTAATTACGGCATCCGGTACAAACTTGCCGTCCTTGTCTATCACCGATGCCCGTATTCCCGCAGTTCCCCGTTTCTTGAATTTTTTTGGGTCTACCTTTGGAAGAAATTCCCTTACCCGGTTTATCATCACGGTTTTCGATATTGAGGACAATAGTTCTCCTGAAGCCAGTGAGATAAACTGCGAGTCAAACAACATCTTGGCAGCACCAGACGAGAGCATTTCAAGTACCTTGGATGGCATTTTTTTTATGTTCTCTGATATGGTGTATCCATATGGGCTAAAGACAGGCACTGCATTTGGTCCCACCTCGCACCTTCCGTCAGAGCGGACAATCCAGTGAGGGTCTAAAAACGGGTACTCGGGGTGCTTGGGTACGGAATATACGCTTGTCCTTGTAAGATTTTGGTACTCTGGTCCTGCCTGCCAGTACTCTCCCCGGAAATGAATGTCGGTAAGATCATCTCTTACACCCATCTGGTGTGCGATATCAATTGACATGCCTCCTGCTGCATTGATTAGAAAACCAGTCTGGATGATACCATTGTTTGTCTTTATCTCAAGAAAATCTTTCCTGTCCAAGATATGCTTTGCTCTTGTGTTTAGCAGAAATGCTGCACCGCTTTGTTTTGCATCCTCCATGATATATCCAGTGAGGATACCATAATCCACCGATGCATCCCTTTTGCAAAAAATTGCCTTTTGGCATGATACCTCCGGCTCTAGTTTCTTTACTTGTTCCCTGTCAAGCAAGATGATATCGTCTTTTTCCAGTCCGTTTTGCACACCCCATGACATGTACTTTTCAAGCCTCTTGATTCCCGGCTCGTCAAGTGCTACTTCCAGTACGCCATCTTTTTTGAATGCGAGGTTTTTTTGTTTGGAATATTGCTCCCACATATCAAAGCCTAGCTTTGCAGATTTTGCAAATATCCTCTTTTTTTCAGGGTCATAGAGAAATGGTGCGTGAACTTTTCCCGTGTTTCGCGAGCTTGTGTGAAACCCTGCCTTTGGTGCCTGGTCAAGCACCAGTATCTTGCTTTTTGTTGTTTGGGATAAAAAATATGCAAGAGATGTTCCAAGTATCCCTGCTCCAATTATTGTAATATCTGGCTTCAATTATTTTGTGTCATATATTGATGAAATTAGGTGTTGTGCCAAATGACATACTCGGTTTGGTTTGCTCTTGTTTTATGACCGCTGGTAGTTGATAGTACCAAGCATAGTTGAATTTATAAGATATGTATTACATGTAATACATATGAAGAAGAACATGATTACTGTAAGAGATGTAGATGAAGAGGTACTGAGAAAATTCAAAACCATGATTACATCAGATAAAATGAAGATGGGTCAGGCATTAACGCATGCAATGAAAGATTGGATGAAGCAGAAAGAACGATCAGAAAAAATGGATTCAACACAACTTCTCAGAGCCAAGCCCTTTGATTGGGGAAAAGGGACAGAAAAGACAAGCGAGGAAATAGATGACATACTGTATCTGAGAAAATGATAATACTCGATACAAGTTTTATTGTTTCTTATTTTAATACAAGGGACCAAAACCATTCCAAAGCAGTGAAATTTATGAAACAAATGCATGAGCCACTTTGTCTGACAGATTATATTTTTGGAGAGACAGCAACAGTAAGCTTGATCCGCCTCAAAAGTATTGAAAAGGCATCAAGGATAGGGGAGATATTAAAATCGCTTAGGATAATTGATGTAGAAAAGTCAAGCTTTGATAAGGCATGGGATCTTTTTTGCAAGCAAAAGGATACTGCCCTTAGCTTTACAGACTGTACAACGATATCAATCATGCAAGAGAACTACATTGAAAAAATTGCTACCTTTGATGGAGATTTTAGCAAGATCTGGGGAATAAAAGTAGTTGGTCCCTAGTTTTACCACACAGTGAAGAGAGTATAACAAACTTGGACTTGCCATAAACGCGCTTTCTATGATCAGTTTCTATAACAAAAATTATCAATTTTCCTTGCTGTATGTACAAAATTATTCCATAATTGCCTACGCCGATTTTATAAAATTTTGGGCTGCCAAGTCTTGATACCATATCACATGGATCATTTTCTAGTTCCAAGAACCCTATAGCGAATCATTTTTGCAGTCTTTTTGTCTTCTTTTCCAGAAATATTTTGAATGCCAAAACTACAAGGGTGTGAGTTCTAACTTCCCGTACTTTCTTCTTTTCAAATTCTGCAATTACCTTTCTTTCACATTCATCTGGTTTTGCCTCACCGGCAAGACCCATAGAACCTGTGACAAGAAATTTTATACATCTCCAAGATGTTTTGTGTTGCATTCCCTGCCAGCGGCAACCAAAAGCTTGCGGTCAGATGAAACAAGTGCCGAACCTGTCTTCTTGGCAACGTGTATGTAGAGGCAATCATAAAAATGCAATCCATGCCTTAAGGACATCTCAAGTATACCCGGTAAGACATTCCAGTCATCACTTGATATCTCCATTGGCAACTTTATGAGGCTCTCATATGCTCTCACAGCATAATTCTTTTCCGTGATACCTCTCCGAGTCATCTTGTACAACACACTTCCTACTTCATGGTAAATGATGCTAGGGGCATACAGAATTGTCTTTGGATCTGAGATAAGCTTCACGGCGTTTTGGGAGTATTCTTCCTCGACTACCAGCTTGACAAGCACGCTGGCGTCTACGGTACATCTCATCGCTCTTCTCTGGTCTTCCTGGATAATACTTCGGAAGTGTATTGTGTCCTGTTCTTTGGCACCTTGTTTTTGGTTCGAAACTCAAGAAAGCCTGCTATGTCTTGCTTTCTTTCGTACTCTTTTATCTTGGCCTCTATTGTCTTTCTCAACACTTCACTCCACGATATGTTCATCGATTGCATCTTTTCCTTGATACGCCTTGACACTTTGACTGAGACTACGGATGTGTTACTGTCTTGCACATGAAATATCTGCAGTTCTTGATTATTAAGTACTACCTACTGGTATACTTGACGGTATTACCAGTTGTAGGTTCTGGCGGCCCTGAGATTCGAGGAAATGTCATAATTGGAAAAAACACGACAATTACTAGATACTCGTTTGTCACAGGTCCCGGCAATAATTGGTGATAATTGTATCACATGGCCTGCAGGTCTGCATCAGCATCTAGTTGACAATATCTTTTAGGCCAGTCTCCAATGTCCTCAATTGATAAGATTTGGCTCTTTTTTGAGTCTAGATTGTTTTTACCAGTCTTGTGCTGTGAGTGTAATGTGTTTTCATTTGCTAGATGTTCCCACCATTGAGGATTATGCTAGTACCAGAAGGCTTTCAATGCTTGGTCAAATTCGTATCTTGGCATCAAAGCCTGTCGCTTTTTGTATCTTGGAGCAATCAATGAAATATCGCATGTCATGGCCTGGCGCTATAATTTATTTTTGACTTTGGCAAGTATCCGTTCTGCCCATTTTATGGAGTTTTTGGCATCTTCCGGACTTGTAAAATCAGGCTGATATTGTGCAGTATTTTTTAGGTCAAGCAATGAAGAAAATTGCGTTTTGATATCATTATGTTCTTCCGGAGTAGGAATCCCTTTGACCAATGACAAGATCTAGCCGTGCTCGCCTGATGCCCTCAAATCCTTTTTCATGCGTGGTAAGCGCATCCAGGGCATTAATCCCGCTGTGAACAGCATTGGTTACTGTAGCGTCATATTTTTTCTGTGACAAGGCGTACCTAGCTATTTCCAGCAGGTTTTCTGCTTTGGTAAGATAGTTTTGTGATTTTTTGCGACTACAGATTTTGTCATTTGATTATGTTCACCAATTCCTTACCAGTAATTAGAATATGATCTTTAATAATTGAGTTTATCAGATCGCTGTTTTGTTTTGATTAAGTTGTTTTTCAGAGAATATCATGTGAGAGATTTTTGTATGAAACCTTAAAGATATTTCTTCTATAACTTTTGAAACAATTTCAATTGCGGTATCTAGCGGTATTTGTCTTTCTGAAATATAAACAGTGTTTAGATCTGCCTATGCTTTTCTTGTCTCAAGGAATTTGTCAATGGGTTCTGTATTTTATGAGCTTTTGAACTCTACTGAAAGGTCATCTTTCTTGATAAAACTTGAAGACTAGATATTTTGGTAAGATAGGAAAAATTTCGACCCATTTGTGTCTAGCATTTTTGTAAATCATTATATATGATGGTATACTTTAGTATACTAGTGGACACCACTATAAAAATAAAAGACGATACGCGAGCAAAACTTGAGAACTTTAAGATTTACTCAAAGGAGACATACAATGACATAATTGAGAGATTAATGAAGATAGCCCAGGATGATGATCTTGATCCTCAGACAATAAGAAACATCAGAAAATCCCTTGATGACATAGAAAAGGGCAAGATCTACACTCTTGAACAAGTAGAAAAAGAACTTGGCCTACAACATACTAGTAACTGATACTGCAAAAAAGCAACTGGCAAAAATTGACAAGCAGGCAGCAAAAAGGATAGATAAAAAACTGCGAGAAATTTCACACGATCCATTTCTTCATGTCTCAAGACTTGCAGGACTAGAACTTTACAAGGTAAGAGTTGGCGACCATAGAGTTCTAATGAGCATTCAAAAAGACAAGTTAATCATAATGGTAGTTGAAGTTGGACATAGGCGTAACGTGTACAAATAGGACTTGCTCTTGGCATCCATATGTTGTAATGAGTCTTACATGGAAAAAAATCATAGAAAGCATGGTTTGGTTTTTTTGCATACATGAAATATTTCTTAAAATACATGTTTCTGATACATGGTTCCATTGCAGAGATACTTACCAGAAGATTGTCTCTTTCAATGCCTTGATCAAACTTGTATCTTGGCTTACATCCACTCTAAGAATTGATGATTTCTACAGAGCCATTTTGATATCTGAAATTAAATGTCTTCAGAGCCCATAACAGTGAGATGTTTTGCGGCAACCTTGGCAAGCAAAGCATCATCAGTTACAAGGACAAGTCCTGATTGTTTAGCCACTAGAACATATGCTGAATCATAAAAGGTCAGACCTGCATCTATTGAAAGATTTTTTATTTTCTCTTCCATTCCAGCAATTTCCAATACGTGCATGTTCGGTCTTAAAAGCAGGAACGATTCTAATATTTTACATGCTTGCTGTGACGTGATATTTTTTTTCACATATGCAAGCTTCCATATGACATTTCCTATTTCATACATGGTAAGATCCAAGATGCTCTGAGATTTTAGTAACTTTAATGCATTAGAACCATTTTTTATTATCACATTAAACAGGGCACTTGTATCAAAGAGCCTATCTTTCATCTCGCGATGTCCTTACAGCCCTTACAATATCACTTTTTTTCAGATGCCCAAGTGTTGACCGTAGCTCATCCATGTTTTTACCCAGTTCTTTTTCCTCGATTACCCTTATCTTTTCTTCAAGGGCATCCCTCACAGTCTGGCTTATTTCTATGCCATAGCGGGCCGCCTTTTCTTTTAGACTCTTTGGGATCTTTGCTGAAACCACGGTACTCATTTTCAATATTACTTTGTAGTATTACCATTTAAGTATTACTGATATGGTATTATTTGATTTTACTGGAATTTGTATTTTACAGTTTTGGCATCTTGTGCCTTTGGTGATAAATGGGAAAAGTCTGTTCTTTTCTTGCCAGTTCTCTTGTTTTTCGGTATATGGTGACATGAGTTGGATGATAGTTATGATGTTATTTTTCGCTAGAATCTCTGCAATCTAGATTATCCGTCTGTTGTGCTCTTCATCCTCAGGTGAAAATCCAGGTCCAATTTTCATATCTGGATAAAAGTGGAAAACATGTCAGTGCCAATAACAACATCCATCATCCCAGATTTTCCATCAGTTCACTGGCTTTTCTGATATTCTTTGCGCTTTCCTCAAGACTCTCTTGTGTACTGACTTGGTTTCGTTGATTCTCCTTGTGGCAATCTCGTTTATCAGCTTGTCAATATGATATGCCTGTTTTGATTCCGTGTTGAACCTGTACATTATGGCATTGCCAACAGTTCTTGTCTGCATTACAACATCCTGGCTTGCTAGTTTTTTGATCTCAGTCAAGACAGTTTTAAATGATACACCAGAGAATTTGGCAATGTCAGATGCAGAATAGTCCCATAGTTTGTGTGTTGAAAGAAAATCCAATATCTTTGAGCTTGCCACGGGAAACATGCTTTCAAGTGGGCCATCAGGCATTGCTTTGGTACTTGACATAGTACGTATCATGATATCATGGTACAGCAAGTTACTATATTAAATTTACCCTATCTATGTAATCTAGTAAATAATTATTAAATATCTGACATGCATACAAAATGGTATGAAGCACGATGGCATGTTGTTTTTCATCTTGGAAAAGATGTACAGGAACAGGATTGTTGGTGCAAGACACATTTCATTTGAGGACTTGGGGACCGGATGCCCGTCACATGAGAGAGGAAATATTGAAAAGGGGTTAAAGAAACTTGTAAAGGAAAATCTTGTCTTGCAGCACCCTACTTCATATGGAATGCAGTATGCATTAAATCCGCAACGGCTCCAGGATATCATGAATGTTTTTGGAATAGAGTGAGTTTAGTTTTTAGAAGAGTCAGACTTGAGTCTGTCTTTGTGTTCTGGTAGCAAAAGTCATTTGATCTTGATATGTTTCTAAACGTGGATTTATGTTCTGATAACTTGGCAATCCCAACTTGGCAGTTTCCTAAAATACATGTTTCTGATACATGGTTCCATTGCAGAGATACTTTACCAGAAGATTGTCTCTTTCAATGCCTTGATCAAACTTGTATCTTGGCTTATATCCACTCTAAGGATTACTGGATGATTCTACTAATGAAGGCTTAAATGCATGTACATGCATTATACTCTTTCATGGGAACAACTACAATCTCGCTCAACAATGAAGCATACAGGGTACTCAAGGCCCAGAAAAGAGAAGGCGAGTCTTTCTCAGATCTTGTACTGCGCAAGTTTGGCAAGGGTAATCCCGCTGCAATCCTGGCCTACCTAGAGAAGAGTAAACCAAACATGGAGCTTGCAGAACATATCCAAAGATCAAGCGAAGAGTTACGCAAGAATCTCAAGCTTGCAAAGGTCAAGCTGTAGGGCATGGTTTGTGCTGAGACCAGCTTTATCATAGCACTTGAAAGGCGTGAGAAAGGTGCAATTGAAAAGATGCGGGAGATTGAAGAGAGGGCAGATACTGTTTATGTAACTGCCATTACCGTTGCCGAACTATACCACGGAGCTTATATCTCAAAGGACAGGGCAAGAGCACTGAAGGACTCGGAAGAACTGCTTGGACGGTTTGCCATACTAAACTTGGACTATGAATCTGGCAGAATATGGGGCCAGTTGGCAGCCTCTATGAGATCAAATGGAATAGGAGACAGAGATCTCTTCATTGCAAGCATTGCAATTGCAAATAGGCAGACCCTCATAACAAAGAACAAAAAGCACTTTGAGCGAATAGCCGGCCTAGATGTAGAAGGCTGGGAATAGAGACTTGCGAGATTTAATGGTTCCACAAAACCAGTTTGTCACATCTGGCGGCCCTGAGATTCGAGGAAATGTCACAATTGGAAAAAACACGACAATTACTAGATCTTGTTTGTCACAGGTCCTGGCAATAATTGGTGATAATTGTATCACATGGCCTGCAGGTCTGTATCAGCATCTAGTGGACAATATCTTTTAGGCCAGTCTCCAATGTCCTCAATTGATAAGATTTGGCTCTTTTTTGAGTCTAGATTGTTTTTACCAGTGTACAGTCCATGGCTGCAGGTTACCTCATGTCAGGGACTAGATCCAGTCGTGCCTGCCATGGTTTTGTTTGCCGTGGTTTGAGTTTTGTTTTCCATGATTCTGGTTTTGTTTTCCATGGTTTAGGTCATGTCCCAGTCCGTGCAGTTTTTCCAGTGTGTTGTTATGGATCTTGGCATCTTTTTGTGCAAAGTTTTCATGTCCTTGCTTGATGTTGTCAGGTACAAGACTTCTTAATTGCTTGAAATCCACATGAAGTTGTTTTTGCTCACCCCTGAACTGTTGGTTGATCCCTTGCAGTGTTGCCCTGCACTGGTTCATGATATTCTTCCTGTCAGATGGATTTTCCCGGGCTTGCTCTCGGCAGTCCTTGATTGCCTGCTTTTCCATGGTCTCTTGCTGCTTGAATCCATTGCGTATCTGGTGTATGAATGAGGATATCTGCTGGCCAATGTTGGTTCCATTTGAGAACCCAAATGTCACAATTGTTCCGTTTGGCAGTGTTATATTGACACTTGTTGCATTTGAGAATCCAAAGTGTATCTTGGTTTCATTGTCTTTGTTGTTACCATGATCGTCACTGCCTTGGGTCTCATTTTGATTTTCATGGCTGTTACCTTCATTGCTGTTGGTGGCATTTTGGTTTACATGGTTGTCATTTTGATTATTATCACTTTGGGTATTTTGTTCATTTTCACTATCAGAGAATACATTAGGAATTGTGACAGAGCCTGCAAGTATTGCGATGAAAAGTAGGGCTACTAGTTTTTGCATTTGAGGTACCTGTGCAGGTTTTGCTATTAAGGCCCAGTATGAAATCACACGTAACCCTTAAATGAAAAAACAGATGCCTGATGTTTTTTGTATCGCGGAGCAACCAATGAAATATCCCTTGTAATAGTAGCCTGTCTCTACTTTTGTAATTTATTTTTGACTTTGGCAAGGATACGTTCTGCCCATTTTATTGAATTTTTGGCTTCTTGACTTGTAAAATCAGGCTGGTATTGTGCGGCATTTTTTAGGTCAAGTAATGAAGAAAATTGCTTTTTGATATCATCATATTCTGGTACAGTAAGAATCCCTTTGATTAATGACAAGACCTCGCCGTGCTCGCCTGATGCCCTCAATCCTTTTTCATGCGTTGTAAGCGCATCCAGGGCATTAATCCCGCTGTAAACAGCATTGGTTACTGTAGCGTCATATTTTTTCTGGGACAAGGCGTACCTAGCTATATCCAGCAGGTTTTCTGCCTTGGTAAGATAGTTTTGTGATTTTTTGCGATCTACAGATTTTGTCATTTGATTATGTTCACCAATTCCTTACCAGCAATTAGAATGTGATCTTTGATAATTGAATTTATCAGATCGCTGTTTCGTTTTGATTGAAGTTGTTTTTCAGAGAATATTATGTGAGATATTTTTGTATGAAACATCAAAGATATTTCCTCGATAACTTTTGAAACAATTTCAATGGTATCATCATAATCATTTGATATCATCAAGAGATCAATGTCACTGTCTTCTTTTTCCTCACTTCTTGCTACGCTTCCAAAAATTACTGCTGAGATGATTTTTTTAGAGACCAGGTTTTTTTTAAGAATTGAGATTACTTCTTGCAGTGTGTTTTGCTCTACTTTAAAAATTGGCTCTATTATTTTGTTTAAGAGGTAGCTTTTCTTGTTTAACGATATCTGGTGGGCCCTGCCTACAGGTTGAACTTGAACTATGCCAAACTTTTCCAAATCTCTTATTGTTGCAGTCGCTTCCGTATGTGAAATACCAGCATCTTCGGCTAATCTCCTGATAGTAAAGATTCTACCTTTGTATCTGACAAGACTGCGTAGTACACTAATCGATCCCTTATTTCCAAGCACTTGTTCTAGATATACATGCAGTTTCATATTATGGAAGATATTTCTTACATATGGAAGGTATTTCTTACATATAACTTTTTCAGACGTGGCAAGATCATTTGTAACATTGTGTATACCTGATTTTATGGTATCACCAGGAGGTAACTATTCATTCTGACAATAGTCTTTGCAACTTTTTGTTAAAATACATGCTTTTGGGATACATTGGTTCCATTGCAGAGATCTAAAAATGATGCAGAAGATGGAAAAATTTCAGAGATTGCAGAAATATTGGGGCTGTTAGATGAGACCCATAGAGGAAAGGATTGGATACTGGATCAGATAAAAAAGTCACGGGTCAAGGTGCCTTTCAAGCATACCATAAATAGATTTCAGATTTTAAAATCAAATATTTTCATAAACGCTTTCCCGTTCATCAACTTTATGTATTATAATTTTCGTAACTGTCTACCTTTTTGAAGTTCCCAAACCATCAGATCTGTTATTTTTGACAGACAGCTTTTCTGATCAGTACGGTATCATTACTGTCATTTCAGAATGATTCACTTGAGTATTATCGTAATCGTTGCAGCGCACTAGAGAATGAAAACAGGCATCTAAGAGAAGAGATTGCAGCAATAAAAGAGATGGTATCTGCCCTTGTTGCAAGAAATATCAACGCAAGAACTGACAAACGTTACAATAATACCGTAAGCAAAGATTCCAAATCAAAACATGCAAGAAAAAGCAGGAGCAGACCAACCCACATAGACAGCACGGTAACAGTAGACAACAAAGTGTGCAGTAGGTGTGGCAGTACACACCTGTCAGAGCCTACCGATACGTACACAAGACTGGTTGAGGACATCATCCCTGCAAGAATTATCGTAACAAAATACGTCATTACAAGGCGGTACTGCAGGAACTGTAAAAGACAGATCTCTGGCACAGTGTACGACGCACTTGCAAATGAGAGATTCGGACTGCGATTGATGTTGCTCATAGTATCGCTGAAACTACTGGGATTGTCATACCAAAAGATATCTGGTCTGCTTGGATGCTGTTTGGTCTTCATGTTACCGAATCTACCATCAATCACGCAGTGACAAAAGTATCTAGAGCATTTGGCAGGAGATACGAGCAGATGATTGAAGAATTAAAAACAGAGCACAATATACACGGCGATGAAACCAGCTGTAGAATAAACGGCAAGAACCACTGGCTGTGGGCATTTGTTGGAAAGCAGACTGTACTGTATGAGATATACAAATCACGGGGAAGAACTGCACCGATGAGAATACTTGATGGATATGGCGGATGCGTTACAAGTGACTCGTGGTCTGCATGGAACTATGTAGGTACCACACACCAGAGATGCCAGTGGCATTATATCAATGATTTAGAGGATATGCAGTACAAGAATCCTGGAAAAGAATTTGCATCATTTGCAAGACACCTGAAAAGAATACTGTACGACTCTCAGAAGTATGGCATGACATTAAAGAAAAAAGAAGATAGGATAAAGACAAAGAAAAGTCTTGAGAGGAGAATAGCCAGTATTATCTTGGCAATATGACTTCAAAAAGGTAGACAGTTACAAGTAAAAAAATAAAATGACTATACTAACACATTAGACAACAAGATCATAATTCCAGTATTGTATATCACATAATTTTCTCTTGACGTATGCTTTAAAAAACTGGTGTAGAATTCTTCTAGTTTAAAAAGGGATGGATCGGGCCTGATTCAATGCCATACAGTTCATTTTTCAGTTCCATTATGAGAAGACCAAGAAAGATATTGAAGAAAAAAGAAGAATTGAATCATAGGCGTGACATCATTAAAAAAGATGGGAGTTTAGTTTTTGTTCGAATATGCAGTTGATATTGTTATGTGGTTAGTATCCAATGTTATTGCATCAATTATTGCAATCAATCTACCTTCTACCGTTGCGCCAGTGTTTGCTGTGATTGATGAGAACGCAATTATGGTTCCTTTAAAGTCAGAGTTGGTTCCAAGAGTTGCCGAGCTACCTACTACCCAAAAGACGTTATCGGCAGTTGCACCGTTGGTTAGGACTACATGACTATTGCCTGCTGCCGTAGTAAGTGAACTACCAATTTTTAAGATATACACTCCATTACCGCTAAAAGTAATTGTTCCAGTTATAGCAGCTGATGAAGGAAAACAAAATACACCTGGTGAGAGTGTTTGTCCTCCAATGTCTGCCGCATCTGATTCTTGGGTTCTGCACATTGCACTTGATAGAGATCTGTACGTAGAGGCTGCATCAGTACGAGCATGTGCTACCAATGAATTTGTTGTGTATGTTGTTCCGGTTACACTTCCGGGTGGAAAGCCCGTAATTGCTGTACCTGGACTTATACCCATATTTCCTACAATGATTGTGTTGCCAGTATTGGTTATCGTTGAGGCTCCCAAAACAGCAAAGTTGGTGGCTGCTCCAATATGTGGGTGCGTTGTCGTAAATCCATATTTTAGGTTCTTAGTCTCTGAATGTAATGAATCCGTTCCAATGTTTGGAAATGTTGCTGCAAAAGCTTGATTTTGTACCATGCCAACAGCTGAAAGTATCAATATGGCCATTACAAAATAATTTTTAATATCATTTCTTGTCATTGCCATTTTATTACTTATATCAGTATTAAGTCACGCTTACCAATATATCAGTTTTAGATACAAATTTGTTGATATCATGGACTAGTCTGTAGCATAGAAGATATTTAGAATAATTTTGATTTAACGGATTTGATTGAAATGAGGTTATCTTGATGTTTGTAATAAGTAATTTTCTTAACCTCTAAATTAAACCAATCCTGCTTAAAAAAACATGGATGAAAAATCACTGCAAAAAGCTCTGAGAGTAGCAGAGAGCATAAAAGTAGATGAGATATCTGGCATGAAGGTAACTATAGAAGTTTCATGGTTTGATGTAAAAGGAAATCCAAAATCAGAGAAATTTATCCTATTTGAAAAGGAACTCATAGAATTTTAAATTAATCTCTATCGTTCCTGATCAATTTTACATGATCTTATCTTAATACCACTTGTGACAGACAATACACACAGTATCACACATTACAAGTGGTGCGAGAGTATGTACATCGTACATTTTCTGATACAGATGAATAAACAGAGTTTGCAAAAAAGTAAATCTCATCTACGTTTTTGCACGTCAAGATTATAAGAAATTAAAAAATCATTCCAGTCAGCGGTAGACTTCTTTGTCATATGCGTCAAATGGTTGTCGTCATCGCACCCTTGACTATCAAATATTACAAACATAATTTCTATAATGCTAACAGAACGATTCATGAAATCGGCAAATTAGTTATGAGGTTGACGTAAATTTTGCTAGTTTAAAAAGGGATGGATCGAGCTGGATACTCTACTGTGGAGTGCATTATTTGGTTCCGTTTGTGTCTGTTTTCTTCAATCCTCACATTACACAGCACCTACATTACTAAAACATTATTAGACCTGCAAACCAATCAAGATTATGGTAAGTATCAAGGGATTAAGAGAAGAATTAGAACAGTTTTTTTTGCCTCAACTCAACGAGATAAAGGGCGAGATCAAGGCTCTTGACACAAAAATAGACTCCTTAAGAAACGAGTTGAAGGCTGATATATCCAAGGTGGAACAACGAGTAATTTCATTAGAACAAAGAATAGACATTATCAAAGAAATGGAACAATTCAAATCCCGCCTTACCCAATTAGAAGCCCGCCATTAAGCGAGCCTTCGGCTCACGATCTTGTGATATGAAAAAGCAGATTCAGTTTTGAGCCAGAGTATAAAGACAACCCCGTTTTCATGCCTGAAAAGTTGGTTATGATTAGAATTTCGTAAATCTACCTTTTTGAAGTTCCCAAACCATCCGATCTGTTATTTTTGGCAGATAGCTTTTCTGATCAGTACAATACCATTACTGCCATTACAGAATGATTCCCTTGAGTATTTCCAAAACCGTTGCAGTATTTTAGAACAAGAAAATACTGCTCTCTACAAGAGGTTAGAAAAACTAGAGCGGGAAAACAATTAGCTACGGGAAGAAAACAGACAACGAGAAGAGATTGCAGCAATAAAAGAGACGGTATCTGCCCTTGTTGCAAGAAACATCACGCAAGACCTGACATGCGATTTGTCAAAAGACAGAGGCTGGAAAAGAGGATGCTCTTTGCATTCCTTGATGGAACAACAGACAATCATAATAACGCAGCAGAGAGGGCGATTCGGCCAAATGTGGTCATACGAAAAATAACAAACGGTCATCGCTCAGAAAGTGGTGCATGTACCCACAAGATACTGATGAGTGTCAGGGAGACATGCAGATCAAGGGGACAGAATTGGTAACCATCATTCCCTGGAATATCTTGGCAATATAACTTCAAAAAGGTAGACAGTTACAGGATTTTTAATTGTTTAAACTGAGATTTAAAATTATCTATCTGTTTAGGAATCTTTGATTTTACTTTCTTATTGAATATTGTTTGTGGTATGAGAGTGAAATATTCTATTGTTTCATCAGTAAAAATTATTCCCGAATCAGATTTCCAATAACCTGCTAAAGGAAGACTTGTACTCAAACCTCCATAGTCATCTATGAAATAGTCTTTTACATATTCTTCGTCTGGTATTTCTCTTCCGTCATTATATCTTGTAGGTAGTTTAAAATGTAGTTTTACTTTCTTTTGTAGACACGACAAACTTATAGCTTTTCATATGGAATTTTTTTGCCATTTAATTTTTCACATTGTTTACCAGATATGAAATACTCAGTTTTTGATACGGCTCTAAATGATTCTCCAGATCTTCTCAAGACTCCTATTGCTTTTACCTCTACTTGAGGATCAATCCTAACCTTTCTGTATGTATTTGATACTGATTCTGAAATCATATTCTATTCAATTCTTTTGCTGTCAATAAATGTCATGTACAAGTCATAGACAAGTCTTACAGCTGAGATCCTGAAAGACTAAAGTTCAGGGTGAAAAATTACGAGTTAAAAGTGGCAGCGCCAGAGGATCTGATACAGAATAGGTTGCACTCTGCCAAGTTTTGGAATAATCCTCAAAGAGACTAGAACAATTGAACAACTCGAACAATTTGGCATAGTAAAAATCCAACCGGTTGGCAGAGCATACCAACTGTTTCTCAACGACAAGAGTTATGTACTCAATAAAATTGTCAAACCGATTTTAATGGCAGAAGAGAAGACTACCTCTGAGCTAATTTCCATTCTAGCAAAACATCTGACAAGAAAAAAAATCATTTCTGCTGCTGTATTTGGCAGCATAGTAAGTGGGAAGAAAAAAAGACAGTGATATCGACCTACTTGTAATATCTGACGATTTTGATCATGCTACAGAGACGGTAGCAAATTCAATTGAAGACATGGTACTTGTCTTTCATGGTACAATATCTCCAATCATATTTACCAGGAAAGAATTTGTATCCAAGAAAAAGGGCGATCTAGTACCCAGGAGCGAGAGATAAAGACAGTAAACAATTTCATATTCAATAAAATTGAGATTGACCTTGAGATCCTGGACACCAAGACAATGCTTACGCATCACACGTGGACTTGGAACGTTGTAAATATTGCAAAGGAGCCAAAGGAGCAGGTGTTTTATTATCTAGATGGTGATGTGCCAAAAGAATTTGCAGACATGAATGTTACTGTAAAAGACGAGAGGGGAAACAAGCTTGACATACAGAGTTTGAATGTAAACAAGCCGTACCACAAGGAGTTTAACGTAAAACTGAACCGTCCATTAAAGCCAAAGCAGAAAAAGATTTTGATACTAGAGTATGACTGGGAAGAGCCAGAGCGTACATTTTTTTACAGGTTTGCATCAGACTGTAAGAAATTCGTGTACAACTTTGTCATGCCAAAGGGGATGGAGTTGAAGACACGAGTGCTAAAGGTAGATACAGAAACTGGATACAAGGTACATGCCGTACCTTCGCCTGTTGTGAGTTATTCTGGAAACAAGACAAATGTGAAATGGTCCAAGATGAACTTGCATGCATATGATGCGTACCAGTTTGATTGGTGACTTTTTCAAAGTGAGGCGTTTTCCAGATTCAACATATTTGATTCTTGAAGATAAACCGCGTGTCCTTGTCTCAAGTAAGATTCCAGTTGCTGTCTAATACGAGCGGTTTATTATTTTCATGATTTTTTTGGCGGTGTTTCCGTCACCATAAGGCGTAGTTTTGTTGAAAATTTTTGGATTAGATGTGGTTTGCATTATTGATTTTTTTATAGATTTTTGATTTGTCCCTACCAATTCAGATATGCCCGCATCAACTGCTTCTGGCCTATCGGTAGTCTTGCGAACAATCAATACCTTTTTTCTAATCTTTGGGGAAGTTGCCTCTTCTTGTATGCCGCCAGAATCAGATACAATAAACTTGCAATTTCTCATCAAGGAAATCATGTCAAAATATCCAACGGTATCAATCACCTGTATGTTTTTTGCAGATGCAACAGCTTTGTAGATATCAAACTCTTTTAGGCGTTTTAGTGTCCTTGGATGAATGGGAAAGACAAATTTTTCATTAGAGTCTATAATAGCACTCATGATATCAAGCAGTGTTTTTTTATTGTCCACATTTTCTGCCCTGTGAAGCGTGAGCAAAATATAGTCATCGTCTACGTTGATGGTAGAATGTTTCTCTGCAATTCTCAAGTTTTGGTTTATGGCATCAATAGATGTATTTCCCACAACAAAGATCTTGCCATGTACTTTTTCGTCAAGCAGGTTTTTTCTAGATGTGCTTGTGGGTGCAAACAATAACTCGGAGACATGATCTGTTGCAATTCTATTGTGTTCTTCTGGCATACGCCAGTCAAAACTTCGCAGCCCTGCCTCAACATGACTGACAGGAATATTGCATTTCAGGCTTGCAATTGTGCCTGCAAGCACAGTGTTGGTGTCACCTTGAACTAGTACTGTATCAGGTCTTGTCTCCAAAAGTATCCCAGACAATTTTTGAATCATTTCTCCCACTTGTTTTGCAGGGTTTGTCCTAGAAAGCTTTATCTTAAAATCTGGTTTTTGCAACCCAAGTTCTTCTATGAATCGAAGACCTAGGTCATAATCATAGTGCTGACCAGAGAATATAACGTCAATATTTTTCCTTTTTGCCAGTCTAATTATGGGTGAGAGTTTGATAATTTCGGGCCTGGTACCAAGCACTATAGAGATTCTGGTCAATAAAAAAGGTAAAAGCTCCTACTATTCATGTTTTTTCAAGTATAACCTGATAATTCTATTATCGGTATTATTGATGCATTCATTTACAATCTAACTTGAGACCTCTCACCCAATAGGAATTGATGTTTCTTTAGATGATGGTTTGTAATTTCGGACGCATGTGCAATTATGCTGTCTGATATGGTAATCTTGGCGTCAATTTTACAGTCCGCCATGATTATTGAATTTTCAATATCGCATTGTTTTATGGAACAGTTATTCCCAATTGAGACATGAGGACCTATTCTTGAAGCAGGACCTATGATACAGTTGTCCCCTATTATGACAGGACCCGTGATAAACGAGTCTCTAGATATGTTGGTGTTTTTTCCTATTGCAATGTCTCCCTGTATTTTGGTCTCTTTGTCTATGCGGAATTGGTTTTGAGTTCCTATTGTATCCAGGACTAGCTGATTTGCATGTAGGATATCTTCAGGAGTACCGGTGTCTTTCCACCAGCCTGTTACTATATCATATTCTATTGTGTTTCCCTTTTCCGTCAAAAGCTGTAATGCTTCTGTAATTTCCAGCTCTCCTCTCCAGGATGGCTTTAGAATATCTATAATGTCAAATATTTTTGGAGTAAGAAAGTAGACTCCAATTACTGCCAAGTTTGATGACGGATTTTTCGGTTTTTCTGTTATCTTTTTTATTTCCTTTCCGTCAAGCTCTGCCACACCAAACCTCGATGGATCGTCTACCTCGCATAACAAAATCATTGCATCTGCAGTGGATGATTGGAATTTTTTTGTATAATCCACCAGTCCCTTTCGTAGTATGTTATCTCCCAGATATACAATGAATCTGTCATTTCCTATGAAATCCTTGCATAGTTTTATTGCATGAGATATTCCTGCAGGCTTGTCTTGGTAAATGTAAGTGATTTTTACACCGAATTTAGAGCCATCCCCGTAGAATTCCTTGACCTTTTCTGGATAGACATCACCAATGATTACACCAATCTCTGTTATGCCTGCATCTTTGAGGTCTTCTAGTGCATACTGGGACATTGGTTTGTTTCCTATGGGAAGCAGTTGTTTTGGACCTGCGTGTGTGAGAGGTCTAAGTCTTGTACCATGACCGCCATGAAGTATGATTCCTTTCATTTTCCCTTAACAGGAGTGATTTTGTGGGATGATCTATTTTAATTCATTTAGAAATAGGTCTAATGCAGGTTCAAGTTTCATTGGTTTTTCCCTGAGAATCTGGGTTGCTTTTGATACGTCAAGAGAGGAATCTTTTGGCCTTTTTGCTGTCCAGTTCATTTCTTTTATGGTCATAGGTTTTATGAGATCTTGGTCTAGGTTTAGCTTTTCTGCCACAAGGGACGCCATGTCGTATCTTGATATTCTGGTTGCACCAGCAGTATGGATGATTCCGGTAATTTGTCTTGTGGATATTTCAATTAGCATTTTGCTAAGATTTGGAACATATGTTGGGGATGTGAATTGGTCTGTCACTACAGTCACTTGTTTTTTTGCTTTTAGGTTTTCTGTAACAAACAATGGAAAACTCTTTTTTGTTTTATGTAAACCAAAAGGAGTGCTAGTCCTTGCAATACACCAGGATGATGCCAAGTCATCTAGTGCCTTTTCTCCTTCAAGCTTTGATTTACCGTAATAGTCTACCGGATTGGTGGTATCATTTTCTTTTTTCATTCCAGATTCTCCATCAAAGACATAATCTGTGGATACGTAAAGAAGAAACGCTCCCTGCTTTGCACTCTCCTTTGCTATTATTTCTGTGGCTTTGGCATTAATTTTGAGTGCAAGTTCCTGTTTTGTCTCACACATGTCCACATTTGTCATTGCGGCCAGATGTATGATTACATCTGGTTTTGTTTTTTCGATTGTTCTAATGATACTCTCGTGATTTTCTAGATTCATTAGAATCGGAATTCCACATTCTGGTTTTGTATCATTATAACAAGAATATACCTGACTGGATTGGTTAAGATCTTTTACTATTTGGTTTCCAACAAGACCTGCGGAACCTGTTACAAGAAATTTCATTTTTTACCAGTCAAGTGTCCAAGGCTGTGGATGCAGGGTCTTTTCATCTGCAAGCGGCTCCCACCACCATGAATTGTTTTGGTACCATGATACAGTCTCTTGTAATGCCTGTTCAAACTCATACTTTGGTTTCCATCCAGTTGTCTTTAGTATCTTTGACGCGTCAATTGAGTATCGCTTGTCGTGGCCCGGTCTATCACCTACCATCTCAATCAAATCAAAAGACTTGTTCATAATTTTTAGAATCTTTTCAACTATGGTCTTGTTTGCTATCTCGTTCCAAGCTGTAATGTTGTAAACCTCCCCTTTTTTTCCTTTGGAAAGTAGTGATGTGATTGCCTGTACGTGGTCAAGCACATGTATCCAGCTGCGTATCTGATTGCCTTGTCCATATAGTGGGACTTTGAGGTTTTTTGAAGCTCGGATTATTGTCTTTGGGATTAGTTTTTCTGGAAATTGGCACTGTCCAAAATTGTTTGTACACCTTGTTGTGATGCAGTTGATACCATATGTTCTGTGATATGCTGCAACCAAGAGATCTGCAGATGCCTTTGTTGCCGCATATGGGTTGCTTGGTTTTAGGATATCATCTTCTGTAAAGGATTGTTTGTTTTCTGCGTCTCCATAAATTTCGTCAGTTGATACATGAATGAATAATTTGTCATGCTTTCGTATTGCTTCTAAAATCGTATAGGTACCTATAACATTAGTATCAATGAATGGTCTTGGGTTTGCAATACTCCTGTCAACATGAGTCTCTGCTGCAAAGTTTACCATCACATCAGAGTCTTTTGTAAGTTTATCAATTGTTGATTGGTTTTTGATATCATCTTTTACAAAGGTATAATTTGGATTATTTTTTATTTCATCAAGATTTTTTATGTTGGAGCCTATTGTAAGGCTGTCAAGATTTGTTAGTTTATCATCAAGATTGTTTTTTAGATAATTTCTGATAAAGGCGCTTCCGATAAAACCTGCCCCTCCACAGACTAGAACATTCATGCAGATATCATCTAGAATAATTATTTAACTTTAATGTAACTTTTATCTGTCAATATACAAAATTGTTATCTGCATTTTTCAAGATAGGCATCATCAGATCTTTGTTTATCATGATTGGTTTGTCTGCGGGCCATTTTATAGATACTTCAGGATCGTTCCAGATAATTCCGCGCTCATGCACTGGGGAATATTCTGAGTTGACCTTGTAATGCACATCTGCTTCATTACTTATCACGTAGTATCCATGTGCAAAGCCTTCTGGAATATATAGTAGTTTGTGATTTTGTTCAGAGAGTATCTCACCTATCCAGTTTCCAAATGTTGGGGAACCTTTGCGCATATCAACTGCAACATCAAATATTTCTCCTCTTATTGCCATCACTAGTTTGGCTTGAGCTTTTGGATCTTTTTGATAGTGTAATCCTCTCAAGACTCCTTTAATTGAATGAGAGTAGTTATCTTGGACAAATTTTGCTTTTATTCCATTTTCAGTAAAAATAGATTCTTTAAATCCTTCCATGAGAAAACCTCGTTCATCTGGAAATGGATGGGCTTCTACCAGTATAACTTCAGGAATTTTTAATCTTTTGAATTTAAATGGCATAGTGATCTAATGAAACCATATGGATAAAAATATCTTTTAGTATTCTCGTTTGGTTGCTTTACTTATACTAAACAAGACAACAGACATCAAAAGTAACAAAAGTCCGACAATAAGTGAACCCAGAGCCAAGAAGGTAGATGGGATTGAAAAGTACCTAGTCTCATTGAATATAGATAAAACAACTACCGTGTACCCTATACCAAAAATTAGAAAGATTACACCTGGAATTCCAAGATATTTTAGAGGGTGACGAAGTGCAACTAGTTCTATCAATGAACCTATGACATCACCACTGTGTGAAATTGGGTTTTTGGTGGATGTTTCAAAACCAGTATTGTAAATGACTGTAACCTTTTCTTCTGAAATTTTTAGTCCTTTTTTTGCTGCGTCAAGTAGTATTTCAGAATCTGCACCAAAACCATCAGCTGCGAATCTAATTGATTCTATTGCTTTTTTAGAATACGCTCTAAATCCACTTTGAGTATCTCTAAACGGTAGATCAGATGCCATGTTTGTAATTTTGTCTAAAAACTTGTTACCTATTTTTCTATAACTAGGCATCTCGGTTTTTTCATCAAATCTATACCCTATTACAATATCTGCATCACCTTTCAAAACAGGTTTTAATATTTTTTCAATTTCTTGCGGCAAGAACTGTCCATCTCCATCTATAGTTACAACAACATCTGGATTCAAATCTCTTGTATATTTGAAAAGTGTTTTCAATGCTGCACCCTTTCCTTTATTTTGTGCATGTTTCAATACAATAGCTCCACCAAGTTGTGCCTCTTCAAAAGTTTTATCAGATGATCCATCATCACATACAATTACCTTATCAGAATATTTCAGACAATCTTGTACTATTTTTCGAATAATTTTTTCCTCGTTGAATACAGGTATGCAAACTACTTTGAGCAATATGTAATCTCAGATAAAACCATATTAAAATGGTTTAGAAAGTACTTACAAATGCCATTTATATTCTCATAATGTTAGAGTTATTCAAAGTTGCAATTTTCAAAGACAATTCCCATAATACTCATCCTCATTTCGGTATATGTTGTTTTTTTGGTTTTTTCTGACATTGGAAAGACATTTTCAAGTATTATTTCCATAGATAAAACATACCTCACAATTGGCGTCAGCCTTTTACTAGTTGACATGTTTTTGAGAACAATCAGATGGCATGTTTTTCTTAGAGTAATAACCAACACAATTCCTTTCACAAGAAGTGCCTTGTATTTCATATCAGGATATGCGTTTATGTTATCCCCTGGAAGAGCAGGAGAAATTATCAGATCTCCGTTTATTAAAAGAGATTATGGCATATCAGTTTCTAAAACCGCCTCGTTCGTATTGGTAGAAAGATTCTATGATCTGTTAGGTGTAATGATAATTATTGGAATAGGACTGGTTTTTTCAAATTTTCAAAAAAGTATAATTATTTTGCCGTTAGGCTTGATAATTTCACTGCTTGTTATTATACGAAGTAAGAAAATTTTTAGCAAAGTATTAGGACGATTATCAAAAACAAAATTCTTGAATAAGATGATTCCTGATCCAGAAGAATCCTATGGTGTCATATTTAGTTTCATGAAACCAAAATTTTTTGCTATTGGAACCTTGACTTCAATTGCTTGTTCCATGATCGAAGTAGTAAGTACCTACTTGTTTCTCCTAGGATTGGGAGGAAAAATAAATTTCAATGATTTGGCAGTGATTTACAACACATCGAATTTTGCAGGAGCAGTTTCACTAATACCGGGAGGAATTGGAGTTATGGAAGGAGGATTAGTTGGATTACTAGTAGTCCATAAACTTAGTTATGAGATTGCATTATCAACAGCATTTCTTGTAAGATTATTTTCTACTGGAATGTGGTCGGCAATAGGCCTAGTCTGCTTACGAATAATATCAAACAAAAAGTAGTTTCAACGTTTTTATCAGTGACTAGGAATGTTGGTAATTCATGAAAGAGATGAAGGTGGGAATCATAGGAATTGGAAAGATGGGTATTCTTCATGCTGCTATTCTCAATTCACTACCTAGTACAAGAGTTGTAGCTGTCGCAGATACTGAGAAATTTGTGACTGGTTTTCTAAGTAACTTATCTGGAATCTACGTTTATAATGACTATAAAAAAATGCTAGAAAATTCAGAATTGGATGCAGTTTACATAACTACTCCAGTGGCATCCCATGTTCCCATAGCCTCATACTGTGCAGAGAAAAATATACCCTTTTTTCTTGAAAAGCCTATAGGTAAAAATTCTCAGGAATGTGAATTACTTTGTAATATAATAAAAGAGAAAAAGATCATTTCCATGGTAGGATTTTATCTAAGATATGCTGAAACATTTTCCAAAGCAAAGGAGTTACTTGAAAATAATGCCATTGGAAAAATTACCAAGATCAAATCTTCGGTTTATCAGTCACAGATATTGGACAAGGTATCAGGATGGAGATTTAAAAAAGAAATTAGTGGTGGTGGTGTCCTAATTGATCTTGGATCTCATCTCATAGATCTTTTACTTTGGTACTTTGGCAATATAAAAAAAGTGGAGGCAAATATAGAATCACACTATTCTCAAGAAGTGGAAGACACAGCTAGATCTAGTGTATTTTTTGAAAATGGAATCACCTGCGATTTTGAAGCTTCTTGGTATGTGAAAAATTATCGCCTTCAGGAGACAACAATTGAGATAGAGGGCATCATGGGAAAAATAAAAGTAAATGAAGATTACATACAAGTAAGTTACAATCATCCAAACAAGGAAGAACAAAAGACCACACTTTATAGACAATCACTTTACAAAGGAGTGTCAATAGACGTTGGAGGACCAGAATATACTCGAGAAGATGAGGATTTTGTGGAATGCGTAAAGAACAAAAAGCAACCAATGTTGAACATTGTTGATTCAAGCAAGACTCAGAGTGTGATTGATTCCATATACAAATCATCAAAAAATAAGAATTTAGAGATAGTGAATTACATTGAGTAGTGTTGAAATATTATTAGGAGACAATCCCTTTTTTGGAATAGATCATCTTTCTCAAGAACGTGCAAGAGAGAGAATTCAATCCTTGCAAGGATTTCAAAAAATAACAGAAATTATAGAATTAGCTACAAACTTGAACACTGTAGGATTTGTGGTTTCAACTCATCCTCAACTAAGAGACATGCTAGAATTTATGAGAACAAATACATCACTTCTTGATAGAATTTCCTTTTATCCTATACTTCCTTATGTTCAAGGTTATGTCACAAGGGTAACAGAAAAAGGGATGTTAGGAGCTATGAATGACATTCTATCAGGTAGTAGCTTACAGAGTAAATTAAAAATGGTTTTTAACAGTTCTATAGGAATTATGAGAAAAGACATCAACAAGCTTCTTCAGACATTCATAGATGTGGAATTATCACCCTTGAGTGAGATCAAGAAAGAAACTATATTCTTACATGATGTTATAACTGACCTTGCAATAGGATTAGGAATGAAAAATGTTATTGAAACTTTTGTGTATCACATTAAGGACAAATATGATATTAATGTAGGTCTTGTAACAAAGAATTTTCCAAGACTTGTAGAATCCCTTTCTGCCTGGGATTTGAAGCTGCCAACTATAATGACATCTTTTAATTTCATTGGATATCAAATGAATCCTTCCAGAATAGAGTGTGAACAATATTTATTGAAAACTGATGACATCATAGCAATGAATGTTCTTGCTGGTGGATTTTTGAGTCCTAAAGAGGCTGCAGATTATATTTCTGGATTGAAGATAAAAAGAGCAGTAGTAGGAATGTCAAAAAAAGAACATGTAATAGAAACAATTACGGCATTCAAAAAAGTATGAAGGGGCATATTTGTTGAAAAACATTATGACGGTTGATCTTGAAGATTATTTCTGTGATCTTGATTTTTCAGAGTGGTCAAACTATGAGAGTAGAGTTTTGGAGACTACTCAGACTTTATTAGATCTGTTCGATAAACATAATGTAACGGCTACATTTTTCACTCTAGGATACATTGCTGAAAAATTTCCAGAGTTAATTGAAAAGATAGTTAAGAAAGGCCATGAGATAGGAAGCCATAGTTATTCGCACTTAGATATCAGAAAGTCAACAAAAGAACAATTTGAAGAGAATTTAATAAAATCAATACAAATATTAGAAAAAACTTCAGGAGAGAAAGTTAATGGCTTTAGAGCACCTTATTTTTCCATAGATTGCAACACATTTTGGGCAATTGATGTAATGAGACAACACTTGAAGTATGATTCAAGTATTTTTCCTGTAAAAACTCCTTTATACGGATTACCTACTGCTCCGCGAAATATTTACAAACCTTCAAGAAAAAATCCATTAGATAACGATGAATCAGAGAGTTTTATAGAGATACCACCTGCAACTAGTAAAATGCCTGTAATAGGGAATATACCTATTGCCGGAGGTTTTCATTTACGATTTCTTCCTTATTGGTTCATAAAATCGGGCATAAAAAAAATTAACAAAGAGGGAAGACCTGCGGTATGTTACATTCATCCCAAAGATTTAGACGTTCACATGCCTAGGATATCACAATACAAATGGCATCACTATTACGGTTTGAAAAATGCATTAAAGAAATATGAAAAACTATTGAGAGATTTTGATTTCATTTCGGTACGTGACATGATCAAGATTTAAGACTAGACTAAGCAATTTTCTTGAATAGTAACACGCCGTTTTCTTGCAAAATTATTTTGTGTTTTTGATCGTTTTTGAGTAGAGAAATGTATTTTTCTTGCATTTCTTGCGGTACATAACCAGTATTAAACATGCCTTGGGTTTTTTCCATTACCAAAACATAATCAACTTTGTCATAGTACAAGGGAAATAAATAAAGAGACTGACGTCTGCTCAAATGAGCATCAAAGTTATCTTGTGTTGATACAGAAACATTATCTGGAATCATAGAAAAGGCTTTGTAGACAGATCTGATTTGTTCCGAATAAGATTGATACATTATATTTTTGCCAGTATAATCACTGCAACAATTAAAATTTAGAAATTCCCATACAACATAACGCTTCTTTAATACAATATGATTATCATCAAGTGAAACATCTAGTGCTTTTAGCGGAGCAGGACTAAAGGCGGAATTAGATACTAATGCAAAGAAAAGCAGGACAATTCCAATAGAAAATATTACAAGATTCCTTCGTGAAGCATATCTGTAAAGAATTTTCTTGATTGAAAATATAGTAGAAATAAAGACACCTGGAATTAGGAGTAGCTGGTAGTGATTCCACATGATTCTAAATGAATCTGGAGTAGCTAAAAGATTCTCTAGAAGCGTGGGGATAGAAACTATAAATGAAATGGGATTGAGAAATGTCAAGAAAGCAGTATGTGAGAAAATTTCAAAAAGATAAACACCGTTTTTTAAAGTCACAACGTGATCGTAAATCACCTTTGGATTTGTGATTAATGTATGAAAAATTCCTGCAATTCCGTTACCTTGATCAACAATAGAGAAATTTCCGCTGAACAGCTGGATGGGTAATAATTCTAAGACGCCAAGCAATATTAAAAATGCAGAGAGTCCAACAATCATAGTTATTAGTCCTATCTTTCTTTTTTTGTGAAAGACAAATTGTAGAATTCCAAGTAATAAAACAAAGAGGGCTACTTCTTCTCTAACAGTCAAAGATAATGCGATAAAAATCCAATATAATTTCCAATTCTCTTTTCTATAAAAGTAAAAAGCTGATAATAGGAACGGTACTGCAAAAACAAGATAATTAAAATCTGCTACATTTGCGCCTTGTAATGCAGGATACAAAAGATAACTGGAAGACAATACAAGTGCAAGCCCCTTACTTTTCAATTCCCTTTTTGCTATACAATAGATAGGAATTGCACCAGAAGCCAGCACTATACCGGTCATCATAAGTAAAGTTTCGGTATGAGGAAATAATGCGTAAAGTGGAGTTAAGAGTAAAATTATGATGTTGATGTGTGACGTAGAGAAAATGAAAGGAGGTATTGTCTCTAGGACCTGAGATCCGCCGCCTATAACTGAATTAAAAGGATAGACGGAAACTGCCAGAGAACTTTGGAGCAAATTTCCATGAATAGTAGTCCAGATACTTTGTTCATAAGAACCAGTGTCAGTATGTAGAGCAAAAAAATGAAATCTAAAGATAAACAAGGCTGAGAAAAATATAGCATACGAAGCAATCAGAGCAAAAAGTAAAATCTCTGGAATTTTGTTATTAATTTTTCTAGCATTTATCGCGTCCAATATTTTGAACATTCTTCATGCGTAGTTTTCAGTGTAAGTATAAAGGTTATGACCTTTCGCATATCAAAACTGTGCTAACGCCCATTCTGTGAGAGAATGGAAGTAGCTTATTGATTCCTAACGTAAATGTGGGAGTCGCTCCAGCAAATGTCCAACCTACAGTATCACATTTTATGAGTTTGAATTTTATAGTATCCAGAAACTCTAGTAATTTATTTTTATTGAACTTTAGAGTACCTCTCTCATTCTTGTTTGAAAATGCATAAAGAAATTGTATTGGGTTATTGCTATTTGGTTCAAATAAAACAAGATATTTTTTTGTAACTCTAGCCATTTCGATAATTGCTTTTTCTGGAGAATCTAAATGATGTAAGAAATCCCAGCCATAGACAAGATCAAAGCATTTGAAGAATAATGGTAAGCAATATGCAGATGCCTGTATCTTTGATTTAATTGGTGCAATAGTGAGATTTCTTAGAGAAAAATCCATTCCAATAATATCAATAGAAGAAGGGAAATGAGCTGCGCTAAATCCTGTTCCACAACCTACATCTAAAGCATTTTTTATGTTATTAAAATCAATGAATTTTTTCATATACTCTATTCTTTCAGAAGCAAAAAAGCTAACAACTGGATGTCTAGCTTCTCTTTTTACCTCCCCAGCTCTTTTTACATTTTCCCAGTATCTTTTTTCTAATATTTCGTTCATATCTTGGAAAAATATCTATACTATAAAATAGTTCGTGGTTTTAAAATTTTTAAAAATGTTACAAATCATCATGATATGAAAGGATCCAAAGCAATGTTATCGATGATAAAAAACTCATTTCCACTTAAAAACTCCTGTTACTTTTATGTTTCTCATTCATTGTTATAACTTTAAGCTGCCAGGATACAGAGAAAGATTTTCCCTGAACCATTCTATAGTTTTTGTCAAACCTTCAGATAAATCGACCTCATTTTTCCAACCAGTTTTTTTCATAAATTCAGTGTTATCTGAACATAGTTCTTTTATTCCGTTACCCATATCTCCTTCTTGGATACCTTCAACAGTATTTTCTTTATTCATAAGATTACTTATGATTTGCACAACTTCCCGTACTGTTTGGCATTTACCACTACCAACATTCAACACAGTTCCAGGCTCTATTTTAGTAGACTTTTTCATAACTGCCTCGTAAGCTCTACACATATCATCAACAAAAATAAAATCTCTTCTGGAAGATGGAGTCATAACATTCATCTGATCTCCTTTCAGTAACTTGAGAATTGTGGAAGGAATCAACCTATGCAACAAATCATAGTAACCGTATGGAGTAAAAATTCTCAGGGTAATTATAGGCTTATCGAATTTTCGTGCCATCATAGATGAATAAGCAGTTGCAGCCATTTTAGTAATTCCGTAAAGATCTACTGGTTCTGTTTTTTCGTTCTCGGAGATATTTCCTTTTTTGTTTCCGTATTCATAAGCACTTCCTGTATTAATAAATGAGTCATAATCTAGATCGATGCAAGAATTAACCAAGTTTAATGTAGTCTCAAAATTTGATGCCATGACATCTTCTTGATCAATTTCAGAAAAACCTTTGATGATTCCTGCAGTATGTATTATCACATCAGGTTTGATATTTTTGACAGTGAATCTAAGCTGTTCGGCAGCTAATAGATCTGACATATGAAAATTGATATCTCTCATAACATCACTGACCCGCCACAGATTGGAATCTCTTCTAATTAATGAATGGATTTCATACCCTTTTGATAAAAAATAATGAGCTAGATTCGATCCCAAAAAGCCAGTAATTCCCGTAACAAGAACCTTCAATTCTTCCACACTTTCCACAAAGCTGTATCTGTTTTCTGTATAGCCTCAAGAAACATATTGCTATGTATATCCACCAGATTGGAAAATTCATTGTTGTTGTATGTGACTAACTGTCGTGATTTTGAAAAATTTTCAAGATGTTCCCTTTCCCATCCAGGTTTATCTTTCTTAATCAGCTCGTCTCTCAACAGTACTTTCAAACTATTCTTACTTCATTAGGGTTATGCTAGATCTAAACGTCATTCATTTCCTCTCTAAAACCGATCATATCCAGGGGCAAAAACTGTATAATCAGTGTCCTTCAGTGAAAGAAGATAAGATGAATCAATAATCTTAGGGTGAGGAAGGGGAATGATCATTTTTCCTCCCTTTACCAAAAAGTCCTTTTCCTGTTTTGCAATTTCGTTTATGTACTGGTATGGAAGAACCAGTAGGTAATCTGGATTCATTTCTCTATATTTTTCGAGAGAAATTATAGGAATATCAGTACCTGCCATGACCTTACCCCATTTGTCTGAGTTCTTATCAGTGGCAAAAGGAATCTCCTTTTTAGTTACTCCCGCATATTCTAAGATGACCAAGCCTCTGGTGGATGCTCCGTAGATAAATACAGTCTTGTTATTTTTTATGAGATCGCTAAGAAGAGCTTGAAGTTCCACTCTGGATTTAGCAATCTCAGTAGCAAATTCTTCGTATGGCTTAATAGTGGAAAATCCTTTCTGTCGTTCCTTTGTAAGAAGATCCGAAACACGTCTTTTTCCATCTTCTGTTGATTGTAAATTTGAATTCTTATGCTTAACATATACCCTATAACTCCCTGCATTGACATCATTTAACTCGACATCAAACACTTCAAAATTGTGTCTGCTAAGTAGGTGTTCTAATGAAATTAAAGAGTGATATTCAAGGTGTTCGTGGCATATGTTATCATAGCCTAAATTATTGAACATAAGGCCGAGATAATTCATTTGAATTATCCACAAACCTTCTTCATGTAAACAATTCTTAATATCAGAAACAAATGAATTCGGATCTTGTAAGTCATAGAACATAGCTATGCTAGTAATTATCTTGGCTTTCCTCTCCCCAAACATTTGCTTAAATTGTTTGGCATTGAAATAATTGTGTACTACAGTTATGCCTTTCTTGCTACCCTCTTCCCAAAGATTCGATGGTTCAAATCCAACCTTCGTTATATCATGAGTTTCATATTGACTGAGTAAAGTGCCGTCATTAGATCCAATGTCAAGAACGATGTCACTCGTTGAAAGTTTCACTTTTTTTTCAGCGACAAGGGTTATTTCTCTTAGGGCTCTTACCATCGTTGGACTTGTTCCTGATCTATACCAATATCTAGAATACAACGCGTCCTGATTAAATGTGTGTTTAAGTTGGAGTAGAAGACAGTTACGACAGAGGACTAAATCAAGAGGGGCCTTAGGAAACTCCTTTGAAGAATCATCTAGAAAATCCTTGATATGTTGTTCGCCCAATGAGAAAACTGTATGTAATTCCTTTGAACCGCATGATCGACATTCCTTAATTTCTATACATAACACAACATGAAGGCTCGAAAAACTTTATTTAACCTTTTAGGAATTTGGAGTAAAACCTGAGGATCTATAAAGAAGATTTCTGACGAATTAGGCCCAAGCAATATTCATTTCTCTTGCTTTTATCACATATTTCTGGATTTGCGCTAAAGAAAGATCTTTCATATCGGATGTTTTATCTACATTAGAACGATACCATCTAATTGTTTCAGCAATAGATTCATTTATTGAATACACTGGGTGCCATCCAAGAAGGTTCATCGCTTTAGTTGAATCCAGCATCAGAGAATTTGCTTCGTGCGACAAATTAATTTGATTTGATATATCATTCCAGTTCCCACATCCCCATTCCTTAATGATTTGAATTACAAGATCTTTTACACTTGTTCTATTTTTTGAAATTAATGGTCCAAAATTCCAAGATCCCACATATTCTAAGGGACTTTGCCACATTCTTGTAGCAAGACAAAGAATTCCAGAAATTGGTTCTAAAACATATTGCCATGGTCTTATTGAATTAGGATGATGCACTTGGATAGGTATTTTTGAAATCAATGAGTGAATACAATCTGGAGTGATACGATCTTTTGCCCAATCACCTCCACCAATTACATTACCAGCCCTAACAGTAGCTATACTCACTTTATGCTTTTCAAAATCCTTAGGATTGAAAAATGAATTTCTATAAGAAGATGTTATTAGTTCTGCCGCTCCTTTACTTGCACTATATGGATCATATCCCCCCATGGGATCAGTTTCTTTATATGCATAATCTAATTCACGATTTTCATAACATTTGTCGCTAGTCATTATTATTCCTACTTTCACACTGGATGTATTACGAATAGCTTCCAAGACATTTACGGTGCCCATCACATTGGTCTGAAATGTTTCTACAGGCCTTTCATATGAAAAACGAACTAGTGGTTGAGCGGCCAAATGAAATACAAATTTTGGTTTATGAGACATTAGAGAATTTACTAACTGTTTTTGATCATTGATATCTCCAATGATATGAGAAATATGTTTGTCTAGCTCTACTGTTTGAAAAAATGTTTGGTCTGTAGGAGGTTCAAGTGAATAACCAACAACTTTAGCACCTAATGAGTGAAGCCAGAGAGAAAGCCACGAACCTATGAAGCCTGTATGACCAGTTACAAAGACTGGTTCGTTGTGGAAAATTTTTTCAAATAAATTACCGAGCATCATTTTACCAAATCTTCCAAGGCGCATTTCCGGTAGACCAAAGTTCTTCCAGTCTATTCTTGTCCCTAAGAGTATCCATAGGTTGCCAGAAACCATTATGCCTATAAGCACCTAGTCGATTATCTTTTGCTAAATTTTCTAATGGCTCACGTTCTAAAATTGT
>Ga0307374_10002221_pt1 | contig 34849 bp, 25 predicted proteins | sample OX3MG_FD_202532 | JGI IMG/M metagenome (GOLD analysis project Ga0307374, IMG submission 202532) | Soil microbial communities from Risofladan, Vaasa, Finland - OX-3 | ecosystem: Environmental > Terrestrial > Soil > Coastal area > Acid sulfate soil | place: Finland: Risofladan, Vaasa | collected... | reverse complement strand
TCCCGTGAAAGGTGAAGGCGTCTCCCCAGGGCTGACGCAATCCCCGCTCCTATTTGCAGCGAGGGATCTTCAGGGCCGAGCGATTGTCCGCTCCCGATCGCCAGCGCGCAGGTGAGGAATTTTCCAATCACCGTGCTGAAGGGAATGTAGCCGTCGTAGATGTAAACGGCGGCCTTGGTCTGGTTGACGCCGCTGCCTCGCACCCGCGGGAAAAAGTGGATGACCATGACCGCAACGCCCAGCCCTGCCAGCGACGGAACAAGGAGAGCGCGGAGCGGCGAAGGACTTAACGTGGACCCCAGAAGCCGGATGCGAGTCCAGTCGATTGAAATCTGGAAACAGACGACGGCAAGTCCGGAAAAAAGCCCGATGATGACGGCCAAGAGAAGAAAAAGGGATTCTTCGTGAAGAAACAGGCGGGGCAGCCTGACTTTCTTGAGCCGCAGGCGCATCGCCGCCCACCCTTTCTGGGAAGCGGTGGAAGCTGGGTTTGTGGCTGCCGGGTCTGTCACCTTTCTGTAGCTCCTCGTGTGCGCGCAATCATCAACAAGGCTCGATCGGGGTCCGGGGGAACCCCACAGGTCTGCTGGGCTTGCTCTTCCATGCGGAAGACCAAGTCCATCACGTTGGGGATCAGGTCAGGGTCGCGCCGCAAGCTTCTCTCATTCGCTTTGGGCCGCATCTTTTTTGCCTCCGCATAGACGCTTGGGAGCGGATCGGTGGCTTGTTTGGCCTGGAGATTTATACCCCGGCTTTGAGCGCACTGTTCCACGCGCACCCGCGCTTGGTTGAAAGCGGCCACGGTTCGCCGGCTGCGTTCTCTCTGGGAGATCCAGCGCGCGAAGGGATCGAGAGATAATATCAGCTTGCTGATTTCCAGTTGCTGGGCGGCGGGCAAGTCCTGTGGATTCTGGGAGACCGCTTTTTCCAGGTAACGGCGGGCTTCAGCGTAATTGCCTGTTTCAAAGGATGCCTCTCCTGCGCCAGCCCAGGCGCCGGGGGTATTGGGTTTAAGCTTCAAAGCGAGCTGGAATTCTTGCAGGGCGCGCCGATAGTCCTGCACCTGCAAAAACATGCTTCCGATCCGGGCGTGCAGGGCCGCATCCGGAGGCAGAATCCTCTCGAGCGCAGTGAGCGCAATGAGCTCGGATTCCGCTTGGGTCCGCTCCCCCTTGGACAACAGAAACTGGCAGAGCTCCATTCGGGTCTCAAGGCGATGATCGAGAGGGTCGCTGTCCCAGCTACCGAAAATGGCGTTATTGTAATAGCGAATCGCCTCCGAGACGTCCCCCCGGCGAGCGGCCAGCCGCGCCAATTCCAGATTGACGGTTCCGTTTCCTGGTTCGCGCACCCAAAGCGTTCGGAGATAAACCTCGGCCTCGCTTAAACGATTGGCCTTGACGAGGGCCTCGGCAAGGCGCAGTTGGTAGGCGCCGTTATCGCGGGAATAGACCAGGGCAGTGTGAAAGGCGTCCACGGCCTTCAGCGGCTGGTTGGCTTTGAGGGCGGCCTCGCCCCGCTGATACCAGTGGCCTCCCAGCGCCTTTTGTGTGGCGTGATACCTTTGAACGACGAATCCGGTGATGGCAAAGAACAGCGCCAGCAGCACAATGCTGGCCACCACCAAGGTCTCCCGTTCAAGCCTCCACAAAAAGCCTTGCGGAGCAGTGCACACCGGGCACTCGGTCTGCCCGGCCGGGATCAGTTGTCCGCATCGTGGACAAAGGCGGTCGCCCTCTGGAAGCATGGTGTTTATTTCCATCCCGGCATTGATTCAATCGGTTGCGCCGCACGCGCAAGCAAGGCCCGTCCGTCACACCTTAAAAGTCCGAGCCCTCTACTTTACACCTGAATTAGCTCATAACCGCGCTTGCAACCAACCCCGTCCAATGGATTTCTTCTCACGAACCAGGAACCGCATTCTCTAACCTTCCCCCCTGGATTCCTTTTTCAGCAGCCTGCTCATGCTTCCCGCGGCGAGTGCCGATAGGGAAGTTGAAAGTAGGAAATCCTGTCCCATCGCGGATGTTTCGAGAGGGGATCGATGGCTGCGCTTCGCGAGATTCCAGAACTTCGTTGGCAACCGAGCCGTGCGGAATTTTCAACCCAACGCGGCCGACCGAGCCGGACGGCTCGCCGCCTTCTGCCGCTGATGCACGTCCTGGCGGCGGTTGCGGTGGGGGTGCCGCTTTCTTATTTCCTCGCGTCGAGCTCCAGCCTCGGCGTGGCCTGCGCCTTGATCGTGGCGGCGGCTGCGCTCCCGATCCTCGCCGGCTGGTTTCTCAAGGAGCGGCTGCGCGCAAGAAGTGAGAGAGGGCTTCGCCGCCGGGTTCCTTTGGAATTCGAACGGGCGGAAACAGAGGCTACGGACGATACGCCGGCGGGCCTTTTAATCGTCTCCTCAGACTTGCGAATTCGTTTTGCGAATCACTCCTACCTCGATGCCGCGCTCCGGAACCCGGAAGATGTTTTGGGCTGGAGGCTGGAGGATGTGATGCCCGCAGAAGGACTGGAAGACCAGGCAAGAGCGCTGCTCGACCGTCCCTATACCGCCACAAGCTGCTGCTTCACTTCGTTTCCTGGGAAGGCGCCGGCTGAGCGTCGTCCGGTCTCCATCACCATGACCCGCATTCCCCCGGTGGAAGGAGAGGATCGCATTTTAGTGGTGGTCGAAGATCTTCACTTTCCCGCCCGCCAGCTTCCGCTGGTGGAAGGGTACATCTGCTGACGGCGGCTCCGGACGGCTCCGGGGCCTTGGGGCGTGACCGAAGCTCTCGATTTTGAAGCGCGCGAGGCATCTATGATTAAACGTCGATGTTTGGCAAGCGTGGTAGTGCTTTTCATGCTGGCTGCGCCCGCTTTCGCGATGAAAAAGCCGCGCCGGGTCGCAAAGCTCTCCACGGCCGTCTATCTTGCCGCGGAATTTGACGCGGCGACGACGTACCATCTGCTTCACAGTTGCGGCAACAGGTGCTATGAGGCGAATCCCATGGTGCGCCCCTTCGCCGGCAATCCGAGTATCTTTCTCGCTCTCGGCGCCGGCGCCTACGCGGTCAACTATTTTGCCGGCAGGCTGAAAGCCCGCGGCCATCCCAAGTGGGCGACGGCGCTGCGCGTTATCGCCATTGGCACGCACGCAGGAGCCGGGGCGCACGCTCTGGCGCTCGATCGTTAGCCGAAAACCGAAATGGGAGCCTCCTGCACGCCCGCCTTTATCCCCCGAATCCTTCGAGAATCGTCCCTCGATCCTCGACGGTTTCCTCCTGCCTGAAAACCCGCTGGGATCGCTCTCTTGCTGGTAGAATTACTGATGTTTGCAAAATATAGTGACAACCGCCGCTGTAGCGCGGGTCTATGGTCTTTCGCCGCTCAGGCAAGCCGTGCTTGCCGCCGAGCGGCGCTACCAAGAACGGCGTCACTATATTTTGCAACTCTCAATAGGACGGCTTTCCCATGCGGCAAAAACGCCCTCTCCCGGAACCGAATCTGCCCATCCCCGCGGTTGCCATCGGGTTCCGGCCGGAGTTTCTGGACTTCCAAAGAGGAATTCACGTCGGCAACCTTGAAGATCACGAGCGCATCACGCGGATTCTGAAGCTGGGCCTCGAGTCGCGTTACCGGCAGCCGTTTGTGACGGAGCGCTGGGGCCGCGGCGTCTACTGGCAGTGGATCGGATTTCTCGCGCGCGCGAACCGCGCGGCGAAGCCGGTTTCCCACCACGTCAGTTTCGGCTGCTCGAAATTTTTCCTCTCCGTGGACACCCAGGAACGGCTTTTTACCTGCGGCCTCCAGGTCGAGCGCGGTTACGTGCGGGCGCCCGGTGACTTTCCAGCCTGCAAGCTCGCCTCGGATTGGGACTGGCACAAACTGATCGGCTCGCTCAAGCCCGGAAGCCCGATGGAAAAAGAGCTGAAGCGGCTGGTGTTGCGCGAAGGATTCAGAATTCGCGCGGGAAGCTGGGAAGCCGAGCCCGTCTACTTTTCCAAATCCAACTTTCCGGGCGTTTCAGCGATCAAGCGGCAGCTTCAGAAAGCTCCCGCAGGCGACTGGGCGGGCTTCCAGCTTTTTTACGCGATGGATGAGCGTGAAGTCCGCGGCTCAACCGGCCTCGATCTCGTCGAATCCATGATGGCCGTTTTCGAGGAAGTCACCCCCGCCATGAACCTCTGCATGCAGATCGAATTGCCGTGATAGCTTCTGGCGAACGAGCCGGTAGCGCACAGTTGTTCTTTATATAGGGCGCCATAAATCGGCGACGGTCATTTATTGTAGCGCCGCTCGGCGGCAAGCACTGCTTGCCTGAGTGGCGAAATCCGCCGGTCGCAGACCGGCGCTACAGTTTTGGAGCGTCGCCGGCTTATGGCGTTACGTATAACTGTGCGGATTGTAAGCTGAAGCCACGCCACGATTTTTGTCGCGTGGGCAGGTCGCGGGCAGCGCAGCCTTGTTCCTGGAACGCTGCGGCTTTTCATCGCGCAAGCCACGGCGGTGAAATTTCCGCCGTGGGCCGTTTGAAGAACCCAAAGCCCTGGCGGTGCCGACCCGCTTGGGCTGTGATAGAATGCCGTCTCACTCCGTGGGCCGTACTGGCCCACCTCGCGGACCGATGACCGAGCTTATCTGGGACGGGAAATACAAGGACGGGAAGAAGCAAGGGCCGGTGCGCATCGCGCTGCCGTTTCAGACTATCGAGACGGTGAACGAAAGCGCGCAGGACCGGCTGCGGACTCTCGAACTCTTTGCGCAGGGCCGCCAGACGGAATGGCGCAACCGCCTCGTCTGGGGCGACAAAAAATACGTCCTGCCTTCGCTTCTGCCCGAATTCGCCGGCAAAGTGAACCTGATTTACATTGATCCGCCGTTCGACACCGGCGCGGATTTTTCCTTCACCGCAACCATCCCTGACGTAGCGCCGGGCTTCAGCCCGGCAGGTGCCGCAACCGAGGCACGGACCAATGCCGCCCTAAAGGGCGGCGCTACGGACGCAGTAACCTTCACCAAAGAACCGTCAATTCTTGAGCAGAAAGCCTATCGCGATACCTGGGGCCGGGGGCTTGACTCGTATTTGCTATGGTTCTATGAAGCTGCACTTTTGCTGCGGGAGCTGCTCGTCGATGGAGGCTCGATCTACGTCCACATGGACTGGAAGATGGCTCACTATGTTAAGTGCGCGCTCGACGAAGTGATGGGGCCGGATAAATTTATCAGCGAGATCATTTGGCATAGAAGCACGGCACACAATAACCCCGTAAGGTACGGTCCGATCCACGATGTCATTCTCTACTACACTAATTCGGACACTCCGACCTGGAATTTCCAGTACACGGATTACGACAAGGAGTATATCGAGGGCCACTTTTCGCAGAGGGCTGCGGATGGCCGCCTCTACAGGATAAACGAGGTAACCGGCAGCGGCCTGAGGAGCGGGGATTCTGGAAGGCCTTGGCGCGAGTACGACCCGTCGAGGCGAGGGAGGCACTGGGCAGTTCCAAAGATTCTTCAGCAGAAACTGCAACTCAGCGGCACGTCGCAACAAATGCTCGACGAACTCGACCGTCGCGGGTACATCGAGTGGGGAAAGGGCACCAATAACTGGCCTCGGTTGCGTTATTTCAAAGAGGAGATGAGGGGGGTCGTGCTGCAGGATATTTGGAGGGACATTTACAGGCAGTCCGCTCCCATATACCCAACCGAAAAGCCGGAAGCCCTTCTGGACCGGATCATCAAGGCCTCATCGAACGAAGGCGACCTTGTTCTTGACTGCTTTTGCGGGAGCGGGACGACGGCGGCGGTGGCGGAAAAACTCAATCGCCGCTGGATTGCCTGCGATCTGGGCCGGTTCGCCATCCACACCACGCGCAAGCGCCTGTTAGGGATTCCGGGCGTCAAGCCCTTCGTTGTGCAGAACCTTGGCAAATACGAACGGCAGGCATGGCAGGTGGCGGAATTTGGTGTAGCGCCGGGCTTCAGCCCGGCACGTGCCGCCCTAAAGGACGGCGCTACGACGGCGGGTGCCTTTCGCGAGCAACAGGTCCGCGAACTCGCCTATCGCAAATTCGTTCTAGACCTTTACCATGCCACGCCCGTTACGGGCTATCTCTGGTTGCACGGAACAAAAGCCGGACGGATGGTGCATGTGGGCGCGGTGGATGCGCCGGTGACGCTGGCGGACGTGAAGGCCATCGCTAAGGAGGTTTGGAAGTCCGTAGGGGCGGGTTTGAAACCCGCCCTGGCAAATTCGGGCGAAGAAAGGGCGGGTCAGAGACCCGCCCCTACAACGAATGGCGCGGACATTTTAGGCTGGGAATTTGCCTTTGAGTTGAACGAGACGGCCAAGCAGACGGCTGCGGAGTCACGAGTGAATGTATCTTTCAAAAAGATTCCGCACGAGGCGCTGGACAAGAAAGCCGCCGATCAGGGTGACGTTAAGTTTTTTGAGCTTGGAGCGCTGTCGGTTGACGTGAAGGTCAAGAAACGCGAAGTGAAGCTGACACTCGAAGACTTCGCCATTCCGATTGACGACATCCCCATCGAAGTCCGCAAGGCCATCAAGCATTGGAGCCAGTTGGTGGACTACTGGGCGGTAGATTGGGATTACAAGGATGATACGTTCCACAATCAGTGGCAGAGCTACCGCACGCGCAAAGACCCTAAAATTGAGCTGAATGTTAGTTACGTCTACCCCGAGCCGGGCAAGCACACGATTGTGGTGAAAGTGATTGACATCCTTGGGAATGACACGACGAAGACCCTGGAGATTGAGGTTAAGTAACTTGAAGTCACAAACTGTGACCTCAAATCTGGCAATTCCGGCGGAGCGAATTGAGCGCCGAATCCTGCTGATTCGCGGGCAAAAAGTGATGATCGACGCCGACTTGGCCGAGCTTTACGGCGTCACAACCAAACGCCTCAACGAACAGGTGAAGCGCAACCGCGAGCGGTTTCCGGGCGATTTCATGTTCCGGCTGACCTCTCGGGAAAAGGTGGAGGTGGTCGCAAATTGCGACCACCTCAGTAATCTGAAATTCTCGCCGGTCTTGCCCTCAGCCTTCACCGAGCACGGCGCGCTGATGTTGGCAAGCGTCCTGAACTCCCGGCGGGCGGTCGAAGTCAGCGTGTTCGTTGTTCGCGCTTTCGTCAAGCTGCGGGAAGTGCTAGCCTCGCACCGGGACCTGGCCCGTCGTCTGGATGAGATGGAAAATAAATATGACGCGCAGTTCAAAGTGGTTTTCGACGCCATCCGGGAACTGATGAAGCCGCCGGAAAAGCCCCGGCATGGAATCGGTTTCCGCTCCGCCAGAAAGCCATGATCAGCGGACTGCCAAGCGGGACTTTGGAACAAATATGGCACGCCGGAAAACGAAACCCGCCCACCTGAGCCAGAGTGAACTGCTCGACATCACTGCCCGACTGCGCACCGGGCCGTGCGTCCCCGCGTTGCGTGAGGCGGTGAAAGCTTGGAAAGCGGGCGGATATAAGGGCATTACGGACACAACCCGAATCCTGCTGAACTATTGGTTCGAAACTGACCACAAGCTGCCCACCAGACTGCCATTCAAGTACCATCCATTCCAGCGCGAAGCGATTGAGACGCTGATTTTTGTCTGGGAATTTGAAAAAGTCCGAACGCGGAAAGCTCTGCTGGAGCGTTACGCTCAGAACCTTCGCAACGTTCGCCTTCCGCCTTACGACGATTTCGCCCGGTACTCGATCAAGATGGCGACGGGCAGCGGCAAGACAAAAGTGATTGCGATGGCCGTGGTCTGGCAGTACCTGAACGCGGCAAGGGAAGCCGACGAAACCGCCAAGGATTATGCCAAGACGTTTCTGGTCGTTGCTCCAAACGTCATCGTTCTTGAGCGCCTGAAGAAAGACTTCTCGGGTCCGTCGGTTTTCCGGACAGACCCCATGATCCCCAGGGAACTTGAAATCTTTTGGGACTTTGATTGTGTGATTCGCGGCGAAGGCGAAAAAGCCCATTTCGACGGGACGCTGTTCCTTACCAACATTCAGCAATTTTATGAACGGCCCGACCACTCGAAAGAAGAGGAGCCGGAGCCAATGACGGGCGTTATGGGGCCGAAGCCGCCAACGAAGAAGCTGGAGCTGGCGGACTTCGCAGACCGTATCGCGCTGCGTGACGGGCCGCTGATGGTCCTCAATGACGAAGCCCACCACACACACGACGAAAAGAGCGAGTGGAACAAGGTGATCCGCAAACTAAACGAGAAGACGCCGCTCGCTGCGCAACTGGATTTCTCCGCCACGCCGCGCTTCCAGAAGGGCCAGATTTTTCCTTGGACGATTTTCGACTACCCGCTCAAGCAGGCCATCATCGATAACGTCGTCAAGCGGCCGGTGAAGGGCATCGCAGAGGTTACGGAAGCCAAATCCGATTACGCGAGCGTTCGGTACAAGGCTTATTTAACGGCGGGTGTGGAGCGTTGGCGCGAGTACCGTGAGCAATTATCGCCGCTTGAGAGAAAGCCGGTCCTGTTCGTGATGATGAACACTACCGACGACGCCGAAGACGTGGCGGACTGGCTGCGAACGAAGTATCCCGCAGAGTTCGGTGACAAGAAAACGCAAGTGATTCATACGGACAAGTCCGGCGAAGTAAGCAAGCGTGACCTGGACGCCGCCCGTGATGCCGTGCGCAGAGTGGATGACCCGGAAAGCCCCATCAATGCCATCGTCAGCGTGCTGATGCTGCGGGAAGGCTGGGATGTGCAAAACGTGACCGTGGTCGTCGGCTTGCGGCCCTACTCGGCCAAGGCCAATATCCTGCCCGAGCAGACCATTGGGCGCGGATTGCGGCTCATGTTCCGCCACCTGCCGGTGGACTTTACAGAGCGGGTGGATATCATCGGCAACGATGCTTTTCTCAATTTTGTTGACGATCTCGAAAAACTCGAAGACTTGAAGCTCGACACGTTTGAGCTTGGCAAAGAGAAGCTCCATATCGTTACGATTATGCCCACGGAGGACCGCAAGGAATTCGACATCGGCTTGCCGACGTTGACTCCGATGTTGATACGGAAAAAGAGCTTGGCGGAAGAAATTGCCGGGCTCGACATCATGGGCCTTAACAGTATCGTCCTGCCAATGAGCAAGGACGATCCCGTTTCCAAGACGTTTCGCTACGAAGGGCGGGACATCATTACGCTTGAGAAGATCGTTGAGCGGGAATACGCGATTGCTGAACCCCAAACCGCCCAGGAAGTGATCGCCTACTACTCGCGGCGCATTGCTGAGGCAGTGAAGCTGCCCTCGCAGTTCGCGGCGCTTGCGCCCAAAGTGCGGGAATTTTTTGAGGCAAAAGCGTTCGGCCATCTCGTGGACCTGAATGATCCGGCAACAGTGAAAGCCATAAGCACCGCCGTGGCGCATTACGTCTGTGTGGACGTGTTCAAAAAAGCCCTTGGTGGACTGGCAATCGAAGAGCAAACCCCAGCTTTGCTCGAACCGGCTCGGATGCTCTCAACCTGCCAGCCCTTCCCGTGGTCAAGGCCGGCTTGGGAGGGCCGCAAGTGCGTCTTTAACTTGGTTCCATGTGATAACGATTTCGAGCGCGAGTTTGCAAAGTTCCTCGACAACGCACCGGACGTGCGCGCCCTTGCAAAGCTTCCAATGGCCTTCGGTTTTGCCATTGAATACACCGATGGGGCTATGAACCTGAAGTCCTATTACCCGGATTTCATTGCCGAAGACAATGACGGAACTTGCTGGCTGCTCGAAACCAAGGGACAGGAAACAAGCGACGTCCCGCGAAAGGACGCTGCGGCGACGCATTGGTGCGAAAACGCTTCAAAGCTGACCGGTGCTTCATGGAAATACTTGAAGATTCCGCAGAAGGATTTCGAAGCCCTGCAACCTCACCGCTTGGCCGACCTCGCAGCCCTCAAGCCTGCATCCCTGTTCTGACTCGATACCGGGCGTTACCGAGAGGGCGGAGGCTGCCCGCCCTCTGCGGCGTTTTCGCGCCCGGGGCGGAACCATAACTAGGCTACATAAGTAGCATCTTTGCCGCCCGTAAACCTCAAAAATGAGATATTCGGGACTTTTGCGGCCAAAATAGCATTAAACTATATCTACTGTGTTATCAGTAGATTACATAAATAGCACGGGCCGCAAATCGGCGATTATGAGCAAGGTTGTTTCACCCTTGCACAGCGGGTAAATTTTACCCGGCCGCACAGGACTCGGCAGGCGAAGGCTCCGCAGCGGCTATTCTCCCGGGGAAAACTTATGCCTTCTCGCCGCCGGCAAAGATGGTTCTTCCGCGGTGCAGGCCCAGAAGAATCTGGACCAGGCGATGAGCAATCAATTCGTGGAGGGTCAGGATTTCCTTGTTGGCCTCGAAGATCTGCTGCGCGTTGTTCGAGGCGGCGATGCAGGCTCCGGCTTTCAGAGCTTCGGCAGCTTCCTTGATGATGGGATCTTCAAGCGCTTCGCCGGCCATCTCCCAAAGGGTGATAAAGCGATCGATCGCGGAGGGGAAGCTGACGCGAAACACCCCGTAATTGCTGGTGGTCCGGGGCGGCTTGTAGTCAAAGTTAAAGGGACCGTTGTAGCCATGCGAGCGCAGCAGCATCAGAACGTTCAACCAGTCGAGCGGATTGACCAGCCCGACCGCGATATCCACGTCATGCTTCAGCCGGTAGCCGTCGTTCACGTCGAAGTGCCAGAGTTTGCCGGCCAGCAAGGCACGAGCCAGCGCGGCGCGTGGCGCGCCGCCCCACATCAGCTCATGAAGGTATTCCGGGTTCAGCCCCACCATGTCCGGATGCTTGAGCAGGCCGGAGTTAATGAAGGCCAGCATGGCGTCCGAGGTGGGCAGAATAATTTCCGCCTGCGGCTCGAAGGGCTTCGCCTCAAGGCAATGCCGGAGGGTTTGGTTCTTCGCGCGCGCGGCCACGGCAATGTCCTCTTCGCAAGCCGCGTTGATGCCTTCGGCGTACCACTTGAGAGTCTGGGTTTCGTCAATCGCGCCCTGCAAAAGGTAGCCGAGCGTGCCCGGCCAATAGACCAGGAATTGGGCTCCCAGCTCGTGCCCGATCCTGACCGTATTCTGAAGGCGCGCCACCCCGTAAGCGCGGACTTCCGGCGATTCCGCGGCGGGGCTTGCCGCCCAGACGGGGTGGTAAAAGGTTTCGCAGGTCACCATCGAGCACTTAAGCCCGTTCGACTTGAGAGCCTCTTTGAGGCCGGCAAGGATTTCCGCTTGCCGGTCGGTCATCAAATCCTCGGTGGGGATCACATCCGTATCATGAGTGGTCCAGTACCCGATGCCGATTTCCGCGAACTGCCGGATCACCTCAGCGGCTGAAACCGCTTGCCGCGTGGGAGCGTGGAACAGCGCCTGCCCCTGGTAGGCGGCCGCCCACTGCGGCCCGCTGATAAAATATTTTCGGCGCGTTTCAGGGCTGTAACTTCCGCCGCATGCGGACATCAAGCGATCCACCAGCGCACGCTGGTCCTTTCCTGATGCTGCTGTTGTCTTTGCCATGTGCGGTCTCCTTCCCGTGAAGGATACCACAGCCTCATGACCGCCGAGCGGCTCCGCCTGGGAACTCGAATTGTTCGAAGGGCGCATGCAGGCTTGAACCGTGCCCCTCGATCTCCAAAGGGCGGCCGGTTCTCAGCAACTCAAAAACCGCAGAAGAGTTGCGCGGATAACGCCTGAGGCTGCATGAGAATTTGAAGCGGGAAGCGGATTGCATGAGCAGCCATTCGGTCATCGTTCCCAGGATTTTCCTGGTGTCGAAGACCGCTATGTTGAGGGCAGGAAATTTAAGTCCCGTTTTGCGAGGCGCATGGAAGATTGCGCGTTTCTGCTGAACTGTATCTATATCATGGAGATATAATGTCTCGGGCAGGCAATAAGCCCGCAGCAATGTTAACCTATGGGTGACGATTCGAATGCTTATGGGAGGAATATCGAGAGAACCACTCAAGTTATTGAGAGTTACAAAATATAGTGACAACTATTACTGTAGCGCGGGTCTATGACCCGCGTCTTTCGCCGCTCATAGAGCGGCGCTACAAAGAACGGCGTCACTATATTTTGTAAACATCAGTAGTGCCCGCATCAATTTGCACCACGGTTCCGGCTGGCAGCTCGCCAGCCACAAGATGCGGCAGCGCCGGTAATCGGGTAGGATTAGGGTTATGAATATAGGGCAGGATTTTCAAGGGGTCAACTTAGGTTATGTTCTGGAACTGTATGAGCGGTATCTCCGCGATCCGAATTCTCTTGACGCGGGGACGCGCGCCTTCTTTGAGCACTGGAAACCCGAAGATCGCGGACTTCCGGAGGCTTTGCCGGCTGCGGAAATCGACAAGATCGTCGGTACCGTAAACCTGGCGGAATCGATCCGGAAATTTGGGCATATGGACGCCCGGATTGACCCTCTGGGAAGCGATCCTCGCGGAGATTATTCTCTGCGGCCTGAGTCGCACGGGGTGAGTGAAAATGACCTGCGCCAGCTTCCCGCCAGCCTGATTGTCGGCCCCATCGCCGCCGGAAAGGCCAATGCTTTTGAGGTCATGCAAGCGCTTCGCAAGGTCTATTGCTCCTCCACGGGATACGACTATGCGCACTTGCGCGATCCGGAAGAGCGGCGATGGCTCCATGAAGCGGCCGAGTCAGGCCGCTTCCGCGCCCCCGCCGATCCCGTGGACGCCCCGCCGCTGCTGGAGCGGCTGACGCAAGTGGAGGTTTTCGAGCGTTTCCTGCACCACACGTTTCCCGGGAAGACCCGTTTCTCGGTTGAAGGCCTGGATATGCTGATCCCCATTCTGGATGAGGTGATTGGGGCCGCGGCCGAGGCTACCGTGCGTCATGTCTTGATTGGCATGGCTCACCGCGCCCGGCTTAACGTCCTGGCCCACGTGCTGAAAAAGCCTTATGCAGAAATTCTTGCGGAGTTCAAAGACCCGGTGAGGGCGCGGAATTTCCGTGAAGACATGGGCTGGACCGGAGACGTTCGGTACCACCTGGGAGCCCGGCGCGCGATTAGCGGCGGGCGCGAAATCGATCTGATTGTTATGATCCCCCCCAACCCGAGCCACCTGGAAGCGGCGGACCCCGTCGTGGAAGGAATGGCCCGAGCCGCCGGGACCCAAGTTGACAAGAAGGGTGCGCCACGATTCGATCCCAGCCGGACACTCCCGATCCTGATTCATGGCGACGCAGCGTTTTCAGGGCAGGGCGTCGTTGCCGAAACCCTCAACTTTTGCCGGTTGCACGGTTACAAGACAGGCGGAACCCTTCACATCATTGCCGACAACCAACTGGGCTACACAACCACCGTGGAGGAATATCGCAGTTCGCTCTATGCCAGCGGGGTAGCCCGCGGCTTCAAGATTCCCCTGGTTCACGTCAATGCGGACGACCCTGAAGCGTGCATCGAAGTGGCGCGGCTGGCCTTCGCGTATCGGGCCCGGTTCGAGAAGGACTTTGTGATCGATCTGGTCGGATATCGGCGTTACGGCCACAACGAGGGCGATGAGCCCGGTTTTACCCAGCCGCTGATGTACCAAAAGATTTCGAGCCATCCGACCGTCCGGAAACTGTGGGCCACCACCTTAGTCGAACGGGGTGTCGTCGAGGAAGCCCGGCCGGAAGCGTTGGTCCGGGACCGTTCGGCAGAACTGCAAGAGCTTCTCGACTCACTCGAACCCGGCGAAGAGCTGGTTGAGCCAACCCCCGAGCCCCCGCCCCGGGGAGCTGCGCGTCAGGCCAAGACCGCAGTTTCGCTCGACAGGCTTCGCGCACTCAACCAAAGCCTGTTGCAGTTGCCCGAAGGCTTTAACCTTCACAAGAAGCTCGAGCGCGCACACGACAGGCGAAGTAAAGCGCTCGATAATCCCGATGAGAAAACCATTGACTGGGCGATGGCTGAAGAGCTGGCTCTCGCTTCCATTCTGGAGGATGGGACTGCGATCCGGATGACCGGGGAGGACGTTGAGCGCGGGACGTTCAGCCAGCGGCACGCCGTGTTCCACGATGTCAAGACAGGGAAGAAATTCACCCCGTTGCAAGCTCTGGCGGAAGCCGAGGCTGCTTTTGAAATCCACAACAGCCCGCTGACCGAAAGTGCGGTCGTGGGGTTCGAATTTGGTTATAGTTTGCAGGAACCCAGCCGCCTGGTCATCTGGGAAGCGCAATACGGGGATTTCGTTAACGGCGCCCAGGTGATGATTGACGAATTCATGGTTTCAGCAAGGGCCAAGTGGGCGCTGACTCCGTCGCTCGTGATGTTGCTGCCTCATGGGCACGAAGGGCAGGGACCTGACCACTCCAGCGCGCGTCCGGAGCGCTTCTTGCAGTTGGCGGCGGAAACCAACCTTCGAATCGCCAACTGCACCACGGCCGCGCAATATTTTCACCTCCTGCGCAGGCAGGCCTCCTTGCTGAAGATTGATCCCCTGCCCCTGGTCGTCCTGACGCCCAAAAGCCTGTTGCGCCATTCCTTAGTTGCTTCGTCGCCCCGGGAACTTGCGGAGGGAAGCTGGCAGCGAGTTATCGAAGACTCCGAAGCCCTCGCGCGAAGTCAGGAAATTCGCCGCCTGATCCTGTGCAGCGGCAAAATCTACGTTGACTTGGTCTCGAGCGACCTTCGCGGGAGCCGACCGGGCGTCGCCATCTGCCGCGTCGAACAACTTTATCCATTCCCTGAAGACCAGTTGAAACAAGCCATGCATAGTTTTCCGAAGCTCCATGAAGTGGTGTGGGTTCAGGAGGAACCCGAGAACATGGGCGCCTGGGAATACGTGCGCCCCTTGCTCAGCGAATTGGTCCGTAATCGCTGGCGATTGCGCTATATCGGGCGCTCGCGAAGTTCCAGTCCGGCGGAGGGCTCAACCGTCCGGCACCTGCACAACCAGGAAGCCATCGTCCATCAAGCCTTCAGTTCCAGGCTGGCGGTGGGCGAAGAGGATATGGTTTTAGTAGAAAACGTCGCGGGAAATTCCCAAAGGAGAGATCGTGTCGACCAAAATCGTCGTACCCGAGCTGGGTGAATCGGTCGTTGAAGCCACCGTGGGACACTGGCGGAAGAAGGAAGGCGACCGGGTCGGCGTCGGCGACGTCCTTGTCGAGCTCGAAACAGAAAAAGTCGATCTGGAGGTGGGCGCTGAACATGCCGGAGTCCTGGCGCGCATCGAGCGAAAGGAGGGCGAGAACGTCAAGATCGGAGACGTGCTGGGAGTGATCGAGGAAGCGGAACAAGCCGCGACGCCCAAGGGCCGCGAAGCGGGTGGCGCCCAAGCGGAGCAGCCCGGCCCGCCAGCGGCCAAGGAAGAACCTCGCCCGATTTCGACCGAGGCGGTGGCGGCCGAAACTCAGGAGATTTCCTCCAAACGGTTGGTCACACCCCTGGCGAAGCGTGTTGCTGAGGAACATGGGGTTGACCTCTCGCAGGTCCATCCTAGTGACGCGGGTGGCCGCATCAGGCAGCACGACGTCGAAAGTTATCTCCAAGGCAACGGAGCAACCTCCGAGGCGCGGAAAGAGGAAAGCGCAACCGCCCGGCGGGAATTGAGGGAACAGCCGCCGCGTCCCGCTGTTGGGCGGACGCCGGGAGAACACGAGCGGCGGGAAGAGCGGGTGCGGATGTCGCGCCGCCGCTTGACGATTGCGCGCCGGTTGGTGGAGGCGCAGCACACGGCCGCGATGCTCACCACCTTCAACGAAATCGACATGACGGCCGTCATGACGTTGCGCGGGCGCTGGAAAGAGGCCTTCAAGCAGCAGCACGGCATTGGCCTCGGAATTACCTCGTTCTTTGTCAAAGCCAGTGTCGCCGCCCTGCAACAGTTTCCGCGCTTGAACGCGGAAATCCAGGGTACCGACATGGTCCTCAAGCACTATTACGACATCGGCGTGGCGGTGGGGGCGCCGGAAGGTTTAGTCGTTCCGGTGCTGCGGGATGCCGACCGCATGGGATTCGCGGAGATCGAGAAGGCCATCAAGGAGTTTGTGCGCAAGGCGGAGGCGCGCCAGCTAACCCTCGAAGAGCTTCGCGGGGGAACTTTTACCATCTCCAACGGGGGCGTCTACGGTTCTTTGCTGAGCACCCCCATCCTCAACCCTCCGCAGTCGGGCATCCTGGGACTGCACAAAATTGAGAATCGCGCGGTGCCCGTGGAAGGCCAAATCCAAATTCGTTCCATGATGTACGTCGCGCTGAGTTACGACCATCGCCTGGTGGACGGCATGGAGGCCGTGCAGTTTCTGGTCCGCGTCAAGGAATTGATCGAGGACCCCGCGAGTCTGCTGTTCACTCTTTAATAAACATCCGTGTTCCGGGCGCAATTTTCGCAGCGGCGCCCTGAAACGCCAAACGTTCGAGTACAAGCCATGCCCGAAATGAACGGCAAAGCCGGCGATCACTTGGCGAACGAGCGGACTTTTCTCGCCTGGATTCGCACCAGTATCAGCGTCATCGTTTTCGGATTCGTGGTGGCGAAGTTCGGCATCACGCTTCGGGAATTTCTGCAACTGCAAGGACATGGCGAGAGCGAGAGCGGGCTTTCGCTCGTCATGGGCGTGGCCTTTATGGGCATGGGAGTCTTCATGGCCTTGATGGCGCTGGTGCGGTATCGCGTCACGCTGCGCCGGCTCGAAAGCGATCAGTTCAAGCCCGCTCGCGGCGTCATTGTGTTCCTCGGAATCGTGACCGCAGCCTTTGGACTCATTCTCGCTGGATACCTGTTGCTCACCGTCACCAGGCTTTGACGCACCGGGCAGGAACTCCCGCACTACTTCTTTGAGGTCGCGGTGCTCGACAGCCGCTTCGAGATTCAACCCGGAGAGTATGTAGCGGCCTCGACCGGCGTCGTATCGCACTTCCCGAAACTCAATCATGCTAAGCGCCTCTTCCGGCTGCAAAGCCCCTTGATGTCTTGGGGAGTCTGCGCCCCAAATGCATTTGCCATCGATTCTTTCCGGCCGGGCATTTTGAGGTTCGAGTTCGATTTGCTATCATTTTTAAGCGGGGCTCCTTCACAAAAAATTGGGCGGAATCGTAACTCAATTGCCTACGAATCATCTTCTAGGGAAAGGGAGGTGGAAAATGACGGAGATGCAAAACGATTTGTCCGCTCCTCAAAATATTCTCTCCCGTCTGGCAGATGCCCGGGTGAGGACCGATAAGCTTCTTGAGATCGTCAACCCCGAGGCGGTTTATGATCGCCCCATTCCCGAGAGGCACCGGATTGTATTTTACCTGGGACACCTTGAAGCCTTCGATTGGAATCTTCTAGGCCATTACGCCTTTGAGCTGAAACCATTTAAACCCGCGTTTGACAACTTGTTTGCCTTCGGAATCGATCCGGTCGATGGAGGTCTCCCGACCGACCAGCCTTCCGATTGGCCGGCAGTGCCGGAAGTTCGCGAGTACAACCACCGCATCCGGCAAGAACTCGACCGGCATCTTGAAGGCCAACCCTTAAAAGATGCCGAAGAATCTTTTTCTCCGACCGACATCTACCTCAACGTTGCGATTGAGCATCGGATGATGCACGCCGAAACGCTCGCGTACATGTTGCACCAACTGCCGCTCGATCGCAAAGTCCAGCAACCGGCCCCAACCGTTCTCGCCGCGCCTCCGGCCGAGCGAAAAATGACCGAGATTCCCGCAGGAACAGCCAGCTTGGGTCTCGCGAGGAAAGGTAACGCTTTTGGTTGGGACAACGAATTCGAAGCTCACTCCGCGGAAGTTCCCGCCTTTGCCATTGATGAATACAAGGTTACGAATGGAGAGTTCTTGAAGTTTGTTCAGCAAGGCAGCTACACGGACCCCAGCCTGTGGAGCAAGGAGGATTGGGAATGGATCGAGCAAGAAGGGATCCGGCAGCCCAAGTTCTGGATCCGGCGGGGCGATGACTGGTTCTACCGAAGTATGTTCGCGGAGGCGCCGCTGCCGCTCGATTGGCCGGTTTATGTGAGCCATGCCGAAGCGGCGGTTTATGCCCGCTGGGCCGGCAAACGGTTGCCCACCGAAGAGCAGTTCCATCGTGCTGCTTATGGCACTCCGGAAGGACCTGAGAGACCTTTTCCTTGGGGCAGCGATGCACCGAGGGAAAGGTACGGTACCTTTGACTTTGCGGGCTGGGACCCCTCTTCCGTCAACGCACATCCCGCCGGCCGAAGCGCCTTCGGTGTGGCCGATCTCATCGGCAACGGCTGGGAGTGGACCTCAACCCTTTTCCAGCCTTTTCCCGGCTTTGAACCATTTCCATTTTACCAGGGCTATTCGGCCAACTTTTTTGACGGCAAGCATTACGTCATGAAAGGCGGGTCTGCTCGCACGGCGGCCTGCATGCTGCGCCGCTCTTTTCGCAACTGGTTTCAACCTCACTACCAGTACGCTTATTCCGGGTTCCGCTTAGTGAGCAACTGAAGCTTCGAGTGGGAGGATCAACTTGCCACAAGCCGCCACCGCCAGTCTCGCAAGCAAGTTTGCCGACGATGTGCGCGCCGGCCTCACGAAACCGGGGCAGAAAGAACTTCCGTCCAAGTACCTTTACGATGACGTGGGCTCCGCGCTTTTTGAAGTCATCAGCCTGCTGCCGGAGTACGGGCTGACCCGCGCGGGCGAGCGAATCCTGCGGAAACATGCGGAAGAAATCACCGCCCGGGTCGCCTCACCGATGATCGTTGCGGAACTTGGCAGCGGCAGCGGTAAGAAAACACGCCTGATCCTGGAAGCCATAGCGCGGCGCCAGCCCACCGATTACCATCCGATTGAGATATCGCATGCGGCGCTCGCCATGTGCCGGCATGAGTTGGAAGATCTCGATTCGGTCAACGTTCTGGGTTTCGAGACCGGGTACCTCGACGGCTTGCGCAAAGTCGCGGCCCAGCGCCAGAAGGGCCAGCGTTTATTGGTGCTTTTCCTGGGAAGCTCCATCGGAAATTTTGAGCGCAAGCTCGGGGAGCAATTTCTGCGCCGGGTGCGGAAAGCTTTAACGCCTGGTGATGCGCTTCTGTTGGCCACCGACCTCGAAAAACCGGTCGAGCAACTCCTCGTTGCTTACGACGACCCTCTGGGCGTTACGGCCGCATTCAATCTCAACCTACTCGCCAGGATCAACCGCGAGCTTGACGGGAACTTCGATTTATCACGGTTCCGGCACCTGGCCCAATACAACGTTCAGGAGCGCCGGATCGAGATGCACCTCCGCTCCACGCTCGCCCAGACGGTGACCATTCGCAAAGCTGAACTTACGGTTACAATCCAAAAGGGAGAAACGATTTGGACGGAAAGCTCACACAAGTATGCTTCCGAGGAAATCGTCGAAATGGCACAAAAAACCGGCTTCCGGTGCGATGGACAGTGGTTCGATCACGAATGGGCTTTCGCGCAAAACCTTCTTGTCCCTGCCTAAGTATAGACCGCCTCATCAGGGCCGTCCCCCTGCCTGTCCCACCCCCCTTGTTGTTCTTGGCTTCTCCACCCTCATCCCGGCCGTCACAAATGGATTGCTTAGAACGAATAGTCGCACTACTCTAGGGAAATTAAATTCGGGATTGAGGGCGAATGCCGCCGCACCGGGCTGGCGTGGTGTAATCGAAGTTCGATCACAAAGTCTGGGGCTCTGACGTTGGGTTTGAAAGCCCCGCCAGGGGCGGAATATCCTGGCCCAGGGCGTGAGCCCTGGGATCGGATGCCCCTCACCCACCGCTTCGCGGTTCCCCCTCTCCCACGGGGAGAGGGCTGGGTTGACTTATGGCGCTCCTCCGGAGCTTACTTATGCTGCTAACTTTTGTTACGAGGCGGTTACGTTCTATGAGGCATATTCAAATTCTAAAGAAGAGCGACTTTATTGAGCGTTGCAAAATATAGTAACAGCTTTTTTTGTTGCGCCGCTCGGCGGCAAGCACTGCTTGCCTGCGCGGCGAAAGACGCGGGTCACGAACCCGCGCACCAGCGGCGGTTGTCACTATATTTTGCAAGCATCAGTAGCTTCCCATCCGAATCAGCTTCAAGGTGAAAAGAGGATGAGCTTCAATCACGGGCGTGCCGTTGCGGTTTTTTTGGGTGCAATCGCTTTTGCCGGTTTGCTCCGCGGCCAGCAAGCGCCATTTTCCCACACCGGGAAGCGGGACTATCAGGTCGAAGGAGTTGTGAAAGATCAGACCGGAGCAGTGATTGCAGGCGCCCGAGTGTCGCTTCGAGCGGGGAGCTATCAATCCGGGCAGACCACCGGGACCGACGGGCATTTTGTCTTCGACTCCGTTCCCCTACCCAGTGGTGAACTGAGCGCGCAGGCGAAGGGGTTTGCTCCCGTGGAGCGCGAGTGGAGGGCGCAGCCGCAGGGGGCCGTGGTGCTCGAAATCGTTTTGAAACCGGCGCCGGTTACGCAACAGATGACCGTGACGGCGACGCGGACCGAGACACCCTTGAGCGAAACTTCCGCCAGCGTGCGGATTCTGACGCAACAAAAACTTTCTACCACCGCCGCTTTAACGCTTGACGGTGCGCTTCGGCAAATACCCGGTTTCACGTTGTTCCGCCGCACGGGAAGCCGGGTGGCCAATCCGACCACGCAGGGTGTCTCGCTGCGAGGAGTCGGCGCGAGTGGAGCCGGCCGTGCGCTCGTGCTGGAGGACGGCATTCCGTTGAACGATCCTTTTGGAGGCTGGGTTTACTGGGATAGGGTGCCGCGCGAAGCCGCGAGGCGCGTGGAAGTTCTGCAAGGAGGCGGTTCGGACCTTTACGGCTCAGATGCCATGGGCGGAGTCATCAATATCGTCACTCGCAAACCCACCACAACCGCGCTTTCGTTTGAAACCTCTTACGGGAATGAAAGCACGCCCGATGCTTCTCTGTGGTTGGGCCTCCAGCACGGCCCCTGGAGCGCAACCCTCGACGGCGAGGGATTTTCTACGGATGGATATATTCTTGTCGATCAGGCCGAGCGCGGCACGGTGGATACTCCCGCGGGATCTAAACACGAAGTCGGGGACCTCATGCTGGAGAGGGAAATCGGCGATGGCGGCCGGGTGTTTGCCAAAACCTCCTACCTGCGGGAAACGCGCACCAACGGCACGCCCCTTACCTACAATCGGACGCACCTGCGGCAACTCGCCTTGGGGGCGGATTGGCTCTCGCCCACCGCCGGAGCATTTTCGTTCCGAGGCTATGGCGGCCCTCAGGTTTTTGATCAGACATTTTCCGCCGTTGCTGCCGACCGCAATAGCGAATCGCTGGTCCGCTTGCAGCGCGTGCCCGCGCAACAAACCGGTGTTGAACTTCAGTGGACGCGCCCCGTGGGCTCAAAGCAAACCCTGGTGGCAGGTTTCGACGGCCGGGAGGTCCGCGGCTCGAGTGACGAACTGGGATTCTTCAGCGGCCGCATGACATCGGCACTCGACGCCGGAGGGCGCCAGCGGTATGCCGGCGTTTTTGCAGAGGACATCATCCGGCTCACCGCGCGCTGGCAAATCACGGCTGCAGGGCGCTTTGACCATTGGCAAAATTATGATGCGCTCGCCACCAGCAAGCCCCTTTCAACGCCCGGACCGACCACCGTCACGGTTTTTCCGGAACGAACCGAAACCGCTTTCAGCCCGCGCCTCGGCATGCTTTACCGGCTTACGGATCATGTATCGCTCACCGGTTCTGCTTACCGGGCCTTCCGCGCCCCAACCCTGAATGAGCTTTACCGCGGTTTTCGTGTGGGCAACGTGGTGACCGAATCGAACTCTGAACTCCGCGCCGAACGCTTGACCGGCACTGAGGCCGGAGCTGAATTTAATGCTTTCCACCAAAGGTTTACGGGCCGCGGCACCTTTTTTTGGAGCGACGTCAGCGATCCCATTGCCAACGTCACGCTTACGGTTACGCCCAGCCTGATCACTCGCCAGCGGCAAAACCTGGGCCGCACCCGCTCGCGCGGCTTTGATCTAGACGCCACCCTGCACCTGACGCGCACGCTTGCACTTACGGGCGGGTATGAATTTGTAAATGCCACGGTCTTGAGCTTTTCGGCTAACCCCGCGCTGGTGGGCCTCGAGATTTCCGAGGTTCCCCGCAATGTCTTCACCATGCAGGCGCTCTATTCAAACCCCTCGGCAGCCAGCCGCTGGGCCCGCACCACCTTTGGAATCCAGGGGCGATTTGTGGGCGAGCAGTTTGATGACGACCAGAACCAGCTTCCGCTCGGCAAGTTTTTCGTCACGGACGCGCTTGTTTCCTACCCGCTCGGCCACGGCTTGAAAGCCTTTGCGGCCGCTGAAAACCTCTTCAATCAAAGTTACGCGGTGGCGGCCACACCGGTTCTGGAACTTGGCGAGCCACGACTCTTCCGGCTCGGCTTCAGGGTCAACTTGGGAGGTCTTTAGCCTCCGCGAACGTATTAGCCCGCCATCACACTTTCCACTCAAGCTCCAGCCTTAGCAGTTATCAACTGAAAAATAAGGACTTAGCGTAAAGATAGTGCGCCGGCCATAAATTGACGAGATGGAAAGAATCTTGACTTCCAGGTACAGAAAACAATCTTGACTTGGGGGTATAGATTGAGTAGCATTGGACTTGGGTAAGGGTGTGCTCAGAGATTCTGTTTCCGGACATGCGGGAGCCGCCCCACGCCTCGGGAAACCCTTATAAGGAGCGGAGTTTATGCCCACGCCAGTGAACAATGTGGAAGAACTTGCCACGCGCGAGTACAAATACGGGTTTGTGACGGAAATCGAGCAGGAGACGATTCCTCGCGGGCTGAACGAGGACGTCGTCCGGCTGATCTCTGCCAAGAAGAATGAGCCCGAGTGGCTGCTCGAGTGGCGGCTGAAGGCCTACCGCCATTGGCTGACGATGAAAGAGCCGACGTGGGCCAACGTTAAATACGATCCGATTGATTATCAAAATGCGTACTATTACTCGGCTCCGAAAAGCACGTCCAAGCCTAAGAACCTGTCTGAGGTGGACCCGGAACTCATCAGGACCTATGAAAAGCTGGGCATCCCCTTAAGGGAGCAGGAGCTCCTTTCCGGCGTGGCCGTCGATGCGGTTTTTGACAGCGTTTCGGTGGCGACGACGTTTAAGGAAAAGCTGGGCGAGCTGGGGATCATTTTCGGTTCGTTTTCCGAGGCCGTTCACGAACATCCGGACCTGGTCAGGAAATGGCTGGGGTCCGTGGTACCTTATACCGACAACTTCTTCGCCACGCTCAACTCCGCGGTGTTCAGCGACGGATCGTTCGCCTACATCCCCAAGGGCGTGCGGTGTCCGATGGAGCTTTCCACCTATTTCCGCATCAACGCCAAGGAAACAGGGCAGTTTGAGCGCACCCTGATCGTCGCCGAAGAAGGCTCCTACGTAAGTTATCTGGAGGGCTGTACGGCTCCCATGCGCGACACCAACCAGTTGCACGCCGCGGTGGTGGAGCTGGTGGCGCTCGATAACGCCACGGTCAAGTATTCCACCGTGCAGAACTGGTATCCGGGCGATAAGGAAGGCAAGGGCGGGATTTACAACTTTGTGACCAAGCGGGGCAAGTGCCTGGGGGTGAACTCCAAGATTTCCTGGACGCAGGTGGAAACGGGCTCGGCCATCACCTGGAAGTATCCGGGGTGCATCCTGCAGGGCGACAACTCGGTGGGCGAATTTTATTCCGTAGCAGTGACCAACAACTATCAGCAGGCCGATACGGGCACCAAGATGATCCATCTGGGCAAAAACACCCGCAGCACCATTATTTCCAAAGGTATTTCCGCCGGGCACGGCCAGAACAGTTACCGCGGCATGGTGAAGATCCTCAAGAATGCAAAGGGAGCGCGAAACTATTCGCAATGCGACTCGTTGCTAATGGGGGACAAGTGCGGGGCGCACACGTTTCCCTATCTGGAAGTGAAAAACTCCACCGCGCAGGTCGAGCACGAAGCCTCCACGTCCAAGATCGGCGAGGACCAGATCTTCTATTGCCGCCAGCGCGGGCTTTCCACCGAAGACGCCATCGGCATGATCGTCAACGGCTTCTGCAAGGAAGTCTTCCGCGAACTGCCCATGGAGTTCGCCGTCGAGGCGCAAAAGCTGCTGGGCGTGAGCTTGGAAGGTAGCGTGGGGTAATTATGAGTTCTGAATTATGAATTACGAGTTACGAATGACGAATGCTGGGGTGGGGTAGCGCGGACTTGCTTTGTAAGTCCGCGGCTTTTCTTTGATAGGTCAGAACCCGCAGAGTTTCTCAAAAATGAAACTCTGCGCTACGCGATTTTCAAGTTTTCAAAACGGAGAACTGAATGCTTCTTGAGATCAAAAATCTTCATGCAACAGTGGGCAACACGGAAATCCTGAAAGGGATTGACCTGGAAGTGGGCTTGGGCAAAGTTCACGCCATCATGGGGCCGAACGGCTCCGGCAAATCGACGCTGGCGCAGGTGCTGGCGGGCCGCGACGTTTACACCGTCACGGAAGGCGAGGTGCTCTACGACGGCAAGAATCTTCTCGACATGTCGCCCGAGGAGCGCGCGCGAGAGGGCGTTTTTCTGGCCTTCCAGTATCCCGTCGAAATTCCCGGAGTGAGCAACACCTATTTCCTGCGGGCGGCGCTGAACGCGGCTCGCAAGCACCGCGGCGAGGAAGAACTCGACGCCATGGATTTTCTCGGTTTGATTCGGGAGAAGATGAAGCTGCTGGAAATGGACGAGACGCTGCTGAACCGTCCCGTGAACGAAGGTTTTTCCGGCGGTGAAAAGAAGCGCAATGAGATTTTCCAGATGGCGGTGCTCGAACCGAAGCTCGCCATCATGGACGAGACGGACTCCGGGCTCGACATCGACGCCTTACGAATTGTGGCCCAGGGCGTGAATTCGCTTCGCAGCGAGGACCACTCGATTATCGTGGTGACTCACTACCAGCGGCTGCTGAATTACATCGTTCCCGATTACGTTCACGTGCTTTCGGGCGGCCGCATTGTGAAGTCGGGCGGGAAAGAGCTTGCCCTCGAGCTTGAAGAAAAGGGTTACGGCTGGCTTGATGAGACCGTCCCAGCCGGCGAAAGGGCGTAGCGTTGAAGTCTATTTGCGCAGCCTGGAACGATGACGCGGGGTGCAAAAGCCCCGCAGGGGCGGAAGATGTTAGCCCAGGGCGTGAGCCCTGGGAGCGAGCTTAACCCACGGCTTGCGCTGTGGATTATGTTATGCCGCTCCTCCGAAGCTTACTGATGCTGCGAACTTCTGTTACGAGCGAGTTGGCGGACCAGGAAAATTTGAAACCGGCAGTGGGGACAGTCCCACTCGAGAGAAGAAAAGGAAGCTGAGATTCATGGCCCTTGCAGTGAAAAAGAGTGAAGACCTTTATTTGAAAAACTTTCGGGAACTTGAAAAAAGCCAGGCGTTGAACGCTCCGGAATGGCTCGCCGAACTGCGCAGTGAGGGCATGGAGGCTTTTGCCGAGCTGGGCTTTCCGACCACGCACCTGGAGGACTGGAAATATACCAACGTGGCGCCTCTTGCCGGCATCAACTTCCAACCGGCGCGATACGAATTCAACGCCAAAATCGCGAAGCAGATCGAAAGCCTGCCTTTCGCGGGGCTTCAATTGAACCGCCTGGTTTTTGTGAACGGGCATTATTGTAAGGAACTCTCCTCGCTCGCCGGGCTCGCGGAGGGTGTGAAAGTTTCAAGCCTTTCGGAAGCGCTCAAGGCGGGCGGCGGCCCGCTCGGAGCGCATCTTGCCCGTTACGCCGATTTCAAGGGGCATGCTTTTGTGGCTCTCAACACGGCTTTTATGGAAGAGGGCGGATTTATTGAAATCCCCAAAGGCGTGGTTCTCGAAAAGCCGATCCAACTGCTCTTTGTTTCGACCGGCGACGGCGAAGCGTGGGTTGCGCATCCGCGCAATCTGGTTCTGGCGGGGCGGGAGAGCCAGGCTGCGGTCATCGAGACTTACGCAAGCCTCGACGGGAATGTGTATTTCAACAATGCCGTCACCGAAATTGTCGCCGAGGAAGGCGCCCGCGTGGACTACGTCAAAGTGCAGCGGGAAAGCGAGGCGGCGTTTCACGTGGCAACCGTGCTGGCGTATGCAGCACGCAACGCGGGAGTCGAGACGAACTCCCTGCAGTTCGGCGCGCGCCTGGGCCGCGAGGAACTCATCACGGTTTTGGACGGGGAAGGCGCGGAGGGTTTTCTCTACGGCCTTTACGTCACCGACGGCCGGCAGTTGATCGACAACCACACCACCATCGATCATGCGCGGCCCCACTGCTCCAGCCGCGAATTCTACAAGGGCATCCTGGACGGCCAATCGACCGGAGTCTTTAACGGGAAAATCCTGGTCCGAAAAGACGCTCAGAAAACCGACTCCAAGCAAAGCGACAAGAACCTGCTGCTCTCGGAATCCGCCACCATCAACACCAAGCCGCAGTTGGAGATTTTCGCGGACGACGTCAAGTGCACCCACGGGGCGACGGTGGGGCAGATCGATCCCGAGGCGATTTTTTATCTGCGCTCGCGCGGCATTGGCCGCGAAGAGGCGCGGAGCCTGCTGACCGTCGCTTTTGCCAACGAGATTATCGACCGGGTCAAGTTCCAGCCGCTTCAGGAGCAACTCAAAGCGACACTGGCGGCGAAAATGGCCGCAGGAACGGGCCCCCAGGAGGCATGATGAGCACCGCTCGTGACGTACTCAACGGGCCGGCCCTCGAACGCTCGATCCGCTTTCCCGTCGAAAAGATTCGCAAGGACTTTCCTCTCCTGGCGACCGCCGTGCACGGCAAGCCGCTCGTTTATCTGGATAACGCCGCTACCAGCCAGAAACCGGCGGCGGTGATCGAGGCTGAAGGACTCTTTTACAGCCGGGACTGTTCAAACATCCATCGCGGCGTCCACGAACTGAGCGAGCGGGCCACCAAGTGTTACGAAGACGCCCGCGCCAAGATGCAGCAATTTCTGAACGCGCGCGAAAGCCGGGAAATCATCTTTGTGCGCGGCACCACGGAAGCCATCAATCTTGTCTCCAACACTTTCGGCAGAAAGCAGGTCGGGGCCGGCGACGAAATTCTGATCACCGCCATGGAGCACCACTCGAACATCGTTCCGTGGCAAATGCTGTGTGAAGAGAAAGGCGCGCGGCTGCGCGTGGCGCCCGTCAACGACCGCGGCGAGATTATCTTCGACGAGTTTGAAAAGTTGCTGGGCCCCCGCACACGCCTGCTTGCCCTGGCGCACGTTTCCAATGTGCTCGGCACCATCAACCCCGTTCGCAGGATGATCGAGGCGGCGCACCGGCGGAACGTTCCGGTGCTGGTGGACGGCGCCCAGGCAGCGCCGCACGTCAAGATTGACGTTCAGGCGCTCGACTGCGAGTTTTACGCCTTCTCGGGCCACAAGCTTTACGGCCCCACCGGGGTGGGCGTGCTTTACGGCAAGGCCGGCCTGCTCGACGCCATGCCGCCTTACCAGGGCGGTGGAGACATGATCCGCTCGGTGACTTTCGAAAAGACGCTTTACAACAACCTGCCCTACAAATTTGAAGCGGGAACCCCCAATATCGCCGGAGCCATCGGGCTGGCAGCGGCAGTCGATTATGTGAATGAGCTGGGCCTCGAAAACATCGCCGCTTATGAAGATGAACTCCTGGCTTATGGCACGCGCGTGCTCGCGGAAATCCCGGGGCTGCGAATCATCGGCACGGCGCAGGAGAAGGCAAGCGTGATTTCATTTGTGATAGAAGGCCTTCATCCCCACGACGTGGGGACGGTGCTCGACCAGGAGGGTATTGCGGTGCGCACGGGACACCATTGCGCCCAGCCGCTGATGGAGCGCTTCAAGATTCCGGCCACCACCCGCGCCTCGCTGGCGTTTTACAATACAGAAAGAGAGATTGATGCTCTGGTGGGCGGAATCCGGAAAGTCAAGGAGTTGCTGGGCTGATGTCTGACCTACGTGCTTTATATCAGGAGGTTATTCTCGATCACAGCAAGAAGCCTCGGAATTTTCGGGCGCTCGAAGGGGCCGCCCGCCACGCCGAAGGCTACAACCCGCTGTGCGGGGACCGGGTCACGATTTACGTCAAGCTCGAGGATGACCGGATCAGCGACATCAGCTTCCAGGGTTCCGGGTGCGCGATTTCGACTTCCTCCGCCTCGCTGCTGACAGAAACCTTGAAAGGCAAGACGCGGGCGGAAGCGGACGCGATCTTCAAGCGGTTTCATGCGCTGGTGACGGGGAAGGGAAACGGCGACAAGCCCGGCGCGGCGCCGCTGGGGAAGTTGGCGGTTTTCTCGGGCGTGGCGGAGTTTCCGGTGCGCGTCAAGTGCGCGACCCTCGCTTGGCACACTTTGCGGAGTGCGCTCGAAGGGGAAGCTAAAACGGTTACCACGGAATAGGGGCAAGCTATGGATGACAGCCACAAGAATGATGAACTGGAACGATCTGGCGCAGGCCAGAGCGAAATAGCGGAATCCGGCCAGTCGGCCTCTGCGGCTCCAGAGGCCGCCGCTTCAAGTGGCGCCGCATCAGGCGGCGCGGCAGCCGAAGCGTTGAAGGAACAGGTGATCAAGGCGGTCAAGACCGTCTACGATCCGGAGATTCCCGTCGATATCTACGAGCTCGGCCTGATCTATGAGATCAAGGTTGAGTCGCCTGCGGAAGTCTCGGTCAAGATGACGCTGACCAGCCCTGCCTGCCCCTCGGCGATGTCGCTGCCCAGCGAGGTGGAAGACAAGATTCGGGTGATGGCCAATGTGAAAGATGTGAAGGTGCAAGTGGTCTGGGACCCGCCCTGGGAGCCGAGCAAGATGTCCGAGGCGGCCCGGCTGGAACTGGGAATGATGTAGGGAGTCCGGCCACGCGGGATGAGATGTGGCCGGGAGGATGTGTCATGAAGCTAACATCTCAGGAAGAATACGGACTCCGGTGCCTGCTGCGGATTGCGCGGGAACGCGAGGGCGGAAGCCTGACGATCCCGAAGATCAGCCAGAAGGAAGGCATCTCAAATTTTTACGTCGCCAAGCTGATGCGCATCTTGCGCCGCAGCGGGCTGGTGAAGAGCGTTCGCGGGCAGGCGGGTGGTTACGCGCTGGCGCGCCCCGCGGACCAGATTGTGGTGGGCGAGGCGCTGGCGGTGCTCGGGGGGCGGCTCTACGACCCGGCGTTTTGCGAAGAGCATGCCGGCAGTGAGTCCCTGTGCACGAATTCGGTGGATTGCTCGGTCCGCTCACTGTGGCGCGCCGTGCAGCAAGTGATCGACCAGGTGCTGAGCAAAACGACCCTGAAAGACCTTCTCTCAAATGAGCAGCAGATGTCGTCCTGGACCGGCCACTTGGTCAAAGTGACGCTGGCTCCGGCTCCTTTGCTAAAGGTCCCGGTAGATTCCGGCGAGTAAGCTTTTCGGGGAGCCGCCCGCCGGAGTCGCACAAACATCTCCCACCTTTTGCATTCCTTATTATTCGAGGCCTATTCACGATGAGCGATCCAATCCGGAGTCCACTGGCTGATTATCATCTTTCGCAGGGCGCAACCCTTGGCGAGTATCACGGGGCCATTGTTCCCGCGCGATTCTTGAATGCCGCCGACGAACATCAGGCGGTCCGCACGGCGGCGGGGCTTTTCGATTTCTCGTTCCGAGCAAAGTTTGCCATGAAAGGCCGGGACCGGGTGCGCTTTTTGCACCGGATCGTCTCGAATGACGTTAAGAGCCTGGCGGCGGGCGAGGGAGTCTATGCCACGCTGCTGAACGCCCAGGGGCAGATTCTAGCCGACCTGCGCATTTATGCTGCCGACGACCGGCTGCTGATCGATACGGACGCCGACCTGCGCGCTAAAGCCATCGAACTCCTTCGCCGATACATCATTGGGGACCAGGTTGAACTGGAGCCGCTGGAATTCTATGCCCTGGCCTTTGAAGGGCCGCGCGCTCCGGGGCTGCTTGAGAAGACCTTGCACATCGACTTGCCTGCTCTCAAGGAGTTCGGTCACTTTGCCAGCAATTACGCGGGGTTTCCGGTGCGGGTGATTCGAGTGAGTAACGCGGACGAGGAAGGTTACGAGGTGTGGGTCGGCGCAAAAGGCATGATGGGCCTGTGGGGAGCGGCGTGCGGGCAAGCGCCCAGTTACGACATGCTGCCCTGCGGGACGGAAGCGCTGGAATCGTTGAGGATTGAGGCTGGGATTCCACGGTACGGCTCGGAGCTGGCCGAGGATACCTTGCCGCTTGAAGCCAATCTCCTGAATGCCCTGAGCTTCAACAAGGGGTGCTACGTCGGGCAGGAAATCGTGGAGCGGGCGCGAAGCCGCGGGCACGTTAATTGGAAGCTCGTGGGCGTTGTTGTGGAGGCCGGCGAGCCTCCGGCGCCCGGAGAGAAATTACTCCTTGAGGAAAAGGAAGTGGGCGAGATCACCAGTTCGTGCGTTTCGCCGACCCTCAAGAAGACGCTGGGCCTTGGTTACGTGCGCCAGGAGCATGCACAAGCGGGAACAACGCTCAAAACAGCCTCTGGCTTTTCGGCGGAAATTGCGGACCTTCCCTTTTACCGGCGCTCGCTACGAGACTCCGAGGATTGAAACTTTATGTCCCCGACGCAGCACTCAAAGACTCCGCGCGGATTTTCCGTGATGGAGTTGATGATTGTCGTGGCGATCCTGCTGATCATTGCCGCCATTGAAATCCCCAACCTGATGCGGGCCCGAATCGCCGCCAATCAGGCGGCGGCCGTGGCCTCGCTTAGGGCCATCGAGACCGCTGAAATCACCTACTCGGTTACTTACAATCACGGCTACACGGCAGAATTGGATCAATTGGGACCTTCGAATGGGCCCTCTTCTTCCCGGGCCGCAGATTTGATCGACAGCCTCTTGGCGGGCGGGGAGAAGGGGGGATATACCTACGTCTACGTCCCCGGGCCTGTGGTCGATGGCAAGATTGATACCTATACGCTAAAAGCCGTACCTTCCACACCGTGTGCTACGGGGTTTGTATCCTATTCGGTGGTGCCATCAAATCAAACGACCATCACTGCGGAAAGCTTTACCACAGCCGTCGAAAAGGATTTTATTGCCCAGGTCCTGATCGGATCGATGGGGCGCGACTCGGTGAGTTGTACTCAATAAGCTCCAGGATCGTGCACGGATTCCCGATAGCAGACTCGACGAAGCCTGCCCCGCCTTATTGAGAGTTGCAAAATATAGTGACGGTGTTCTTTGTAGCGCCGCTCGGCGGCAAGCACTGCTTGCCTGAGCGGCGAAAGACGCGGGTCATAGACCCGCGCTACAGCGCTGGTTGTCACTATATTTTGCAATCATCAGTAAATTCTTCCTGTTACAGCCGCCGCCTCACAGGACGCAGCGCTAGTGTGCTTGGGCACCGGATCGGAGACCCACGCCGGGTTGAGCGTTGACGCAACAGGGGCCGAAACGGCAAGAGCGGAGCGAGTGATTTCCGGCATACAACCTCTCATGTTCGATCTTCAGACTGACGATTCGACTAAGGGTGGACGTGCGAGGGCACAGGTTTGGGAGCCTGAATTTGAATGGCCTGCCAATGTGTTGCGGCTAATGTGATTGAACCATGATATTCCAAGGCAAATCCAGCAGGCGCAGGTCCGACCGCCTGATGTGTACAGTTGCCCTGCGCGTTGAGGGGATCGCCGAAAAAGGCGACGCTTTCGAGTGTCCTGGTCACGCAACTGGCGTCAATCGCTATGGCGCACAAATTCGGCTGGATAAATCCGTCGCGGTGGGCCGCCAGGTCCGGCTGACCAACCTGGATAGCGGAGCAAAGGGTGACTTCCGGGTTGTGAGAGTTCTGGCGTCTTCTTCACCCGACAAGGTGGAATTCGGAGTCGAAGCTCTGGTTGATGATCCCACCTTTTGGGGAATCGATTTCCCGCCGCGACCCAAGAAACCTCCGGAGTCGAGAGCGCTCCTGGAATGCCGCCGCTGCCGCACCGTAAGACTCCTGCCGCTGTCATTCTCGGAAGTGGATGTGCTCGAATCCGGCGGCGTGCTGCTGAAGCCGTGTGCCGCCTGTAACGCCGACATGCCGTGGGGATATGCGATGCAAGCCGCCGGCTCGGGGGAGTTCCCTCCAGATCCCGCGGATCGGGATCGCGAGGCGCTCTCCGGCACGCTCACCCAGGCAGGGGAGCGCCGGGCCTTCGTGCAGCGCCCCATTTCCATTCGAAATTCCTCGGGGCAGGTGGACAAAGCTCAGACGGAGAGCCTCTCGAAAAGGGAACTCAGTTGCAGCAGCCAGAGGACCTATGAAGTGAATCAGGAGGTGACGCTGGAGTGGGCCAATCCGAGCACCGGACTGAGGGTTCAAGCGCGAGGTCGCGTTCTTCGCCGCCATGATATCGGAGGCAGCAAACGGAAGATCTACAATATCCGTTACGAGTCGCCGGTCACGGCCATGCCCGCCGTCCACCCCGGTGGCACCCGAAAACACTACCTGGCATTCAGCGTGATGGTGGTGGCCGCGGTGGCGCTGCTTGAGACCAACGTTCAGGCGCTGACTGCCAGCGTCTTTTCTCCGGTGGACGGCATTCATCGCATCGCTTACTTCGGGGGCGTGCTGCTGCTGGTATGCCTGACGTATAAGGTCTGGAAGTCCATCCTGGCGCGTGAACCCGAGGCCCAGGCAACTCTGAAAAAGAAACACCGAGTCGTGGCAGGCGTTGTGGCCGTATTGTTTACGGCAGCGCTCGCGCTCGGCGTAACGAGGGGATTGCGCCAGGGCTATGAGGGAGTTCACGTTCAAAGAGTCCTGCGAGACCTTGCCATTTCTCGAACGTTCGAACAGAACATCGACGCTGCTGAGGATCGAGCCTTTAATGCTCCCAGCGATTACGTTGACGCGTGCGCAACCTTGCAGTTGCTGGCCCTGCAGTGGGATGCGCGGCTTGACGATCTCTCCGTCGACGCCGCGGCACTCGCCCGGTCTAGTTGGTGGCCGGGGAAAAAATTTGAGAAAGCAATGAAGCGCTTTCAGGAGATCATCAGTTTGAACCATCAGAAAATTCGGCTGGTTCAAAAACAGGTCGAATTGGGAATCGCGGCCCGGAGTATCCCTTCGGACAAGCAAGACGCCTTCTGGCAGCGCAATTTCCAGCCCTTGCGCCAGCAGATCCTTGAACTCAACACCCGCAAGAGCCAGTTCCTCAACTCCCTGGTGGCTGAAAATTGACTGCAGATCCTGGGGCCGAAAAATCCTAAGAGCCGCCCACGGAACGAACCTCTCGTGAAAAGCGCCCAGCCTGCCGGAGAGCGATCAAGCCTTGCCCGCGCCCAGTGCTGCCTCTTGGCGCGGACCCTTACCCAGGTCCGCGGCTCTTCGCTCCTTCGGGATGGTATGGGGTGGCATAGCGAAGCGTGCCGCTGTGGGGAAAACGGCTAAAACGAACCGAAAACGAAGCTAAAATGCACACGCGCTGGCGAGGGCAACGCCCGGCCGCAACCTTCATCATCCTACCGGGCCGGCAACCGGTCGAGCGCTTCTGCAATGACGTCGTAAACAAAATGCAATTCAGAAGGTGTAATGACGTAGGGTGGCAGGATATACACGATGTTTCCGAGCGGGCGCAGGAGAACGCCTTTTCCCAAAAAGAAATCGTAAAGAAACGGCCGCAGGCCGGAGAGGTATCCGGCATCGTCGGCGTCAAGCTCAATAGCCGCCACCGTGCCAATCGAGCGAACGTCCGCAACGGCTGGATGGTTCTTGAACGAAGGCAATCGCTCGGCGTGAATGTGCTCGATCCCTGCGATGCGCTCGAAGACAGGCTCCGATTCAAAAATCTTCAGGCTGGCAATTCCTGCCGCGCACGCCAGAGGATTTCCCGTATAGGAATGGCCATGGAAAAACGTCCGGGTGCGGTCGCGGGAGCGGAAAACCTCGCGGATAGGCCCGGTGCACACCGTGGCTCCGAGCGGCAGGAAGCCGCCCGTCAATCCTTTCGAAAGGCACATGATGTCCGGCTCGATGCCGGCAAGCTCCGAAGCAAACATCCGCCCGCAGCGCCCGAAGCCGGTCAGGACTTCGTCGGCAATCAGCAAGACGTTGTACTCGGTGCAGAGTCTCCGAATCCGCTGGAGAAACTCCACGGGATGCACAATCATGCCGCCGGCGGCTTGCAGCAGAGGTTCGACGATGACGGCCGCAATCTCGGCGTGCTTTTCTTCGAGAAGCTCGGCAAGCGGCTCGACGCAATCAATATCGCAGGTGGCGCGCTCCTTGCCGACCGGGCACCGAAAGCAATAAGCGGAAGGCACGTGCCAGACTGGAAACCGCAAGGTATTGAAGGGCTCGACAAACGCGGAGTCCGCTCCCGCCGACATGGCTCCGAACGTATCGCCATGATAGGCGTGTTCGAGCGCCACCAACTTGCACTTCTCGCTTCTTCCCTGGTTCCACCAATATTGCACGGCCATCTTGATGGCCACTTCCACGGCGGTCGATCCGTCGTCGGAAAAGAAGATGTGCTCAAGCGACGGAGGCAGCAGCGGCTTCAAGCGCCGCGCGAGATCTTCCGCGGGCGCGTGAGTAAAACCGGCAAAGATGACGTGTTCGAGTTCCCGCGCCTGTTGGGCGATGGCATCGGCAATCAGCGGGTGCGCGTGGCCGTGCAGATTGACCCACCATGACGAGATGGCGTCCATCAGGCGGCGGCCGTCGGCTGTGTAAAGATAAACACCCTCGGCGCGGTCAATCGGGATGGGCGCGGGATCAACCGCATCCTGAGTGAAAGGATGCCAAATGGAAAGTTCTGACATTCAGTTGAATTTACCTTTATCGAATTCGGAATTGAAAACTTCCAGCAGGATCTCGCGGTTGATCACTTCAAGCAGCGGCACGCGGCCGATGATGGGCGCGCAGCCATAACGCTCAATCGCGCGCTC
>Ga0307374_10002218_pt1 | contig 34861 bp, 37 predicted proteins | sample OX3MG_FD_202532 | JGI IMG/M metagenome (GOLD analysis project Ga0307374, IMG submission 202532) | Soil microbial communities from Risofladan, Vaasa, Finland - OX-3 | ecosystem: Environmental > Terrestrial > Soil > Coastal area > Acid sulfate soil | place: Finland: Risofladan, Vaasa | collected... | reverse complement strand
TCTGCACCTGCGGGTTGGGGCTGAGCGGCGAGACGTCGACGAGCGGGGTATTGCCGATCAGGTCGAGGATGTTGTCGTAGCGGGCCATCCGGCGCGCGCGCTCAGCCGCCGGCGACCGCGGGGAGGATGGAGAGCACGTCGCCCTCGCCCACCTTGGTGTCGAGCTTGTCCAGATAGCGGACGTCGTCGTCGTTCAGGTAGACGTTCACGAAGCGGTGCAGTGAGCCGTCCTCGGTGAGCACCTGGCCCCCGAGGCCGGGGTAGGCGGCGACGAGCTCCTGCAAGATGTCGCCGACGGTCGCCCCGTCGAGGCGCACCGACGGCTGACCGGCGGCGGCCTGGCGGAGCAGGGTGGGGAGACGAACTTCGACGGCCACGGTGCCCTCCGGCGATCGGGAAATACGACCGAATCGGTCAGAGTTTACCGCTCGCCCGGCCACCGCCCATCCGGAGCGGCCCGCCGCACGGGGTGGCCACCGTCGGTGGCCCCGGGCGGTACCTTCTCGGGAGACGATCTCGCAGAAAGGCGCGCCGACCGGCCGCGCCGCGAAAGGGGGCGGCATGGTCACCGTCGAGCAGAACGAGCGCTGGACCCGCGTCGGGCCGGGGACGCCCGGCGGAGAGCTCCTCCGCCGCTACTGGCAGCCCTTCCTCCCCGTCGCCAAGCTCGACGAGAACCCGGTGCAGCCGGTGCGCCTGCTCGGCGAGGACCTCGTCTGCTACCGCGACCGCTCCGGCACCGTCGGCCTCGTCGGCGAGCGCTGCGCGCACCGCCTGGTGAACATGGCCTTCGGCATCCCCGAGGCGCACGGCCTGCGCTGTCCCTACCACGGCTGGTGCTACGACGAGACCGGGCAGTGCGTCGAGACCCCCCTCGAGTCCCCGAACTCGCGCCTGCACGACAGCGTCTCGATCGGCGGCTACCCCGTCGAGGAGATGGGCGGCCTGCTCTTTGCCTACCTGGGCCCCGGCGAGCCGCCCGTGCTCCCCCCGTGGGACGTGCTCGTGCACCCCCGGGCGCTGCGCCAGATCGGCCTCACGGTGATCCCCTGCAACTGGCTGCAGTGCCAGGAGAATGCCTCGGACCCGGTGCACAGCGTCTACCTGCACGGCCATTTCTTCAAGTACGTCCTCGAGCGCGACGGCCTCTTGGAGGAGCGCGCCGCCGACCCGACGACGCACCGCTCGCACACGAGCATCGCCCAGGGGATCGGCTACGACCGGGTGATCTCCCGCCTGGACGAGCACGGCGTGCAAAAGGCGATGGTGTACACCCCCGAGCGCGGAGCGAAGGAGTACGAGGAGCGCTGGCACTCCTACATGATCTTCCCGAACATCGCCCGCGTCGGCGGTGGCGGGCTGCGCTTCGAGATGCAGTTCCGCGTCCCCGTCGACGACACGCACACCAACCACATCGTCTACGACATCTACGTCGTCCCCGACGGGGTCGACGTCGAGATACCGGCGACGCCGCCCTGCTACGAGATCCCGATCTTCGACGCCGAGGGCAAACCGATCCTCGACTACGTGCTCGCCCAGGACATGGCCGCCTGGTGGTCACAGGGCGAGATCGTCGACCGCTCCAAGGAGCAGGTCGCGGCCACCGACGAGGCGGTGCTCCACTTCCGGCGCCTCCTCGACGACCAGATCTCCCTCGTCGCGGCGGGCGGTGACCCGATGAACGTCTACCGCGACGCCGCCGAGGTCGGGGAGGTCATCGAGGGGCACCCGAGGGTCGGCGACGCCGGGTACCGCGGGATGCGCATGGGCGCCTACCGCTCGATGTTCCACAAGGGCTACTGGCGCGACGACGCCGACCGTCACGGCCCGCTCCTCGAGCAGGTGAAGGCGCTGATGCAGCAGGCCGAGGAGGCCGCCGCGCAGCGGGTCGAGCAGGCCGCGCCCGCCCCCGTCAGCTGAGCGGGCGCCCGGCGCGGCCGCTCACGCGCCGGCGTGCTCGTGCGCGCTGCGGTGCTGGCGCAGCAGGTCGGTGCCGTAGTCGTTGCCGTTCGGGGTCCGCATCACGGTGTGGATGTGGCTCTTCATCGGGCCGTCGCTCTTGAAGACGACGCCGGGCTCGTGGTCGAACTCGACGAGCAGCACCGGGCTGTGCACCCGGTAGTAGAAGACGCTCTCGTCCTCGGTGGCGCCCATCCAGGTGAAGTAGGTCTCGTCGAGGTGCGCCCGCACCTCGGCCATCTTCGCCGCGGCGTGGCCATCGGGCAGGCGGCCGACGTAGCAGCCGATGAGCGCGAGCAGCGCCGACTGCTGCACCGGGTCGAGCTCGCCGTGGGCGATGCCGGAGTAGTCGAGGACGAGGTTGTCGCAGAACGCCCCGGCGTACAGCCCCGGCGGCAGCTCCTCGGCGACCACCGCGCGCCGTGCCTGGGCGGGGTCGAGGGACTGCACCAGGTCGAGCGCGAGGCGCTCCTCGGCCTCGAGGACGCGTGTCCCCGCGTAGCGCCCCGCCTCGGCGACGAGCGGCTCCGAGCCGAGGAGGTAGGGCGTGAGCACCAGTTGGTCGCCGAGCACGAAGACGTTGAGGTTGAGGTGGTGGCCGTCGAGCTGGAAGCCGTAGGGACCGTCGGCCGACGGGCTCCCGAAGAGGCACAACCAGTAGTTCCACTCGCCGAACTCGCTGTAGCCGCGCTCGTCGCGACGGCCGGTGATCTCCTGGATCGTCTCGTTGAGGCGCATCACCCCGCGGGCCTCGGCGAAGCCGGCGGGGCTGAGCGCCGCCGCGAGGAGCTCGAGGGCGCGGTCACGCTCCGGGTCGCCCATCTCGTCCAGGCAGCGCCCGTGACGCATCAGGAAGCGGTGGATGTTCGACCACCGTCGCCAGGCGTCGCTCTCGAGGGGGAACTGCACCTCGCGCCTCGCGTCCTCGTCGAGGAGCGACGCGTAGGACTCGATGCGGGCGCGCACCGCCGACGTCGGGGCGCCGCCCTTCCCGAGCGGGAAGAGCCCCTCGACGGGGCCGGAGGAGGTGACGACGCCGACGAGCGGCTCGGCGATCGCCCGCTCGGCGCGCTCGAGCATCACCTGGTGGCGCTCGCTCGGGGTGCCGAGGAAGCGCGCCGAGGAGGGCGGCCCGACCCGTAGCTCCATCATGGTGATCCTCCGATCGTCACCGCTCGCGGCGCGCCCGCTCGGTCTTGCGGACGAGGTACTCCCAGCCCATCTGCAGCAGTGGCGGCGCCCAGCAGCGGGCCCGCTTGGCGAGCGCCTCCTCGTCAGAGGACCAGGTCTTCACCTCGCCGGCGGCGAGCTGGCTCGCGCACGCCCGCTCGAGCAGTACCGTCGCCATGATCGCGGCCGGCACGTCGGGGCCCGTGACCGCCATCCCGTGGTGGGGGATCAGCGCCGCGGGCCGGTCGCCGAGGGTGCGCGCGAGGTCCTCACCGAGCTCCTGGGTGACGATCAGGTCGCCGGTGCGGGTGAAGCGGGGGATGTCCGGCGGGACGAAGAGCGTCGCGTCGTGGGAGATCGGCAGCAGCGGCTGCTGGGTCGCGGCGAAGGCCACGGCCGAGAAGGCGTGGGTGTGGACGACGCAGTTCACGTCGGGGCGGGCTCGCATGATCTCGGTGTGGATCGGATACTCGCCGTGGCGCCGCCCCTCGCCTTCGAGCACCTCGCCGTCGAAGGAGACGAGGAGCACGTTCTCCCGCTCGATTTCCTCGAAGCCGAACAGGTGCGCCTTCATCCAGATGCCCCGGCCCTCGGTGTCGCGCACCGAGACGTGGCCCCAGACCATGTCGGAGAACTGCTCGTTGCCGAGCACGTGGCACGCGGTGACGACGAGGCCGACCGGGTCCTCCGCCTGCTGCTGCTCCGACATCGCTACCTCCTGTGGGCACTTCGGTGATGTGGACCGCCCCGGCTAGTGGATCGCCGCTTCCTCGAGCTCGTGCCGCTCGGCCTCGCCGAAGTGGCCCATCTCGACCGCGGCGATCGCCTCGGCGACGTGCGCGGGCTCGGAGAGGCCGAGGATCGCCGTCGAGACCCCCGGCGTCGAGATCACGTAGCGGATCGCCGTCTTCACGAGCGAGTCCCCCAAGCGCCGGGCGGTCGGGATGAGGCGGCTGCCGGGGCCCTCGCTCGGCCCCTCGCCGGTGAGGATCCCCCGCCCGAGCACCTGGATCGCCATCACGCCGACGCCCGCGCCGGCGGCCGTCGAGATCACCCGCCGGTAGTCGGCGCCCTCGGCCTCGGGGCCGACCTCGACCGCGGCGCTCGGGTTGAGCAGGCTGAACGAGGCGTTGATGCTCCCGAAGACCCCCGAGGCGATGGCCTCGGCGATGGCCTCGGGGTCACCACCGAAGGAGGTGAAGCCCGTGGTGCGGATCACCCCTGCATCCAGCAGCTCCTGGAGGGCACTCGCGACGCCGTTGTGCCCGAAGACCTCCTCCAGGTTGAGCAGCGCGCCGACGTTCATCTTCTCGCCCTCTTCGTGGGCGCGCGCGAAGCGGTTGTGCGAGAGCAGTACGTCCACCTTGTCGAGGCCGAGGCGCTCGAGGCTCTGCTCGAAGCCGGCGAGCACCGCCGAGCGGGGGTCCTTCAGGTCCTCGGGCTGCAGGCAGAACTTCGTCGAGATCGAGGGGCGCGCGCCGAGCTCCTTCAGCGCCCGGCCGAGGTTGGTCTCCGAGACCCCCCATCCGTAGGCGTAGGCGGTGTCGAAGTAGTCGATGCCGCCATCGAGCGCAGCCTTGATCGTCTCGATCCGCAGCGCCTCGTCGTCGCCCACCATCAGGCGGGCGTTCGGGCCGCAACCGAATCCGATGACGGGCAGCTCGATCCCTGTCTCGCCGAGTGCGCGTCGTTCCATGCTCGCCCCCCACGCGTCGTCCGAAGCCGGGTCCGCCCCGCTTGCTCGGCGGGTCATCCCCGCCCGGTCACTGTAGACAAGGACCCCGCACACCCCACTGGGCGCCACCATCCCCACCGGCCGGCTTCGCCATCTCCACCGGCCGGCGTGGCTGCCACCCCCGCTGCCGTCGCCTCTAGGAGGAGCTGCTCCTCGGGGCGACGACCGCTTCCTCGCTCACCTCGCCGCCCACGATGCGGTACGAGCGCAGCGACGGGAGCTCGTCGCGCAGCGAGACGAGGACGTAGTGCCAGGTCGGGTCGGGCGCCTGCGCGACGTCGGTGGGCGAGGGATAAGGGTCGGTGTGGGTGTGGGAGTGGAAGACGCCGATGATCGAGGCCCCCGCCGCCTCGGCCTCCCGGTCGGCACGGAGGTGGTCGCGGGGGTCCACCGTGTACAGGCGCGCCGACGCCGCCGCGTTCCGGGTCGGGAAGACCGTGTGCACCACGCCGCTCGCAGGGTCGCCGGCGATCAGGCCGCAGCCCTCATTGGGGAGTTCGGCGAGGCAGTGGGCGACGATCGCGGCGAGCTGCTCCTCGTCGAGCGTGAGACCGCTCATCGGGTCGGCACGCGCGGGTTGTCCAGCTCAGACCGCATGCGCGGCGGACGGTCGGGCACGGGCCGGAGGCTACCGTTTCCGGTCATGCCCATGAAGACGACGGCCGTCGCGACGAAGAGGGCCGTCAAGGGCAACGAGCGCCGCGACGCGAACCGCAAGGTCGCGCAGAACCGTCGGGCGCGCCACGAGTACGACATCCTCGAGACCTTCGAGTGCGGGATGGCGCTGCGCGGCGGCGAGGTGAAGTCGTTGCGCGCCGGCCAGGTGAGCCTCCAGGACGCCTACGCACGCATCGACAACGGGGAGATGTACCTGCTCGGCACGCGCATCGCCCCCTACGAGTACTCGAGCGGGTTCGGCTACGTGGACCCCGAGCGCCCGCGCAAGCTCCTCCTCCACCGGGCCCAGATCGACGAGCTCCGCGGCAAGGTGACCCAGCAGTCGCTGACCCTCGTCCCACTGTCGATCTACTTCAAGGAGGGGAAGGCCAAGGTGGAGATCGCCCTCGCACGCGGCCGCCACCTCTACGACAAGCGCAGGGCGATCGCGGAGCGCGACTCCAACCGCGAAGCGGAGCGGGCGATCCGCGAGCACCAGCGCCGGGGCTGATCAGTCTCCCGGCAGCGCTCGCGGGACGACACGTCACAGCGGCGCTGTACGCTCGAAGCGAAGCAACTACCAACCAGGGGGTGACTGGCTTCGACTTCGGTCGTCAATATGGGAGAAGCGAGCCGTGGTCTCCGGAGCCACGTTAAAGAGCCGGAACCATAAAACAAACGCCGAGCCCAAGCTCGCGCTTGCTGCCTAACTAGCAGCAACGTCTGCCCGGCCCCAGCCCTGCGGGTCGATTCCAGGCGTCATTTAGTAGGGCTTACCTGAAGGTCATCGCCAGTGTGGCCATCAGGGACATTTCAGCTGGCTAGGGACCCGCAGATGTGCCGACTGCGAGGCGGGACCCGAAACTAAGCATTCGGCTGCGCTCGGAGAAGGCCCATTGCGAAGCTGAAGGACCCGGGTTCGATTCCCGGCACCTCCACCGCGAGATGTTCACGAAATGACGGGCTCTGTGTTCGCGAAACCCCCAAAAGGGGCCGCGAACCGGAGCCTGAAGTCATCTACAGATCGAGTCCGAGGTCAGGGCCGAGTTCGCGGCGACTGCCACGAACTGCGTCCCGACCTCGCTCGTGGGCGAGCGCACGGTCCCTCCAGGTCGCTACGGCCACCTGAAGTTCCTGATATCGCAAGTCGTCGAGCGGGAACGCCGCCCGCGGCAGCCGGTCAATCCTTCCGAGCATCTCGGTGAACACGTTCGCGTCAAAGCCACTGTCTTTCTCGGCGGCGAGATCAAGCAGGCGATCGAGCCCGTAACGATCGACCACTAACAGCAGGTCTGCGAAATCCCGGGCTTCGGCGCGGCCGAAGAGCGCGAGCAGCTTGTCGACAGCAAGTTCCTCGCCCGACAGGAGGGGAAAGCCGGGGCCCTCCTCGGCGGGGAATAGTCGCCATCGCTTCCGAGATCGAGCTCGGTCCGGTCCCGGCCGTCGCCCACGAGCAACCGTGCAAATCCCGAGTGGACGATCACCCGCTCGACGCTCAGGCCCACATGGAGCAGTGCCCGTTCGACGACAGGTACGAGTTGGTCCACAGCGCCAGCGCTCAGACCGAAAAAGTCGAGATCACGCGTTCGGCGGTCGACGTCGCCCCGAACAATGAGAGCTGCGCCCCCGGCCAAGGCGAAATCCTCAGCCTCCGTTAGCCCTCCGACAAGCCGCGCAACCCGCTCCTGCAGTGGGCTCAGCACTCAAGTTCGAATTCGTCCATGTCGGCGAAACCACTCCGACCACGCGGCGCGCACGTACGGGGGAAGCACGAGCTCATCCAGCACGCTCTCCAGCTCCTCGACGTCGACGAAGTAGCGCACATCGTCGTCGGTCCCCTCGCGAAGAACCTGCTCGTAGACACGCAAGCGGTCCTCTCGCCGGTCGAGGTCGTAGGTGATGGATGGCTCACTCCACGAAATATGGAGGGGCAACTCGATGAGGCCAGACGCCTTTACGGACGTGACGTCGTGCAGATCGTCGGGCGTGGCGACCGGGCGCGACGCCGGTCCGAGCCGTGGACTGCGGCTGTGGTCCATGCCCGAAATCATACGGGCGGCGACTACGACCGCCCGTCAGCGTCCCGCCGTGTGGAGACTGCCCTCCTTACCTGTGGAGACCTCATGCCGTCGGAGGTTCCCTCACCTCAGGACGTTTCGCGAACATCCAACCGCGAGATGTTCACGTAACTACGGGCTCTGTGTTCGCGAAACCCCAAAAGGGGCGGCGAACCCGAGCCTGAAGTCATTTTTGGGATCATTCGGTAGCTCGCGGGCGCGTGGAGTGCCTTGGTCAGGAGCCCGAAGCCGAGATTCGCTCGTCAGCGACGCGCGGACGCTTTGCCGATTCCCCGTATGGCGGGATTACTCGGTGTTGCCCCAGCCCCAGGACAGTCATCAGCGCCTCATCCACACCCCAGAGCTCTTCTGGACTGAGATGCCCCGCCAGCCCTCCCAAACGCTGCGCGTCGACCGCGCCGATCTGCTCAACCAGCACTCGGGTAACCGCGCCGTTGATCTCGACCTCCGGGCGAAACGACGCCGGTCGGGCGCTCTGCGACGTCGGTGCCACGATCACCACGGAATGGGGGGCGGAACTCGTCGGCCTGGATAACGATCCCGAAGCGCTCCCCGCGTTGCTCTTGACCAACGCCTTCAGCAATGAGAACCGGTGGACATCACCGCGCAGCACGCATCTGCTCCATTCAGCCGGCGGCCCCGAGCATCTCAGCCCGATCCGCTTCATCCGCCTCCAAAGCCGCAACCTCGGCCGACAACTCAGAACTTCGGCGGCGTCGCTTGGCAGACTCGATGAGAGCCGATCGAATGGCCTCCGAACGCGTCAGGCCCGAGGCTTCAAGCGACCGCAGCGCCAGGACCGCAGCATCGTCAAGCCGCACTGAGATCGCTTGAGCCATATTGGGCGTGTAGCACTATTCGTGATACACGCACGCGCGGGTGCGGCAACCGCCTCAAGAGCGGGTTCGAGCTTCGACCTCCTGGAGCGCTCGGCGTACCAGGACACCGGCCAAGTGGCGGCGGAACGCAGCTGAAGCGTTGAGATCAGAAGGTGGATCGAGGCCTGCCGACGAGAAGTTCGCCGCGTCGCCAGCCGATGCACCCGCAGCCACCGCCTTTTCGACCGTCGATGCACGGACTGGGGTGGTCGCCATGTTGACAAGCGCAATGCCTCCGCCGGCTTGAGCGCCGACGGCGGCCACGCCGACGATGGCCCAGTCCTGGGCTCGTAGGTTGAACTTTTGGTAGGACCAGCCCGCTCCACCCATCTTCGACAGGCGGATCTCGGTGAGAAGCTCGTCGGGACCAATCGCGGTCTCGAGGAAACCGCGGAAGAACTCCTCAGCGCGGACCTCTCGAACGCCAGCCGGGCCGCTGATGACCAGCGTCGCCCCGAGAGCGAGCACGGCTGCCGGGAGATCCGAGGCGGGGTCGCCGTGGGCGATCGAGCCACCGATGGTTCCACGATGGCGGACCTGTGGATCCCCGACGACGCCAGCGACGTGCGCGAGCAGAGGGACCTCGGCCTGAAGCAGCGCGGATCGCTGGACGTCGCAGTGCCGCGTGAGGGCGCCGACCACAACTTGATCGCCGCGGTCATCGATGTAGGCCAGCTCCGGGATCCGGCCGACGTCGACGAGGAGCGAGGGAGAAGCGAGGCGCAACTTCATGAGCGGCAGCAAAGAGTGCCCGCCGGCGAGGATCTTCGCGTCGTCGCCGTGCTCGGCGAGCAGCGCAAGAGCCTCGGCGGCCGAACCCGCTCGGCGGTACTCGAACGAGGCGGGGATCATCGGGACGCCGCCGCAGATGCCGCAAGAACCGCCTGGACGATGTTGTGGTAGCCCGTGCATCGGCACAGGTTGCCTTCAAGGCCGGCCCGAACGCCCGCCTCGTCGAGTCCCGGGTGCTCCGCGATCAGCGAGACGGCCGCCATCACCATCCCGGGAGTGCAGTAGCCGCACTGCAGACCGTGATGCTCTCGGAACGCCTCCTGCATCGGATGCAACGTCCCGTCGGCGTCGGCAAGACCCTCGATCGTCGTGATCGCGCATCCGTCGGCCTGCGCGGCGAGGACCGTGCAGGACTTCACGCTGTCGCCGTCGAGCAGCACGGTGCACGCGCCGCACGACGAGGTGTCGCAGCCAACGTTCGTCCCGGTGAGGCCGACGGTCTCTCGGATGAAATGGACGAGGAGCTGGCGAGGTTCGACGTCATGGTCCTCGACCTGACCGTTCACCGTGACCGTTACCTTCATGGCCGCACTGCCTCGATCGCGAGCCACACGCGTTCCGGCGTGCATGGCATGTCGACGTGACGGACCCCGAGGTACGAAAGGGCGTCGACGACGGCATTCTGTACGGCCGGTGTCGAACCGATCGTGCCCGACTCGCCGATGCCCTTGGCACCGAGCGGATTGCGGGGGCTGTCGGTCTCGGTATTGGAGGCCTCGAAGCTCGGGAACTCGCTTGCGGCCGGCATCGCGTAGTCGATGAGATTGGTCGTCAGCGGATTGCCGTCGTCGTCGTAGCGGACCCACTCGAACAGCGCCTGCGCCACGCCCTGGGCGATCCCGCCGTGCTGCTGGCCGCGGACGAGGAGAGGATTGAGGATGCGCCCGCAGTCATCGACGGCGATATGGCGCCGCAGCGTCACCTTGCCCGTCTCGGTGTCCACCTCGACCACCGACACGTGCGCCCCAAAGGGGTATGTGGAGTTGGTGCCGTCGAAGTCACCTTCGTGACGGAGCGGGCCGGGCGCGAGACCCTCGGGGAGCTGCGTCGCGTCGCGTGAAGCGACTGCAAGCTCCTCCCATGAGATGGTCCTGCCGGGCACGCCCGCGATGTGCAGGCCGCCCTCGCCGGTGACGATGTCCTCAGGGCTGGCCTCCAGCGTGTGAGCGGCGATCTGCTGGGCTCGGACGAGCACGGCCGTGGAGGAGGCGAATATTGCGTTGCCCGCCGTCTGCAGCGAGCGCGACCCCATCGTGCCCGCGCCCCGGGGCACAGCGGCGGTGTCGGAATTGACGAGCCGAATCTGATCCATCGGGATGCCGAGCACGTCGCTCGCGATCATGGCGAACGCGGTGTGGTGACCTTGGCCGTGCGAGCTCGTGCCGACTGCCATCGATGCCGTGCCGTCCTCGTGGACCTCGACGGCGCCGAACTCGACATGGAGGCCGAGCGGAGCGGTCACCTCGACATAGGCAGATACGCCGATGCCCAGTTGCACAGGATCGCCGGCGGCGCGTCGTAGTGCCTGTTCTGTCCGCAACTCCTCGTAGCCGGAGGCGACAAGCGCGGCGTCAAGCGCCTTCGCATACTCGCCCGAGTCGTACGCACCGCCCGTGAGGGTGGTGAGCGGGAAGGCGGCCGGGTCGAGGAAGTTCCGGCGCCGGATCTCCGCCGGGTCGATCTCCAGCTGGTCCGCGGCCACGTCGAGGACCCTCTCGATGAGTTGAGTTGCCTCGGGGCGGCCCGCTCCTCGGTACGGGCCGACGGGAGTGGTGTTCGTCACGACCGAGGTGCCCTGGAAGCGCACCTTTGGGATGTCGTAGACGCCCACCGACATGATCTGAGTGAGCATCGGCAACACGGCACCAAGGAGCGGGTACGCCCCACCCGACGCGAGGACGCTGGCGTCGAGCCCGGTGATCTTGCCTTGTCTCGTCAGTCCCAGCTTGGCGTTCATCGTGTAGTCGCGCCCATGGACGAGCGCCACCATGTCCTCAGAGCGGGTCTCGACCCACTTCACGGGAAGGTTCAGCTGCATCGCCGCCGCTGCGGCGATGAGGTATTCAACGTAGATCGCGGCCTTCGGGCCGAATCCGCCGCCGACCCAGGGGCACACCACGCGCAAGGCTTCCGGCTCGAGTCCGAGCACGCCCACCAGGACCTCGAGCACAGAACGAGGCGCCTGATGCGATACCCAGCAGGTGATCCCCCCGGTCGGCTCGCCCGGCACCATGACGCAGCCGTTCGGTTCCATGGGCACCCCGGCAAGGCGCTGGCTCACCATCTCGACCTCGGCCACGACCGCTGCGCCTTCGATCGGGTCCTCGTCGGTACCGAAGGAGGTAACGAAACAAACGTTGTTCCCGTTGTCGGGGAAGAGCAGCGGAGCGTCGGCACCAAGAGCCGCGGTCTTCGAGATCACGACCGGCAGCGGGTCGATCTCGACCACGACCGACTCAGCGGCGTCGATGCCTTGAGCACGGGTCTCGGCGACGACCGCTGCCACGATGTCACCGACGAAGCGGACGCGGTCGCGGGCGAACGGCGGTCGACTCAAGGACTCCGAGATCATCGGGAAGGATTGGAACGGCGCGAGCCCGAGGTCGTTGCCGCCGGCGTGATAAACGGCCAGTACGCCCGGCATTGCCCTTGCCGCGTCAACGTTGACGGATCGCAATACGCCGTGCGCAATCGACGACCGGACGAAAACGATTCGCACCGCCCCAGGCGGATCGAGATCGTCGAGGTAGTTCCCCGCGCCCGTCAGCAGCGTCGGGTCCTCCAGCCGTACTACGGCGTTACCGAGAATGGAACCCGCTCGAGCCATGACGCCCCCTTGGGATCGTTCTGCGATCACGCTAGGGATGCGCGGTTCGCCCGACAAGGAGTGGGATAGAAAATTCGGGGATGTGCAACTTGACAAACCGATTCCACCACTCTGAGTAGCGCGAAAGCGCAGTAGCAGGGGGGGACGCGGAAGCGGATGGAGCCGAAGCTGATGCTCTTCGACGAGCCCACCTCCGCGCTCGACCCCGAGCTCGTCGGCGAGGTCCTCGCGGTGATGCGGCGCGCCGCTCTCGGCGGGATGACGATGATCTGTGTGACGCACGAGATCGCCTTCGCCCGCGAGGTCGACGATCAGGTCGTCTTCATGGACCAGGGGGTCGTCGTCGAGCGGGGGACAGCCGCTGAGGTCATCGACCGCCCGGCGCACGAACGCACCCGCGCCTTCCTGCGAGCCGTGCTCTAGCGCGTGCGGCTGGGGGCTACCCCGGGGCGGCCTCGCCGCCGAGCACCTCGGCGAGGCGCTCCGGCTCGGCGACGGTGACGGTGAGCGCGGAGTGGCCGCTCTTCCGCAGCCGCGAGGGGACCTTCTCGGCGAAGTGGATGCAGACGCCGGCCTCGCGGTTGGTGCCGAAGCTCAGCCCGTCGTCGGCGCCGGAGAGGCGCACGCCGGGGGCGGTCCACCAGCGGTAGTTGCGCGTCACGTGCGCGCCCGTGACGTTGCTGAGCGGCGTCGCGAGCCTCACGAAGCCGAGGCGCGCCTCGAGGGCGCCTTCCTCGGTGAGCGTCACCCCGTCGCGGCGCGGCCGCAGCCCGAAGGGGGCGAGCACGGGCCAGTAGCGGGGGTCGATCCTGAAGCCGAAGTGCTCCGCCATCGTCGCTCCGATCAGAGGGCTCCCGAGCATCCTGCCCCAGCGGGCGACCCGGCGCCCGGGAGGGGGCGGCGGAGGGTCAGGCCGAGCGGACCTGCTCCCCGGCGTCGCCCTCGTGCTCAGCGAAGGCCGCGACGAGACAGCCGAGGAAGCCGTCGACGTAGGCGGGCCGTCCTGCGGCGCGCGTCACGGCGTAGATCTCGCGCTGCACCGGCGGTCCCTTCAGGGGCAGGCCGACGGCGCCCGGGTGGCTCCCGTTCGCGAGCACGAGGCTCGGGACGAGGGCGACCCCGAGACCGGCGGCGACGAGCGCCTGGGTCATCGCGTAGTCGTCGCCGTGATAGGCGTAACCGGGCTCGAAGCCCGCCTCCCGGCAGGCCGCGCCGACGATCAGCGAGCACCAGTGCGGGTTCCCCGAGGTGGAGATCCACCGCTCGCCGCTCAGGTCGGCGAGGTCGATCTCACAGCCGGCGGCGAGCGGGTGGCCGGCCGGCACCACCGCGGAGAAGTCGTCGGTCAGCAGGTGTTGGTAGGCGACGCGGGTGTTGTTCGCCGTCTGCACGTCGAAGGGAACGATGACGACGGCGAGGTCGACCTCACCGTTCTCCACGCGGTCGAGGGCGAGGTCGGTCTCCGAGACGCCGAGCTCGACCTGCACCGCCGGGAACCTCGCGGAGAACTGCGCCGTCGCCACCGGGACAGCGGTGATCGAGGCGGTCTGGAAAGCGACCACCCGCACGCGCGCCGAGGCGCCCTTGCGGAGCGCCTCGACCACCGCGTCCACCTCGGCGAGCTCGCCGAGCACGCGCGACGCCTGCTCGACGAGCACCATCGCGGCGTGCGTCGGGCGCAGGCCGCGGCTCGTCCGCTGGAAGAGCTGCAGCCCCGTCTCGCGCTCGAGCGCGGCGACCTGCTGACTGATCGCCGAGGGGGTGTAGGCGAGCGCGCCGGCGGCGGCGACCACCGTCCCGTGCTCGATCACGGCCTTCAGGGTCTTCAGTCGCTGGACGTCGATCACCGTTCCTCCTCGCCACGAGCATCACGGCCGACCGGCGTCAGCACCAGCAACGGTTGCTGACGGGGCGTGAAGCCGCGCTTCATGCTCCCAGCTCAGGGCCACCGCCGCTCGCCAGGATGAAGCCGCGCTTCATCCCCAGTAAGGAACCGGCGCTTGTGCCCGGCACTCGCCTCCCTCACCCTCGAACGTGAGACACCGAGAGAGGGAGGACCGACGATGGCCTGGATCCTGAGTGGCGCGGTGGTGCTGTTCCTCGTCGCCGCCGGGCGCTTCGGCGCCGACAGCCGCGACGGCCTGGACTGGCAGCGGGGCGGCGTGCGGTCGATGGCCGCCGGCGGGGAGGCCCAGCGGACGGGCGGCAGGTCGTGGCGGGAGGAGCACGAGGGCGAGCTCCTCGGCCGACGACACTCGGCCTGAGCGCCTACCCGGCGCGCAGCCGCTCGGCGAGCTCGGGCAGCGCCGCTCCGAGCGGCGCGTCGAGCCGCAGCGCGGCCTGCTCGTCGCCGCGCGTCGGACCCTGGTTGACGATCACCACGGGGACCTCGAGCCGACAGGCGGCGAGGACGAAGCGGTAGCCGGACATCACCGTGAGCGAGGAGCCGGCGACGAGCAGCACGGCCGAGGACTCGAGGAGCGCGAAGCAGCGCTGCACCCGCTCCTTCGGCACCGACTCGCCGAAGAAGACGACGTCGGGCTTCAGCACCCCGCCGCAGCCCTCGCAGTCGGCCACCTCGAAGGCGTCGATCGCCCCCTCCGGGATCGCGGCGTCGCCGTCGGGACGAGACTCGGTGAGGTCGGCGGCCCAGTGCGCGTTGAGTAGGCGGAGGCGTTCGTCGAGCTGTCGCCGCTCGCTGCGGGCGCCGCAGCCGAGGCAGATCACCGCCGCGAGGCTGCCGTGCAGCTCGATCACCGCTTCCGCCCCCGCCGCCTGGTGCAGCCCGTCGACGTTCTGGGTCACGACCCCGGAGAGGAGGCCGACGGCCTGCAGCTCGGCCACCGCGCGGTGGCCGGCGTTGGGGCGCGCGGCGGCGACCGTGCCCCAGCCGACGTGGCTGCGCGCCCAGTAGCGGCGGCGCGCCGCCGCGGACGCGGTGAACTCCGCGTAGGTCATCGGCGAGGCGCGCCGCGTCGCTCCCGTGGGGCCGCGGTAGTCGGGGATCCCCGACTCGGTCGAGAGGCCGGCACCGGAGAGGAGCATCACCTCACCGCCGGCGAGCAGCTCGGCGACCTCGGCGATCCCCTCGAGACGGAGGCTCATCGCGCCATCGTGCCCGACGGTCGGCCCTGACGCCCGGCACAGGCGAGGCACAACAGTGTGTTCTCGGCTCTCTCATCGTTTCTTGATCTTTTGGTTGTAGACCCGCGCGGTCCCACGGCCGAGCGCATTCGGAGGAAGATTGGTCGCGCCCCCGTTCCAACCCGCCGCAGACGGTCGCCGCCGGCCGCCCCTCGCGCCCCGCGTCGCGGCGGCGCTCCTCGTCGCCCTCCTCGCGACGGGGCTGTTCGGCGTGGGTGTGGCGGGCGCCGCGCCGGCGCTCTCGATGGCGACGACCTCGCTCAGCCCCACCGAGACCGGTGCCCCCTACTCGGACCACCTGCTCGGCCTCGGCGGGACCGCCCCGTACCAGTGGACGACGGCGAGCACGCTCCCTCCCGGCCTCAGCCTGGCCGCGAACGGCTTCATCACCGGCACGCCGACCGCCACCGCCGACGTCTTCGTGACCCTCACGCTCACCGACGCGGCGTCGGCGACGGTCACCAACACCTTCGAGCTCGTCGTCACCACCGGGCCGGCGATCACGACGCCCACCCTCCCCGACCCCGTCGTCGGCGCCCCCTACAGTGCGCAGCTCGGCGTCTCGGGGGGAAGCGCCCCCTACGTCTGGTCGATCAACGCCGGGCCGCTGCCGCTCGGCCTCGTCCTCAACTCCGCCGGCGTGCTCTCGGGGCTGCCGGCGGCGGCGGGCTCGACCTCGACGACCTTCGCCGTCGCCGACTCGCAGGGTGCGAAGCCGACGATCGTGATCACGGTGAAGGTCGACCCGTCTCCCGGCATCCCCGAGGCCTACCTCGTCACCGACCGCGCCGGCTCGGTGAGCGCCTACGCGAGCGCCGGTGTCGCCGTCCCCCAGACCGTGAGCGGCGACCCCGGGACCGCCGTCGCCATCAGCTCGGACGCGGCCGGCGACCACTACTGGTTGGCGACCTCCTCGGGCGAGGTCGTCGCCTCCGCCGGGGCGCGCGCCTACGGCTCGGTGCCGGCAAAACGCCTCTCCGGCCGCATCGTCGGGATCGCCGTCAACCCCCCCGGCACGGGCTACTGGCTGGCGAGCTCGACGGGCAGGGTCTACGCCTTCGGCGGCGCGGCACCCCACGGCTCGGTGGCGGCGCGCCGCCTGAAGGGCCAGATCGTCGGGATCGCGGCGAACGCCAACGGCACCGGCTACTGGCTGGCGAGCTCGACGGGCAGGGTCTACGCCTTCGGCGCGGCGCACGTCCTGCGGCCGGCGACGCGCGTCCCGCACGACCCGAAGGTCGTGGCGATCGCCGACGACCCGAGCTCGAGCGGCTATTGGCTGGTGAACGACGCCGGCCGCGTCTTCGCCAACGGCCAGGCGGCGGTGGCCGGCTCGATCCCGGGCGGGCGCCACCTGCGCTCGGTGATCGGCATCACCGCGTCACCGGTCGGCGGCGGCTACTGGCTGCTCCTGCGCAACGGCGTCGTCGCGCCGTTCGGCACCGCGACGCCGCTCAACGGGGTCGAGATCGGGCCGAGGAGCCGGGCGGTGGCGATCGTGAGGACCTCATGACCGTGACCCGCGGCCCGCGCCGGGCGCGCCTGCTCACGAGCGCCGTCCGGCTGGCCGCGCTCCTCCTCGCCGCCACCGCCGCCACGCCGCCGGCCGGCGCCTCCGGTGTGCCACAGGCCGCGCCCCTCCCCGGCCACGTCGACGCGACCGCCGTCTTCCCGAGCCCCACCTGGACCGACATGGTGGGGCCGATCGCCCTCTCCTCGCCGACGGTCGCGACGATCGACGGCACGCAGGCGGTCGTCTTCGCCTCCGAGGACGGCGAGGTCTACGTCGTCGACGCCAACAGTGGCGCGAACCTCCCCGGCTGGCCGCAGCCGGTGACCCTCTCGGGCGGCGCGCCGACCGCGATCGAGTCGAGCCCGACCGTCGCCTACCTCGACGGCCCGGGCAAGCCTCCGACGATCCTCATCGGCGCCGGCTCGACCTACGCGAAGAACCAGCAGGGCGGCCTCGTCGCCTTCCGCGTCAATGGCACGGTGCGCTTCACCTTCCACACCCGCGACGTCTTCAACGAGTGGAACGCGGGCAGCGGCCCGCCGAGCCCCGACGGCTTTGACGAGGGGGTCTTCTCGACGCCCGCAGTCGGCGACATCACCGGCAACGGGCAGCAGGACATCGTCTTCGGCTCCTACGACCACAACCTCTACGCCCTCACCCCGAAGGGCAGGCTCGTCCCCGGCTACCCGCTCGACACCGAGGACACCATCTGGTCCTCGCCGGCGCTCGCGCATGTGCGCGGCAGGGGCTCCAAGGAGGACATCTTCATCGGCGGCGACGCCACCGGGCGCAAGGGCTGCTATGGCGGGTTCGTCTACGACGTGAGCTACGCGCGCAACAAGCCGCGGATCCGCTGGCAGCACTGCGAGAACCAGACGATCTGGTCGAGCCCGGCCCTCGGGGTGCTCAACTCCTCTGGACGCCTCGCGGTGGTCGTCGGCACCGGCTTCGGCGAGCCTCCCCCTTACAAGTCCGACTCCTACAAGCTCTTTGCCTTCTACGCCGCCACCGGAACGACCGTCGCCGGCTGGCCGGTGGCGACGATGGGCCCGACCTTCGGCTCCCCCGCGATCGGCCCGCTGGGGACGAGCGGTGCGACCGCCGTCGTCGACACCTCGTGGTGCATGAGCTGCGCGGCCTCGCCCGGCAGCTCGACGGTCACCGCCTGGAGCGGCTCGGGGAGCCAGCTCTGGTCCCAGACGCTGCGCGGCGCGCAGGACTTTTCCTCGCCGGTCCTCGCCGATCTCGCGGGCTCGGGGGACACCGACGTCCTCGTCGGCTCGCCGACCGGGCTCTTCCCCCTCGACGGCACGAGCGGCGCCTTCCTCTACGGCACCTCGACGGCGCTGGCGCTCAACACCTGCTCGATGCAGGGCGCGCCCGCGGTGGCCGACGTGGGCGGGAGCGGCCCCGGCGCCGGCTGGCACCTCTTCGAGAGCTGCGGTGGACCGCTCGAGATCATCGCCACCGGGCGGCTCATCGACTACCCGCTGCCCGCGGCGCCGCTCGCGCCGCCACCGTGGCCGATGTGGCGGGGCCCTGCCAGCGACGGGGTGGCGCTCGGCACCTGAGCGTCCCGCCCCGGTGCCGGGTCCGGCGCGCCGCTGCGGCCTCGATTCGGCCTGGCCCGCCACTACCGTTTGCGCCACCGCCGCCCCCGCGGCGGCGATCGGAGGCCCGACATGGCGAACCCCGAGCCGCCCGTCCTTCGCCACGAGGTCGATCACGAGGTCGATCCGGCGAAGCTGACCTACACCTTCGGTGGCGCGGAGGCGATCGCCACCCTCGTCGCCGGGTCGATCCTCGACACGAGCACCCTCGACTGCTTCGCCGGCCGCGTCCGCTCTCCCGAGGACAAGGTCACCGAGGTCTGCGACCCCCGCTTCCTCAACCCCCAGACGGGCCCCTTCTACATCGAGGGGGCGGAGCCCGGTGACACGCTCGCGGTGCACTTCGCGCGCATCGAGCCCCGCCGCGCCTTCGGCATCTCGACGACGGTGCCCTTCTTCGGAGCGCTCACCGCGACCGGCTTCACGGCGATGCTGCACGGCCCGCTCCCGGAGATGACCTGGTTCTACGGGATCGATCGCGAGCAGCGCCTCGTCCGCTACGAGGCGCGCGACTCGGACTACCGCGTGGAGCTTCCCCTCGACCCGATGCACGGCACGGTCGGCGTCGCCCCCGCCCTCGGCGAGGTGCGCTCCTCGCTCGCCCCGGGCGACTGGGGAGGGAACATGGACACTCCCGAGATGCGCGCCGGGGTCACCTGCTACCTCGGCGTGAACGTGCCGGGGGCACTGTTCAGCTTCGGGGACGGCCACGCACGCCAGGGCGAAGGGGAGACCTGCGGCGTCGCGGTCGAGGCGGCCATGGACTCGGTGGTCGTCGTCGACCTCGTGAAGGGGTCGCCGACGCCGTGGCCACGCCTCGAGAGCGACGACGAGCTGATGACCGCCGGCTCGGCGCGACCGCTCGAGGACGCCTTCCGCATCGCCCATGCGCAGATGGTGCACTGGGTCGTCGAGCTCACCGGTCTCTCGCTGATGGACGCCTACCAGCTCGTGACCCAGACGGTGCGGACGCCGGTCGCGAACGTCGTCGACACCAACTACACCGTCGTCGCCAAGTTGGCCAAGGCCTACCTGCCCGGGACGACGGCGATGCGCGGGGCGCACCGGAGGCTGCGGGCGCTCGGTGACGACTACCTCGCCCGTCGTCGGTAAGGCGATCTGCGGCGGGCCGCCGAGTGCTCGCAGCCTCGCCCGTCGGGAGGTCAGCGCAGCTTCTCGGTCATCTTCACGGTCCGGCGACGCGAGGCTTCGGGGCGACGAGCGGCCCTCGCGGCCGGCAGCGGGGTGTCGGCGTAACGTCGCAGCGGTGGAAAGGACCGCCAGTGACGCTCGCCTTTGAGATCCGGCTCGTGACCAACCCGTGGCCGGACACCGTCCCCTCGCTGCTCGACCTCCTCGCCACCGCGACGAGAAGGCGGGCCGAGCACATCGCCGAGCAGGCCGCGGAGGGGAACTACCGCCGCGAGTCGTTGGCCCTCGTCCTCCTCGACCCGACGGCCCCCCTCTCGCGCCCCACCGGTGACGCGGTGCTGGCGGTGATCAGCATCGGCGAGGAGGGCACCCGCTTCGCCCCGAACGCGATGGCCAAGGCCGCGGAGCACCGCGATCACGGCCTCGAGTGCGGCGCGCTCGCCCTCACCCAGAAGCACCGCCTCTCCGACGGCGACTTCCGCAACGGCTTCTCCGCCGAGGTGAACGGCACGATCGTCGGCGCGAGCGGGCAGAACTCCCTGCAGGACCAGTTGGAGGCGACCCTCTTCGCGGCCGAGTTCAACTACGAGGTTGCGCGGGCGCGCAGCGACTGGGAGGAGCAGCAAGGGCGTGGGGGCTGGTTCTCCGCCGCCGGCGAGGGCAAGGCGAGCTACACCGGCATCTGGGCGACAAGTGCGCTCGCGAGCTTCCGGTCCGACGCCGACTGACCCGCTGCTGACCAGCTCAGCGATGGTTTCGAACCGTTCGCGGACGGGAAGCGTCTTTCTGTTGTGAGACGCGTGCGGGGAGCCGATGGGGCCGGGGCCCGCGGCGAGGCGCCGACGGCGCTCCTCGAGGGTTGGCTCGCCGAGTGGTACGCCCCCGCCTACCGCACCGCCCGGCTGATCCTCGGCGACGGAGCCGAGGCGGAGGACGCGGTGCAGGACGCCTTCCTCCGCCTCTGGCGCTTCCGCGACGCGATCCCCGAGGGGGAGGCGGCGCGCGCCTGGCTCTACCGGGTGGTGGTGAACGCCTGCTACTCGCGCGCCCGCAGCGAGCGCCGCCACGAGATGAGCTCGGGCGACGAGTCCCTCCTCGACGGCCTCGCCGAGCAGGGCGCCGGCCCCGACGAGAAAGTGGCCGGCGCGCTCTCCGGCACGGCGGTGCGCGCCGCGATCGCCGCCCTCCCCGAGGCGCTGCGTGTCCCGGTCGTCCTGCGTTACTACGCCGACCTCTCCGAACGCGAGATCGCGCTCGCCATCCACCGACGTGCCGGGACGGTGAAGTCGCGCCTGCACGAGGCGCGCCGCCGGCTCGGCGCGGACCCCACCATCAGCCGCCTGCTCGGCGCCGAGGAGGCGTGATGCTCACCGACGACCAGCTCCGCGAGGCCTTCCAGGCCGCAGGCGACGAGCTCGCGCTGCCGGTCGAGGGCCGCGCCGCGGCCCTCGCCGCGGCCAGCGGCGGCGAGCGGGCGGCGCCCGCCCGCTACGACGCCCGCGCTGCGCATCGCCGGCACCTCACCGGCCTCAGCGTCGCGGCGGTCGCCCTCCTCGTCGTCGGCGCGGTGACCGGGATCGTCCTCGGCACCCGCTCCACACCCCCACCGAGCGCGGTCGGTGGCCCGACGGCCTTGCACCCCGCGAGCGGCGTGGCCTCGAGCGGCGTGGCCTCGAACGGTCTCTCCGCCGGGGGTGCCGCGGTGGGCTCCGCGCCGGTCGCGAAGGTGCCAGCGGCGGGGATCAACCCCGGCGGGCCGAACCTCGGCGCCCCCACCCCCGCCAGCAAGGCCTCGGGGGTGCCCGCGAAGATCGCCTCGACCGGCAGCCTCACCCTCGCCATCGGGCGCTCGGCGCTCAACCGCGACGTGGCCGCGCTGCGCAGCCTCGCGATGGGCGCCGGGGGCTACATCTCCTCGACCGACGTGAGCGAGGCCGCGAGCACCGGCAGGGCCTCGCTCACCCTCTCGGTGCCGGCGACCGCCTTCTCCTCCACGATCTCGGGCGCCGAGCACCTCGGGACCGTCCGCACCCTCGTCACCAGGGCCGAGGACGTCACCGGTCAGTACAGCGGCACCGCCGCCCGCCTGCAGGCGCTCGAAGCGGTGCGCAGCCAGCTCGAGCGCCTGCTCAGCCATGCCGCCAAGGTGAGCGACCTGCTCGACGTCGAGGCCCAGATCGAACAGGTGCAGACCCAGATCGACGAGCTGCAGGGCGAGCAGCGGAGCCTCGACCAGGAGGTCACCTACGCGACCCTCACCGTCGACCTGCAGCTGCGCACCCCGCCGCACCACGCGAAGCCGAGCGCCCTTTCACGGGCGTGGTCCGACGCCATCTCCGGCTTCACCGGCGGCCTCAAGTGGCTGCTCTCGATCTCGGGGGCGCTGCTCTTCTCGCTGCTGCTGGCGACCGCACTCGGCCTGCTCGGCCGCTTCGGCTGGCGCCGCTACGGGCCGCGCCTGCGCCGCCACTTCCTCTGAGCGCCGGGCACCCTCAGCCGGAAGCGCCGCCGAGGAGGTAGAACACGACGCGAGCGGGAGCGCCGCGCAGCGCGAGGGCGGCGAGGGCGACCTCCACCCCGGCGGGGAGCGGCGCCTCGATGGCCCCGAGCGCGACCTCGGGGTAGCGGGCGGCGAGGGCGCCGCCGGGCGCCGGTCCGCGGGGTCGCGCAGGTAGCAGGTGAGGCGCACGAGGTCGCCCGCCGCGAGGCCGGAGACGGCGAGCGTCTCCTCGAGCGTGCAGCAGAGCTCGGTGAGCTGCTCGGCGGCGGTTCCCGAGGGGGCGGGGAGGAGTCAGGGGACGACGACGAAACCGCCGTAGCGGACGCCGACGCGACGGGACTCGCGGAGCGGGTCGAGGTAGAGCTGCTGGATCCAGGGGGCGCTCACCGGGCACCGACCACGGCGACCATCTCGGTCGAGATCTCGAAGCGGGCGGTGATGTGGTTGACGAAGGCGTTGTGCACCGGCCGCGGTTCGAGGTCGGCGAACAGCTCCTCAAAGACGGCGTGCGCGGGCGCCGCGTAGGCGGGGCTCTTCCCGTAGGAGTTGAGCTCGACGATGTCGCCCACCGAGCCACCCGCGGCGACGACGAGCGCGCGCAGGTTGGAGAAGGTCTGGCTGGCCTCGGCCTCGAGGCCGCCCGTGACGAGCTCCCCCGTGGCGCCGTCGATTCCGTGGCAGCGCGAGCTGAAGATCATCGGGCCGATGCGGATCGTGGGGTCGCGCGCCGGGACGCCCGGCAGGTCGAAGCGGGTGCGGGTCGCGCCGAGGATGCCGAAGACGTCGAGCTGCACGAGCTGGCCGGGGGGCAGGTCGGCGAGGATCACCTTGTAGGCCGGGCGGTTGGCCTTGTCGGGGAAGACCCGCTCCCAGTACTCACCGTGCACTTGCCGACGTTGCCGAGCTCGCCGCCCGCCCCCTCGATGAGGGCAGCCATCTTCTCGTAGACGCGCGCCACCTGGGCCTCGAGACCCCCCTCGACCTCCCCGGTGCGCGGGTCGCTCGCGTCGAGGCGGTCGGCAGGACGAAGTCGTCGACGCGGATCCCGAAGGGGCGGTCGCGCCCTCCGGGAAGATCTCGGTCAGGGCTCGCAGCTCCATCGGCGCCTCCGTCGCGCGGGAGCGACGGGCGCGCCGCCCGGCGGTAATTAGGGTGTGGTCTCCCGCGGACAGAGGAGGGGCCCGTGACCGACCAGAGGAAGATCGACGCCTTCGCGCACATCCTCACCGCGCCCGTCGTCGACAAGCTCGCCGAGGTGATTCCGGCCTTCCTCACGACGCCGAACATCACCCACCGCCCCGCCATCTCCGACGTCGACGTGCGCCTCACGATGATGGACCGCTACCCCGGCTACCAGCAGATCCTCACCCTCACCGGCCCACCGCTCGTCGACTGGCTGGACGAGCCAGGCGCGGCCGAGATGGCGCGCCGCAGCAACGAGGCGCTCGCCGAGCTCGTCGCGGCGCGCCCGGAGCACTTCTGCGGCTTCGCCGCCGACGTCTCGCTCCCCGACGTCGACTTCGCCGTCGCCGAGGCGGAGCGCGCCGTGCGCGACCTCGGGGCGCTCGGCGTGCAGATCTACACCAACGCGAAGGGGCGGCCCCTCGACGAGGAGGAGTTCCTCCCCTTCTTCGACGCGGTCGCCGCCCTCGGAGTGCCCGTGTGGATCCACCCGGCGCGCACGGCGGCCTTCGCCGACTACGCGAGCGAGAGCACCTCCAAGTTCTCGCTCTGGCAGAAGTTCGGCTGGCCCTACGACACGACGGTCTGCATGGCCCGCCTCATCTACTCGGGCCTCATCCGCCGCCACCCCGACCTCGTGCTCCTCACCCACCACGCCGGCGGGGTCGTCCCCCACCTCGCCGGGCGGCTGGTGCTGCACCACGAGGACGAGGAGATGCGCCGCAGCGTCGGCATCCCCGAGGACTTCAGCGCCGAGGAGACCCTCGACAGCTACCGCCACTTCTACGGCGACACCGTCTTCTCCGGGGCGCACCACCCCCTCGATTGCGCCCTCGAGTTCTTCGGCAGCGACCACCTGCTCTTCGCGACGGACATGCCCTACGGCGCCGAGGGCGGCGAGCTCTTCGTGCGCGAGACGATCCTCGCCGTCGAGGAGCGCCCCGATGTCGCTGGGGCGCTCTTCCAGGACAACGCCGAGCGGATCCTCGGCGTCGGCGGCGCGGCGCGGTGAGCGACCTCGTCGCCCCCGCCCCCGAGGTCGCCTCGCACGGCCCCTGCGCGGTCTGCGGCGCGCCCGGGCGGCGCAGCTTCTTCGCCAACCAGCCCTTCATCGCCCGCCGGCGCGTCGAGGCCGACGGCACCGTGGTCGAGGTGAACGACCCCGTGCCCCCGATCTCGGTGTGCATGGAGCACTGGGTGGAGGTCCTCTCCGAGCGTCTCCCCGTCGGCTACTGCGACGACGAGCGCTGCCGTCGCTGGGGGCCCGAGGGCGCGGCCTCCCCGTGCGGCGCGCCCTACGGCGACCTCCCCGAGCCCCCCGCGCACGAGCACGAGCACGGCGAGGGCGCCACCGACGACGGACGGGGGGCGTGAGCGCCGGCCCCGGCAGCCCCGAGGCCCCGCACCCCGTCTTTCGCAACGGCGGCCTCTCCTACCTGCGGATCCCCGCGCCCGACCCGCTCGCCCTCGCCGGCTTCTACGTCACCGTCTTCGGCTGGCGGGTGCGCACCGACGGCGACGCACCCGCCTTCGAGGACGGGAGCGGCCACGTCATCGGCCACTTCCGCGCCGACCTCGCGGTCGCTGGGACGGTGGGCTTCACCCCCTACGTCTTCGTCGCCGACCTCGACGCCACCCTCGCGACGGCCGCGGCCGAGGGCGGCATCCTGTTCACCGCCCCCTACGCAGAGGGCGACCTGTGGGTCGCGACCCTCCTCGACCCGGCGGGCAACCTCGTCGGCCTCTGGCAGCGCGGGCCGCGCGGCGAGGGCGCGGGTTAGGGCTCCTTCAGCAGCGCGGCGTCGTCGGGGCGGTGACGGCGGACCGCCTCGTGGTTGGTCGAGTCGGCGCCCATGTAGATCCCGACCTCCCAGCTGCGCGCGAGCGGGTCGCGGACGTCGAGCGCCATGCGGCCGATCCCGTGCACCTCGATCTCGACGTGCTCGCCGTCCTGCAGAGGGCCGAGGCCCTCGTGGTTGGTGCCGCAGGAGATGAGGTCGCCGGAGTTGAGGGTCATGATCGTCGAGGCGAACTCGATGAGCTCGGGGACCCGGTGCTCCATGTCGTCGGTGTGGTAGTTGTGGCGCAGCTGGCCGTTGTCCCAGAACTGCACGTGCAGGTCGTTCGGGTCGGGGATCTCGTCCGCAGTGGCGATGCAGGGGCCGATCGGGCAGAAGGTGTCGAAGGACTTCCCGAGCCAGCTCCCCGCCTTCCACGTCGAGCGGCCCTCGCCGCGCGCCGAGACGTCGATCAGGCAGGTGTAGCCGAAGACCGCGTCGCGCCAGTGCTCCTGGTCGACGAGCTTGGAGGGGCCGCGCAGCACGATCGCGAGCTCCGCCTCGTGCATGAACATCCACGGCTCGGCGAAGCGGGGCAGCTCGATGGTGTCGCCGGGGCCGACGACGGCGTCGGGGTTCTTCATGAACATGTTCAGCTGACGCGGCTCGCGCTGGGCGTGCTCCCAGTAGTTGCCGATGCAGCAGAGCACCTTGCCGGGGCGCGGCAGCGGCGGACGGAGGCGCACCTCAGCGAGGGGGAGGCCGGTCGTCGCGCGCGCCTCCTCGAGGCGCGGTCGCAGCGTCTCGAAGTCGTCGATGATCCCCGCCATCGTCGCCTGCGCGTCGTGGCCGGCGGTGACGAGGTCGCCGACGGGGACGACCCGCTCACCCTCCAGCAAGCCCGGCTCCGGTCCCGAACCCCGCTCGAAGAGCACGAGCTTCACGATCCCCTCCTCACCCCCGCGGGCGCGCCGTCGCGCCGCGGCGGACCCTAATCGGCTCGCTCCTCGGCTGCCGCCTCCCCGCGCGGGGCCTTGCGGCGTCGGCTCGGGGCGACGCGCGGCGGCTCGTCGGCCTCCTTCTGGAAGTGCGGCGGCCAGGGGGCGTCGCCGAGGCCGGCGGCCTCGTCGCGCGCCGCCTGCTCGAGGAGCGGGGTGAGGTCGTAGGAGGTGGCCTCGAGGCCCGCACCGGGGTCGCCGACGGTGCGGAAGCGCTCGGGGACGGTGGCGATCGTGAGGTCGCCGGGGTCAACGTCGGCGACCTCCTCCCAGGTGAGCGGGCAGGAGACGCGCCCCTCGGGGTTCGGGCGCACCGAGTACGCCGAGGCGACGGTACGGTCGCGGGCGTTCTGGTTGTAGTCGACGAAGACCGCCTCGCCGCGCTCCTCCTTCCACCACTTCGAGGTCGCCGTGCCGGGCATCCGCCGCTCGAGCTCCCGCGCCAGCGCGAGGGCGGCGCGGCGCACCTCCTTGAAGCCGTAGCGCGCCTCGATCGGCACGTTGATGTGGATGCCCCGCGAGCCGGAGGTCTTCGGGAAGCCGACGAGGCCGTGCTCTGAGAGCAGCACCCGCACCTCGAGGGCGACGCGCCGGACGTCCTCGAAGGTAACCCCCGGCTGCGGGTCGAGGTCGACGCGCAGCTCGTCGGGGTGGTCGACGTCGGCGCGCCGCACCGGCCAGGGGTTGAGCTCCAGGCAGCCGAGGTTCACCGCCCAGAGGATGTGCGCGACGTCGACCGGGCAGAGCTCCTCGGCGCTGCGGCCGGAGGGGAAGTCGACCGTCACCGTCTGCAGCCAGTCGGGGCGGCCCGGCGGGACGCGCTTTTGGAAGAAGAACTCCCCCGCCGCGCCGTTCGGGAAGCGCTTCAGCACCGTCGGCCGCTCGCGCACGCCGCGCATCGCCCCCTCGCCGACCGCGAGGTAGTACTGCGCGAGGTCGAGCTTGGTCTCGCCGCGCGCCGCGAAGAAGACCTTGTCGGGGTTGGAGAGCGAGACGGTGTGCCCGGCGACCTCGAGGTCGACCTTCGGCGAGGCGGAGGGCATCGCGAGATGCTGCCACGGCCGCCACGCAATCGAGCCGCGAGCGGCCTCGTTAGCCTCGTGCGCGACCCGAAGGAGGCACCACATGGAGCCCGTCGAAGCGCTCGAGGCGATCGCTTACACCCTCGAGACCAAGGGCGCGCCCGGCTTCAAGATCAAGGCCTTCCGCTCCGCCGCGGAGACGATCCGCCCCCTTGGCCGCGACGAGCTCGCGCGCCTCGCCGAGGGGCGTGGCCTCGGGCGCCTGCCGGGCGTCGGCGAGACGACGGCGACGGTCATCCGCGAGGCGCTCGCCGGCGGCACGCCGCAGTACCTGACGGACCTCGGCGGCTCGGCGATGCCCTCGGATGAGGCGCTCTCGCCCGAGGCCGAGGCCCTCCACCGGGCGCTGCGCGGCGACTGCCACACCCACTCGGAGTGGTCCGACGGCTCCTCGCCGGTCACGGTGATGGCGCACGCCGCGGCGGCCCTCGGCCACGACTACGTCGCGCTCACCGACCACAGCCCGCGCCTCACCGTCGCGCACGGCCTCAACCGCGAGCGCCTCGCCGAGCAGCTGGCACTCGTCGCGGAGCTGAACGAGGAGCTCGCGCCCTTCCGCATCCTCACCGGCATCGAGGTCGACATCCTGGAGGACGGCGGCCTCGACCAGGAGCCGGAGCTGCTCGCCACGCTCGACGTCGTCGTCGCGAGCGTGCACTCCAAGCTGCGCATGGACGCGAAGCAGATGACCCGCCGCATGGTCGCCGCGATGGAGAGCCCCTACACCGACATCCTCGGCCACTGCACCGGCCGCCTGCTGAGCGGCAAGGGCCGCCCGCAGTCCGAGTTCGACGCCGAGGAGGTCTTCTCCTGCTGCGCCGAGCACGGCAAAGCGGTCGAGATCAACAGTCGCCCCGAGCGGCGCGACCCCCCGCCGGCCCTCCTCGAGCGCGCGCTCGGGCTCGGCTGCCTGGTGACGATCGACACCGACGCGCACGCCCCCGGCCAGCTCGAGTGGCAGCCCCTCGGCTGCATCCAGGCGGCCGCGGCGGGCGTCCGCCCCGACCAGATCGTGAACACCCACGCCCTCGACGAGATCCTCGCCTGGACGGCGAGCCACCGCGCCAGCTGAGCAGCCGACGGGGCGGCGATAGCCTTAAGCATGACCGAACCGCTCTTCGAAGGGGTCGGCGTCGCCCTCGTCACGCTGTTCAACGACGACGGCTCGCTCGACGCCAAGGCCACCGCCGACCTCGCCTGCCGCCTCGTCGAGGCGGGGGTGCGCGGCGTGATCGTCGCCGGCACGACCGGGGAGGCCGCCTCCCTCGATGCCGCCGAGCGGGCCGAGCTCGTCTCGGTCACCCGCGAGGCGCTCGCCGGCGCGGCCCCGGTGCTGTGCGGGACGGGCGCCGCCTCGCTCCGCCAGGCGCTCGCCTTCACCGACGCCGCGCTCGGCGCCGGCGCAGAGGCGGTCCTCGCCCTCTCGCCCGCCGGCAGCGTCGGCCTCGAGCGCTACTACGCCTCGCTCGCCGAGCGCTGCGGCCCGGTCCCCCTCCTCGCCTATCACTTCCCCGGCGCGTCGCTGCCGGGGATCCCCCTCGCGACGCTGCGCGAGCTGCCGGTCGCCGGCGTGAAGGACTCGAGCGGCGACGCCGAGCGCCTCCTCGAGACCGTCACCACCTGGGACCAGCACGTCTACACCGGCTCCTCGGCGCTGCTCTCCTACGCCGGGCCGCTCGGCTGCCGCGGCGCGATCCTCGCCCTCGCCAACGCCGAGCCTGAGGGGTGCGTCGCCGCCTTCGCCGGCGACCCCGCCGCGCAGCGGGCGATCGCCGAGGCGCACAAGGCCTCGCGGGCGAGCTTCCCGCGCGCCATCAAGGAGCTCACGGCGAGGCGCTTCCAGACCTCGCAGGTCTCGCGCATCGGCTGAGCGCGGCCTCCGCCGGTAGCTGCTCGGCGGGTGCGACAATGGCGCTGCCTCGCCCGAGCGGGCGCGGGGAGGTGACGCCGTGTACCACCCACGACTCCTGCGCTGGGCCCGCGCCCTCGTCACCGGCCCGCCGGGGCGGCCGCTCGTCGTAAAGGGGCTGCTCGCGCCGCCGGCCGCGCTGCTGCTCCCCTCGGTGCCGTCGCGCTCGCCCCGTGGGCCGCGCTGAAGATGATCGGCAAGGCCCTCGACCGCACCGGTGAGACCGAGGACCGCCGGGCGCGCTACGCCGAGAACGTCGCGGTCGCCTCCCGCGAGGTCCGCATGGGCGTCGGCCGCGGCGAGCCGATGCCGCAGGACTGACGGTGCGCTCCCGCTACCGGCGCCTCGTCGGCTGGGCGGGCGCCTTCGTGCGCGGCGGGCCGGGGCGCCCCCTCCTCGCGAAGCTGCTACTCGGCGCGGTGGCGGGGGCCGTCCTCGTGCTCGGGACGGTCGCGCTCGCCCTTTCCGGCGTGCTGCGCCTGCTCCTCGGGGCGGCGGGCGGGGGGCCGCAGCTCCCCTCGCGCGTCCGCGGCGACCCCCTCGCGCGCACCGGCTACCGGCGCCTTGGCTACGGGAAGCGCCGCGGACGGGCGGCCCCGCCGGGCCGCCCGCCTCGCCGGCGTCAACAGCGCGGGCGGCGCGGCCTCAGTCGGGCGCGCCGCCCGCGAGCCAGCTCGCGCCGCGGCGGTAGAGGGCCTCGACCTCGGGCCCCGTGAGGCCGGGCATGTCCCGCTTCACGTCGTAGCCGATGCCGTGCTGCAGGTAGGCGAGGTGGCGGTAGCCCTCGGGGAAGCCCTCGAGCACCGCCTTGTCGAGCACGGGCGCCTCGGTGGGGTCGATCGGGTCGAGGCGGTCCTTCTCGTAGATCGGCTGGCGGAGGACGAGCCCCCACTTGTCCGCGCGGCGCTCGAAGAAGTCATAGAAGCGCCCCGTGCAGACGACGTCGCAGCGCACGCCCTCGACGAGCGCGCGCTGGCTGATGGTCATCTTCGTCTGCGCGATCGCCCGGTCACCGGCGAGGTCGACCGAGACGCCCCCGAGGAAGTGCAGGATCCGCACGCCCTTCTCGAAGCCCGCCACCGAGACGGCGATGAACTCCTCGTAGGTCCCCTGGAACCACGTCGCCATCATCCTGCCCTCGGGGTGCCAGACCCCCCGGAAGCGCTCCCAGTCGCCGGCGTCGCGCCACAGCACCCAGTTCTCCACGGCCTCGCGGATCAGCAGGCGGTCGGTCATCTCGTCGTTCGCGGCCACGGCCACCCCTTTCTCTTCTGTCCGCGGAGTGTAGGGGCGCCGCTACGCGGCAACCCTCGACAGCCGGCCGTGCACGCCGAAGGTGCCCCGCGAGCGCGCCGCCGTCGCCCGCCGCAGCGGTTTCGGGGTGACGAGGCGGTAGAGGCCGAGTAGGCAGAGGTCGGCGATCCCCGACAGCACCGCGACGAGGAACGCCCCGCAGAAGGACTCGACGTTGTTGTTGGTGTTCAGCCCGGCGAAGATGAAGTTCCCGAGGTCGTTGTAGGAGACGTAGGCGGCGAGGGTCGAGGTGGCGACCACCTCCACCGCCGCGGTGCGCAGCCCGGCGACGGTGAGGGGCGCGGCGAGGGGGATCTCGATCGTGAAGAAGCGGCGCGCCGACGACATCCCGACCGACTTCGCGGCCTCGATCACGACCGGGTCGACCTCGCGCATCGCGACGTAGGCGTTGGTGAGCACCGGCGGGATCGCGAGCGCGACCAGGGTGAGGAAGGCGGCGTCGAAGCCGCCACCCTTCAGCGAGACGACGGGCCAGATGACGAGCAGGATGAGCAGCGCCAGCGAGGGGATGGCGCGCGCCGCGTTGGCGGCGTTCACCGCGACGAAGCCGCCGTGGCCGACGTGGCCGAGGTAGAAGCCGATGCCGATGCCGATGAGCGCCGCGGCGAGGACGACGAGGGCGGAGAGCTCGACCTGCGCGACGGCGCGCGCCGCGATCCCGTCGCTCCCGGTCCAGTTCGCCATCGAGGTGAGGTAGTGGAAGCAGCCGTCGAGGAAGTGCATCAGCCGCGCACCATCCGCCACCGCACCGTGACGCGCGCGAGCGCTGCGAAGAGGGCGTCACCGAGCGCGGCGAGCAGGATCGAGAGCACGAGGCCGACGACGACCGGTGTGTAGAAGTAGTCCGCGAAGCCGAGCAGGATCACCTTCCCGAGGCCGCCGAGGCCGATGAAGGCGGTGATCGTGACGAGGCCGACGACCGTCACCGTCGCCACCCGCAGCCCGGCGTAGAGGGCTGGGAGGGCGAGCGGCAGGTAGATCCGCACCAGCTGCTGGAAGGGCGAGTAGCCCATCGCCACGGCCGCCTCGTGGACCTCGTCGCCCACCCCGTCGAGGCCGGTGAGGAGGTTGCGCACGAGGATCAGCAGCGTGTACCCCGACAGCGCCACCTCGGCCGTCGTGAGCGAGAAGTAGCCGGTGACGGGCTGGATGAGGACGAAGAGCGCGATCGAGGGGATCGTGTAGAGCAGCCCCGTGAAGCCGAGGATGAGGCCGCGCACACGGTGGAAGCGCCAGGCGAGGAGGCCGAGCGGGAGCGAGACGGCGAGCCCGGCGGCCACCGCGATGGCGACGAGCTCGACGTGCTGGCCGAGCGCGTCGAGGATCAAGGACTGGTTTGCCGCGACCCACGTGCCGGCCCAGCTCACCGCGCCCTCACTTCGGGGTTGTCGGCCACCGGGGCGACCCTACCTCCGCGGCCCGCTTTGGCCCGCCCCGCGGCTGCGCCGCCCGAAGCCGCCCTCCGGCGGGGCACGCCGACGCGAGGACGTGTCTCTACGATGGTCATTGGTCATCCCTTCTCTTCTCAAATTGGCAAGGGGTGGCCGGCCGTCCCGCGACGGAGAACCGGTGAGGGTCGCCTGCGCTAACAGGCGACCCCACCCTCCGCGCGGGGCGTGCCCGGCCCTATCGGTGCAGGCCAAAGGCTATTTCGGCCATACCGCGGGCTGGTGGATGGACCGCGGGACGTTCGAACATCATTGATAGCCTTGCCCGATGATCGAGCTCCGGTCGGTCACCAAGTCCTATTCCGACGGCCAGCCCGCGGTCGACGATCTCTCGATGGAGATCGCCTCCCACGAGTTCTGCGTGCTCGTCGGCCCCTCTGGCTGCGGCAAGACGACGACGCTGAAGATGATCAACCGCCTCGTCGAGCCGACCTCCGGCGAGATCCTCATCGACGGGGTCGACGTGATGTCCGTCGACCCCGTGGAGCTGCGGCGCGGCATTGGCTACGTGATGCAGCAGGGGGGCCTCTTCCCGCACCTGCGCGTCGCCGACAACGTCGCCGCGGTCCCCCGCCTCCTCGGCTGGGACAAGGCGAGGATCGCGGCGCGCGTCGAGGAGCTCCTCGAGCTCGTCGGCCTCGAGCCCGACCGCTACCTGCGCCGCTTCCCCCACGAGCTCTCCGGGGGCGAGCGCCAACGGATCGGCGTGGCGCGCGCCCTCGCCGCCGACCCGATCATGCTGCTCATGGACGAGCCCTTCGGCGCCGTCGACCCGATCGCCCGCAAGCGTCTGCAGGAGGAGTTCAAGGAGCTCCAGGGGCGCCTCGGCAAGACCGTCGTCTTCGTCACCCACGACATCGAGGAGGCGCTCTTCCTCGGCGACCGGATCGCGATCATGCACCGGGGTGGCGTCCTCGAGCAGTACGACACGCCGCAGGCGATCCTCGCGAAGCCCGCCTCCCCCTTCGTCGCCGAGTTCGTCGGCGCCGACCGGGACCTGCAGCGCCTCTCGGTGACGGCGCTCTCGCTCGAGGACCTCGAGCGGCCGCCGACCGCCCCCTCCTTGACCCCCGACGAGGCCCTCGTGGCGATCGGCTCCCAGGCCGGCTCGCCCCGCGTCGTCGTCGAGAACCCCGCCGGCGAGGCGGTGGGGGTCGTCGAGCTCGACGAGATCGGCGCGGCGGGGGCGCTCGTTCATCCCTTCTCCGCCGCGCTGCCGCTCGGCAGCTCGCTGAAGCGGGCGCTCGCGGCGATGCTCGAGCGCGACGAGGGCTACCTCCCCGTGACCGACGGCGACCGCTACGTCGGCCTGCTCAGCCTCGAGGGGCTGCATGGCGCGATGCGCCGGAGCGCCGGGAGCCCGCCGCCGAGCGACTGACCCCTGTCGGCCTGGCCCCGGACGCGAGGCGACCCCGGCGGACGGCTTCGCACCGACGGCCGGGGTCGCCTGCAGGCACTGCGAGCTACAGCATCTTCGCCGCGGTGAGGAAGTTCTTCGCGATCGTCGCCGCGGAGGGCTTGCTCGCCGAGGAGGCCTGACCGTCGAGGGTGACGAGCTCGTTCGTTGTGAGGCGCGCGTTCACCGACTCGAGGGCCCGGTCGACCGCGGAGGTGTTGAACTTCGAACCGACGACGGCCACGAGGTGGTCAGCGGGCTCGAGGTTCTTGTCGTCCTTCAGGGAGACGAAGCCGTCCTGGTTGATGATCGGGTCGGTCGAGAAGAGCTCGACGACCTCGGCCGCGCCGCTCTTCAGCGCCGCCACCGTGAGCGGCCCCGACTCGTCGTAGTTCTTCACGGTCTTGAACTTGATCCCGTAGACGGCCTTCAGGCCGGGGGCGCAGAAGTAGTTCTGCGTGCACTCGGCCGGCGCGCCGAAGGTCCAGGACTTGGCGTGGCTCTTCAGCTGCGACAGCGTCTTCAGGCCGTACCTGGACGAGGTCGCCTTGGTGACGACGAAGACGTTCTGGTCGAGGCCCGCCGTCCCCGGCAGCACGACCGCCTTCTTCGCCTTCAGCGCCGCGTTGTCCGCCGCGATCGCGGAGGTCAGCTGGCCGGCCGCCTTGGTCTGGTTGGCGTTCAGGTAGAGGAGCAGCGAGCCCGCGTAGTCGGGCTCGACGTTGATCGTGCCCTTCTCGAGGGCCGGGATCGCCTGCTGGCGGGAGGTCGTCGTCTGGTACTTCACGGTGTACCCGAGCTTGCCGAGCAGGTCCCCGTAGATGTTCTGCAGGATCGCTGACTCGGTGAAGCCCTCGTCACCGACGACGACGGTGCCGAGCCTCGCCTTGGCGGTGTGCGCCTTGGCGGACGCCGACGCCGTGGCGGCGGTGGTGCCGATCAGGCAGAGCGCGGCGATTGAGGCGAGCGCAGTGCGCGGGGTTCTCATCTAGGTGTCTCCTTGTCTCGGCAACCGTCAGCGAACGAGCCCCTCCGGCGAGTAGAGCTGCCTCTCGGGGCCTCTCGCGGTGACAGCGCGGACCTTCGTGGCCCGAACAAACGTTACTTCCACGAAGTAACTCCTGCCCGGGACGGCCGACGATTGACCGAGCAGGGAATCCGTGTGAAGGTGCCCGTTGGCCGACGCAAGGGCGCGCGGTGCACAGGAGAGGAGCACCATGTACAACGGCGCGAAGGTATTCGACGTCCACAGCCACGTCTCGGTCCCCGGGTCGTCGCGGAGCTTCGCCGCCAGCCTGATGGCGTCCAACACGGTGATGAAGAGCCCGCTCTCCCAGGGGGGGCGTGACCCCTCGACCGAGGAGGAGTACCGCGCGGCGGTCGCCGCCCACCTCTCCTACATGGACGACCGGGACATCGACGTGCAGATCCTCGGACCCCGCCCCTACATGCAGCTCGGCTGGATGGCCCCGCACCTCATCCCGGCGTGGTGCCGCTACGTGAACGACACCATCCACCAGCAGGTGGCCTTCCACCCCGACCGCTTCCTCGGCGCGGTGGCGCTGCCCCAGAACTCCGACGCCCCGGACATCAGCCACGTGCTGCCCGAGCTCGAGCGCTGCGTGAACGAGTACAACTTCGTCGCCGCCTACCTCTCGCCGGACCCGAAGGGCCTGCGCACCACCCCGGGCGTCAACGAGCCGTACTGGTACCCGCTCTACGAGCGCTGCAGCGAGCTC
>Ga0307374_10002217_pt1 | contig 34870 bp, 34 predicted proteins | sample OX3MG_FD_202532 | JGI IMG/M metagenome (GOLD analysis project Ga0307374, IMG submission 202532) | Soil microbial communities from Risofladan, Vaasa, Finland - OX-3 | ecosystem: Environmental > Terrestrial > Soil > Coastal area > Acid sulfate soil | place: Finland: Risofladan, Vaasa | collected... | reverse complement strand
CGGCACGCGGCCGCCGTTCGCGCGCAGCTCCGAGCAGCTGCTCGCGGCGATGCGCGCCTTCGAGCTCACCTACGCGCGATACGACGAGCACCAGCGCGCGATGGAAACGTACTGGAGCCTGCGCTGGTTACTGCAGGAGCGCGTCACGGAAGTGCAGGCCAAGGTGCTGCGTGAGAATCTGGTGCGCTTCGAGCGGCTACCGCTTGCGCTGCGGGTGCCGTCTCTTCCCGAGCTCCAGCCGGGCACACGCGTGCGCCTGGCTCTGCAGGAGGTGGACCTGCTCGAGCGTAGCGTGTCCTGTGCCTACCGGGCGACCCTCGGCGGAGAGGATACGGCGCTCGCTGCCGATGAGGCGGTGCAGGACCCATGAGTCCCGCTTCCGGCCGCTGCGCCCGGCGCGGCCTCGCGAAGAGCGTCTAGAATATCGGCCTGGATGCGGCATGAGGTGACATTGCAGGGAGCCGTCGCGACCAATCTACTGCACCCGTTCGAGGCCTGGGCGGGGCTCGACCGTCAGTCCCGCGTGCTGTACGGCTCGATCGTGGCGTCCCTGGTGGTGCACGCGGTAATCCTGACCCTGCACTTCAAGTTTCCCGAGGCGCTGCGCTGGAAGTCGGCCGACCAGCCCTTGGAAGTTGTTCTGGTCAACGCCAAGACGCGGGAGCGGCCGGCGCATGCCGAGGTGTTGGCGCAGTCGAACCTCGACGGTGGCGGCAACACGGATCTCACGCGACACGCCAGGACGCCGTTGCCGGTCACCCGTCCGCGCCGCCCCGGACACGATCTGGTCGAAGCGCGGCGGCGCGTGGCGCAGCTCGAGGCCCAGCAGCGCCGCCTGCTCACGCAGTCCCGGCGCGAGCGCGCCGCGGTGGTACCGAAGGCGCGCCAACTGGCGCCGGAGCAGGATCCTGCGCAGCAGCTTTCCGGGCGCGACCTCGCGGACCTGTCGCTCGCCGCCATGCGCCTGCAGGCGCAGATCGACCGCAACATCGAGGCCTACGAAAAGCGCCCGCGCAAGAGATTTCTCGGCGCGCGTGCCTCCGAGTACCGCTTCGCGCAGTACGAAGAGGAGTGGCGGCAGAAGGTCGAGCGCGTGGGCACCCTGAACTACCCTTCCGAGGCACGCGGCAGGCTGTACGGCAACTTGCGGCTCACGGTCACCATCCGGCCGGACGGCTCGGTGCAGTCGGTCGTGCTGGATCGCTCCTCCGGCCTCAGGGCGCTCGACGAGGCTGCCTTCAGGATCGTGCATCTTGCGGCGCCGTTCGAGAGGTTTCCGCCGGACATCCGTAAGGACACCGACTTGCTGGTGATTACGCGCACCTGGTTCTTCGGTCAGGGCGACAAGATCTGGACACAACAGTAGCGCCTGCGGCGGTCAACCCGCCGCTGGGCCCGGCACCGCCACTACGAACATTCACACATGCCTGATCGGTACGCAGTCATTGGCAATCCGGTGGCGCATTCCAGGTCGCCGTGGATCCACGCGCAGTTCGCCCGCGCCACCGGCCAGGACATCGACTACCTGCGCATCGAGGCGCCGCTCGACGCCTTCGCGCACGCGCTGGACGAGTTTCGCGCCGCTGGCGGGCGCGGGGCGAACATCACCTTGCCCTTCAAGGAACAGGCGTTTCGCTATTGCGGCGAGCTGAGCGCCCGCGCCTGCGAGGCGCGGGCGGTCAACACCCTGGTGCTCGACCGTGGCGCGCCCTATGGCGACAACACCGACGGGGTCGGGTTGCTGCGCGATCTGAGCGTCAACCTCGGGCGCACGCTGGTCGGCAAGCGGGTGCTGCTGATGGGCGCGGGCGGTGCCGCGCAGGGCGTGGTCGGGCCGCTCGCGGCGGCCGGCGTCGCGCAACTGGTGATCGCCAACCGCACGCCGCAAAGGGCGCGCGCGCTGGCGGCGCGCTTTCCGGCGGCGCCGCTCGAGGCCTGCGGCTACGACGCGCTCGCGGGCGAGGCGTTCGACCTGGTGATCAACGCCACCTCTGCGGGGATCACCGGCAGCCTGCCGCCGCTGCCGCCCGGCCTGTTTCGTCCCGGCGCGCTCGTCTACGACTTGCTCTACGGGCGCGACACGGCGTTTCTCGCCTTTGCGCGCGCGGCCGGCGCCGCGACCTGCGACGGCAGCGGCATGCTGGTCGAGCAGGCTGCCGAGTCGTTTTTCATCTGGCGCGGCGTGCGCCCCGCCACGGCTGCCGTGCTCGCGGCGCTGCGTGCCGGCTGAGACGGCGCTGCCATGCCGCGCAAGCGTGCCGCCGGCTGGAGGAGGGCTTCGCGTTATGCGCTGGGCGCGCTGGTGTTCGGCGTGTTCTGCGTGCAGGCGTGGTTCTACGTGCACGTCGCGTGGTGGGTCTCGCACAACCCCACCAGCACCGCATTCATGGAGCACCGCCTCGAGGAGCTGCGCGCGCGCGATCCCAAGGCGCGGCTGCACCAGCAGTGGGTGCCCTACGGGCGAATCTCGGTGTACCTGAAGCGCGCAGTGGTGGCCTCCGAAGACGCGAAGTTCCTCGACCACGCCGGATTCGACTGGGAGGCGATCGAGAAAGCCGCGGAGGAGAACGAGCGCAAGGGGCGCATCGTGGTGGGCGCCTCGACCATTAGCCAGCAGCTGGCGAAGAACCTGTTCCTCTCGGGCGAGCGCTCGTGGCTGAGGAAGGGCGAGGAGGCCGCGATTACTTGGATGCTCGAGTCCACCATGAGCAAGCGGCGCATCCTCGAGCTGTACCTGAACGTGGCGGAATGGGGCCGCGGCGGGGTGTTCGGCGCCGAGGCGGCCGCGCGCCACCATTTCGGAGTTTCCGCTTCGGCGCTCAGCCGCGAGCAGGCAGCCTGGCTCGCGGCGATCCTGCCCAGCCCGCGGCGCTACGAGCGCGGCCGCATGACGCGCTACCTTGCGCACCGCGTCAACGTGATCCTCGCGCGCATGCCTGCGGCGCAGATTCCCTAGGTCTCGTCGCCGCCTCCGTACGCGGCGGGCGCTTCATTTGTCCGGGTCCAGGGAGCCTTTTTCTGCTGCGGTCGCCGGCCGGGCAAAGGCCTCGGCCAGCCGGCGCGCGGCGAGAATCTGCGACTTGAGCGCGAAGTCGAAAAGGCCCACGCGCTGGGCGAACAGCTCGGTCGCGATGCTCGCGGGGTCCGCCGGCGCCAGCTCGAGGTAGGCGTCGGCTTCGCCGCTCGCGGTGACGATGCGCATGCCCTGGCTGCGCGCGAGATGCATCATGGCGCCGTTCTCGGCCAGGCAATGCATGAACAGCGTGCGGATGCTCCAGTTGCGCGCGTGCATGTGGCTGCGCGCCAGCAACGCGCCGCCGATGCCGCGCCCGCGATGAGCGGGCAGCACCGAGACGCCGAGCTCCACGAAGCCGTCGCCGCGCGCCAGGTGCGCCGCGCCGACCAAGCGCAGCTCGTCGTCGAATACGCCGAAGACGGCATCGCGCGAGTAATCGATGCGCGCCGCGTAGTCGCGAATCGCCTGGTCGGGCAGCGCGATGCCGAAGCGCAGGCGCCGGTCATCGGCGTCGAGGGCGAGCAAGTGCCGCTCAAGCTCCGGGCGCTCGGCCCTGGAGAGCTCCCGGGTAACGACGCTCAAGACTTCGCCTCTCGTAATTCGATGCGCGCCGGCATGCGAGGTCCGCGTTGCTGGCGGCTGATCTAGCCGGCCTCGCGAAATGCCGCACGCGCCGCCTCGAGCGTCGCCTCGACCTCGGCCGCGCCGTGTGCCGCGGACACGAACCCGGCTTCATAGGCCGAAGGCGCGAGGTACACCCCACGCGCGAGCATCACATGAAAAAAGCGCTTGAAGCGTTCCCGGTCGCACTGCATTACCTCGGCAAAACGCGTCGGCGGCGCAGGGCGGAAGTAAATCCCGAACATGCTGCCGATCGCCTGCGCCGAGAACGCAACTGCGGCCGTGCGCGCCTCGGTCGCGAGGCCCTCGACCAGGGCCCGCGTCGTGGCGGTCACCCGGTCCTGAAAGCCGGGCTGCGCCACGAGCTTGAGGGTGGCGAGGCCGGCGGCCACCGCGACCGGGTTGCCCGAAAGCGTACCCGCCTGGTAGACGGCGCCGAGCGGGGCAATGCGCTGCATGATGTCGCGCCGCCCGCCGACCGCGCCCACCGGCAGCCCGCCACCGATCACCTTGCCCAGGGTGGTGAGATCAGGGTGCAGGCCAAAGTACGCCTGCGCGCCGCCGGTTGCGACGCGAAAGCCGGTCATTACCTCGTCGAAGATCAGCACCGCGCCGTGGCGCGTGCACAGTTCGCGCAGCGTCTGCAGGAAGCCGGGCCTGGGCAGTAACAGATTCATGTTGCCTGCCACCGGCTCGACGATCACGCCGGCGATCTCGCGGCCGCGCGCCGCGAACAGGGACTGCACCTGTGCGGTGTCGTTGTAGTCGAGCACGATGGTGTGCTGCGCAGTCTCCGGCGGCACGCCGGCGGAGCTCGGGTTGCCGAAGGTGAGCGCACCCGAGCCCGCCTTGACCAGCAGGCTGTCGGCGTGGCCATGGTAGCAGCCCTCGAACTTCACGATGGCGTTGCGGCCGGTATGGCCGCGCGCCAGCCGGATCGCGGTCATGGTCGCCTCGGTGCCCGAGGACACGAGGCGCAGCAGCTCGATCGAGGGCACGAGGTGGCGTATCGCTTCGGCCAGCTCGATCTCGGCCTCGGTCGGCGCGCCAAACGAAAGCGCACGCGCGGCGGCTGCCTGCACCGCCTCGATCACCGCGGGATGGGTGTGCCCGACGACCATCGGTCCCCACGAACCGACGTAGTCGATGTAGCGCTTGCCATTGGCGTCCCAGAGATAGGCGCCGCTGGCGCGCTCGAGGAACGGCGGCGTGCCGCCGACGGCGCCGAAGGCACGCACGGGGGAGTTCACCCCTGCCGGGATGCTGAGCTGCGCGCGTGCGAACAAGGCTGCGTTGCGATCGGTCATGCGATGGCGAGGCCATGAGGCTGGAACAGCCGCGCGTAGGCCTTCGCTCGCGCGTCGACATCCGGCGCGTCGAACAGGTCCGAGATCACGGCCACGCAATCGGCGCCGGCGGCGATGACCTGCGGCGCTTGGTCCAGGGTGATGCCGCCGATGGCCACCAGGGGCACGCCGAGCTCGCGCGCCGCGCCGAACAGCGCGAGCGGCGCGCGCGCAGCGTGCGGCTTGGTCGCCGAGGGAAAAACACTGCCGAATGCGACGTAGTTAGCACCCGACGCGACCGCGACGCGCGCCAGGTCGAGTCGGTCGTAGCAGGAGGCGCCCAATAACCTGTCGCCGACCATTCGTCGCGCAGCACCGAGCGCGCCGTCGTCGCGTCCGATGTGGGCCCCGTCGGCGCCGACTTCGAGCGCGAGGGGTACGTCGTCGTTGACGATGAACGCGACACCCTTGTCCCGGGCGAGCGCGGCGAGCGCGCGCGCCTCGCACGCGCGCTGCGCACGGCCCGCCTGCTTGTTGCGGTACTGCAGCGCCGCCCAGCCGCCGCGCTCGGCGTGCTCGAGCGCGCGGCCCACCCGCTCGATCAGCCACGCGCTATCCGTGCTGTCCGGGGTGATGGCGTAAAGGCCGCGCAACTTCACTCCTCGCCCGCCCGTTCCGGGCCGCGCTCGACATCGCGCGCCCAAAAAAAGCGGTCCGGAAGGTGCTGCCCCATGCCCGGGCGGAATCCTCCCGCAAGCGCCTGCCACGTGTATTCCTGCGCTTCGTGCACCGCCTCGGGGACCTGCAGACCGTTGGCGAGCGTCGCCGCGATCGCCGAGGCGAGCGTGCACCCCGAGCCGTGGTAGCTGCCCGGCAGGCGCCGCCAGCGGTCGGCGCGCACGATGCCGTCCTCGTCGTACAGCGTATTGATCACCTCGGCGGTCGGTTCATGCGTCCCGGTGACCAGCACGTATTCACAACCGAGCCCGATCAGGCGCCCAGCGCAGGCCTCGAGCGTGGGCTCGTCCTCGTCGTCGCCGCTTTCGGCCAGTCGCCGCGTCTCGAGGCTGTTCGGTGTGAGTACGGTGGTCTGGGGCACCAGCAGCTCGCGCATGACCTCGATCAGCTCCTCGCCCGCCAGCGCGTCGCCGCGCCCCGAGGCGAGCACCGGATCGAGCACCACGGGAATTTCCGGATAGTCGGCGATGATCTCGGCGATCGCTGCGGCGTTCTCCACGCTGCCCAGCACCCCAATCTTGAACGCCGCGACCGGCATGTCCTCCAGGAGCTTGCGCGCCTGGTCGGCGACCCAGTCCGCCTCTATCGGCAGCAGACCGTCCACGCCGCGCGTGTCCTGGACGGTGAGAGCAGTGAGCACCGAAAGCGGGTGGCAGCCCATGCTCGCCAACGTCAACAGGTCCGCCTGCAGCCCGGCGCCCCCGGTCGGATCGGACGCGGCAAAAGTGAGTACGATAGGCGGAAGCGAGGCCATGTGAGCCGCGGCGGCGGGTGCGCGGCGGTGCATCGAGCCGACACGCAGAATCAGTTAAGATGCCGAGCCATTTTAACCCGCCTGCGTTTCATGAGCGACGACAAGCAGTATCGGACCTGGATGTGCCTGATTTGCGGCTTCGTTTACGACGAGGCGGCCGGGCTGCCCGATGAAGGAATAGCGCCCGGCACGCGCTGGGAGGACGTGCCGATGAACTGGACGTGTCCCGAGTGTGGTGCGCGCAAAGAGGATTTCGAGCTGCTTCAAATTTGACCGGGGCGTGATTTATTGCGCGCTGAGCGTAGCCACACCACGGCAACGTCGTATATTCTTTTGGCACGCTGTGGCGCGCTGTCGCCCGCGGCATGGGCGTGCGAGCGCGGCGTGTGAACAGGGGGGCTTGTCGCAATGACCGAACCGGCGGCTTTGGCTGGCGTCAAGGTGATGGTGATCGACGACTCGAACACCATTCGCCGCAGCGCCGAGATTTTCCTGCTGCAGGCCGGCTGCAGCGTGATCCTCGCCGAGGACGGCTTCGATGCCCTGGCGAAGATCGCCGACCACCAGCCGGATGTCATCTTCGTCGACATCATGATGCCGCGCCTGGACGGCTATCAGACCTGCGCGCTGATCAAGAAGAGTTCGAAGTTCTCCGCCACACCGGTGGTCATGCTGTCCTCGAAGGACGGGCTGTTCGACCGCGCGCGCGGTCGCATGGCGGGCTCGAACGAATACCTCACCAAACCCTTTACCAAGGAAAATCTGCTGCGCACGGTCGCCACACACGCCGTGCCGGGCCCCGACACCGGAAACTGAGCGACGGAGAATTCCATGCCTGTGAAGAAAATCCTCGTGGTCGACGATTCTGCGACCGACCGCCAATACCTGCTCGAGAGCCTGTCCAAGCTCGGCTATCAGGTGGTGCTCGCCGATGGCGGCGAGGCCGCGGTGGCCAAGGCGCGATCGGAGAAGCCGGACCTGGTACTGATGGACGTGGTGATGCCTGGCGTGAGCGGATTTCAGGCGACGCGCGAGATCACCCGCGACGAGGCGACCAAGCACATTCCGGTGATCATCTGCACCACCAAGTCGCAGGAGACCGACCGGATCTGGGGCATGCGCCAGGGCGCGCGGGATTTCCTGACCAAGCCCATCAACATGTCCGAGCTGGCGGCGAAGATCGCCGCTCTCGCCTGAGCGCTTGCCATGGCGACGCGCGGCAGCCTGAAGGCATTCCAGGAAAGCCTGGCGGCCCGGCTGCAGGCGGCGGCGGGCAGCGAAGCGCCAAGCGCGCGGCTGTCGTTCGAGGCCGGCGACGACCTCTGGCTGCTACGGCTCGAAGCCTCCGGTGAGGTGCTTCCAGTCCCCGAGATCGAGCACGTGCCGCTGACCAAGGACTGGCTTCTAGGCGTAGCGAACCTGCGCGGCGTGATCTATGGGGTGACCGATTTTTCCCGGTTCCTGGGCGCCGCGCCGACCGTGCGTGAACCCGGCAACCGGCTGGTGCTGATCGGCCAGCCGCTGGCGATCAACGCCGCGCTGCTGGTGACGCGTTTGGCGGGGCTGCGCAATGTCGCGGAGCTGGAGCCGATCGAGGAAGACGCGAGCAGCGCGCCTTGGGCGCGCGAGGCCTGGCGAGACCGCGCCGGGCGCGTCTGGCGTGAGCTCGACGCGGCACGCTTGCTGGCGCAGCGGGAGTTTTTGGACGTGGCGCTTCAATAGACACTTGGCGTGCGGCGAAATACCGCGCACCGAAGGAGCTCGGAGGAAACATGGCATCTAACCCGCCCCTTACGACGTCCCTGCCCGGAGTCGGGCGCGCCCAGACCAAGCCCACTGCGCCGCCGGACGCCGGCGGCGAACCCGTGCTCACCAAGCAGGCTGCCGGCCTGCCGCTCATGCGCGGTCTGTCCCTGCGGCGGCAGCTCGCGATCCTGGTTCCGCTGTTCGTGCTGCTGCTCGCGGCCGCGGTGCTGCTGGTGTGGACCAACTACCGCGATTCCAAGTTCGGTGCGCAGTACATCGCCGACGCCGGTCAGCTGAGGATGCTTTCGCAGCGCCTCGCCAAGGCGTCGCTGCAAGGTCTGCTCGGCACCCCGGAGGCGTTCAAGGAGGTGCAAGCGAGCCGCGACACGTTCGCCGCGCTCCTCGCGCGATTGCGCGACGGCGGCACCGTTGACGGCACCGTATTGCCCCCCAGCCCTGCGCGCGTGCGCCCGGCGCTCGATACTTTGAGCACGGTGTGGCGGGGAACCGAGCGCAACGCGCAGACCCTGCTGCGCGAGCAACAGGTGCTGATCGGCCTCGGCACCGCGGTGCGGCGCGTCAACGACGCGAACCCGCACCTGCTCGATCTCGCCGAACAGGTCGAGGCCCTGAAGCTGGAAAGCGGTGCCTCGACGCGCGAGATCTCGGCCGCCGGCGAGCTGGTGATGCTGACGCAGCGCTTGGCTAAAAACGCGAACGCACTGCTCGCCGGGCAGACCATCGAGCCCGAGGTCGCGTTCCTGCTCGGCAAGGACACCAATGAGTTCCGCAGCTTGGTCGACGCACTGCGAAACGGCAACACGGTCCTGCGCTTGTCCCCGCCGAAGCAAGCCGCTACCCAGACCAAGCTGAACGAGCTCGGCAAGGCGTTCGACGGCTATCAGCAGGCGGTGGCCTCGATATTGGGAAACATGCAGCGGCTGATCGCCGCGAAGGATGCCGCGTCCGCGGTGTTCAACCAGTCGGACAAACTGCTCGCTGCGACCGACAACCTCACGCGCGCATACGAAATCAACCTTGCCGAGAGTAAGGCGATCTACGCCATCGCGGCAGTCGTGGTGCTGATGGTCGTGGTACTCGTCCTGATGGCGCTCGCCTACGTGCGCGATGAACGCCTGCGCCGCGAGGAAGCCGAGAGGCAGGAGACTACGGCCAGGCAGCAAAACGAGCGCAACCAGAAGGCCATCCTGCGCTTGATGAACGAGATGCAGTACTTCGCCGAGGGCGATCTCACGGTGCGCGCCACGGTGACCGATGAGATCACGGGCGCCGTCGCGGATTCGGTGAACTACGCGATCGAGGAGTTGCGAACTTTGGTCAGTCGCGTGACGGCGGCCGCTGACCAGGTGACCTCGGCCAGCGAGTCGGCGCAGCACACCTCGACCGCGCTGCTCGCGGCCACCGAACAGCAATCGCAGGAGATTCGCCAGGCGAGCGCGCAGGTACTCGGCATGGCGCGCGCGATCAATGACGTATCGGCGCGCGCTACCGAGTCGGCGGAGGTCGCGCGTGCGTCGCTAACTGCGGCCGGCAAGGGGCAGAACGCGGTGCATGACGCGATCTCCGGTATGAACGAGATCCGCGAGCACATCCAGGACACCGCCAAGCGCATCAAGCGCCTGGGCGAGTCCTCGCAGGAGATCGGCGAGATCGTGGAGCTGATCTCCGACATCACCGAGCAAACCAACGTGCTCGCGCTCAACGCCGCCATTCAGGCGGCCTCGGCGGGGGAGGCGGGGCGCGGTTTCAGCGTCGTGGCCGAGGAGGTGCAGCGTCTTGCGGAGCGTTCGGCCGAGGCCGCCAAGGAGATCGGCGCGCTGGTCAAGACGATTCAGACCGATACCCAGGACGCGGTCGGCGCCATGGAAAAGAGCACGCAGGGCGTCGTGGAGGGCGCGAAGCTGTCGGACGCGGCCGGTCAGGCGCTGACCGAGATCGGCGCGGTCTCGCGCCGGCTCGCCGAGCTGATCGAGAACATTTCGCGCGCCACTCAGACGCAGGCCAAGTCCGCCGGCGCGGTCGCGGCCGGCATGCGCAATATTCTCGGCGTCACTGAGCGGGCCACCGCGGGCACCCAGCGCACCGCCGCCTCGGTCAGCCAGCTCGCCGGCTTGGCGCGCGACCTCAAGAGCTCGGTGGCGGACTTCAAGCTCTGAGCAACCCAACCCCAAGCGCGGCATCGGAGCTGCCATGAGCGCCCTGCTCGACATCGGCCCGCTCACCTGGGTCAAGAGCGAGATCGATTCCTCGCTCGAACGGGCGCACGCGGCGCTGTGCGAGTTCGGCGGCGACGCGCAGCACCGCGCCGACGAGCTGAAGCTCTGCCGCACGCACCTGCACCAAGCCGCCGGCGCGGTGCACATCGTCGGGCTCGAGGGGGTGTCGCGACTGTTCGAGGAGACCGAGCGTCTGGTCAGCGACATCGAGGCGGGCAAGCTCGATCCGGCACCGATCGTGCTCGATGCGCTCAAGCGCGCGATCGTCGCGATCGGCAAGTACCTCACGGAGCTGCTCGATGGCGCCGTCGACCAGCCGCTGAGGCTGCTGCCGGAATACCGTACCCTGGCCCGGGCGCGCGGCGCGCCCGAGCCCGCTGCCTCCGAGCTGTTCTTTCCCGACCTGTCGCTGCTGCCGCCGCCGCGTGTCAAGCCCGCCGAGCGGCTGCCACGCGATCAGATGGAACCCTTTCTGCGCGCGCAGCGCGCCCGCTTCCAGCGCGGTTTCATCCAGTGGTTGCGCGAGCCGCTCGACGTCCCGGCGCTGGAGGAACTGCGCGCCGCAGTCGATGCGGTCGAACAAACGCAAACCGTTCCCGCGCAGCGCGCATTTTGGTGGGCGACGGGTGCCCTGTTTGATGCGCTCGCGCATGGCGATCTGGCTGCCGAGCTCGAGGTCAGGCAGCTGTGTACGCGAATCGAGCAGCAGCTGCGCCGCATGACCGAGGGCTCGCCCTCGGTGGCGCAAGGGCTACATCGCGAGGTGCTGTACTGGGTGGCGCACGCTGGCGCGGCGAGCGAGCGCGCCCGCGCGGTCAGGCAGGCATTTGCCCTGGACGGCAGCTTGCCCCCGCTCGAGTCCGCTGCGGTCGACATCTCGCAGCGTCTGATCGTCGTGCGCGGCCTGCGCGAGGCGATCGGCGCGGCCAAGGAGGCATGGGGCAAGTTCGCGATCGGCGCGGAGACCGCCCTCGCAACATTTGTGCAGCTGGCCCACAACGCTGTCGAGCACGCCTCCAAGCTCGACAATCCCGAGTTCGGCGCGCTGACCGGGGAGATCGAGCGGGTGGCGCTCGAACTGCAGGCCGCCCCGGCAAAAATGTCGGAGGCGGTTGCGATGGAAGTGGCCACGGCGCTGTTGGTAGCCGAGAGCGCAGCGGAGAACTACCGGCGGCAGCCGCCGAACTTCGCGCAGCAGGCGCAGACCATGCTGACGCGGCTGAAAGACGCTGTCTCAGGGGCGCGCGGCACCGGGCCGTTGCCGGTGGAACCGTTGCTCGACGAGGTGACGCGAAGGGCGCAGGACAAGCTGGCGCTGGACCGCGCACTGGCCGAGATGCAGGCCAACCTGCAGCGCATCGAGCAGATTCTGGATGCCTACTTCCGCGATCCAGCCAAAGGCGCGGAGTTCGGCACCCTGGATGCGCTGGTGTACCAGGTTTCGGGAGCGCTCGGCATGCTCGGGGAGGCGGAGGCGCGCGATGCGCTCGAGCGCTGCGCCGAGAAGCTGCGCGCGTTCGCCACCACGGCGGGGCGCCCACCGCAGGGCGAGTTCGAGGAGGTCGCGCAGATTCTGTCGGGCCTGGGCTTCTACCTCGATGCCCTGCGTCACGGCAAGGCGGACTTCGCCGCCATCATGCGTCCGGTGCGCGTCGCCGCGGCGGATGGCGCGCCTGCGTCCGCCGCGCCCAGCGTGGAGTCCGAGCTGGTGCAGGCGAAGCGCGACACGCAGGCAGTGTTCCAGACATGGCAACACAACCCGCAGGACGAGCAGCTCGAAGCGCAGCTCAGGAGCAAGCTCGAAGAGATCCGCGAGGGCGCGGAGCTGGTGGCGGACCAATCCCTCGGCGAGCAAGCGCAGCACGCGCTGACGGAGCTCGATGCCACTCCCGGCCCGCGGCGCGTCCTGGAACTCGACCGGACGCTGTCGGGCTTCGCCCCGCTCGCGCAAGCCTCGCCGCAGGCGCAGCGGCTCAGCCAGGCGAACGGGCAGACCATCGATCGGGAGCTGCTCGAGATCTTCCTGGAAGAAGCGGTCGATGTGCTTGCCTCGATCGGCGAGACCCTCGCGCACAGCCGCACCGAACCGGCGTCCACTTCGCATCTCGCGACCATCCGGCGCGGCTTCCACACGCTGAAAGGCAGCGGGCGCATGGTCGGCCTCACGCAGCTCGGCGAAGCGGCGTGGGCGCTCGAGCAGGTCATGAACCTTTGGTTGCAGGAGGAGCGCGGCGCAACGCCCGGCCTGCTTGAGCTGATCGGCATGGCGCACGCCAGCTTTGCGGATTGGGTGCAGCGGCTGCGCACCGGCGCGCCGCAGCCGGACCCCGCGCCGCTGATCGCGGCGGCCGAGCGCGTGAGTCGCGGCGAGCCGCTTGCGGCCGCGGCCGAGGGCGTCGCGCCGCAGGGGCTCGAGACCGCCGGTGTGGCTGCGGCTGCGGAGGATACGGTCGCGATCGGCGGGACGCGCGTCTCGTCCTCGCTGTACGCTGTGTTCGTCAACGAGGCGCGCCAGCATCTGGATGTGCTCGAGCGCGAGCTCGCGGCGTACGCCGCGGCGGGCGAGGCGCGCGAGGACCTGCTGCGCGCGGCGCATACGCTCGCCAGCATCTGCGCCACGCTGCAGGTGGACGCCATGCAGGCCCTCGGTTATGCCGTGGAAGCCGCGTTGCGGCGCTTGCAGCGGCGCGGCAGCGCACCGGACGGCGAATCGCTTGCCCGGTTGGGCGAGAGCATCGCGGCGCTGCGCGCCATGTACGGCGAAGTGCTCGAACGGCGCGTGCCGCAGGCGCGCGCAGACCTGCTCGGCGCGCTCGAGGCGCTCGCGGCCGGCCAAGCGCCGCTCAGCGAGCCGCTGCCGGGAGCGTTGTCGGACGCCGAACTGGTGGTGGAGGATATCCCGCTCGAGCGCCGCCAGGGCCGGCTTGAGGACGAAATCGATGCGCAGTTGCTGCCGCTGTTCCTGGAGGAAGCGCAGGAGCTCGCACCGCGCATGGGCGAACTGCTGCGCGCGTGGCGTGCGGAGGCGGCGAATTTCGAGTATGCCGAGGCCCTGCAGCGCGTGTTGCATACGCTCAAGGGCAGCGCGCGCATGGCCGGGGTGATGAGCCTGGGCGAGCTGGTGCACCAGATGGAGGGGCGCGTCGAGCGCGCGCTGGCGCTGAACCTGGCGCCGGCGCAGCTGTTCGACGAACTGGAGCAGGCCGGGGACCGTGCCGCCCTGCTGCTTGAGCGTCTGCAAAAGCCGGCTGTGGCGGAGCCGGCAGCCACCCCGCGGAGCCGCCCAACGGTGACGGCGCCGGCGCACGCACGCGCGTTGCTGCGCGTGCGTGCCGACATGCTCGACAAGCTGGTCAACGGGGCGGGCGAGGTCGCGATCGTGCGCACGCGCCTCGAGGGCGAGATGCGCACGCTCAAGCAGGCGCTCGGCGAGCTGACCGAAAACGTGGCGCGGCTGCGCCACCAGCTGCGCGAGGTCGAGATCCAGGCGGAATCGCAGATGCAGACCCGGGTGCGCGAGGCCGAGGAGCGCGCGCTCGAGTTCGATCCGCTCGAGTTCGACCGCTTCACGCGCTTCCAGGAGCTGACCCGGATGATGGCCGAGAGCGTCAACGACGTCGCGACGGTGCAGCAGAACCTCGCGCGCTCGCTCGACGGCTCGGATGCGGCGCTGTCGGCGCAGGCCCGGCTCAACCGCGAGCTGCAGCAGGACCTGATGCGCATCCGCATGGTGCCGGTGGGCACGCTGGCCGAGCGGCTGCATCGCCTGGTGCGCCAGATCTCGAAGGACCTCGGCAAGCGCGTCAACTTCGATTTGCGCGGCGCCAACGTCGAGCTCGACCGCTCGGTGCTGGAGCGCATCACCGGCCCGCTCGAGCACTTGCTGCGCAATGCGCTCACCCACGGCATCGAGGCGCCGGGCGTGCGCGCCGCACACGGCAAGCCGGAGATCGGCGATGTGCGGCTCGAGGTGCGCCAGGAAGGCAACGAGGTTGCGCTCATCCTGTCCGACGACGGCCGCGGCCTCGACCTCGAGCGGATCCGCGCCAAGGCCCTCGCGCAGGGCATGCTGCACCCGGGCGATCCGGTGAGCGAGGAGCAGCTCGCCGAGCTGATCTTTCAGCCCGGCTTCAGCACCGCCGAGCAGGTGAGCGAGGTCGCCGGCCGCGGCGTCGGCCTGGACGTGGTGAAAAATGAGGTGAGCGGCCTGGGCGGGCGCATCGAGCTCGGCTCGAGCGCCGAGCAGGGCACGCGCTTTTCCATCCGGCTGCCGCTCACGACCGCGATCACGCAGACCGTGCTGGTCAAGTCCGGTGCGCGCAGCTACGCGCTGCCGGCGGTGATGGTGGAGCAGGTGCAGCAGTTGCGCGCCGAGCAGCTCGCTCGGGTGCGCACCGCCGGGCACGTCGAGTGGGCGGGCCGGCGCTACCCGCTTGCCTACCTGCCGGAGCTGCTGGGCGAGACCGGTACGCTCGAGCAGGACCAGCGCTACCGGCCGCTGCTGCTGCTGCGCGCCGGGGCGGACTCGGTTGCGCTGCTGGTCGACGAGATGCTCGGCAACCAGGAAGTGGTGGTGAAGAACCTCGGCCCGCAACTCGCGCGCGCGCCGGGCGTCGCCGGCGTCACCGTGCTCGGCAGCGGCGAGATCGTGCTGATCCTGAATCCGGTGCCGCTTGCGCGGCGGCCGCTGCCGGCGGCGGCGCAGCAACTACCGGTACAGACGGCGCCGGTGGCGGCCCGCCCGCGCGTCATGGTGGTCGACGACTCGCTCACCGTGCGCAAGATCACCGGGCGGTTGCTGTCGCGCGAGGGCTACGAGGTGCTCACCGCGAAGGACGGCGTCGAGGCGCTGGAACAGCTCGTCAGCGTGGTGCCCGACGTGATGCTGGTCGACATCGAGATGCCGCGCATGGACGGCTTCGACCTGACGCGCAATGTGCGCGCCGACCCCCGCCTCAAGCATGTGCCGATCATCATGATCACCTCGCGCACCGCGGACAAGCACCGCAGGCACGCGCTGGAGATCGGCGTCAACGCGTTCCTCGGCAAGCCCTACCAGGAAGACGAGCTCCTCGGCCACGTCGCCGGCTTCGTCGGACGCTGAGAGCTGATCGCGCCGGGCCTGGCTGGGGTGCCCTCGCAGGGCGAGGAAGGGGTAAAATATCCCACGGATGGCCTCGATCAATCTGACCCGCCACTTCCTGATCGCCATGCCCAACATGGGTGATCCGTACTTCGCCAGATCGCTCACCTACCTGTGCGAGCACAACGAGCAGGGTGCCTTGGGCGTGGTCGTGAACCGGCCGATCGACATGACCCTGCAGGCGCTGTTCGGGCGCCTGTCGCTCACTCTGAAGGACCATGAGCTCGCCGACGCGCCGATCTACTTCGGCGGTCCGGTGCAGACCGACCGCGGCTTCGTGCTGCATACCCCGGCGGGCAGCTGGCAATCCACGCTGCGCGTGGGCGACGCGATCGGGCTGACCACCTCCAAGGACATCCTGGAGGCGGTGGGGCGCGGCGAGGGCCCGCGCCGCCTGCTGGTCACGCTTGGCTACGCGGGCTGGTCGCCGGGGCAGCTCGAGCACGAGCTGGCGCAGAACGCCTGGCTTACGGTCGAGGCGCGGGACGCGATCATCTTCGATTTGCCTGCCGAGGAGCGTTTGGCCGCCGCGATGGAGCTGCTGGGAATCGATTTCGCGCGACTTGCCGACGAAGCGGGCCATGCCTGAGCGCCGGATGGCCCGCGCGCCAAGCCCGTCCTTTCGTTCCCCGATTTCTCCCCACCCCCGCACCGGCACGGTACTCGCCTTCGATTTCGGCGCGAAGCGCATCGGGGTCGCGGTGGGCGACGCGATGCTGCGCACCGCGCATCCCCTTGCGGGCGTTGTCGCGGCCGGAGACGCGCAGCAGCTCGTCGCGGTCGCGAAGCTGGTCGCCGAATGGCAGCCGACCACGCTGGTGGTCGGCGTACCCCGGGGCACCGACGGTGCTGCCCACGAGATGACGCGGCGCGCCGAGCGCTTCGCGCGCCAGCTGGAGAGCCGCTTCGGCCTCGCGGTCGAGCGGGTCGACGAACGCTACAGCTCGGTCGCGGCCGAGAGCCGGCTGCGCGAGGCGGCAGGCGCGCGCCGCGCGGCGCGCGCTGCGCGGGAGCGAACGCTTGATTCGTACGCCGCGCAGCTCATTCTCGAGCAGTACTTCCATGAGGCGCCGCAGTGAGCGCGCTGCCCGACGCTGAAGCCCTGTGCGCCACGCTCGCCGCGGCGCTGCGCCCGCACGTCACGCCGAGCACGGCGATGATCGGCCTGTACACCGGCGGCGTGTGGCTCGCGGAGCGGCTGCACGCGATGCTCGGCGTCGAGGCGCCGCTCGGCACCATGGACATCGCGTTCTACCGCGACGACTACGACCGCCAGGGCCTGCAGCGCGATCCCAAGCGCACCAGGATCCCGTTCGACGTCGAGGGCCGCGACCTGCTGCTGGTCGACGACGTGCTCTACACCGGCCGCACGGTGCGCGCGGCGATGAACGAGCTGTTCGACTACGGCCGGCCGGCGCGCATCGCGCTGGTCGTATTGGCTGAGCGCGGCGGCCGCGAGCTGCCGATCTGTGCCCAGTACTGCGGTGCGCGGGTCGAGGTGCCGCCGGAAATGCGCCTGCGCCTGCAACGTGCCGATGGCGGCAAACTCAGCCTCGAGCTCAAGCGTGCGACATAGTCCGCAACTCAACGGCGACGGCAAGCTGCAGCACCTGCTTTCGATCGAGGGGCTGCCGCGCGAGATCCTGGTCCAGATTCTGGACACCGCGGCGAGCTTCGTCGGTGTGACCGAGCGCGAAGTGAAGAAGGTGCCGCTGCTGCGCGGCAAGAGCGTGTTCAACCTGTTCTTCGAGCCCTCTACGCGCACCCGTACCACGTTTGAGATCGCGGCCAAGCGCCTGTCCGCGGACGTCATCAACCTGAACGTCGCGGCCTCGTCGCAGACCAAGGGCGAATCGCTGCTCGACACGGTGGCCAACCTCTCGGCGATGCAGGCCGACCTGTTCGTCGTGCGCCACGGCTCGTCGGGAGCGCCGTTCATGATCGCGCGCCACGTCAAGCCGCACGAGCATGTGATCAACGCCGGCGACGGCCGCCACGCGCACCCGACGCAGGGGCTGCTCGACCTGTACACGATCCGCCACTACAAGGGCGAGTTCTCGCAGCTCACCGTGGCCGTGGTGGGGGACATCCTGCACTCGCGCGTGGCGCGCTCGCTGATCCACGGCCTCACGACGCTGGGGGTGCCGGAGGTGCGCGTGATCGGGCCGCAGACGCTGCTGCCCGCCGGCGTGGAAAGCCTCGGAGTGCGGCGCTTCCACGACATGCGCGCGGGGCTGAAGGGCTGCGACGTGGTAGTGATGCTGCGACTGCAGAGCGAGAGAATGCGCGGCGCACTGCTGCCCAGCGCGCAGGAATTCTTCAAGCATTACGGGCTCACGGCGGAAAAGCTCGCGCTCGCCAAGCACGATGCCATCGTGATGCACCCCGGCCCGATGAACCGCGGCGTCGAGATCGACTCGACGGTGGCCGACGGCCCGCATTCGGTGATCCTGCCGCAGGTCACCTTCGGCATCGCGGTGCGCATGGCGGTGATGTCAATCGTCGCGGGGAACTGATGAAGCTTCTCGTGCGCAACGGCCGCATCGTCGACCCGGCGAGCGGGCGTGACGCGCAAGGCGACCTGCTGATCGTGGACGGCAGGATCGCCGCCCTCGACGGCGCGGCGCGCAGCGCCGGGGCGGAGCGCACGCTCGATGCCCAGGGGCTGGTGGTCGCGCCCGGCCTGATCGACCTGTCCGCGCGGCTGCGCGAGCCGGGCTACGAGTACAAGGCGACGCTCGAATCCGAGATGGACGCCGCGGTGGCGGGCGGCGTGACCAGCCTCGCCTGCCCGCCCGATACCGATCCGCCGCTCGACGAGCCCGGGCTGGTCGACATGCTGCGCCGGCGCGCCAAGGCGCTGTCGCGCGCACGCGTGTATCCGGTCGGTGCGCTCACCGTGCAGCTCAAGGGCCAGACGCTCACCGAGATGGCCGAGCTCGCCGAAGCGGGCTGCGTCGCCTTCTCGCAGGCGAACGTGGCGCTCGACGACACCCAGGTACTTTGGCGCGCCCTGCAGTACGCGGCGACCTTCGGCTTCCCGGTGTGGCTGCGCGCCGAGGACCTGTCGCTCGCCCGCGGCGGAGTGGCGCACGACGGAGAGGTGGCGACGCGGCTCGGCCTGCCTGGTATCCCGCCGTTCGCCGAGACCATCGCGCTCGCCACGATCCTGGAGCTGGTGCGCGCAACCGGGGCGCGCGTGCACGTGTGCCGGCTCTCGACGGCAGCAGCGGTCGAAATGATCCGGCAGGCCAAAGGCGAAGGGCTGCCGGTGAGCTGCGACGTCGGCATTCATTACGTTCATTTGTCGGACATGGACCTGGGCTACTTCGACGCACACTGCCGGCTGGTGCCGCCGCTCAGGAGCCAGCGCGACCGCGACGCGCTCGCCGCGGGGCTGGCAGACGGCACGATCGACTGTGCCTGTTCGGACCACACTCCGGTGGACGAGGACCAGAAGCAGTTGCCGTTCGCCGAGGCCGAGCCGGGGGCGACCGGCCTCGAGTTGCTGCTGCCGCTTGCGCTCAAGTGGGGCGCAGGCAGAAAGCTGTCGCTCGCGCAGACGCTCGCGCGCGTGACCAGCGACGCGGCGCGCGTGCTCGGCGTGCACTCCGGACGCCTCGAGCCGGGGGCGCCGGGCGACGTCGTCGTATTCGACCCCGCAGCGTCGTTTCAAGTCACCGCGCAGGCGCTGCGCAGCCAGGGCAAGAACAGCCCGTTCCTCGGCTACGAGCTGGCGGGTCGTGTGCGCTATACGCTAGTGGCCGGGAACCTGGTGTACGAGCATCAGTGAGGCCGCGTCCGTTCGTTGCGGCGCTGCTCGCCGTGCTGCTCGGCGCCTGCGGCACGCTGCCGCGCCGCGCGCCGGAGCCCGGCAGCGCCACGGTGCCGGCTCCATCCCGGCAGTCCGCCGCGTCGGGCGCGTGGGGCGGCGGCTACTACAAGAACGACGGTCCCGGCGCCAATCCGCCGCCGGACTTCGCATCCATTCCCGACGCCCGGCCGAAGGTCGAGCCGCTCGATCCTGCAGCCAACCGGCCCTACCAGGCGCTCGGCCGGGAGTACGTGCCGCTGACGCGAGTGCAGCCGTTTCACGAGCGCGGCCTGGCGAGCTGGTACGGCCGGCGCTACAACGGCCTGAAGACCTCAAGCGGCGAGCGGTACGACATGTACGCGATGACCGCTGCTCACCCCGTGCTGCCGATCCCCAGCTACGCGCGCGTCACCGACCTTGCCAATGGCCGCAGCGTGGTGGTGCGCATCAACGACCGCGGGCCGTTCTGGCCGGGACGTATCATCGATCTGTCCTATGCGGCCGCCTACAAGCTCGGCTTCATCGGCACCGGCAGCGCGATGGTCGAGGTCGACAGCATCGTGCCCGGCGAGGCGCAGCTGGCGCGGGCGGCGCCACCGGCTGCGCCAGCTGCGCCTCCGCCGGCGAGGCAGCCGCTCGCAGTGGCGCGCCCCGTCGCGCCGGACGCGACGCCGCCTGCCGCTCGCGCCGCGCCTGAGTCGAGCGGATTTTATCTGCAGCTCGGCGCGTTCTCGGCGCGCGCCAACGCCGAGAGCTTTCGCGCGCGCGTGTATCGCGAGCTCGCCTGGCTTTCGGACGCGATCCACGTGATCGCGAGCGACGGGCTGTTCAAGCTGCATCTCGGCCCCTACCGCACGCCGGACCAGGCGCGCGCGATTGCGGCGCGCATCCAGGCCGACCTGAACTTCAAGCCGGTGTTCGTGGTCCGATAGGCGCTAGGGGCGGTGAGCGCCATGCGCCGGTGCCTTGCGCCGAATCGTCGAGGCGGACGCGCCTGCCGGCTCTTATAATCCGCGCCTTCTCCGCACCCCCCCCCGCTTTCATCCCCCGAGAGACTATGCTCCGCTCGCTGCTCGCCCTCGTCGTCGCCTCCTGCGCGGTACTCGCCCACGCGCAGGCGCTGCAACCGCCGCCGATCGACGCCAAGTCGTGGCTGCTCGTGGACCTCTCGAGCAACCGGGTCCTCGCCTCGTACAAGCCCGAGGAGCGCATTCAGCCCGCGTCCCTGACCAAGATGATGACCGCGTATCTGGTGTTCACCGCGTTGCGCGACAAAAAGCTCTCGCTCGAACAGCAGGTCCCGGTGTCGGTGCACGCGTGGAAGGCACCGGGCTCGCGCATGTTCATCCAGCCCGGCATGCCGGTCACCGTCGACCAGCTCATCCGGGGCATGGAGATCGAGTCCGGCAACGACGCCGCCACCGCGCTCTCAGAGGCGGTCGCCGGGTCCGAGGACGTGTTCGTGCAGATGATGAATCGCGAGGCGCAGCGCCTCGGCATGGATCACACGCATTACATGAACGCCACCGGGCTGCCCGAGCCGCAGCACTACACCACCGCGCAGGACCTGTACCTGCTGGCGAGCGCGCTGATCCGCGATTTTCCGCAGGACTACGCGCGCTACTACGCGCTCAAGGAATTCAGCTACAACCACATCACGCAGGCGAACCGCAACCGGCTGCTGTGGCTCGACCCGAGCGTCGACGGGGTGAAGACCGGTCACACCGAGGAGGCCGGCTACTGCCTGATCGGGTCGGCCAAGCGTGGGCCGCGCCGCCTGATGTCCGTGCTGCTCGGCGCGCCCACGGACGCGGCGCGCACCGACGAGAGCCTGAAGCTCCTCAACTGGGGCTTCCAGTTCTTCGACAGCGTGCGCCTGTACGGCAAAGACAAGCCGGTGAAGGCGATGCGCGTGTGGAAGGGCGCCGCGCCGGAGGTGCAAGTCGGCTTCCTGCACGACTTCGTGATCACCGTGCCTAAAGGGGAGGCCGGCCGGCTGAAGGGCGACTTGATCTCGCAGCAGCCGCTGGTGGCGCCCGTGGCCAAGGGCCAGCAGATTGGCGTCCTGCGCCTGTCGCTCGACGACAAGCCGCTGGGGCAATACCCGGTGGTGGCACTCGAGGCGGTGCCGGCGGCCGGGATTTTCCGCCGCGCCTGGGATACACTGCGCCTGTGGGTCAAGTGAGAGTCCCCCTGCATGCCGTGCGCCCGACGCGCGCAGCGTGCGTCACGTCCGGAACAGGCGCGCCACGATGGTCTTTCTGAACGGCAGCTTCATGCCGCTGGAAGAGGCCAGGGTACCGGTGCTCGACCGCGGCTTCATCTTCGGCGACGGGGTGTACGAGCTGGTGCCGGTGTACTCGCGCGTGGCGTTTCGCCTGGACGAGCACATCGCGCGGCTCGAGAGCAGCCTCGAGGCGGTGCGCATCCGCAATCCCTACGACCACGCGCAGTGGCGCGAGCTGATCGGCGCGCTGGCGGCGCGGCAGCCGTTCGACGACCAGGGAATATATCTGCAAGTGACGCGCGGCGTCGCCAGGCGCGACCACGCCTTTCCCGCGGACGTCCAGCCGACCGTCTTCATGATGGCCAACCCGCTGGTCAATCCGCCCCGGGAGTTGGTCGAGCGCGGCGTTCCCGCCGTGAGCGCCGCCGACTACCGCTGGCTGCGCTGCGACATCAAGTCCATCTCGCTGATCGGCAACTGCCTGCTGCGCCAGGTCTCGGCCGACGCGGGTGCGGCGGAAACGATCCTGTTTCGCGACGCCAGGCTCACCGAGGCATCGGCCTCGAACGTGTTCATCGTCAAGGCGGGCGTGATTCAGGCGCCACCCAAGTCCAACCTGATCCTGCCCGGAATCACCTACGACGTGGTGCTGGAGCTGGCGCGGGGCGCGCACATGCCGCTGGAGCTGCGCGAACTCGGCGAGACCGAGGTGAGGGCCGCGGACGAGATCTGGCTGACCTCGTCGTCCAAGGAGGTGCTCGCCGTGGTGAGCCTCGACGGCAGGCCGGTGGGCGATGGCAGGCCCGGACCGGTATTCCGGCGCATGCACGCCCTGTATCAGGAGTTCAAGCAGACCGTGATGCGCGCGGGCCGCAGGCGGGCCCCCGCGACCGCGTAAGCGCGGCGCGAGCGGGCATGGACGACGACACATCGACCGCCCCCCCGCAGCAGGCCCTGCTGGCGTTTCCATGCCGCTTCCCGATCAAGGTCATGGGCCGGCGCGACGCCGGATTCGCCCAGGGCGTGCAGCGGATCGTGCTCAGGCACTCGCCGGACTTCGAGCCGGCAAGCATGGAAATGCGTCCGAGCCGCCAGGGCACCTATCTCAGCCTGACCTGCATGGTGAACGCCACCTCGCCCGAGCAGCTCGACGCGCTGTACCGCGACCTGTGCGACCACCCTTCGGTGGTCATGGTGCTGTGATGGCCGCCGCGTTCGCCGCCGCACCCTCGCAGGTGCGCATTCGCAACCTCGGGCGTGCCGAGTACCTGCCGACGCTGGAGGCAATGCGCGTGTTCAGCGCTCGGCGCGGTGTGGACACGGCGGACGAGCTGTGGCTGCTCGAGCACGATCCGGTCTATACCCTGGGACTGGGCGCGGACCCGGCCCATGGTCCCCGCGTGGAGCGCGGCATTCCCGTGGTTGCGATCGAGCGCGGCGGCGAGGTTACCTATCACGGCCCGGGCCAGGCGGTGCTCTATACGCTGGTCGACCTGGCGCGGCGCGGCTTGCGCGTGCGCGAGTTCGTGGCGCTGCTCGAGCAGTCGGTGATCGACCTGCTGGCCGAGCACGGCGTGCGCGGCGAGCGCAAGGCCGGCGCGCCCGGCGTGTACGTCGCGGGTGCCAAGGTCGCAGCACTCGGGCTGCGCGTTGCGCGCGGCTGCGCCTATCACGGCCTGGCGCTCAACGTGGACATGGATCTGGCACCCTACGATGCGATCGACCCGTGCGGCTATCCCGGACTGGCGGTCACGTGCACGCGCGATCTCGGCATCGCGCAGCCCTACGCCGCGCTCGGGGAGCGGCTGGCGCGGATCCTGGCGGCGGGCCTTGGCGATGCGTGAGCCGGGCGTAAAGGAAAAGGGCGGCGCGAAGACCGCGCGCATTCCGATCAAGCCGGTGGCGCGCGCGCCGCTCGCCAAGCCGGACTGGATTCGGGTGCGCGCGGCGAGCCCGGGCTCGCGCTTCTACGAAATCAAGCGCCTGCTGCGCGAGCAGGGCCTGCATACGGTGTGCGAGGAGGCCTCCTGCCCAAACATCGGCGAGTGCTTCGGCAAGGGCACCGCGACCTTCATGATCTTGGGCGACATCTGTACGCGCCGCTGCCCGTTCTGCGACGTCGCGCACGGCCGGCCGCTGCCGCCCGACCCGCAGGAGCCGCGCCATCTGGCCGAGACGATCGCGCGGCTCGGCCTCAAGTACGTGGTCATCACCAGCGTTGACCGCGACGACCTGAGGGACGGGGGTGCGCAGCATTTCGCCGACTGCATCCGCGCGGTGCGCGAGCGTGCGCCCGCCACCACGGTCGAAGTGCTGGTGCCGGATTTCCGCGGCCGCCTGGAGCGCGCGCTCGAGCTGCTGGGGGCGGCGCCGCCGGATGTGATGAACCACAACCTCGAGACCGTGCCACGCCTGTATCGGCAGGCGCGTCCTGGGGGCGACTATGCGCACTCGCTGCGCCTGCTGCAGGAGTTCAAGCGCCTCTTTCCCGAGGTGCCCACCAAATCAGGGCTGATGGTCGGACTGGGCGAGAGCGACGCGGAAATCCTGCAGGTGATGCGCGACCTGCGCGCGCACGCGGTCGACATGCTCACCATCGGCCAGTACCTGCAGCCCTCGCCGGATCACCTGCCGGTCGAGCGCTACGTGCATCCGGACGGCTTCGTGCTGTTGCAGCGCGAGGCGCAGGCGATGGGCTTCAGGCACGCCGCAGTGGGCGCGCTGGTGCGTTCCTCGTATCATGCCGACCGGCAGGCGCACGACGCCGGCGTGGCGTAGCACGTCGCGGTCGCGCGGCGCATTCGCGCACGATATCTGAGCGGGTTTTGGATGGTACGGAAATGGCGGTATTGATCGAGGCAATCTGCGTGGTGGTGCGACGCGATGCCATCGCAGAAAAGCTTGCGGGCGGGTGGGACGGCTTCCGCGCCGCGGCCCCGCGCGCGAGCCTGTGCGCGGACGCGGAGCTCGCCCGCGCGGGGTTCATGAAGCCGAGCGAGGCCGAGGCGTTCATCCGACGTCTGGAAGCCGGCGGCCTGCGGCTCGAAGATCAGGGCAAGGCTCTCGACATGGCGGTCGTCGACCAGATCGGCGGCCTCACGTTGCCGTGCGACTGGGCCGAGTTCGGCCAGGTGAACACGGGCGGCGGCGAAGCCTGGGTTGCCGCCTGCCGCCGCCTCGGCAGTACGCAGGACGCAATCGTGACGCCCGACGGATGGGCGTACCGGGGTTCGCTCAGCCAGCGGACCGGTGTGCTGAAGATGGCGCACGCGCAGGCGGATCACGCGACGGGGCGCACCGCTCCCGCCGAACGCAAGGAGGTCTTGAAATGAAGCGACTGGCAATTCTGCTGGCCCTCGCGCTCACCGGCTCGCCGGCGCTCGCGGCCAAGCTGTCGTGCGAGCAGCTGAAGGCCAGGATCCAGGCCAAAATCGAGGCGAAGGGCGTGAAGAAATTCAGCCTCGAGATCGTCCCGCAGGGTCACGCCGCCGACGGCAAGGTCGTCGGCACCTGCGACGGCGGCAAGAAAAAGATCGTCTATCGGCGGCAATGAGGACGCGCGCGGGCCGGCCGCTTTTCGGCCCCGCCCGTGCGACGCTGCGCTTCGTAACCGTGTGGCCGGCTGCGGAGCGCGGAGCACTGCGGGCTCAGTGCGCGATCTGCTCCAGCGCCAACTCGCGCGTGCGTGGGCCGTAGATGCCGATCGACGCCATCACCACCAGCATCGCCACTCCGATGAAGGCTGCCACCCCCGGCACCCCGGCGACGTTCAGGATGTAGCCGATGGCGAGACCGGCGAAGGCCGCCGACAGCCGGCTCCAGGAGTACACGAAGCCGATCGCGCGGGCGCGAATGCGGGTGGGGTAGAGTTCCGCCTGGTAGTTGTGGAAGGCGTACGACAACGTGTTCGCGCAGAGCGTGAACAGCACTCCCACGATGATCAGCGCGGCCGGGGCGTTCAGCCCCGCGAACAGCGCCATGAACACCCCCATGCCCAAGGCGGCCAGCACGATCTGCCACTTGCGCTCGACGCGGTCCGCGAACAGCGTGCCGAGCAGTGGTCCGAACGGATTGGCGATGGCGATGATGAACGCGTATTCCAGACTGGTCGTCACGTGCACGCCGCGGCTGATCAGCAGGGTCGGTACCCAGGCGGCGAAGCCGTAGAACCCGATCGTCTGGGCGAAATTGAACACAGACAGCATGATGGTGCGCGACCGGTAAGGCGGCCTGAAGGCTTCGGCGAGCGCACCCAAGCCTTCCGCCTCGGCGGGCTCGGGTATCGGCTCGGGCAGGGGCCGGCCGGTCTCTGCCGCCACGGCCTTCTCGATCGAGGCGACGATGCGGTCCGCCTCCTCGTGCCGCCCGTGCCTGGCGAGCCAGCGCGGGCTCTCCGGGATGCCGAGGCGCAGGAACCACACTACGATCGCTCCCACCGAGCCGATCAGCACCACCCAGCGCCAGCCGTCCAGGCCGAGCGGCGCGAGCGGCACCAGCTGCCAGGCGAGAAACGCGATTAGCGGCACCGCGCAATAGGTGATGAACTGGCTGATCGAGAAGGCGCGGCCGCGCTCGCGGCGCGGGATCAGCTCGGCGATGTAGGTGTCGATCGTCACCAGTTCGACGCCGAGCCCGATGCCGGCGATGAAGCGCCATACGTTGAGCGCGAATCCGGTGCCCTGAAACGCCATGATCGCAGAGCAGACCATGTACCAGATCAGCGACCAGGTGAAGATCTTGCGCCGCCCCATGCGGTCGGCGACCTGGCTGCCGAACAGCGCGCCGACCCACAGTCCGGCGAAAGTCGCGAACACAAAAGTGCCGAAGCCGGCGACCGCGATCACGTGCAGCGAGGCCAGCGCGCCAAGCGACTGCGGTGTGAACAGGCCGGACTTGACCATGCCCGGCGCGACGTAGGCCGTGAAGAACAGGTCGTAGAACTCGAAGAAGCCGCCGAGCGAGATCAGCACCACGATTCGCCAGACGTACCAGGAGCGCGGCAGCCGATCGAGACGCGCTTGAATGGTCATGCTCGCTGTTGCAGGCATTGGGTCCCCTCCCTCCTGTCGTGTTGCGCATGGGCTGTTGTGGCGCGCCCCTCGCGCGCTGCCCGCCACCGCCGATCGCGGCACAGGATAATCTTAGTGCCGACGCGCAGCGCAATTCCGCGCACCGCACGAGACGTCAGGGAATTGCAAGACTTCTAGGGTGCGACGCAGCCGGAGCAAGGAAGCCGGGATCGCGCGGCGCTCCCTTCAGGCGGGTGCGCGCAGTGTCTTGTCGAGCAGGGCGTGAAACGCCTTGGCGTCCGGTTCGCCGAGATACTGCTTCAGGATGCGGCCGTGCCTGTCGAGCAGAAAACTGGTCGGGGTTGCCGTCACGTCGCCGAAGCGCTCGGCGATCCGGCCCGAGTTGTCGAACGCGACCCTGAACGGCAGTTCGTTCTTCAGCGCGAACGCGGCGACGTCGTTCGGATTGTCGTAGCTCATCGCCACCGCCACCGTCACGTAGCCGCGCGGGCCGAACTGCTCCTGCGTGCGGATCAGCATCGGCATCTCCTGCACGCAGCTCGCGCACGAGGTCGCCCAGAAGTTCACCAGCACCACCTTGCCGCGCAGGTCGGAGGTGTCGAAGTTACGGCCCGACAGGGCGACGAACTCGACCTGCGGTGCCGCGGCGCGCTGCGTGAATGCGAAGCCGCTCGCCGCCGCGATTGCCAGCGCAGCGGATCCGACGATAAGCTTGGCCTCGAGTTTCATGGGGAGAGCTCAGATGAAGCCGCGCGTTTTCGCGCCGATCCTCGCCGCTGTCATGATCTGGGCCCACCCGGCCTGGAGCAGCGCGACCGCGCTGGACGCCATCTCGAACCGCGACGCGGTTGCCGGTTTGAAGGAGGCCTTGGTGAAAGGTTCCCGGGCCGCGGTCGCGAGCCTCGGGCGCCGGGACGGTTTTTTCGGCAACCCGCAGGTGAAAATTCCGCTGCCCGAATCGCTGCGTCGGGCAGAGGGGCTGATGCGCGCGGTCGGCATGGGAAAGTATGCCGACGAGCTGGTACTCACCATGAACCGCGCCGCCGAGTCGGCGGTGCCGCAGGCGACGAAGCTGCTGCTCGACGCAGTGAAGAAGATGACGGTCCCGGACGCCAAGGCGATTCTCACCGGCGGCGACGACGCAGCGACGCAGTACTTCCGGCGCACCACCTCCGCCCAGCTGCACGACCGGTTCCTGCCGATCGTCAGGAAGGCGACGGCACGCGTGCAGTTGGCCGAGAAGTACAACGAGTACGCCGGCAAGGCAGCACGCTTCGGCCTGCTCAGCAAGCAGGACGCAGACCTCGACGAGTACGTGACCGACAAGGCGCTCGACGGCCTGTTCCTGACCATGGCCGAGCAGGAGAAGAAGCTTCGCCAGAATCCGCTCGGCGCGGGCTCCAGCATCATCCGGAAGGTGTTCGGCGCGCTGCGCTGAGCGCCCCGGCGCGCCCCGATAAGGCGCCGACCGTCCAGAACAGCGCGATTCCCGCGGCCGCCCCCACGATCGCGAGCGCGAACCCGGCGAGGTAGCCGCCGGTCAGGTCGTGCAGCCTGCCGGCAGCCCAGGAGCCTACTGCCCCGCCCAGCCCCATGCCGAGCATGATCGTGCCGTACACGGTGGCGAGCCCGGTGCCCGAGAACAGGCGCGCGGCGAGCACTGCGACCAGCGGCCCGCGCGAACCCTGCATGGTGCCGAACAGCAGGACGAAGGCGATCAGCAGGGGATAGGCGGGCGTGTGCTGGAGCAACGCAAGCGCCAGGATCCCGGCGATGGTGCAGGAATACGACAGCGTGGCGATGCGCCGCTCGCCGTAGTGCTCGGCGAGCACCGCCGAGCCGAGCATGCCGAACACCGACAGCATGCCGACCAGGCCGTAGACCGAGGCGGCCTTGAGCGGTGCGAAGCCGATTTCGATGAGATAAGCCACCGCCTGCACGCCGATTGTGTACGTGGTCACCGAAGTCACGAACATCACGCCGAACAGCGCCCAGAAGGCGGAGCTGCGCACCGCGTGTGCGAGCGGCGCGCCGGCGCCGCGCGCAGCCTGGCGCATGCGCTCGCCGGCGTAGTCGGGATGACCGGCCGCGATCCGGCGCCACGGCATCGCCAGCAGCAGCGGCCACAGCGCGAGCAGCGCGCTGCCGAGGACGTGATAGGCGCTGCGCCAGCCGAAGCGCTCGATCAGCCACTGCGTCAGCGGCGCGAGGATCAGAAGGCCGGTGCCGAGTGCGGCGTACAGTACGCCCACGGCGGACGCCAGGCGGGTCCCGAACCACCGGCTGGCGAGCGCTGAGGCGGGCACCATGCCGATCAAGGCCGCGCCGACGCCGCCGCAGGCACCGACCAGCACGTAGAGCTGCCACAGCGCGCTCAGGCTGCCGGCGAGCAGGTAGGCGGTGCCGAACAGCGCCAGTCCGACGAGATACACCGCGCGCGGACCGAAGCGGTCGAACGCGATTCCGGCGAGCGGCGCCGACAGCCCCGTCACCAGCATGTAGGTCGAATACACGCCGGTGAGCGCCGCGCGATCGCCGCCGAGGTCGTGCGCCAGCGGCAGCAGAAACACTGCGAACGAGTCGCTCACGCCGCGCGAGAGCAGGTTCATGAGGCTGCACAGCGCGAGCACGCCAAGCGCCATGCGGCGCGCTGCGTTCGCGTGTGGCGCGACCCCTCCTGCGCGCACTAGTGGGCCTGATCCCAGTTGTCGCCCACGCCCACGTCCACGACCAGCGGCACCTCGAGCGCGGCGACGTCCTGCATCTTGTCGCGCACATGGTGCTCGACCGCTTCGAGCTCGCGCTCGGGCACCTCGAGCACCAGCTCATCGTGCACCTGCATGATCAGGCGCGTCTCGAGCCGCTCGCGCTCGAGCCAGTCCTGCACCGCCACCATCGCCAGCTTGACGAGATCGGCGGCCGTACCCTGCATCGGGGCGTTGATCGCTGCCCGCTCGGCCGCTTGCCGGCGCGCGGGCGACCCGCTCGCCAGCTCGGGCAGCCACAGGCGCCGGCCGAACACCGTCTCGACGTAGCCGGTGCGGCGCGCGCGCTCGCGCGTTTCGTCCATGTAGCGCTTCACGCCCGGATAGCGCGAGAAATAGCTGTCGATGTAGGCCTGCGCAGTGGCGCGCTCGATGCCCAGGTTCTGCGCCAGGCCGAACGAGGACATGCCGTAGATCAGGCCGAAGTTGATGACCTTGGCGGTGCGCCGCTCGTCCGCGCTCACCTGCTCGAGCGGCAGGCCGAAGACCTCCGCAGCGGTCGCGCGGTGCACGTCGTGGCCGTGCGCGAAGGCGTGGCGCAGGCCCTCGTCGCCCGACAGGTGCGCCATGATGCGCAGCTCGATCTGGGAGTAGTCCGCCGACACGATCTTGCCGCCCGGCGGCGCCACGAACGCCTCGCGGATGCGCCGCCCCTGCGGCGTGCGGATCGGAATGTTCTGCAGGTTGGGCTCGGTCGAGGCCAGGCGCCCGGTCACCGCGACCGCCTGCGAGTAGGTGGTGTGCACGCGGCCGGTTTCCGGATGCACCATGCGCGGCAGCTTGTCGGTGTAAGTGGACTTCAGCTTCGCCAGCGCGCGGAATTCGAGCAGGATCCTCGGCAGCGGATAGTCGGCGGCCAGCTCCGCGAGCACGTCCTCGTCGGTCGAGGGCGCGCCGCTCGGCGTCTTCTTCTTCACCGGCAGTCCCTGGCGCCCGAACAGGATCTCCTGGATCTGCTTGGGCGAGTTGAGATTGAACGGCTGACCGGCGACCGCAAAGGCCTGCTGCTCCAGCAGCAGCAGCTCCTTGCCGAGCTCGTGGCTCTGCTGTTCGAGCTTGGCGGCGTCGAGCAGCACGCCATTGCGCTCCATCGTCAGCAGCACCGGCAGCACCGGCAGCTCGATGCTTTCGTAGACGAACTTCAGCTTCTCATCGGCGGCGAGCTTGGGGTACAGCGCGTCGTGCACCGCGAGCGTGCAGTCGGCATCCTCGGCCGCGTAGGCGCTCGCGCGCGCCACGTCGACGCCCGAAAACGCAATGCGCGCGGCGCCCTTGCCGGTCACGTCGTCGTAGCTGATGGTCTGCCAGCCCAGGTGGCGCAGCGCGAGCGAGTCGAGGTCGTGGCGCTCGTGCACCTCGTAGACGTAGGACTCGAGCAGCGTATCGTGCGCGATGCCGGCGAGCCGCACGCCGTGATTGAGCAGGATGTGGCAGTCGAACTTCAGGTTCTGGCCGACCTTGCATCGGCGCGGACTCTCGAGCCAGGGCCGGAGCAGCTCGAGTGCGCGCCCGAGCGCGATCTGGCGCGGCGCGCCCGGATAGTCGTGCCCGAGCGGCAGATAGGCCGCGCGCTCGCCGAGCGCGAACGACATGCCGACCAGGCGTGCGCTCATCGGTTCGAGCCCGGTGGTCTCGGTGTCGAATCCGACCAGCTGCGCGGCGTCCAGCGCCTCGACGAGCGCGCCGAGCGACGCCTCGTCCGGTATGGTCACGTACTGGCGCCGCCCGACGCGCGCGACGGTGGCAGTGGGCGGCGCGGCCGCGGCCGACGGCCGCGCTTGGCCGCGCCGGCTGTCCTCGGGCAGGGCGCCCTCCAGCTCGCGCAGCCACGACTTGAAGCCGAAGCGCTCGAACAGCGCGCGCAGCCGCTCGGCGTCGGGCATGCTCGCGGCGAGCTCGGCCAGGCTCACCGGCAGCGCGACGTCGCGGCGCACGGTGAGCAGGCGCCGGCCGGTCGGCAGCCAGCCGAGCGCCTTGCGCAGGTTCTCGCCGACCGCGCCACCGATCTCGCCCGCGCGCGCCATCACTTCCTCGAGCGAGCCGTACTGCGCGATCCACTTCGCGGCGGTCTTCGGACCGACCTTCTCGACCCCGGGCACGTTGTCCACCGGATCGCCGACCAGCGCCAGGTAGTCGACGATCCTGTCCGGGGGCACGCCGAACTTCTGCCGCACGGCTGCCACGTCGAGGGTCTCGTTCGACATCGTGTTCACCAGCGTGACGTGCTCATCGACGAGCTGAGCCAGATCCTTGTCGCCGGTCGAGATGACGCAGCGCCAGCCCTGCGCCTCGGCCTGCGCGGCAAGTGTTGCGATCACGTCGTCGGCCTCCACTCCCTCGATCGTGAGCACTGGCCACCCGGCCGCGGTGGCCGCTTCCTTGAGCGGCTCGATCTGCGCCGCGAGGTCCTCGGGCATCGGCGGGCGGTGCGCCTTGTACTCGGGATACTCCGCGTCGCGGAAGGTCCTGCCCTTGGCGTCGAACACGCAGACGCGCGCCTGCGCCGCGTAGTCGCCGGCCAGGCGCCGTAGCATGCTGATGACGCCGTAGATCGCGCCAGTCGGCTCGCCGCGCGGGCTTTTCAGCTCCGGCAGGGCGTGGAACGCCCGGTACAGATAGGACGAGCCGTCGACGAGCAACAGCGTTTTCTCGGGATCCGTCGCGGGCACGATAAGAAGGGCGGTGCGGCCTTGTCGTATGCGCGCTCGGGATTGCTTCGCGCAAGGCGCGGCGACTGCCCGGGCATTATGGCAGAGTTCATCGCGCCCGCCGGGCGCTGCTGCCCGGGCGCCCTCTGGTAGAATGGCGCTTCACTCCCGCCAGCATGCGCCGCCTTCTCGCCCTCGCCCTAGCTGCCGCCGCGTCCGGCGTGTTTGCCCAGACGCCGCCGCCCAAGCTCGAGCGGCTGCCGCAGGCCCCGCCTCCGCCGCCGGGGGTGGAGGACCTTACGCCGTCGGAGCCGAGTGTCACGATCCAGCAGCATCCGGGCCAGCAGGTCGAGGAGATTCGCCAGTCGGGGCGCGTGGTGGCGCTCAAGGTGACGCCGAAGAACGGGCCGCCGTATTACCTGGTCGACCCCTCGGGCAACGGCAATTGGGTGCGGCGCAACTCGCTGGATGGCATCAGCGTGCCGCAGTGGCCGATCAAGACTTGGCAGTGAAGCCGCGCGGCGCGCTGCGCGAGCGCTTTCCGAGAATCAAAGCCACATTACCGGCCGATGTCGGTCTTCACGCCCGTTTCGGAAGGGCAGCTCGCCGCGTGGTTGGCGAGCTATTCGGTGGGCGATTTGACAGCGCTCGAGCCGATCGCCGCGGGCATCGAGAACACCAACTATTTCGTCACCACCACTCAGGGGCGCTACGTCCTGACACTGTTTGAGCGACTGCCCTCGAGCGAGCTGCCGTTCTACCTCAACCTGATGGCGCACCTCGCGCGCCACGGCATCCCGAGTCCGGCGCCGATCGCCGACCTTTCGGACGGCTACCTGGCCCAGCTCAATGGCAGGCCCGCGGCGCTCGTCACCCGGCTGGAGGGCCGTTCGGTCGAGCGGCCCGGCCCGCTCGAGTGCGCCGAGCTCGGCGCGCTGCTCGCCCGCATGCACCTCGCGGGGCGCTCGTACGCGGGCTATCTGGAAAACCCGCGCGGCTCGAAGTGGTGGCGCGTGGCGGCGCGCGCGGTGCGGCCGTTCCTCGACGCCGAGCGTCAGGCGCTGCTCGACGAGGAGATGCGCTTCCAGGCTCTGTACCGCTTCCCGGACCTGCCGCGCGGTCCGATCCACGCCGACCTGTTCCGCGACAACGCGCTGTTCGAGAACGGCCGCATCTCGGGCGTGATCGACTTCTACTTCGCCGGCGTCGATTGCTGGCTGCTCGACTGCGCGGTCTGCGCCAATGACTGGTGCTTGGTCGACCCCGAGACGGACCGGCGTCTCGAGCAGGCGAAGACGCTGGCGTTGCTGCGCGGCTACCACGCCGCGCGTGCGCTCACGGCACTGGAGCGCGGCGCCTGGCCGGTGCTGCTACGCGCCGCGGCGCTGCGTTTCTGGCTGTCGCGATTGTACGACTACCATCTGCCGCGGGCCGGGGTCCTGGTGCACGCGCACGACCCGGAGCACTTCCGCGACATCCTCGCGCTGCGCGCCGGCGGCGCACGGGCGCCCTGGATCGACTGAAATCGTGCGCGCGCGCGTCGTAGCCGCCCGGCGCGGCGCCCGCTGGCTTGCCGAGGGCTGGCGCCTGTTCCGCGTCTCGCCGCCGATGTGGATCACGCTGGTATTCGCCTACTGGCTGCTGATGAGCGCCGTGAGCATCGTGCCGCTGGTGGGCGTGGCGGCGGCGACGGTCCTGATTCCGGCGTTTTCGGTGGGCTTCATGTCCGCGAGCCGCAGCTGCGAGCAGGGCCACGCACCGGGTCTGGCGCAGCTGTTCGCGGGCTTCCGCGAGAACCTGACCACCCAGTTGAGGCTGGGCGGCGTGTACCTCGCCTGCCTGGCCGCGCTGCTCGCAGCGAGCGCGTTCGCCGACCACGGCGCACTGGCGCACTGGATGGTCGCGGGCCAGCGCCCGAGCGACCAGATACTGCGCTCGGACGGGTTCGCGTTCGCGCTGACGAGTGCGACCGCGCTCTACCTGCCGGTGATGATGATGTTCTGGTTCTCCCCTGTGCTCGCGGCCTGGCAGGGCCTGAGCGCGACCAAGGCGCTGTTCTTCAGCTTCTTCGCCACCCTGATCAACTGGCGCGCGTTCTTGGTCTACGCCGCGTTCGCCGCCCTGATCACCATGGTCATCCCCTTCGTGCTGCTCGGCGTGATGAGTCTGGCGCTGGGCGCGCAGCCGGTCCCGCTCGCGGCGCTGGTCTTCCTGCTGCTCGTGGTCCTGCTGCCGATTCTGCTCGCCAGCTTCTACGCCAGCTATCGCGACGTGTTTGCGCCGCCCGTAGAGCCTTGAACCCCTTCCGGCAGTCTGGTCGCTGCATTGCAGCGAGGGGCTAGAATCGCACCATGCAAGCCCGCCTACGGGAAATTCCCTACAACTACACCTCGTTCTCCGACCGGGAGATTGCGCTGCGCCTGCTCGGCGCGCCGGCCTGGGATCTGATCTCGGAGCTGCGTACCGAGCGGCGTACCGGCCGCTCGGCGCGCATGCTCTACGAGGTGCTGGGCGAGATGTGGGTGATTCTGCGCAATCCCTATCTCGAGGACGACCTGCTCGAGCACCCCAAGCGTCGCGCGCAGGTGCTCGCCGGCATGCGGCGCCGCCTGCAAGAGATCGACACGCGGCGCGGCGGCAATGACAGGGTGGCGCGCCTGCTCGCGAGCGCGCGCGCTGCCGTGGACGGCTTCGCCGCCGCGTTCGGGGATACCCGCGAGTTGCGCGCGCGCGCGCTCAGGCGCCTCGCGCGCGTCACGCGGCGCGACAACATCGCGTTCGACGGCTTTGCGCGCGTGTCGCACGTCACCGACGCCACCGATTGGCGCGTCGAGTATCCGTTCGT
>Ga0307374_10002210_pt1 | contig 34927 bp, 31 predicted proteins | sample OX3MG_FD_202532 | JGI IMG/M metagenome (GOLD analysis project Ga0307374, IMG submission 202532) | Soil microbial communities from Risofladan, Vaasa, Finland - OX-3 | ecosystem: Environmental > Terrestrial > Soil > Coastal area > Acid sulfate soil | place: Finland: Risofladan, Vaasa | collected... | reverse complement strand
TTCGATTGGGATGAATATCGCGAGGTCGTGAGCGTGTTCACGCGCATGCTCGACAATGTGGTCGAGGTCAACGGGCTGCCGCTGCCGCGCCAGCGCGAGGAGATCACACGCAAGCGCCGCCATGGCATGGGCTTCCTCGGGCTCGGCTCGACGCTGACGCTGCTGGGCATCCGCTACGGCTCGAAGGAATCGGTGCAGTTCACCGAGGATGTCGCCCGTGAGATGGCGCTGGCGGGCTGGGAGACGGGCCTGGCGCTCGCGCGCGAGAAGGGGCCGGCGCCGATCATGGAGGAGGAGTTCACCGTCACCCGGGAAATGCTGCGCAAGCGCCCGGAGATGGCCCGCGACGGCTGGCAACCGGGCGCGAAAATTCCCGGCCGTGTACTGCACGCGCGCTACAGCCGCTACATGCAGCGCATCGCGCAGGCGGCCCCGCAACTGGTCGAGCAGCTCGCGCAGCAGGGTGCGCGCTTCACGCACCACAGCTCGATCGCGCCGACCGGCACGATCTCGCTATCGCTGGCGAACAACGCCAGCAACGGCATCGAACCGTCGTTCGCGCATCATTATTTCCGCAACGTGATCCGGCCGGGCAAGAAATCGAAGGAGAAAATCGATGTGTTCTCGTTCGAGCTGCTGGCCTACCGCGAGCTGGTCAATCCGCGGGCGATGCCGGAATCGCAGCACGACGAGGAGAGGCTGCCGGATTATTTCACCGCCGCCGATCAGGTGACGCCGCGCCAGCACGTGGATATCCAGGCCGCGGCGCAAAAATGGATCGACTCGTCGATTTCCAAGACGGCGAACGTGCCGACGGATTTTCCCTACGAGCAGTTCAAGGGCATTTATCTGTATGCGTATGAGCAGGGGCTCAAGGGCTGCACCACGTTCCGCTTCAATCCGGAGGCGTTCCAGGGCGTACTGGTCAAGGGACAGGATCTCAAGAATACGACCTACGTGTTCACGCTCGAGGACGGCAGCGAAGTCCGCGCGCGCGGCGATGAGGAAATCGAGTATGACGGGGAGAAGCACAGCGCCGCCAATCTGTTCGATGCCCTGAAAGAAGGCTATTACGGGAAGTTCTGAGCATGAGCACGCGCATCGATCAACGCATCGTCGAGTACCGGGTGCTGAAGCCGGAGGAGCAGTCCGACAGCGCCGGCGCTCAGGTGGCAGCGCCGGCTGCACGCGCGGCAGCAGTGGAGGCAGCGCCAGCGACAGCCTCGGCGCCCGCGGCAGCGCTGGCGCCTTCGGCCAAGGTCATCCGCATGCACGAGGAGATCCAGCGCCCCGAGGTGCTGATCGGCTCGACCTACAAGATCAAGACGCCGGTCTCCGATCATGCGATGTACGTCACCATCAACGACATCGTGCTCAATGAAGGCACCGAATACGAGCAGCGCCGACCGTTCGAGATCTTCATCAATTCGAAGAACCTGGATCACTTCCAGTGGATCGTGGCGCTCACGCGCATCATCTCCGCGGTATTCCGCAAGGGCGGCGACATCGCCTTCCTGGTCGATGAGCTCAAGGCTGTGTTCGACCCGCGCGGCGGCTACTGGCAGCCGGGCGGCAAGTTCATGCCGTCGATCATCGCCGAGCTCGGTTACGTGATCGAGAAGCACCTGCAGAGCATCGGCATGATGCGCAAGGCCGGGCTGGACGAACACCAGAAACGGCTGATCGACCAGAAGCGCGCAGAATTCGAGGCACGTACCCGCCAGCAGGATGCCTTCGCAAAGTCCCACTTCCCTGATGGCGCGCAACTGTGCAGCAAGTGCAGTACCGCGGCTGTCGTCATGATGGACGGCTGCATGACCTGTCTGAACTGCGGCGATTCAAAATGCGGGTGACGGTGTCGGGGCCCGCAAAAGATGAAATTCTGGCCCGCGCCGGCCTGTCGGCTACGAACGCGGATTCCTCGATTCATACCGGCCGAACGAGACCTTCTATCGGACGGCGAAAGAGCGCGCGGCGGCGATCGCTGATCCCTTCGAGCAAGCATTTTTCGTGATGGTCCAGTTTCCGTACTTGCAGCCCTTAGCGCTCACCGGCGACGGCTCGCGGGCCCAGGCAGCGGTCGAGCTGCTGCCGTTCCGAATCGTGCGGGAGCATTGATCACCTGTGGTTGGCCGTGCGACGGCGCGTGCGGGTGTGTGAAATTGCTCATGTTTTAAGCGCCGCAGCTGACATATTATCGCGGTGCGGGCGCACTGCCCGCTCGAAGTCGTCACGATGAAGCGTCCGCCCGGCCTGTTGCGCCTGTTGCTACTGCTGTTTCTCTGCAGCCTCTGCTCCCTGGCGGCTGCCGCCGAGCTGCCACGCTCTGCCCAACTGCTGCCGCGGCCGGCGGCACTGGAGCCGGACGTGCAGTTCTGGATTCGCGTCTACACGCAGATCGATACCGATGCCGGCTTCATCCACGACCAACATGATCTGTCGATCATCTACGAGACGCTGCACTTCGGCAGCCGGCTGTCGCCGCGGCAACGCCAGCACGAAGTCGATAGCGAGCGTCAGCGCCTGCATGACATCCTGCTGCGGCTGGCGCGAGGCGCCCCGGCCGCCACGCCCGAGGAGCGGCGCGTGCGGGCGCTGTGGGGCGATGCGCCGCCGGCACGGCTGGCGGCGGCGGCGGATGACGTGCGCTTCCAACTCGGGCAGGCCGATCGGTTCCGCGCCGGGCTGGTGCGCGCCGGCGCCTGGCAGAGCCACATCGCCCAGGTCCTCTCGAGCCAGGGGTTGCCGCCGCAGCTGGCGGTTTTGCCCGACGTGGAGTCCTCGTTCAACCCGACGGCCTACTCGAAGGTCGGTGCCGCAGGGCTGTGGCAATTCCTGCGTTCGACCGGCAGGCGCTTCCTGCACATCGACGCGGCGGTCGATGAGCGCTTCGATCCGTTCCGAGAGACCGAGGCGGCCGCACAGCTGCTGGCGTACAACTACCGGCTGCTGGGCACCTGGCCGCTCGCGATCACCGCCTACAACCATGGCGCCGCGGGCATGCTGCGCGCACGCGAGCAGCTCGGCACCACCGACATCGTGCGCATCGTGCGTGACTATCACAGCCGGACCTTCGGCTTCGCTTCACGCAATTTCTACGTCTCATTTCTGGCGGCGCTGGCCGTGACGCAGCACCCGCGCAGGTACTTCGGCGATCTGCCGCATACCGCGCCGGTCGAGTTCCATGAGGTCAGGATGCCCGCACGCGCCAGCGTCGCGCAGCTGCTGCGCACGCTGAGCGTCGAGCGCCGCACGCTCGAGCAGCTCAACCCCGCGCTGCGGCCGGCGGTATGGAGCGGGCGGCGCTCGATCCCGGCCGGCTACCGGCTGCGGCTGCCAGCTGGCAATACTGAGTGGACCTCGCGGCTGCTCGCGCGGCGGCTGACGGCAGCTCCCGCTCCCGTGTCCGCGGTGCCGGCTGCGCACGCCGTGCCGGTGGCGCTGACCAACAGACCCGCGCCGCCAAAGGCCCCCACGGCGCTGGCGGCCGGTTCGGGAGCGCTGCAAGTCGCCGCCGCGATGGCCAATGGCCCGCAGTTCTATCTGGTGCGGCCGCAGGACACGGTGGTGTCGATTGCTGATCGCACCGGTATGGCACCGGAGCGGTTGATGTCGCTCAATGCGCTGCCCGATCCGGACTTTCTGTACGAGGGCGAGCAGCTGCGCCTGGTGCCAGGCGTGACTGCGCCCGCAGAGCTGACGTTCCAGGACGAGCCCGCGGCAGCGGTGGCGCAGCAGGCGCTGCGGGAGGATCGGCAGGAGGACGCGGCGCTGGCAGGGGCCCGCCGGCTCGAGACCACGGGTGAGGCGGTTGCGGCCGCACAGGCGCAGGCCGAGGGTCCGCAGCTGTTGCCGGGCACGTTCGGGCCGCAGTCGGCCGATGCGGCCGATCCGGAGGATTATTCCGTTGCCGCCGACGGCAGCATCCGCGTGGTCGCCGCCGAGACGCTGGGACACTACGCCCAATGGCTCGGCACCAGCGCGGCGCGGCTGCGTGCGCTCAATCACTTGCGCGGGCGCACGCCGGTGCTGATCGGCCGGCGCCTGAAGCTGCCATTCGACTCGGTCTCGCCTGCCCAGTTCGAGCAGCGGCGGCGCCAGTACCACGAGCAGCTGCAGGCGGTGTACTTCGCGTCGCATCGCATTACCGGCACCCGGCAATACACCGCGCGCCGCGGCGATTCGCTATGGAACATAACCATGCACGATCTGAAAATACCGATATGGCTGCTGCAGCAGTACAACCCGAGCCTGGACTTCAGCGCGCTGCGCCCTGGCACACAGGTGACGCTGCCGCAAGTGGAGCAGGTGGCGGCGCTGTAAGCCTGCACGGCTTCGGCCGCCTCGGTGCGCGCACTCGCGTCTATAATCACTTCACGATGCGAACCACTGTGTCAATGAAATTATGGCTGATGGCGGCCGGGTGCGCGGTCTGCGTGCCGGTGTGGGCCGCACCGGCGCCGAGCACGCTCGGTGAAACCGCGGCGCTGACACGGCCCGCGCCGACGGCCATCGTCAGCCCCAGCGCCAGCGGTGGTCCGGGCAGCGACAGCAGCACCCTGGCGGGGAGTTCTGACGGGCTCATCATACCGGTGACGATGCCGATCGCCGATGAGGTCATCGTGCACAAGGCTGCGCGGCGCCTGGACCTGATGAAGGATGGCAAGGTGCTGCGCAGCTATCGCGTGGAACTCGGCCTGGTGCCCGAGGGCGCCAAGCATCGCGCCGGTGACTTTCGCACGCCCGAGGGGCGTTACTACCTGGTGCGACGCAATCCGCGCAGTGATTATTTCCTGTCGATCCAGGTGTCCTATCCGAACGCCGCGGACGTCGAGCGGGCGCGCCGCGAGCACGTCGACCCGGGCGGCTCGATCATGATTCACGGGCGCCCGGACATATTGAGTCATCGGCCGGGTTACTACGCCAAATCGGACTGGACCGACGGCTGCATCGCGCTGTCGGATTCGGATATGGTGGAGGTGTGGCTGATGACCCGCGACAATACGCCGATCGACATCCTGCCTTGAGCACGGCCGCGACCAGCGTCATCGTCCCGGATGCGGTCGATGCGGTTGATGCGCGCGTGGCGCCGCGCGGGAGCTTGGAGATCCTGTCCCAGGCCGAGATCGACAAGCTGCTCGACACCAGTCATACCGGCCTGTACACGCTGTTTCGCAACTGCGCGCTCGCGGTGCTGACCTCCGGCAGTGACAGCGACAATGCCAAGGAAATCTTCGAGCGCTACCACGATTTCGACGTGCAGATCGTGCGGCACGCCTGGGGCATCAAGCTGGAGATCACGCACGCGCCGGCGGCGGCCTTCGTCGACGGGGAGATGATCCGCGGCATCAAGGAGCACCTGTTCGCGGTGCTGCGCGATATCATCTATACCGCCAACGAGATCATCGGGGCGGTACGGCTCGATGCGCGCGATGGCGCGTCGATCACCAACGCCGTATTCCACATTCTGCGCAATGCGCGCGTGCTCGACTACAAGGGCCGGCCGAACCTGGCGGTGTGCTGGGGCGGGCATTCGATCGCCGACCACGAGTACCGCTACGCCAAGCGCGTCGGCTACGAACTGGGCCTGCGCGGCCTGGACGTGTGCACCGGCTGCGGACCGGGGGCGATGAAGGCGCCGATGAAGGGTGCCGGCGTCGGACATGCCAAGCAGCGCATCACCCACGGCCGCTTCGTTGGGCTGACCGAGCCGGGCATTATCGCCGCCGAGCCGCCCAACGCGATCGTGAACCAGCTGGTGATCATGCCGGACATCGAGAAGCGCCTGGAGGCGTTCGTGCGCCTCGCCCACGGCATCATCGTGTTCCCCGGCGGGGTCGGGACCGCCGAGGAGATCCTCTACCTGCTGGGTCTGCTGCTCGATCCGGTCAACGTCAACCAGCCGCTGCCGGTGGTGCTGACCGGGCCGCGCTCCAGTGCCGGCTACTTCGAGCAGATCGCGAGCTTCATCGACGGCACGCTCGGGGCGCAGGCCCTCACGCGCCTGAAGGTCATCATCGATGATCCGGCGGCGGTGGCGCGCCACCTGACCGCCGGGCTGGACGAGGTGCGCTCGTTCCGGCGCGAACACAGTGATTCGTATAATTACAACTGGCTGCTGCGGGTACCGTACGAGCTGCAGCAGCCATTCGTGGTCACGCACGCATCGATGCGGGCGCTGGCGCTGCAGCGCGCGCAGCCGCCGCACCAGCTGGCGGCGAACCTGCGGCGCGCGTTTTCAGGGATCGTGACCGGCAACGTCAAGGAGATTGGGGTCGCGGCCATCGAGCGATTCGGACCCTACGAACTGGCCGGTGATCGCGACATCATGCAGATGCTCGATGCGTTGCTGGCCTCGTTCGTGGCGCAGCAGCGCATGAAGCTGCCGGGCAGCACCTATCGCCCCTGCTATCGCCTGGTGGCCTGAGGCGCGGGGCCTTGCCGGGCGCGTATCAGCCGCTGATCGGTGTCCTCGCGGAGGTGCGCGTCGCCGTGCGCCGCAGGATGCCGATCAGCACACCCAGGCCGTCACGCAACTGTGCGATCTGCGCGCCATCCAGGTGCCGCAGCGAGTCGATCAGCAGCCCGGCGTGCGGGCGTGGCGCGAGCCGGATTACGCGCCGGCCCTCACTGGCCAGGTGCAGCCGTGCGATGCGCTGATCGGCGCCATCGCGCATGCGACGGATCAGGCCGCGCCGCAGTAGCGCATTGACCAGGTTGCTGGCGGTGGTCTGGTGGACCGCCATGCGCTGTGACAGCGCGTTGACGCTGATGCCAGCGGCGCGGGCAATCTCCGACAGGGCCCACAGCTGCGAGCCGGAAATGCCGGTGATACGCCGCACCGTGACATCGTAGGCGCGCGCGGAACCGAAGATGATGCGAAAGTCCTGCAACGTGCGCAGCTCGAGCGCAGTGCGGGCAGGGTCAGCGCCAGTTTCGGTGGCGGCGGCTGACGCGCGTCTCACGCGGAGGCATCGCCGTGCTGCAGCTGTTGTACGAAGCGACTGTGCCAGCGGTGGATGTCATTTTCGCGCAGAGTCGCGAGCAGCTTCTCGTGGCGCGCGCGCCGCTCGGCCAGCGGCATCGTCAACGCGCCCTGGATCGCGTGCGCGATGCCGTTGGTGTCGTAGGGATTGACCAGCAGCGCATCGGTGAGCTCGCAGGCCGCGCCGGTACGGTTCGATAGGATGAGCACGCCGGGGTCCTCCGGGTCCTGCGCGGCGACGAATTCTTTGGCCACCAGGTTCATGCCGTCGCGCACGGGCGTCACCAGGCAGACCTGCGAGGCGCGCAGAAACCCCATCAGCGTGGCCTGTGGGAAGTTGCGATTCAGATAGCGGATCGGGGTCCAGTCCGCGTCGGCAAAACGGCCGTTGGTGCGGCCCGAGCTTTGCTCGAGCGAATCGCGGATGCGTTTGTACGCATCCACGTTCTGACGCCCCAGCGGTGCGATCTGCAGGTACGTCACCTGCCCGATCTGCTCGGGGAAGCTCTCGAGGAACTGCCGATAGGCCCTGAAGCGCTCGAGCAGCCCCTTGCTATGATCCAGGCGGTCGACGCCGATGATCAGCCGGCGGCCCACCAGGCCCTGCACCATGCGCTGCACCGGCAGCGAGGCGAGCGAGCCGGCCGCGACCTCGGCGATCACATCCACGTCAACGCCGATCGGGAATACGCCGGTGCGAACGGTGCGTCCGCCGACCACCGCGCTGCCATCCACCACCGTCGCGCTGCCCCAAATGCGCGATACCGCACCGAGGAAGCTGTGCCGGTCGGTTTGCGTCTGGAATCCGACCAGGTCGTATGCCAGCAGAGCGCGCATGATCTCGGCGAACGTCGGTAGCGCGCGCAGCACTTCGAAATGCGGAAACGGGATGTGCAGGAAGAATCCGATCGGTTGGCGCTGCCCCAGCGCCCGCAGTTTCTCCGCCAGCGGGATCAGGTGATAGTCATGTACCCAGACCAGGTCGGCCTCGAGCAGCAGTGGTGAGAGCGTGCGCGCGAACAGCGCATTGGCCTGCTCGTAGGCGGCATATTCGGCATCGTCGTAGCGAAAGCCCGCCAGGAAGTAGTGAAACAGCGGCCACAGTGTGCCGTTGGCGAAGCCGCAGTAGTAGTTTTCGTACAGCGTCTGCTGTAGCGGCATGGTCGCGAACTGCACGCCGTCGCGGATGACGACATCGGGGTCGCCCGGCGCCTGCTCGGTGATCTCGCCATTCCAACCGAACCACAGTCCGCCGCGCGCGCGCATGGCCGCCAGCACGCCCACGCCAAGTCCGCCCGACGCGGTCGCGCCCTTGGGCAGAAATACGCGGTTGGAGACGGTGACGAGTCGGGCCATGGCACAATCCCCCGAAGATTCGTCCGCAGCCGGCCGACCGAAGTCATAGGTCTTATTGCGTTGACGCTTGATTTACAGTAACAAATATTTGGCCAAATGTACACGAACGGGAGCGTGGAGCTATGAACGGATTCTATGGGGCGTTGACGACGCTGCTGCACGGCGCCCTGGTGAGCTGGTTCGGTCCCGGCGTGGACCGGCCGCTGCTGGGGAGCATCAGCTGGGCGGATATCGGCCTGAGCCTGTGCGTGGTGGCGGTGATGCTGATCGTGAACGGCGTGGCCGCCGGCATCGTCGGGCACAAGATGAAGCAGAGCGCGGCGACCCCCGGCAAGCTGCGCCACCATACCTTTGGCGCGCTGAGCGCCCCGCTGTACCTGCTGATCTGGGTATGCGGCATCTACTTCGCGGCCATGCCATTGCTCGCGCAGCTGCGGCCGAACCAGGGCTCGGGCCTCTTCGGCCACATCCTCGACACGCTGTTGAACCTGGGCGTGTTCGCGGTGGTGTTCTGGTTCATCTTCCGCTTCACGCACGTGCTGGAGGCACGCATGTCGGCCTGGACTGCGGCAACCCGCAGCCGCCTCGATGACCTGTTCGTGCCGCTGCTCGGCCGCGCGGTCCGCGTCATTCTGCCGGTCGTTGCCGTCATCTTCGCGCTGCCGATCCTGCATCTGCCGGCCGCATACGCCGGCGTCGTGGCCAAGGGCACCAGCGTACTGCTGATCGTCGCGGTCGCGGTCGTGGCGATCCAGGCGGTGAAGGTGGGCGAGACTGCGCTGCTGCTGCGCTTTGACATCACCGCCACCGATAACCTGGCGGCGCGCAAGGTCTACACGCAGGTGCACGTGATCGGGCGCGTGGTCTACGTCGCGATCGGGCTGTTCGCGGCCGCCTGCATCCTGATGCTGTTCCAGGAGGTGCGGCACGTGGGTACCAGCCTGCTGGCCTCCGCCGGCATCGTCGGTATCATCGCCGGCGTGGCCGGGCAGAAGACCCTGGGGAACCTGCTGGCCGGCTTCCAGATCGCCCTCGCCCAGCCGCTGCGCCAGGACGACGTCCTGATCGTGGAGGGCGAGTGGGGCCGGGTCGAGGAGATCACGCTCACCTACGTGGTGGTGCACATCTGGGATGACCGGCGGCTGGTGTTGCCGCTGACCTACTTCGTCGAGAAGCCGTTTCAGAACTGGACCCGCACCTCCTCGCAGCTGCTCGGTTCGGTGTACGTGTGGGTCGATTATTCGTTTCCGGTCGACGAGGGTCGCAAGGTACTCAAGCAGATCATCGAGGCGAGCCCGAAGTTCGACGGACGCTTCTGGAACCTGGTGGTCAGCGACGCCACCGAGAAGACCATGCAGCTGCGGGTGCTGGCGACCTCGGCCGATTCGTCCAAGTCGTGGGACCTGCGCTGCGAGATTCGCGAAAAGTTCATCGCCTTCATCCAGCAGAACCACCCGCACAGCCTGCCGCTGGTGCGTGCGCAGATGCTCGGGACTGGGAGCTGCGCCCAGCCCGGTGCGGTCCCATTGTGATGGAGTTCCTGTCGAGCCCGCCCTTGCGACGCCTAGGCTTGCGGGGCCAGGGAGTGTACACGCCGATGAGCAAGTCCGAACCGCCCAAAGCCCCGATTGCATCGCCGCCGCCGGCGTCCGCGCCGGCCCCCGGCGGCGCGGAAGCCTATGCGCGCTGGCTCGAGCACATGCAGCGCTCGCGCACGCGGCACGCCGCCATCACGCGCAACCTCTATAGCTGGTCCAACTACAAGACCTGGGCGGAGAAGATGCGTCACGACTGGCAGATCGAGGAGCCGAAGAACCGCTAGCACGCGCGCAGCTACGCGCGCTCGCGCGGCTTCAGGCCAGGCGGAACTGCGGCGTCAGATCGCCGCCAAAGCTGCCGGCGCCGTCGGAACGGTCGCTGTGCCGCCCCGGCAGTTGCAGCCACTCAAGCAACGGTTGCCACTGCGCCAGGTCGTCGGCCACCTGATACGGCTTCATCTCGGCCAGCCCCAGGCCCTGCGCTGCAGCACGTACGTAAGCCTGCGAGTCGCGCAATGTCGCGACGATCGGAATCGCAAGCGTTCCCAGGAATCTCGACAGCGAGTGGTAGATCAGCGTGTTGCGGCGCACGCGGTTGGCGATGATGCCCAGCCGATGGTCATCGCGGCGCACCTTCGCCACCAGCAGCAGGTTCTGGATGCAGCGCGAGCAGGCATGGATGTCGAAATCGGATGGCAGCACCGGGACCAGGATCTTATCGGCGGTGCGTGTGAGCTCGGGCATGTCGTGGGCCTGGATGGCCGCGGGCGTGTCGACGATCACGCGCTCGGTGCCGTCGGGCACCCGCAGCTGGAACGTGCGGGTCACGCGCGCGTCGCGCTCGAAGGCCGCGATCAGGTGGATGGCGGGTTGGCCCGGCTGGCGCATCCGCAGCCAGCGCGCCGCCGAGGCCTGCGGATCGTGATCGATCAGCACGGTGCGCTGGCCCTGCAGTGAGAAGTGACTCGCCAGATTGATCGCAATAGTCGTCTTGCCGGAACCGCCCTTGGGGTTCAGCACGACGATGCGCTGCATATCGATCCCTGCCGCCTGGCAAACGTTATGTTCCGGGCGCGAGCGTACGCATCGGTGGCGTCGGCCGCAAGCCGCAGCGCATGCGCTCCCGTGCATCGACCGTGAGCCAGCGCACGGTGCCGGCTCGCGCTGCTCGTTAGTATGCGCTCCATCCTCACCGCGCTGGCCACCACCTTGGAAGTATTCCTGCTGCTCTGGGACGAGATGGATGACTGGTTCGGAGCCTGCCGGCATCTGCTGCGCCGACAGCTGGCTTGAAAGCTCACGGTCGGGACCCCATACCGCCGCCTGAAGCAATAACAGGAGGCGGTACCGGTCATGTCGACGACGCGCGAAACACTGCAATTCCAGGCGCAGGTCCGAGAACTGCTGCGTCTGATGATCCATTCCCTGTACAGCCACAGGGAAATCTTCCTGCGCGAGCTGATCTCCAACGCTTCCGATGCCAATGACAAGCTGCGCTTCCTGGCGTTGTCCGACCCGCAGCTGACCGGTCAGGACGGGGCGCTGTCGATCTGGATCGACACCGATCCGGCGGTCGGCACGCTCACGATCCGCGACAACGGCATCGGCATGAGCCGCGAGGAGGCGATCTCGCACCTCGGGGTGATTGCCAAGTCGGGTACGGCCGAATTCTTCCAGCGCCTCACCGGTGATCAGCAGAAGGACGCGCAGCTGATCGGACAGTTCGGTGTCGGGTTTTACTCCGCCTTCATCGTCGCCGAGCGGGTCGAAGTGCTGACACGACGCGCGGACGCCGCGCCCGAGGCCGCGGTGCGCTGGGAATCCAGTGCCGACGGGCAGTTCACGGTCGAGACGGTCACCCGCGCCGAGCGCGGCACCAGCGTCGTGCTGCACCTGAAGGAGGACGCGAAGGAATTTGCCGATGCGCTGCGGCTGCGCTCGCTGGTGCGGCGCTACTCCGATCACATCGCCTTCCCGGTGCTGATGCGAAAGGAGGGCGTCGCCTCGCTCGATTACGAGGCCGTCAACCAGGCCCAGGCGCTGTGGACCCGGCCGCGCAGTGAGCTCAAGGATGAGGAATATCGCGATTTCTACCGCCACATCGCCCACGACGGCATCGATCCGCTGGCCTTCAGCCATAACCGTGTAGAGGGCAAACGCGAGTACACCACGCTGCTGTTTCTGCCCGCGCGCGCGCCGTTCGACCTGTGGCAGCGCGAGGCCGCTCGCGGCCTGAAACTGTACGTACGGCGCGTGTTCATCATGGACAATGCCGAGCAGTTCCTGCCGCTGTATCTGCGCTTCATCAAGGGCGTGATCGACTCGAACGACCTGCCATTGAATGTCTCGCGCGAGCTGCTGCAACAGGACCGCGAGGTGGAGGCGATGCGCGGTGCGGTGACGCGCCGCGCGCTCGAGCTGATCGCGCGCGTGGCCAAGGACGAGCCGGACAAGTACCGGCAGTTCTGGAGCGAATTCGGCCGGGTGCTCAAGGAAGGTCTCGGCGAGGATCCCGGCAATCGCGAGCGACTGCTGCCGCTGCTGCGCTTTGCCAGCACCGCCAATGCCGCCGACGAGCAGACCGTCAGCCTGGCCGATTACGTCGCGCGCATGCAGTCCGGGCAGCAGCGCATTTACTACCTGATCGCCGACAGCCTGGCCGCGGCTCGCGAGAGCCCGCACCTGGAGCTGCTGCGCCAGAAGGGCGTGGAGGTGCTGCTGCTGGCCGACCGCGTCGACGAATGGGTGATGGGACAGATCAGCGAGTTCGATGGCAAGCGCTTCAAGGACGTGGCGCGCGGGGGTCTGGAGCTGGCGGGGCTGGCGGCCGAATCCGAGCGCGCGCGCGTGGATGCCGAGCGCAAGGAGAGCCGCGCGCTGCTCAAGCGTTTCAAGGACGCGCTGGGTGAGCGGGTGCTCGAGGTACGCGTCAGTGAGCGGCTGCGTGATTCGCCTGCCTGCCTGGTGCGTGGCGAAGGGGAGCTGTCGGCGCAGATGCGGCGCATGCTCACGGCCGCCGGTCAGACGGTGCCGCCGGCGCAGCCAGTGCTGGAGTTGAACGTGACACATCCGCTGGTGCGTTACCTGGATGGCGTGCGCGAGCCGGAAGTTTTCGGGCAGTTCGCGCTGCTGCTCTACGACCAGGCGAGCCTGGTCGAGGACGGGGAGCTCACCAACCCGGTGGATTTCAGCCGGCGGCTCAGTGAGCTGCTGGTGCGGCTGGTGCACAGCACGGCGGCGGGGCAGGCGGCCGACCCGGCGCCGCAGGGCAGCTAGTGCGGCCGCGCGCCGTGCGGCCGCGCGCGCCGTGCGCTAATCTTGCGCGATGTCCGGCCATGGAGAGCAGCCACGATGAGCACCGAGACTCCTACCGATGCGGAGCTGCGCGCGCGCCTCGCGCCGCTGCAGTACGAGGTGACGCAGCACAGGGACACCGAGGCGCCCTTTACCGGAAAATTCGTCCATAACAAGGAAAAAGGCCTGTACGCCTGCGTGTGCTGCGGGCAGGAGCTGTTCAGCTCCGATACCAAGTACGAGTCGGGCTCGGGCTGGCCAAGCTTCTGGCTGCCGCTGGCGGCCGATCGAATCCATACCCACACTGATGACTCGCACGGCATGGCCCGAACAGAGGTCACCTGCGCGCGCTGCGGCGCGCATCTGGGGCATGTGTTCGAGGACGGTCCGCAGCCCTCGGGGCTGCGTTACTGCATCAATTCGGCAGCGCTCGGCTTCGAGCAGGGCAAGCAGGCTTGACCGCAACCTTCGGGCGCGCCGAGCCGCTCGTCATCGCAGGTCCGGCGGGTGCACTCGAGGCGTCGCTCGAGCAGCCGCGCCCACCGGCGCCGGCGCCAGCCGGCTTTGCGCTCGTGTGCCATCCACATCCGTTGCATGGCGGGACCATGCTCAACAAGGTGGTCTACACGCTCGCGCGTTCATTCCAGGAGCTGGGTATGCCGGCGTTGCGGTTCAACTATCGCGGCGTCGGCGCGAGCGCGGGCAGCTACGACAACGGCGTCGGGGAAACCGAGGATGCGCTGGCGGTCATCGGCTACGGGCAGGAGCGCTGGCCGGGCGCGGCGGTGTCGCTCGCCGGCTTCTCCTTCGGGGCTGCTGTGGCAATCCGCGCGGCCGCGCGGGTGACCCCGGTACGATTGATCAGCGTCGCACCCGCCGTGGCTCGGCCCGAATCGGTGCCGGCGTCACGCCCGGCCTGCCCTTGGCTGATCGTGCAGGGCGACGCCGACGAGATCGTCGATCACCTGCAGGTGCAGGCGTTTGCGGCGCGCTTCTCGCCCCCGCCGCGGCTGCGGATCCTGCCGGGAGTGGATCATTTCTTTCACGGCCGCCTGCATGAGTTGCACGACGCCGTCATGGCATTTTGCCGGGAAGAAACCCGGTAGCGCGACGCCGCCGGGTTGCCAGCCGGATCGAAAACGGTCAGTTCACGAATGACTTGAGATTCTTCAGCGGCAGCGCGCGCACCTTCTTGCTGGCCGGCTTTGCCTTGAACTGCATCTTTTCACCGGTGAACGGGTTGACGCCCTCACGCGCCTTGGTTGCCGGACGCTTCACGACCTTGAGCTTCAGCAGACCGGGCAGAGTGAACAAGCCATTGCCGCGCAGGCTCTTCTTGATGATGCCATTGAGCGATTCGAATACCTCACTGACCTGCTTGCGCGAGAGTTCCGTGTCCTTGGATACCTGGGCCAGAATCTCCGACTTGGTCGGAGCCCCACCTTTTTTTGCCATTGCCGAATCTCCTGGGAATGTTTGCGGATGCCTGTCGTTATGCGCGTGGCGATGAAAAGCGCTATGAAACGGCGCGCAACATAGCATACCGCCGCTCCAACGCAAATCATTTTTGCGCGGCGTGAAGCGCAAAAATGCCTAATTTTATAGGCTCGGATGCGTCTTCGGCGCCACTGGATGCCCCCGCTCGCGCGCTCCCGGTGCGCATCAGCGCAGCAGGATCAGCAGCGCCTGGATGGTGATGCCCGCCCACAGGGGCGAGAAGTCCAGGCCGCCGAACGGCGGGATCACCCGCCGAAACGGCCGCAGAACCGGCTCGCACAGCGAGATCAGCAGCCCCTGCGCCGGCGAGTAGGTGCCGGGTACGACCAGCGACATCAGCGCGTACAGGATGATTGCGAAGAAATATGTCCACAGCGTCGTCGTGAGAATCTCCACCGCGGTGAGCCGCAGCCACAGCAGCCCCGGCGGCGGACCCACACCATAGAGCAGGCCATTGACCGAGACCCGCAGCACTGCGGCCACGATCGTGGCCACGCACGAGGCGGTATCGAGCCTGCCGATGGCGGGCAGCAGCCGCCGCAGCGGCACGATGATCGGATTGGTCAATTGGACGATCGAGCGCGCCAGCGGGTTGCGAAAATCGGCGCGCGACCACTGCAGCAGCAGCCGCAGCAGAAACGCGACCAGGGCCAGCAACAACAGGGTCTGGACGATGAAAATCAGCGCAGCCATGGCAGTGCCTCGCAGTGACGGGGGCGCAGCGCGGTCATGGGCCGTCCTGCCCCGGCGCCCTCGCGGCCGTTGGCGGCGCGGGAGCGCATGCGATCTGCGCGGCGCGTGCGGCGGCGGCCTGCAGCGCCCGGGCGATCAGGGCGTCGAATCCGCCTTCGGCCAATACCCGCAAAGCCGCCTCGGTGGTGCCGCCCCTGGAGGTCACGGCGCGACGTTCCTCCGCCAGAGCCCGCCCGATTGCGCCAGCGTCGGGCGCATCGGTCCCGGCGCCGCAATCCGCGGCCGCGACCGCGGCCGCCACCGCATGCCGCGCCAGCAGCCCCGTGCCATGCAGAGTCTCCACCGCCAGCATCGCGGCGGTGTCGGCAGCCAGCCCCAGCGCGGCTGCGGCCTGTGCCAGCTGCTCGGCCAACAGGATGAAATACGCCGGCCCGCTGCCCGAGAGCGCGGTCAGCAGGTCCAGTTCGGGCTCGCTGCGCACCCATACCGTGCGGCCCGCGGCTGCACCGATGCGCTCGGCGCGCGCGCGTTCGGGTGCGCCGACTCCGGGCCGCGCAAACAGTCCGGTGATGGCGGCGCCGAGCAGGGCCGCGCGATTGGGCATCGCCCGCACGATCGGCAGCGCGCAGACCTGGGCGAGCATCTCGATGGGAACGCCGGCCGCAATCGACAGCAGTACCGCATCGGCGCGCACGCGGCCCTGCAGGTCGCGCAGCGCCGAGCGCGTGTCTTGCGGCTTGACCGCCAGCACCACCACGGCAGCACCGCCGACGGCGGCGGCATTGTCCGGGCTGACGGCGACGTTGAAATCGCGCGCGAGCGCCGCGCGCACCGGCGCGGCCGGCTCGCCCACGCAGATGTGCCCGGGCGGCACGCCCTGGCGCAGCAGTCCCGCAATCAGCGCGCGCGCCATGTGGCCGCCGCCGATGAAGCCGATTCGATCTGTCAGCGCCTGACCCATCGCCGGCATTCTATCTATCCAGGCCGCGCCCCGAACAGGGCCGTACCGATGCGCACCAGGGTTGCGCCCTCGGCCACGGCATCATCGAAGTCGGCACTCATCCCCATCGACAGCGTGTCGAGATGCCCGCCCTGGCCGGCGTTGATGTGTGCCAGCAGCAGCCGCATCGCCGCGAAGGCATGGCGGTTGGCCTGCGACTTCTGCCCATGCGGCAGGATGCACATCAGCCCGCGCAGGCGCAGCTGCGGCAGCCGCGCCACATCGGCCGCCAGCGCGGCCGCCGCCGCCGGCGCCACGCCCGCCTTGGCCTGCTCGGCGCTGATATTCACCTGGATGCAAACCTGCAGCGGCGCGAGCGCGGCCGGCCGCTGTGCCGACAGCCGCTCAGCCACGCCTAATCGATCGATGCCGTGCACCCAGTCGAAGTTCTCGGCGATCGGCCGGGTCTTGTTGGACTGTACGCGGCCGATGAAGTGCCAGATGAGCGCGCGAGCGGCGAGCCGCTCGCGCTTGAGCAGCGCCTCCTGCAGGTAGCTCTCGCCGAAGTCGCGCACGCCCAGGTCGGCCGCCGCACGCAGGCGCTGCTCGCCGTGCCCCTTGCTGACTGCCACGAGCGTGATCGAGCGCTCATTCCTGCCGCCGGCTGCGCCAGTCGCCTCGATGCGCGCGCGCAGCGCACGCAAATTGCGCGCGAGCGCGTCATCGGCTGCTGAATTCTGCGGACCGATTAACATATTTGGTACAAACACCGTCCGTTATACTGCGCCCGATCCGCCGCCAGGCACGGTGGAACGAGGACTCGGATGGCCGTCGACATTGCGCAACTGCTCGCGTTCGCAGTCAAGAATAACGCTTCCGACCTGCACCTGTCGGCAGGCGTGCCGCCGATGATCCGCGTCGATGGCGACATGAAGCGCATCAACATGCCGTCGCTGACGCACAAGGAAGTGCACGGCATGGTGTACGACATCATGAACGACAAGCAGCGCAAGGCGTACGAGGAATTCTTCGAGACCGATTTTTCGTTCGAAATTCCGAAGCTGGCGCGCTTCCGCGTCAACGCCTTCAACCAGAGCCGCGGCGCCGGCGCGGTGTTTCGCAACATCCCCTCCAACATCCTGAGCATGGAGGAGCTGCAGGCGCCCAAGAGCTTCCGCGACCTGTGCATGCTGCCGCGCGGCCTGGTGCTGGTGACCGGTCCGACCGGCTCGGGCAAGTCCACCACGCTGGCGGCGATGATCGACTACTGCAACGATAATCGCCCCGATCATATCATCACGATCGAGGACCCGATCGAGTTCGTGCACGAGTGCAAGCGCTGCCTGATCAACCAGCGCGAGGTGAAGCGCGATACCCTGGGTTTCAGCGAGGCGCTGCGCTCGGCATTGCGCGAGGACCCCGACATCGTGCTGGTGGGCGAAATGCGCGACCTGGAGACCATCCGCCTGGCGCTCACCGCCGCGGAGACCGGCCACCTCGTGTTCGGCACGCTGCACACCAGTTCCGCCGCCAAGACCATCGACCGCGTGGTCGATGTGTTCCCCGGCGAGGAGAAGGCGATGGTGCGCTCGATGCTGTCGGAGTCGCTGCGCGCGGTGATCTCGCAGACGCTGCTCAAGCGCATCGGCGGCGGCCGGATCGCTGCGCACGAGATCATGATCGGCACCTCCGCGATTCGCAATCTAATCCGCGAGGGCAAGATCGCGCAGATGTACTCGGCCATACAGACCGGACAGTCCGCCGGTATGCAGACACTCGACCAATGCCTGTCCGAGCTGCTGGCCAAGGGGGCCGTGAGCAAGGAAGAGGCGCGCTACAAGGCGCAGAACAAGGATGCCGTCTAGCGGCGCCGCGCATGGATCGTGATCAGGCCATCAAGCTCATGCAGGAGCTGCTCAAGCGGGTGGTGGAGCGGCAGGCTTCGGACTTGTTCATCACCGCAGGCTTCCCGCCGGCGATCAAGGTCGACGGGGAGGTACGTCCGCAGATGGAGCGCGCCCTGAGCGCCGATCAATCGGCGCTGCTGGTGCGGGCGATCATGAACGACCGCCAGACGCGCGAATTCGACGCCACCAAGGAATGCAATTTCGCCATCGCGCCGCCGGGCATCGGCCGCTTCCGCGTGAGCGCGTTCGTGCAGCAGAGCCACATCGGCTGCGTGATCCGGCTGATCAACGCCAAGATCCCCACGTTCGAGGAACTCGATCTGCCGCCGGTGCTCAAGGAGGTAGTGCTGGCCAAGCGCGGCTTCGTGATCGTGGTGGGCGGCACCGGCTCGGGCAAGTCCACCACGCTCGCCTCGATGGTCGGCTACCGCAATGACAAGACCCGCGGCCACATCGTCACGATCGAGGATCCGGTCGAATTCGTGCACCAGCACCGCGGCTGCGTGATCACGCACCGCGAGGTCGGAGTCGACACCGAGTCATGGCACACGGCGCTGCGCAACACGCTGCGGCAGGCCCCGGACGTGATTCTGATTGGCGAGATCCGCGACCGCGAAACCATGGAATACGGCATCCAGTTCGCCGAGACCGGCCATCTGGTGCTGGCCACGCTGCACGCCAACAGCTCCAACCAGGCGCTCGACCGCATCGTCAATTTCTTTCCCGAGGAGCGACGCGAGCAATTGCTGATGGACCTGTCGCTCAATATCCGTGCGCTGATTTCGCAGCGGCTGATTCCGCGCGAATCCGGGCATGGGCGCATCGCGGCGATGGAGATCATGCTCAACTCGCCGCTGATCCAGGACCTGATCTTTCGTGGCGATGTCGCCAAGATCAAGGAAATCATGGGCCGCTCGACCCGCATCGGCATGAAGACCTTCGACCAGGCGCTGTTCGACCTGTACGAGCAGGGCTACATCTCGTATGAAGATGCGCTGCGCAATTCCGACTCCAAGAACGAGCTGCGCCTGCGCATCAAGCTCGACAGCAAGCGTGAGAACAAGCCGGTCGAGGCCGACGGCGACCTGACCATCGTCGAGGAAGTGCAGGGCAAGAATTTCTAGCGCTGCCGGCTCCGAACTCCCATAAACCAGGCCACAGGCACCAGAGGCAAGGATGTCCCCGCGACCCGTGAGCGCCGAGACGCTCGATCTATCCGTCAGCGACACGCAGAATTCGGTCAACACCCGGCCGCTGTTCCAGTTGATGGTCGAGCGCCACGCGTCGGACCTGTTCTTCACGTCCAACGCCCCGGTAAAAATAAAGATCGAGGGACAGATTTTCCCGATCAACAAGCAGGTGCTCGCGCCCACGGCGGTGCGCTCGATCTGCTGCGGGATGATGAATCCGGTGCAGCTCGAGCACTTCCAGCGCGACTTGGAGATCGATTTTGCGATCTCGGAGGCGGGACTCGGCCGTTTCCGCGTCAACATCTTTTATCAGCGCGGCTGCCCGGCGATGGTGCTGCGCTACATCAGCGCCGACATGCCGCGGATCGAAAGCCTGGGATTGCCCGAGGTGCTGGGCGAGTTGGCGATGCTCAAGCGAGGGCTTGTCCTGGTGGTCGGCGCCACCGGCTCGGGCAAGTCCACCACGCTGGCGGCGATGATCAACCATCGCAACGAGAACGCCTCCGATCACATTGTCACGATCGAGGACCCGATCGAGTTCCTGCACGCCAACAAGCGCTCGCTGATCAATCAACGCGAGGTCGGGCTCGACACCAAGAGCTACGAGAGCGCCCTGCGCGGGGTGGTGCGGGCCGCCCCGGACGTGATCCTGATCGGCGAGATCCGCGATCGCGAGAGCATGCAGGCGGCCATCAACCTGGCCGGGACCGGCCACCTGGTGCTGGCAACGCTGCACGCCAACAACTGCGCCGAGTCGCTCGATCGCATCATCAACATGTTTCCGCTGGACCAGTTCAAGCAGGTGACGCTCGACCTGTCGCAGTACCTGCGGGCCATCATGGCGCAACGTCTGGTGATGGGAGTGGACAAAAAGCGCGTGGCGGCGATCGAGGTGATGATGAATACGCCGCACATCGCCGAGCTGGTCAAGCGCGGTGACGTCATGAGCATCAAGGAGTCGATCATGCAGAGCGCCGATCGCGACGTGCGCAGCTTCGACAGCAGCCTGCACAAGCTGTTCAAGCAGGGGCGTATCTCGCTGGAGGAGGCGCTGACCTACGCCGACTCGCGCACCAACCTCGAGGCGAAGATCAACTTCGGCTGAGGCTGCCGGCGAAGATGCTGTCGGCGTCGAACACGGGACCGTCGACGCACACGCGCTTCATCACGGTGCCGCCCGCGGTGTGCACGCCGACCGCGCAGCCGGCGCAGCCGCCGACCGCGCAGGCCATGAACTCCTCCAGCGAAACCTGGCAGGGTATGCCGAACTCACGCGCCAAACGGGCCGCGGCCGCGAGCATCGCAGTCGGACCGCAGGCGAACAGCTCGATCTGCGCGAGCGTGGCGGCGGTAAGCCCCCGCAGCCAGGCGCGCGCCAGCGCCGTCACGTAGCCCTCGAAGCAACCGGGAAAGCCCGACAGGCTCGCCAGCCGCGACGGCACGCCGATCTCGTCCAGCAGCGGCATGCAGCCGATGGCCTCATCGGGCATACCGGGCAGGAGAATCTTCGAAGGACGCACGTGGAACGGAAACGGCAGCTCCGAGCCCATCAACATCAGCGGTTTCCAGGCGGCATCGGCATCGGCGGCGAGCCGCTCGGCCAGGAACACCATCGGCGGGATGCCTACGCCGCCGCCGAGGCCGAGCACGCGCGGGCGCTCGCGATGCGGCGCAAAGCCGTGGCCGATCGGTCCCAGCAGGCTCAGCGTCTGCCCGGGCTGCACGGCTGCGAGCGCCTGTGAGCCGGCGCCGACCACCTTGTACAGCAGCTCGATCCAACCTTGCGCCGCATTCGCGCGCATGATCGACATCGGCCGGCGCATCGGCAGCCCCTCGGCGCAGCGCATATGCACGAAGCTGCCGGGCACGGCGCCGAGCGCACAGCGCGGCGCCTGCAGCCGCAGCACATGCTGGTTGCCGGCCATGTGCGCATGCGCCAGCACCGCGGCGTTCTCCAGGGCGATGCTGCCGCGGTGCGGGTGTGCGGCGCTCACGCGGGGAGCCCGCCGGCGATGGTTTCCAGCACTGCCATGCGCACGGCCACGCCGTTGCTGACCTGCGCGCGGATCACCGACCGAGGACCGTCGGCGACTTCCGAGGCGATTTCGATGCCTCGATTCATGGGCTGCGGGTGCATCACGATCGCATCGGGCCGGGCGCGCGCCAGACGCGCGGGCGTGAGCCCGTAGCGCGCGAAATATTCATTGCCATCGGGCAGCGCGGCCTCGGCGAAGCGCTCCTTCTGGATCCGCAGCATCATGACGACATCCACGCCAGCCAGCCCCTGCTCGAGCGTATCGAAGCGCATGCAGCCGGGCAGCTCGTCGGCATCCGGCATCAGCGCGGCGGGGCCGACCAGGCGCAGTTGCCGTGCCTGCAGCAACCGGAACACGTGGTAAGCCGAACGCGCCACGCGTGAGTGGCGTATGTCCCCCACGATCGCGATCGACAGCGACTCGATCGGGCCCTTGTGCTGCCGCACGGTCAGCGCATCGAGCAGCCCCTGCGTCGGGTGCGACAGATGGGCTTCTCCGGCTGACAGCACACTCACCGCCGGGGCCACGTGCGCGGCGACGTGCCCGAGCACGCCGGGCTCGGCATCGCGGATCACGAACACATCGAAATGAAGCGCCTGCAGCGTGTAGATCGTATCCAACATGCTCTCGCCCTTCACCCGCGAGGACAGCTGCAGTTCAAGATTCACGACCTCCGCGCCCAGCCTGCGTCCCGCCAGCTCGAACGAGACACGCGTGCGCGTGGAGGGCTCGGTGAACAGGTTCGCGATCTGCACGCCGGCCAGCGCGCCGCTGCGGCGCGGACGCTGACCGGCAGTTCGCACGTAGTGCTGCGCACGCTCGAGCAGCGACTCGATTTCGGCGCGCCGCAGGCCCTCCAGGGTGATGAGGTGGCGCAGCGAGCCGTCGTCGCGGTGCTGCTCGATATGCCTGCTCGCGACCTGCACCTGCTCGCTCATGCGTTTGACCCGTGAAGCCATCGTTGCAGAATGATAGCGGCTGCCACGCTGTCGATGTCGCCGCGACGCACGCGCCGGCGGCGCGTGCCGCGCTCGCGCGAGCGCTTCAGTGCTGCACCGGCCTCGATCGAGGAGGCATATTCATCGACACGCGCGACCGGGATGCCGGCGCGCTGCGCGAGTTCGGCGGCGAAGCGGTCGGCCGCGCCGCTGAGCGCGCTGTCCGAGCCATCGGCGTGGCGCGGGCTGCCGACGACGAGCAAGCCGGGATGGAACTGCTGCAGCAGGCGGCCGATGGCTGCCCAATCGGCGCCCCGGTCGGTCATTGCCACGGTCGCGCAGGGAGCGGCCGTGGCGCTGACGGTATCGCCGCAGGCGATACCGATGCGCCGCAGACCGAAATCGAAGCCCAGAACGACGCGGGCAGGGCCGGCGCCGCTGCGGCCCTCAGGCCTGGTCGGCGGGTTCTTCAGGCATGCCCTGCGATGAAGCTGACGCGCGAACTGTCGATGCCCAGCAACTGCCAGGCCGCCTGCCAGCGCTCTTCGAACGGCAGGTCGAACACGATGCGCTCGTCCATCGGCAGGCTCAACCACGCATTGTCGAGCATCTCGCGCTCGAGCTGCCCACTTTCCCAGCCGGCATAACCCAAGGCCACGAATGCGTCCTGCGGACCTTCGCCCCGCGCAATCGCAGCCAGCACGTCACGCGAAGTCGTCACCTGGATATGGTCCGAGACTCGATGGGTCGAATCCCATGTGCCCCCGGGGCGGTGCAGCACGAAGCCGCGGTCCCCGTGCACGGGGCCCCCGCGCAACACCGGCTGCTCACCGATGCGGATATCCGCCGGTTCGAGCTTCATCTGCGCCATGACGTCGGCCAGCTTCATCCCCAACGGCTTGTTCAGCACGATCCCGAGGGCATTTTGCCGGCTGTGTTCGCACACCAGCACCACGGTCTGCGCAAATGTGCCTTCAGTCAGCGAGGGCATCGCAATCAGCAGGTGATTGGCCAAGGAATCGGCTGTGCTCAAGCCGCTGGTACTCATGCTTGGAGTATGGGGGCACCCCGCCGCGCCCTCAAGGTCCGTGACCGCCATCTGACACGAACATCACACTGATCCGGCACCGACGCGGATGCACCTGTGTAGGGGACCGCGGCATACCGCAAGCGGCTCAATGTCCCGCGGCGGTAATCGGGGAAGCCGCACCCGTCTGTAGGGTGCCGGCAACAAAATCCCACTGGTAGGCGAAGCGCAAGCGTGAGTAATGCTTGGCCAGCGTCGCGGGGAAGGGGTTGAACGGACTGGCCAGATGCAGGATCGTCAGCGCCGCCTGGTCCAATGCGCCGTAGCCGCTGCTGCGGCGCACATGCGCCTGTCGCAGCCGTCCGTTCGCGCCGATCTCCACTTCGACCACGGGACTGCCCGACAGCCCGGCTCGGCGGGCGGCCAAGGGAAAGTTCAGCGTTCCGACGCGCTCGACCTTGCGCTTCCAGTCGGCCAGATAAGGGGCCAGCACCGACGCGCGTGTGTCGGGACTGACCCAATGCGCCGCGTTGGATTTGCCACGCAGCAGCAACTCCACGGCATCGCCGCGCCCGCTGCGCGGCGCCCCGGCGGTATCTGCGAGCGGCTCGGGCAGGGCCGCCGCCTGGTCCGCGTCGCTCAAATCGCCGAAATAGCGAATGTCGGGACTGGGGCCGGTGCTGGTGAGCACGCGCTCGTCATACAGCGCAGGCGGCTGGGCGTGCCTGCTGAGCGCGCTGTCGACGCCTTCGAGCGGTCGCTCGGCGGCGGCCAGTGCACCGCGGCTGGCCGGGCTGCCAGGCCGCTGCGCGTCGGTGTCCCCGGCGCCCAGTTGCGTGCGCTGCGCCAGATACACGGCATGAGGATTGGCACGCGCCTGCGGGACCTCGTCGGTCACCAGCAGGACGTCGAGCTGCGGTGCGTTGCTGGCACCACCGTGACCGCCGACGCTGAAGCCGACACCCAGGATGACGATCGCGTGCAGCAGCGCCATCAGGAACAGCATGGCGATGAGCCGGTCGCGCACCGGCGCGCGCCCCTCACGCAGTGCGGTCATGCAGCCGCCGCGCAATCGCATCCATCAGCATATTGCCGATGTCCAGGTGAAACTGCTTCTCCAGTTCGCGCACCCCGGTGGGGCTGGTGACATTGATCTCGGTCACGTAGCCGCCGATCACGTCCAGGCCGACGAACAGCATGCCCGCATCGCGCAGCGCCGGGCCGATCTGCCCGGCGAGCCAGCGGTCGCGCTCCGTGAGCGCGCGGCCCACGCCGGTGGCGCCGGCGGCGAGGTTGCCGCGATGGTCTGTGGCCAGCGGAATGCGTGCGAGCGCGTACGGTACCGCTTCGCCATCGATCAGCAGCACACGCGAATCCCCCCCGACGACGACGTCCGGCAGGTACTTCTGCACGATCGCGAACCGCCGGCCTTCCTCGGTGAGCGTCTCGAATACCACGCGCGCATTTTTATCACCGGGCTCGAGTACGAAGATCGAATGCCCGCCCATACCATGCAGCGGCTTGACCACGATCTTGCCGTGCTCGGCCGCGAACGCCGCCATCTCGAGCATATCGCGGGTCACCAGCGTCGGCGAGCAACACTGCGGGAACCAGGCCGTGTACGCTTTTTCGTTGATGTCGCGCAGCCCGCGCGCCCGGTTGACCACCAGCGCTCCGGCGCGTTCCGCACGCTCCAGGATGTAGGTGGTATAGATGAACTCCATGTCGAACGGCGGGTCCTTGCGCATCAGCACCACGTCGAAGGCGCCCAGCGGCTCGACCTGCGGCGCGCCCAGCGTGTACCACCGCTGCGGATCGGCGCGAACCGTGAGCGCCCGCACCCGCGCCTCGGCCACCCCGTCGCGCAGCCGCAGGTCGGCCTGCTCCAGGTAGTGCAGCGACCAGCCACGGGCCTGCGCCGCCTGCAGCAGCGCCAGCGTGGTGTCCTTGGCGTACTTGATCAGCCCAATCGGGTCCATGATCACCGCCAACCGAACCGGGTTGCCCATCCCTTATCTCCTCGATGCTGCGCCGCTGTGAGCCGGCCATAGATTATGTGCTGCGCGGATGCGACGCTCTGCCAAAACCGTGACGGAGGCGGCATAGCGGGGGGTGAGCCGATATGTTAAAACGCCCGGCACGCCGCTGCGAGTACGTAGTTGGCGAAGATAAGGTCGCGCCGCAGGGATCAACCGTATGGAGTCGACGATGGAAGAGCACGGTGGGGCCGCCGCGGCCAATGGCGCGGGCTCGCCGCTGCGCGGGTTGAAGGTGCTGGTCATCGATGACAGCAAGACCATCCGGCGCACGGCCGAGACGCTGCTGACCAAGGAAGGCTGCGAGGTCTTCACGGCGGTCGATGGCTTCGATGCGCTGGCGAAGATCGCCGATCATCAGCCCGACATCGTCTTTGTAGATATCATGATGCCGCGGCTGGACGGCTATCAGACCTGCGCGCTGATCAAGCACAACAAGGTGTTCCGCTCGATTCCGGTGATCATGCTGTCGTCCAAGGACGGGCTGTTCGACCGCGCGCGCGGCCGCATCGTCGGTTCGGAGCACTACCTGACCAAGCCGTTCACCAAGGACGAGCTGCTCGGCGCGATCGAATCGCACATAGGAAGATGACGCGATGGCGCTGATACTGATCGTCGACGATTCCCCGACCGAAGTGCACGTGATGCAGAAGGCGCTCGAGCGCCACGGCTATCGCACCGCCATCGCCGCGGATGGCGCCGAGGGGGTGCGGCTGGCGCGACAGATGCATCCGGACCTCATTTTCATGGACATCGTGATGCCGGGAATCAATGGCTACCAGGCCACGCGCGCGCTGGTGAGCGATCCGGATACGCGCTCGATTCCGATCGTCATGGTCACCTCGAAGGGTCAGGATGCGGATCGCGCCTGGGGGCTCAAGCAGGGAGCAGTCGACTACCTGATCAAGCCGGTATCCCCGGACCAGCTGGTCGAGAAGGCCCAGGCAACGCTCGCGGCCTGACATGATGCAGGAGGGCACGCTCAGAAGTCTGCGTGATCGGCCGTTCGAGCTGCTGGCTGAGCTCGAGCGACGCGGCCGCGCCGTCACCGCCAGCGCCGGCGCACAGCCCGGGCAGGCCGGCGATTGGGTCGGGGTCGCGCTGAAGATGGCGGGGGAGCTGTACCTGGTGGCGCGCGAGGAAGCACGCGAAGTGCTCGGCGTGCCCGCACCCCTGACGCGGGTGCCGGGCGCCAAGGGCTGGATTCAGGGTCTGGCCAACGTGCGCGGGCAGTTGCTGCCGATCATCGATCTGCGCGCCTATCTGGGCGCGGGGACCACGCCGGCCTCGCGCGGCGCGCGCATCATCGTGGTCAATCACCGCGACATTCCCGCCGGCCTGGTGGTCGACGAGGTGCTGGGCTTCCGCCGTTTCGCCGACGCGGAGTTCACCGCCGAGGTGCCGCCGACGGTGGTCAACTGCGCACGCTATATCGCCGGCTCGTTCCGGCGCGGTACGGACCACTGGCCGGTGCTGGGGTTGCGATCGCTACTGGAGGACGCGTCATTCCTGGAGGCGAGCGCATGAGCCGCGCGGGCGGCCGCGAGCGACCGCAGACGCTGGCCTTGGCCGCCGGGGTGCTGGCCGCGCTCGCGGCCCTGGCAGCCGTGGGCCTGTCGCTCGGCGGGCTACCGGCTGCCTGGGCGGCGCTGCCGGCGCTGGGCGCGCTCGCACCGCTGGCGCTGCTGTTCGCGTACCTGCGCCGCGCGGGGGCGCTGTCCGAGCAGGCGCTGCGCGCGGCCGAAATGCAGCGGCTCGACACCGACCGCAACCAGCAGGCCATCATGCGGCTGCTCGACGAGATGTCGAGCCTCGCGGAGGGTGACCTCACGGTGCAGGCGACGGTCACCGAGGACATCACCGGGGCAATCGCCGATTCGGTCAATTACGCGGTCGAGGCGCTGCGCAAGCTGGTCGCGACCATCAACCACTCGGCGGTGCAGCTGGATGCCGCGGCGCGCCAGACGCAGGCACTGGCCTCGCACCTGGCGCGCGCCAGCAGCGCCCAGTCCAAGCAGATCGGCTCGGCCTCCGAGTCGATCGGCGCGATGGCCTCCTCGATCGAGGAGGTCTCGGGCAATGCCGAGCGCGCCGCGGACGTGGCGCGTCACTCGGTCGATGTCGCCCACAAGGGCGGCGATGCCGTGCGCCGCACGATCGACGGTATGAACACGATCCGCGAGACCATCCAGGAGACCAGCAAGCGCATCAAGCGGCTGGGCGAGAGTTCGCAGGAGATCGGCAACATCGTCGAGTTGATCAGCGACATCGCCGAGCAGACCAATATCCTGGCGCTCAATGCCTCGATCCAGGCGTCGATGGCTGGGGAAGCCGGACGCGGGTTCGCGGTGGTCGCCGACGAGGTGCAGCGGCTGGCCGAGCGGGCCGCCAATGCGACCAAGCAGATCGAGGTGCTGGTGCGTACGATCCAGACCGATACCAATGAGGCCGTGGTGTCGATGGAGCGCAGCACCACCGATGTGGTCGGCGGGGCGCTGCTGGCCGAGAACGCCGGGGCGGCGCTGCTGGAGATCGACCAGGTATCCAACCAAATCGCCAGCCTGGTGCAGAATATTTCGGCCAGCGCGCGCGGGCAGGCCACCGCCGCACAGAATCTCGCGCGCAACATGCAGGTGCTGCGCGAGATCAGCGCACAGTCGGCCGATTCGACCAACGCGACCTCGCAGGCCATCGTGAAGCTGGCGGACCTGGCCGCGGCGCTGCGCAAGTCGATCGCAGGTTTCCGCCTGCCCGGCGGCGGCGACACCTCCGGCATGCATCGCACGCTGTCGCAGTCGAGCGAGCGGCCGGCCGGGCTGGCTGCGGGCGCTACCAGCGGCGGCAGCAGCGGCCTTGTCAGTGGCATCGGCGGCTCCGGCAGCGCGTATTCCAACCCGAAGATCAAGGTACTCGGCGGTTCCTGACGTGACGCACCGGGGAAGCGCTCGAATAATAGAACCTGTGCATGACTGAGCTGGCCACTCAAACGCTCAACACGGTCGCGCGCGAGATCGGCGTGGCCCTCGGCGAGGGACGCTCGGCGCTGGAGGCGCACGTCGAGCAGCCGCACAATGTGGCGCTGCTCGAACGCTGCCGCGACGAGCTGCACCAGGTGCAGGGGGTGCTGCGGCTGCTGGAGATCTACGGCGCCGCGCTCCTGGCCGAGGAAATGGAGCAGGTGTCGCTCTACCTGATCAGCCTCGGCGTCGAGCGCAAGAACCAGGCCGAGGCGCTCGATGCGCTGATGCGCGCGATGGTGCAGCTGCCGGGCTACTTGGAGCGCGTGCTCGCCGGCGGACGTGACCTGGCGCTGGTGCTGCTGCCGCTGTTGAACGACCTGCGTGCGGTGCGCGGCAGTGCGCTGCTGTCGGAAGGCACGCTGCTGCTGTTGAATCTCAAGTCCGACCGTCAGGCGCAACCGGCCTCCCCGACGCCGGGTGAGGCACCGCTGACGGTGGCGCAGTGGGCGCGGCGGCTGCGTTCGCGCTTCCAGACCGGACTGATCGGCTGGATCCGCGGCGAGCGCGCCGAGCAGAACCTGGAGATCCTCTCGACGGTGGCGGCGCGGCTCGAGCAGGTCGCGACGGTCCAGGCCGTATTCCAGCTGTGGTGGGTAGTCGGCGCGCTGATCGAGGCACTGCGCGAGAGCGGCGTGGAAGGCAGCATTTCGGTCAAGCGGCTGCTGGGGCTGGCGGACCGTGAGATGAAGCGGCTGTATGAGCAGGGTGAGGCGCGCTACGCGCAGCGCCCCGCGGTGGAGCTGCTGAACAATGTGCTGTACTACATCGCGCGCTCGATCAGCTCCGGCCCGCGGGTCGCGGCCGTGCGGGCCTCGTTCCGGCTGACCGAGCTGCTGCCGGTGGATGAATCGGTCGAGCAGGAGCGCGAGAACCTGTCGGCCCCGTCGATCAAGCTGATGCACACGGTGGCTGCGGCGATCCGCGAGGACCTCTCCAAGGTCAAGGACGTGCTCGATATCTACGTACGGCGCGGCTCGGAGGCGGCCGAGGAGCTCGCTCCGCAGGTCGCGATGCTCAAGAAGATCGGCGACACGCTCGGCGTGCTGGGGCTGGGGGAGCTGCGCTCCCGGGTCCAGGAGGCGACACAGCGGCTCGAGGCAATGGCCACGAGCGGCGAGTCCGCGGGCGAGAGCGAGCTGGTGCAGGTCGCTGCCAGCCTGATCGCGGTCGAAGATCATCTGGATGATCAGCTGGTCGGACTGATTGTGCCGCGCAAGCAGGCCGGAGAGGCCGAGGCTGGCTCTCCCGACCATGATTTCCAGCAGGTGCAGAGCGCGGTGCTGCGTGAGTGCGTGGTGAACCTGGCACGCGTCAAGGAATATGTCGCGCAGAACGTCAGCGGCACGCTCGACACCGCCGGGTTCGACAACTGGCCGGAGCTGATGCGCGGGATCAAGGCCGGGCTGCTGATGCTCGGCAAGACCCGCGCGGTCGAGACCATCGAGGGCATCACGTTGCATTTGAAGCGGGTGATGCAACCGGGTGGTACCGCGCTGCCGCCGGAGTACCTTGATCGGCTCGCCGACGCGATCGTCAGCCTCGAATACTACATCGAGACTCTGCAGGCCGGCCGCAGCGACCCGTGGTACATGCTCGACAACGCGCGCGCCTGCCTGGAAGCGCTGGCGCGCGCGCCCGAGCAAGTGCTGCCAACGGTGCCGCCGCTGGCGCGCGCCCCTACACGCACGCTGCGAATCGAGCTGGCGGGCGATGAGACCGCCACGATGCGCGGCCGGACGGGTCCGACTGGCGCCGGCGCGGGCCTTGCGGTGGCTGCCGGTATGGAAAGTCCTGTGGGTGAGCCGCCCGTGCTGGCGGCAGCGCCGGCCGACACGCCGCATGCCGCGACCGCCCCGGATCCGGAGCTGATCTGTCTGTTCGTCGAGGAGGCCGCCGAAGAGGTGGCCAAAATCCAGCAGCGCTTTCCGGTGTGGGATCGCAATCCGCTCGAAAGTGACGCGCTGCTGGCGGTGCGGCGCTCGTTCCATACGCTCAAGGGCAGCGGCCGCATGGTCAATGCGCGCCACATCAGCGAATTCGGCTGGGCGGTGGAGAACCTGCTCAACCGCATCATCGACGGCACGCTGCAGCGCTCGCCGCAGGTGCTCGAGCTGCTGCGCGCGGCGGTCGCGCGGATGCCGGGTTTGGTGGCGGAACTGGGAGCCGGCACGCCCGGCCTCACCGACGTGTCGCAGCTGGTGGCACAGGCGCATGCCTTTGCCAGCGGCCGTGAACAGCCGATCGTGGCGGCCGGGACCGCGGCGAGGGCCGCCACCGGCGCTGAGACCGCGGGGCCCGCGGTCGCGAGCGTCGCTGCGCCAGCGCCGGTCCGCGCAGCGGCGGCAATCGATCCCGCCCTGCGGGAAATCTACATGCGCGAGACGGCGACGCACGTGGCTACCGTGCGGGCATGGATCGCGCGCGAACGCCCGGCCCCCTCCCCGCACGTATTGCCGGAGCCGGCATATCGGGCCTGTCACACGCTCGTGGGCAGTTCGACGATGGCGCAGGCGCGCCACGGCATCCGGCTGGCCGAGTCGCTCAACCGCTGGCTGCGCAAATCATTTGACAGCGGTGTCGGGCTCGACGATTCCGATCTGCAGATATTGGCCGATGGCATGACCGCGATGCAGACCGTGGCCGGGCACCTGGACGAGGCTACCGGCTTCTTCGTCGTGCATGACACCTTACGGGCGCGTATTGCGCGCGCCGAGGTCGATCTCGACCGGCGCATCGCCGAGGCGGCCGACCTGGCCGTACGCAGCAGCGTCAGCCTTCCGGTTCCGTCCGAAGCCCAGGCCGACGCCGACGCCGACGCCGAGGCTGTTGCGGCGGCGCAGGCGGAACTGGATCCTGAGATAGCGGCGATCTTTGGCGAAGAGGCGGTCGAGCTGCTCGAGAGCGCGGAGTCGGCGCTCGCGGCCTGGAATGCGACTCCGCAGGACGAGGAGCAGCTCGCTGCTTTGCGACGTGCGCTGCACACACTCAAGGGCGGCGCGCGCATGGCTGGCGTTACCGCAATGGGCGAGCTTGCGCATGAGCTGGAAAGCCTGATCACGCGCATCGAGAACGGCCAGGTGACTGCGGACGAACGCGCGCGAGCCCTCGCCCAGGAAGCGATCGATGAGCTCTCGCGCATGCGCGAGGTCATCGCCGCGGGTCGTGCGGCCCATGGCGCTGCAGCCCTGACAGCGCGCATTCGCGCCGGCGCCGGTGATGTCGCGGCGCCGGCGCCCCCGCCGGCGCCCGGGCCGGCGCCCGGGCCGGACGCGGCGGTGCCGGTATCCGAGACCACTACCGAGACCACCACCGAGGTCGCCTCCGAAGACATCACCGCGCCGCAGGCAGCGGTCTCAACAGTGACGCCGGCGTCGGCACCGTCACCGCTGCCGCCAGGACGCGAGCCGGTGGTGGCGGCCGATCGTACCGAAATGGCGCGTGTAAGCGCCGAGCTCCTCGATCAGCTGCTCAACAGCGCCGGGGAGGTCAGTATCGCCCGCGCGCGTCTTGAGCAGCAGCTCGGTGCGATCGAATTCAATCTCGGCGAGCTGTCGCGCACGGTCACGCGGCTCAAGGAGCAGCTGCGCAAGCTGGAGATCGAGACCGAGGCGCAGATCCTGCATCGCCATGAGGCCGAGCCGGGGCATCGCGCCGAGTTCGACCCGCTGGAGCTGGACCGCTACTCCTCGATCCAGCAGTTCTCGCGCGCCCTGGCCGAGTCCACCAGTGACGTCGGCAGTATCCAGGGCCTGCTCGAGAACCTGATCGGGGAGGCGCAGAACCTGCTGCAGCAGCAGTCGCGCACAGTCACTGAATTGCAGAACGGGCTGATGCGCACGCGCATGGTCTCGTTTCAGCGGCACGTGCAGCGCCTGGCGCGCATCGTGCGCCAGGCCGCGGCCGACACCGCCAAGTCAGCCGAGCTGCTGGTCGACGGCGCGTCGGGAGAGTTCGATCGGCAGGTGCTCGAGCGCATGCTGCCGCCATTCGAGCACATGCTGCGCAATGCGGTCGTGCATGGGATCGAGCCGCCGCAGATTCGCCGCGCCGCCGGCAAGCCCGAGACCGGGCATATCCGGCTGAGCCTCAAGCGCGAGGGCGCCGAGTTCATCGTCGAGGTCGCCGACGATGGCGCCGGCATGGACCTGGCGGCGATCCGTGCCAAGGGGCTGGCCCTGGGGCTGATCCGGCCGGAGCAGGACCTGTCGGATGACGACGTGATGCAGCTGGTGCTCGAACCGGGCTTCTCCACCGCAAGCGCGCTCACGCCGCAGGCCGGCCGTGGGGTGGGCATGGACGTGGTCGCGGTCGAGATCAAGAAGCTCGGCGGCGCGCTGCACATGGAAAGTACGCCGGGGCGCGGCACGCGCTTCACGATCCGTCTGCCGTTCACCCTGGCAATCAGTCACGCGCTGGTGGTACGCACCGCAGACGAGTACTACGCGCTGCCGTTGCCGACCGTGGAGGGCGTGGTGCGGGTGACGCGCGATGAGATCGCCGCGCATCTGCGCAGCGACAGCGCCACGTTCAACTATGGCGGACACAAGTACCGGTTGCAGCCGCTGGCGCTGTATGTGGGCATGGAACCCTCGCCGCTGCCCGAGCATGACGTGACGATACCGCTGGTGCTGGTTCGCGCCGGTGAGCATTCCACCGGGCTGGTGGCCGATGAGCTGATCGGCAGCCGCGAAATCGTGGTCAAGCCGGTCGGACCGCAAATCTCCGGGATCCGCGGCATCTCCGGCGCCACGATCCTGGGCGATGGCCGCATCGTGATCATCCTGGACATCGGAGCGCTGGTGCGCGCGGAATGGCGCGGCCGCGCCGCCCCGACCGTCACGCGCGACAAGACCGATCGGCGCACTTTCGTGCTGGTGGTCGATGATTCCATCACGGTACGGCGGGTGACGCAGCGGCTGCTCGAGCGCAACGGCATGCGCGTGCTGTGCGCGCGTGACGGCATGGACGCGGTGGCGCTGCTGGCGGACAACGTGCCGGACATCATCCTGTTGGACATAGAGATGCCGCGCATGGACGGCTACGAAGTGGCCGCGCACGTGCGCAATGATCCGCGGCTGCAGGATATTCCGATCATCATGATCACCTCGCGCGTGGGCGAGAAGCACCGCGCGCGCGCCATCGAGCTGGGGGTGGACGACTACCTCGGCAAACCGTATCAGGAGAGTCAGCTCATCGATGCGATCGCGCCGCTGGTCGCTCGCGCGCGCCAAGTGCAGCGCGCCTCGGTGTCGGGCGGATGATCGCATGACCGAGCGCATCGCCGAGGTGTACAGCCTGCTGGTCCCGCTGGCGGATGCACGCATGCTGGTCCCGCGCACCTGTGTCGCCGAAGTGATCGGTTACCAGCAGGCCGCGCCGATGGACGGCGCCCCACCCTGGTACCTCGGATTAGTGAACTGGAACGCGCGCTCGCTGCCGCTGGTGTCGTTCGAGGGCGCCTGTGGACTGCCGATCCCGCCGGCCAGCGCCCGGTCCCGCATCGTGGTATTCCATGCGCTCGCCGGCCGCATCGAGGCCGGGTACGTGGCGATCGTGTCGCAGGGGTTCCCGCAGCTCGTGCGCGTCAGCAGCGACGTGGTGCGGCCGGACCCCTCGCGCAGCTTCCCGGAGCGCAGCCCGGTATTGTGCCAGGTACGCATGCTCAACGAGGCGCCGCTGGTGCCGGATCTCGAGCGGCTGGAGATGATGGTCGCCGAGGAGACCTCGGTGGCGCCGGAGAAGGAGGCGCTGTAGACAGGCCGGGCCGCCGCAGCGCCGCTCACAGCGCCTTCCACCACGGCGATGCGGGCGGCGGCCTGTGCCAGGGCCGATTCCGCCGGAACCGCGGACCGTTACTGCGGTGGCGGCACCGCGGGTGTATGCGTCGCCGCCGCAGGCGCGATGGCAGCCAGGCGCTGCCCGATCCTCTGCAGCAGCGTATCGAATGGCTTGTTGAATTTCTCGACGCCTTGCTGCTCGAGCTGGCGGGTGACAGTGTCGATGTCGATGCCGAGATCCGGCAGCCGCTCGAACAGCCGGCGCGCCTCGTCCAGGCCGTGCCCGAGACGCAACTGCGGCGCTCCGTGGTCGCGGTAAGCCTCCAGCGTCTTCGGCGGCATGGTGTCGATCGTGTTCGCACCGATCAGCGCTTCCACGTATTTCAGGTCGCTGTAGCTCGGGTTTTTGGTGCTGGTGCTGGCCCACAGGACCCGCTGCACGCGCGCGCCGCGCGCAGCCAGGTGCCGGAAGCGCTCCTGCGCGAAGCGATGCCGGTGCATTTCATAGGCGAGGCGGGCACAGGCGATCGCCACCTCGCCGCGGGCGGCCGCGGCCGCCGAGCCGTGCGGCCCGGCTAGGTGTTCCGCCAGCATCGGGTCCACCAGTGCGTCGATGCGGCTGACGAAGAAGCTGGCCACCGAGCTGATCGTGTCGAGCGCACCGCCGGCTGCCAGGCGTTGCTCCAGCCCGCT
>Ga0307374_10002209_pt1 | contig 34927 bp, 3 predicted proteins | sample OX3MG_FD_202532 | JGI IMG/M metagenome (GOLD analysis project Ga0307374, IMG submission 202532) | Soil microbial communities from Risofladan, Vaasa, Finland - OX-3 | ecosystem: Environmental > Terrestrial > Soil > Coastal area > Acid sulfate soil | place: Finland: Risofladan, Vaasa | collected... | reverse complement strand
GCGGCCGCAGCAGGTACTGCTCGTAGTAGTTGCTCAGCACCTTGTCGAGCAACTCGTCGCTCTCGAAGAAGCCGAAGGCCATGTCGCCGGTGTTTCCGCCGCTATTGAAGTAGTTGGTCCAGTACTGCAGGCCGGCCGGGTCGGGCTCGCGATTGAGCACCGATTCGTAAAATTTCCACACGACACCCGCGTGCTGCGAGAGCACGGTCACCGTGGCCTGGCCGCTTTTGCCCGCGGCGTCGGTCACCGTGAACTGCACGCTGTCGTAGCCGGGGAAATTGGCCGGCGGCGTATAGCTGAACGACCCGTCGCTGTTGATCGTGAAGTTGCCGCCTTGAGCCCCCGTCTGCGTGCCCGCCGCGACGGTGAGCGTGCCGGTTCCCTTATCGCCCGCGAGCAGCCCATTGGCGGCCGAGACGTTGACCGTACCGGACCCGATCGTGTACGTCGCGTCGTTGACGACGAAAACACCGGAAGCGACCGCGATGCGCGCGGTTGTCGAGACCGGCGGCGAGCCGCCGTGGTCGATCGTCACGACTGCCGACATCGTGCCCGGTTGTGTGTAGGTATGCACGCCGCTGACCGTGAACACGCCGTCGCTGAAACCGATCGAGGCGTTGCTGCTGCCACCGTCGCCCCAGTTGATGGCGGCGCTGTAATCGCCGACGGGCTGGGCGCCGCCCGGATCGGTAAACGTCGCCAGGATGAACGTTCCGGCCACTCCCTGTGCGGCGGTGAGCGTGGCCGGCACGGGCACAAGCGGCTGATCCGCCACGCTGAAGCTCGCGGTGCTGCTCGCAGCCGTCTGGCCGCCCTTGTCGGCGACCGAAACGGCAAATGTTTTGCCGCTCAGTTGCGTGACATAAGTGTAGGCCAGCTTCACGTCGAAGCCGCCACCAATCTGGCCCGCGACGCTGTCCGCCACGACGCTCACGTTCTGCGGACTAGCCAAGCTGGTAAGCGTGGCGTCGCCGGTGTCAACCGTGGCCGTGAAATCGGCCATCGTGGCATTCGGATTAGCATCGCTGAAATGGAACACCGTTACGGGACTGAATGCCACGCCTTCCGTGGCGACAGGCGGCGTAAGCGTGCCGGCGGTGAGACGGGCGTCCTTCACTTGGGCGGTGGTGTTCAGCGAGGTGCTGCTGCCAACGTCGTTGACCGTGATCGTGACCGGGTAGCTCCCTTCGTCCGCGTACAAGTGGGCGGCGGTGACAGTGTAGCTGCCGCCGCTGCCTTTTACGTCGGTGGACGCGAAGGTGCTGCTGGTCTTGTCGCCCCAGTTGATGGTGCCACTAAAGTCGCTCGTGGGAGCGGCAGTGTTGGCATCGCTGAACGTGGCCGTGAGCGTGCTCGCGGAGACGCCTTCGGTGCTAGCCGTGGCGCTGGCGGTACCAGCGGTCAAAGCCGCGTCCTTTACCGTGGCCGTGGCGTTCAGCGTGGTAGTGCTACCGCCGACGTCGTTGACGGTGATTGTCACCGGGTAGCTTCCCTCGTCCGCATACAGGTGCGCGGCGGTCACGGTGACGTAGCCGCCGCTGCCGCTCACGTCGCTTGGGGCGAAGGAGGTGGTGTCGGGGCTGGCCGTGGTTCCGTCGCCCCAGTTGATCGTGCCGCTGAAATCGCTGGTCGGCGCCGCCGTGTTGGCGTCGCTGAAGGCGGCGGTGAGGGTGCTGCCGGCAACCCCTTCGGTGCCGGCCGTTACACTCCCCGTGCCGGCCTTCAGCGGCGCGTCGGCGACGGCTGCCGAACCGTGAGCGGACGCGGCGCCGCCCAATGCCTGGATCACCGTTACCGAAAGCGTGAGGCCGTTGGCCTCGTCGGCATAAACATGCGAACCGACGACCTCGAAGCCGCCGGCCGCGCTCGGCGAAATGGTGCCGGCCGAGGTGCTGCCGTCGCCCCAGTTGATAGTGGCCCTGAAATCGGCGGCGGTGAACGAGGGGTTGCTGTCTGAGAAGATGGCGACTGGCCCGCCGGCGGCGATTCCTTCCGTCGCCGTAAGGGAAGGCACCGCGACCGTGACCGCGCCCACCATCGCAGAGCCCACCGCGGTGGCACTTGCGCCGCCATCGTCGCTGATGACGACGCTCAACGTGTAGTTACCCTCCTGCGTGTAGGCGTGGCTGCCGGGAACGCTGAAAACGCCGTTCGCCAGCGTGATTTCCGAGCCTGCCACCGTCGTCGCGGAGCTGCCGTCGCCCCAGTCGATCGTGGCGGTGAAGTCGGCGCTGGCGCCCTGCGGATTGCCGTCGGTGAACGTGGCCACGGTTCCGGAGACTGTCGCGCCGGTAAGGCCTCCGAGCACCGCGCCGGTGGCGCTGATGGGCGCATCGCTGACCGTCGCCGTACTGGCGAACGTCGTTATGTCGCCGAAGTCGCCCTTGAGAATGGCAACGATGCCATAACTGCCCTCCTCGCCATACGTGTGAACGCCGTAGACGTATACTGTCGTGTCAAATAGCCCGCCCACGGGCACGGTGTTGGTGTTGCCGTCGCCCCAATCAATTGTCGCTAGCCCGACGTAGGGCTGAAGAATTGAACCGTCGTGATCCGCAAACGACGCCACATTCCCGGCGAACTGCTCACCTTCAGTTGCGGAAACCGACAGGCCCGGAGTCGGTGCGGGTGCGATGCTCGCCTGCCCCGTCGCCGTGGAAACCGTGCCGAGCTCATCGCGGATTGAAACCGTCACCGCATCGCTGCCACCGGCGGCGTAGGTGTGCGTGCCGACGACGCTATACGTGCCGTTCGCCTCCGACACCGTGCCGGCCGACGATTGCCCGTCGCCCCAGTCGATGGTGGCACTAAAGTTCGTTGCGGGGTCGGTGCCGTCGCCATGGGTGAACGTGGCGAGCGTGCCGGAAACAGCCGTGCCGGCGGTGCCGCTAACTGCGAGGCCTGTCGCGCTGATTGGCTCGTCGACCGTCAAGGTAAACACCTGACTGGCGGCGGGGCTCACACCATTGCTGGCCCTGATCGTAAATGAATGCGCGCCGATTGTGCCGGTGGCCGGCGTGCCGCTCAGCACTCCCGTGTTCGGATCGAAAGTTACTCCGTTGGGCAATGCACCCGACGCGCTTAATGCTGGCGTCGGATAGCCGCTCGCGGTTACGGCGAACGTGCCGGCCGAGCCGAGTGCGAACGTGGTTGCGTCGGCGCTGGTGATCGACGGTGGCCGGTCCACCGTCAGCGTGCCGGGCAAATAGCTGATCGTGTAATCGGCGTCCACGGCGCCGGAAGCCACGATCGCATTGACATAGCTGCCCGCCTGGTTCGTGGTCGGTGCGGTCACCGTCGGTGCCACGTTGGGACTGTTGCCGAACGTCGCGGGCGTATCCCCGTTGACCAGCCCGCTGTAGGTCACCGTCAGCACGGGCGGCGCGCCGCCATAGACCATCGTTTGATCGTTGGCGGTGATTGTGAGTGCCGCCGGCGTGACGTTGATTTCGACGTGGGCCGTGGCCGCCGTGTAATCGGTCGAGTCGCTCGGTGATAAGGCGACGTCGAGCACCTGGTTCTGCCCGGCGTGCAGGACATAACCGGAAGCCACGGGCGTGCCGTCGGCCAGGGTATAGGTGAAACTGCCGCCGATATTGGCCGTGGCGTCGAGCTGCGTTGGGCTGAGGGTCGTGCCGTAGGTGATGTCGTTCGGTTTGGCCCAGGTGATGGTGGGTGTGGCGGGGCTGATGCTCACGGTGCCGCTGGCCGTCGTGGAACTGCCACCCACATCGTTGATCGTGACTTTTGTGGTCGTGGCGCTTCGATTGGCATAGGTGTGCGAGCCGCTGACCGCGAAGCCGCCGCCCGCCGCGGCGGAGATTTTACCGGGCGTCGTTGCGCCGTCGCCCCAAACAATCGTCGCGGTGTAGTCGCCGAGCGTGGCGTCTGGATTGGCATCCGTGAAGGTGGCGACGTTCGCGCTGAACGCGGCGTCTACGACCGCGGCAACGGGAACGGCCGTGGCCGTGAGCGAGGCGTCATCGACGGTGACCACCGAGCTCACCGCGGCGCTGGCGCCGCCCACGTCGTTGATCGTCACGCTCAGCGTGTAAGCGCCTTCTTCCGCGTAGACGTGAGCGCCCGGCACGCTGACCACGCTGCCGATTTGCGTCATGGCCGAGCCGCTGACGGTGCTGAGCGCGCTGTTGTCGCCCCAGTCGATCGTGGCGGTGTAGTCGCTCAGCTTGCCGAGGGGGTTGCCGTCGGTGAAGGTGGCGAGCGTCGCGGAAAGCGTGTTGCCCTCGGTGCCGGCCGGCAGCGACGCGGCCGTGGCCGTGAGCGAGGCGTCGGCCACTTGCGCCACGTCGTTGATCGTCACGACGCTGTTGGCGGGGTCGGTGATTTCGATCTTCACCGCATAGCTGCCTGCTTCGGCGTAAGCGTGGCTGCCGAGCACCGTGTAACTGCCCGCCGCCAAGGAAGTCACCGTCCCGGCCGTCGCCTGGCCATCGTCCCACGTGATGCTCGCGGTGTAAGTTCCGGGCGTCGTGTCGCTGAACGTGGCCAGCGTGGCCGCGAGCGGGGCGCCTTCCGTGCCGGTGAGGGTGGTTTCGATGGCGGGCGGAGCGATGGGCGGCGCGACTTTGATGACGAAGCTTTGCGGCTTGCTGGCGTCGCTGCCGCTGGCCGCCGTCTGCGAACTATCGACCAATTGCACCGTGACCGTCGCGGTGCCGTATTGATCGGTGGCCGCCGCGAAGGTCAGGTTGCCCGACGAATCGACCGCCGGCGCGTCGAAGAGCGCCGGATTCGTATCGCCGATCACCTTGAACTGCAAGCCGCCGGCGTTCTCGCCGGGCTGGCCGGGCAAAATATCGCTGGCCCAGCCGGCCACATATTGCGGCCCCGCGTTCTCGCTCACCGTCACGTTGCCGCTGCCCGTGAAACTCGGCGGCAGGTTCACCTGGCTTACCGTGATCTTGAAGGTCTGGCTAACCGACGTGTTCGCGCCGCCGTTGGCCGTGCCGCCGCTGTTGGCCAACACGACGGTGATGCTGGCCGTGCCATATTGGTCGTCGGCCAGCGTGAAACTCAGGTTGCCGCTGGTCGGATCGATGGCGGGTTGAATGGCGAACAGGCTCGGATCGCTGTCGCTGGTGACGACGTAGCTGAGCGTCTGGGCGCCGCTCGACGGTGCGTTGTCGCCGGCGCCGTTTTGTGTGCTGGCGGCCCACGGCTGGTTGTAGGTCGCCACCGCGCCGGCGAGCGTCGGATCGAACTCGCTCACCACCGGGTCCGCCTCGTCGGCGTTGCTGACGACCGTGAAGCTCGGCGCCTGATTGACGAAGTTGACGGTGATGGCGAACGTCTCGGACGCGGAAACATACTGGCCCGCAATGGTAGTGTTTCCGGCCGACTGGCCCGACGGATAATCGGTCAGCTCGACGGTGACGTTGGCCGTGCCAAAGGTGTTGGCGGCGGGCGTATACGTGAGGTTGCCCGTGGCCGGATCGATCTGTGGAGCGCCGCCGGGGGCGAACAGGCCCGGATTGTCGTCGCTGACGACGAAGTTGAGTTGGTTGTCGCTCGAATCACCCGGCCCGTCGCTGATGCTGCTCGCCCAAGCCGCGACCGTTTGTTGCGCGGCGGCCGTGGCCTCGTTGACGACAGGTCCGATCGCGCTAATGACGTAGTAGTAGGTGCCGGTCGCCAGCGAGCCGCCCGTCGCAGCCGCGACGATCGGCGCTTGAACGGGTGCCGCGGAACCGGTGGGACTGCCCCCCGGCGGCGAGGCGCCCACGCCGGCGCCGGTGTCGACGAAGCTGGTCGTGCCGCCGCTGACCGTGGCTACCAGCACGTCTTCCTGGCCGGCGACCGTGCCGCGATAGATGGCGTAGCCGGCAGCCCCGGCCGGCCCCGACCAACTGAGCGTGGCCTCGCCGGTGGGCCCGGTGACCGCGACGCTCTCTTCGTTGCTGCTTGTTTGCGGGGCAATCGTGAAACTGGGCGGCTGATTCACCGGGGCGACCGAAATCGCTACTGTCCCTGGAGTGGAGCGCAAGCCGTCGTTCGCCAGGTAATTGAACGTCTCCGTGCCGGAAAAATCGTCGTTCGGCAGGTAGCTGAACGTGCCGTTGGCGCTGAACACGAGCGTGCCGTGGGCCAGCGCGATTGTTCCGCTGGCCGGTTGGCCTGGCACCGCCGCCGAGTACGAAAGCGGGTGCCCGTCGGGGTCGGTGGCCGAGACGCTGCCGGTGAGCGTCGTGCGGCCGGTGATCGGGCTGGCCTCGCTCACCGTCAAGGTTGCGCCGCTGGTGGCGGTGGGCGAGGTTTCATTGGCCACGAGGCCGATCGGCGCGTTATCGACCGTGACGACGGCCGTGGCGCTGGCGGTGCTGGCCGCCGACGCGGCGGCGCTATCGGCCACGGTGACGGTGAGCGTGTAGGCGCCATCGGCGGCGTAATTGTGGCTGCCAGTGATGGTAGCGGGAGTCGTGAGACTTCCGGCGGCCGGCTCGACCGTGCCGGCCGTCACCGTGCCGTCGCCCCAATCGATCGTGGCCGCAAAATCATCCGCACTGGTCAGCCCGGTATTGGCATCGGTGAACGCGGCGAGCGTGCCGCTGAGGGTGGAGGCGATGGCGCCCGACGTTGTCATCGGGGCGACATCCATGGTGGCCGCCGACGGCGTGAGCGAGATCGGCGCATCGGCCACACTGACAATCGTACTCGCCGTGGCGGCCGACTCCGTCAGTCCCGTGCCGGCCGCCTCGGTATCGGTGATGGTGACCGATAGCGTTTCGCCGGCCTGTTTGGCATAGAGGTGCGATCCGTCGACCTGGAATTGTGGTGTGGGCGTCCCGCCCGCATTCACGGCGGTGATCGTGCCGGTGCTGACCGAACCATCGCCCCAATCGATCGTGGCCGTATAATCGCCGGCCACGGCGTTCGGATCGGCGTCGCTGAACGTGGCTACCGGGCCGCTGAAGGTGACGTCTTGCGCCGCGCTCACGGCGACGGCGGTGGCCGTGAGCGGTACGTCGTCAACGGTGAGCGTCGTGGTCGAGGTGGCCGTGAGCGTCGCGCCGGAATCGGTATACGTGACGCTTAAGGTGGCCGTGTAGACGCCCGGCGCCGGCGGAGTAAAGGACGACGCGGCGGTCGCTGTAAAGCCGCCGCTCGCCCACACCAGGTTGCCCACCGGCTGCGCGCTGGCAACTCCGTTTGGTCCGGTGACCGTCCACTTCGCGACGGCCTGCGCGGCGCTACTCGCTTCATAGACCGTGCCCGCGAGCGTTACGCTCTGGCCCTCGACGCCGTTGGCCGCCTGGTTTGCGACGGCCACGCGATCGGCCGTCAGGCTTTCCGGCAGCGGCGTTGACGTGCCGGTGATGGTGAAGGCCGGCGTGCTGGCGGTCAATCCGTCGCCGGTAAGGGTCGCGGAGACCGTGTAGGTGCCCGGATTGACGCCAAAGAAGGCGTAGCCCCCGGTGCTGTCGGTCGTGGTGCCGTCGTTTACCGTCACGTTGCCGCTTTGACCGCTCAACGTCACGCTGGCATCGGGCAACGGCTGCCCGCTCAGGCCATCGCTGACGGCGCCGTATACGCCGACATTGCCCACGTCCACGTCAAACGTCTGGCTGTCGGTCATTCCGCGCCAGTCGCCCGGCCCGCTTGGGCCGTCGGACGCGGTGATTGTAACCTCCGCCGTGCCTGTGAAATTGGGATCGGAAATTGCCACTTGATACGGCTGGCTGCGCAGAAACGCTTGGTCGAGTGAGCCGTCTTGTGGATTTAATCGCGCCACGAGCCAGTCGCCGCGTGTGTCCCCGAGTTGGCCAGCAGCGACGTACTCGTCGATGGTCTGACCGTCAAGCTGGACAATGGGCTCAAGTGCCAGCGCGCTGACCTCTGCGTAGCCGTTTGGGATCCCGACGGATAGGATGCCGTCGTTCGAGCCGGCTAGCGAAGTATCCATCGCTCCGGTCGTGCCGTCGAAGCGCGCGAACTCCATGCCGCGGGGCTCAAAAATGCTGCCGGCAACGACAATGCTGCCGCTGGAATCTTGGGCCAGAAGAATACTCACTGGGTAAGCGGGTATGTCGAACGGGTAAATGCCTTCAACGGTGAAAGCCTCGGTGGTGAAAGCCTCGGCGACGACGTCGTTTCCATTGGTGCCGAACAAGCTGTCCTCGGCGCCGTTGTCATCGTACTTCGTCAGCACCCAGTTTTGGAAAAAAGCGCTGGATGCCGACACGGCAAGCGGGGCCACGCCGTTGGGGCTGGCGGGAGCCACGGCGTTAGCAAGGGCGCCCACCACGATGTCGACGCTGCCGTCCGCTTGCGGCTCGAGCACTGCGCTCTGGCCCTCGGCTTCGTTAAAGCCCGCGGTCGTGCTGACGGCACCTCCGGCAAAGTTCGTGTCCAAAGCGCCCGTCGAGGTGAGCCGCGCGATTGCGATCCCGGTCGAACCGCCGCCAGGCATTTCACTGCCGACGAGCCAGAGCCGGCCTTGGCTATCGACAAGAACGTCCTTGACGCTTGAATTCCTGCTAGCGTAGAAATCGATGCTTTCCGCGCCGCTGAACCCGGTTACCGTGGTCGTGTAGCCGGCCATGGAATAGGTTGTCGTCCCGTTGGGGCCGAAACTTGGATCGACGGCTCCATTCGGCTGCAGGCGCGCAACCGCCATGTACTGGCCGCCGGAGCCGCCTAAAAAGCCGGCGACGACGATATCGCCGTTATCCAGCGCCAAGGAATCGGGCTCTGAATAGTAGGTGGTCGCTCCAAAAGAAATCAGGGCCAGCCCTTGGTTGCCGAACGCGGTGACGAAGCCCGATCCATCCGGCTTGATTTCAACGACCGCAAAATATCGAATGTCGGCTGCCGCTGCCGCTGGGCCGGTCGCTACGATCGTGCCGTCCCCGAGCTCGATGGCCGCAGTGACTTCTATCAGTTGTGGAATCGCGAACTGGCCGCCGTTCCCGAAGCTGAAATCGGGCGAACCGTCGCTGCTGTAGCGGAGGATACCTCCGCCCGCAGCCGTTCCGCCGCCGCCCACCAATATCTTGCCGTCGCTCTGCACTATCACGGCGTTGGCATAGGTCGACACCTGTGCGGGCGTAACCGTGACGGGCACAGCCGTGCCTGTTGCGGCGTCGGTCGCTGCCGCGCTGTAAAAAACCGGATCGCCGGGGTCGGGGTCGGTGCTGACCAAGTCGATCGGCAACGTCGAGCTCGCGCTGGGGATGGCCTGAGGAGCGATTGGCGTCAGCGTCGGTGGGCTGTTGGGGTCGTAGTTGACCGCGACGGGGCCGCGGCGGCCTGTCGGATTCGGCACTTCGAGTTGGTTGACCATCGAATCGGCCGTCGTGGCGTCGGCCGAGGCATTGTCGAGCGGGTTGGCGTGGAGCGAAACGTATTGCAGGTCGGACAGTTTAAGCAGCGGGCTGATGTCACCGATCAGGTTGTCATCGAGCAGTAACGTTTGGAGATGCTTCAGTCCCGCGAGACCTAAAAGACTGCTCACTTGCTGGTTCTGCACGCTCAACGTCGTCAGCGTTGGCGAGTTTGCAAGCGCGCTCAAGTCGCTGATGCTTTTACCTGCATAAACGGAGACGCCCCAGATCGTGTCGGGCGCGGGCGACGCTCCGAGGCCGACAAGCAGGTGAGTGTCAGCCACGGCGACGGAAGCGCCGCCGGCGCCAGGGGTGTCAGATAACAGTGCCACGAACGTCCCGTTCGCATCAAAGAGGTACGCGCTGCCGTTGGCGGACGACCCGATAACAATCTCGTTTCCGACCGCTGCCACGGACGAACCAAATTCCGTCGTGCTTGTCCCGCTGGGAACGGACAAAGGCGCCGGACTGGGCGTCGTCCCTGGCGCCGGAAGCGGCAAAATGTACGCGGCGCCTGGAGGATTGACGATGCCGCCCGGTGCGGACGGCGCGCCGACTACTAGGGTGCCGTTTTCCAGCGCGAGCGCCGCACCGAAATTGGAATCCTGGCCGCCATTGGCGGTGCTCGCTGGGTCGTTCAACACCTCCGGCACGCCGGACGCCTCCGCGGCGGCCAGGGCCTCACTAAAAAGGTCGAAGAAATAGACGGCGCCGTGCGCACCGTCAACCCCCGGCGCGCCGATGGCGATTTGGTCGCCATCAGCGGCAAGCGCCGCACCGAAGCTGTCTCCGATTTGACCGTTTGGCTCAGTTAACGTCGCCAAGAGCGCACCCGTGATGGGATCAAACAGGTACGCCGCGCCGCCGTTCGCGGCGCCCGGCGCGCCGATCAGCACATAGTCACCGGCCTGTGCGATCGAAGTGCCAAATTGGTCGCCGGGAGTTTGGTTGGGGTCAGTCAACGTCCGCAAGAGCCGGTAGGTTCGCGAGTCATAAACGTACACGTTCCCGCCGCCTTCGCCGGGCGCGCCGATCAAAATGTCGTTGCCAAACCGCCCAATCGCTTGTCCATAATCGCCGTTTAACGTCGGAGCCGGCTCGACAAAGGAGTTGAGGAATTGGCCCGTTTGACCGTCGAACAGCTCCACCGCTCGGTAGCCAGAATTTGGACTATTCGCCAACGCAGCCACGGTGCCGTTTGACTCACCGGCAACCGGGTACCCAAACGTCGATCCAAGGACCGGCGCTCCTCCCGGGCTCAGGGATACCGGCCGTAGCGATCCCAGCAGCGTTGTGGCGCCGACCGATGATTGAAGCCAGGGTAAGGGCGCGAGCGCCTGCGGGCGGCCATCAGCACTGAGAACCTGAAGGCTTGTGAGGCCACCAGTTTCAAGGGCGCTGAGGTCGGTGATGGCGTTATAATCGAGGCTGAGCCCAACAAGGTTCGACATGCCGCTCAAGTCCGCGAGGTCGCCGTTGCCAAGCTGGTTGTTGTCTAGCACGAGATACTGCAACCGCGGCAGCACATAGCCGATCGCCTCAGGAGTTCCGCGCAGGACATTCGTGGCCCACGGCGGGGCCGGCAGTTCAAGCTGGGTCAGCGCGTCGTTGGCCAGGTCGAGAGTGGTGAGATTCGTGGCGTATTGCAGGCCGGTGAGGTCGGCCACGTTGAGGTTGCTGGCGACGAGCGATGTGAGCTGCTCGATGTCGCTCACCAGGATCGGCCGCGAAAGGAGCGGCGCTCCGTTGGCGCCGACCGTCCATGCAATGCCGGCAGCGTCGGCAATGGCTTCTTGCAGGCCATAGTCGGGAATGTTGACGACGGGGTCGACTTGCGACGCGGGCGTCGTGCCAGTGGCGGGCTCGGGCGCTGTGGTCGGCGTGACGGTGATGCTCAAGCCGTTGCCGGCGTAATCGCGCGGCTCGGAAGGCTGGCCGAAGTAGATATCGCTCGTGTCGCCGAAAAGCTGGTCGACGCCCGAGCCGCCGACGAGCGTCGACGTGCCGCCGGCGAATATCGTGGCGCGCTCGATGGGCGGGTCGTTCGTTTGACCATCCGCGGGCGGAGTGATGGTGATCGTGTACGCCAATGGGGTGCTGCGCGTAGCGCCGGACAGCGGTGGAAGCAGGGTCGTGGTGGGCGATGCCCACCCTACGGGGGCTACAGGTGAGGTGAGCGATGGGTCGAAAACGTGCAGGTAGTACGCGCCGGCAGGCAAGCCGGCCATGTCGATGATCGGGCCTGCCGCGCCGACGTGCGCGCCGGCCGCGTTGAACAGTTCGCCCTCGACGCCCGGTACGGCGGTGGTGACGGCAAGCCCGGTGGCACTGGCTGCGCGCGGGTCGGGCGGCAAAATCTCGATCGAAGCCGTCGAACCCGAGGCGGGAGTGAGATCGAAGCGCAGCGTCAGTCGCGTCTTGCCTTGCTTGAGGGCGGCGATCACGAGAGCGGTCAGATCGACGCCTGTTGGGTGGGCATTGCCCACCACCGGCATCGACGTAAGCACGCCCGAGGTCGCCAACGCCGAGAGCGGCCAACTGTAACGCAGCGTCGTCGGCACCTGGGCACCGGTGGCGGGATCGACGATGTCGAGCGAGTTGACCACGCCGTCGCCCTTGAGCAGATCGGTCGTGGGCGTGAGCGAAGCGGCGCCGGCGCCCATGCCATCGTTGAGCACCGACAGGTTCAGCGTGCCGCTGCCGGCGACATTGCCGTAATTGAGGGCCAGCGTCACGTTCTGTACGACGCTCGGCATGTTGATGTAGGTGAGCAGGCTCGACAGATCGAGCTCGACGACTCCGCTGCCTCGGTCGGCACCATTGCCAATTTCAATCGCCTGGCCCCCAGTGTTGGCAGTTCCCAGGTAGGCAGGAATCACGTCAGAGCTGCCGCCGGCCGCCGACGAATCGGGGACGAGCGTGCCGGTGACTGGTGCCAGCCAGGTTGTTTGGGTGCCGCGCGAGCCGGGCGAAAGGACGATGGTGTTTTGCGATGTTCCGTCGCCCAGCGTGGTGAAGCTGTACCAGGTGTCGCCCTGCCCGGCGGGGAGCGTGTCGTCCTTGACGTAGGGCAACGGGGGCTGGCCCGGCTGCTGCGGCTGCGCGGGCGGAACGGAGCCGGCCAGGAATTCGCCGGCCGGATCATTTTCCAGCACGTGCGTAACGTTGCCTTCAAGCGCGGTGTTGGCGTCATTGATGGCTTGCGGATAGACGGTCGGCGCGCCGTACACGACGGAAACACCGCTGCTGGTGGCGACGAGCAGGCCATCGATGCCGTCGCCGTTGACGTCAGTTTGCGGCGTGCGGGCCAGGCCGGTGATGTTCACAGGCGCAGCGCCGGTAAGCACTTCGTCGCTGGCGGTAAGAATTTGACTGGCGCCGTGCTGGGCCAGCGACCAGATCATGTAGACCTTTCCAAACGTTGTTTGTCCGTCGCCCGCCTCGGAGATGGCGACGTCGATTTGCCCGTCGCCGTTGAAATCGCCGGCGGTGATCGACAAGTTGTCGTCGATCGTCAGGCCCATGCCGGCGACGTTGATCGTGATCGCGGGGGTCAACGTGCCTTGCGGGTTGCCCTCGAAGATCAGGATGCTGGTGGCGTTGCCGCCGGCGTCTCCCTGCGCCACGGCGAAGTCGCTGTAGCCGTCGTCATTGATATCGCCCAGCGGAAAGACGCGGCTGATTGGGTTCGACGACGACCAACTGCTGTACGCGGCGCCGTAGATCGCCTGAACCTGACTCGGCGATAGCGCGCCGCTGAAAACCGAAACTTGCTCGATGTCGCCGTAGAAAAAGTCGCTGTACGTGGCGCCGCCATACTGTCCCAACGCCCCGATTACCGGCGTGGTGTTGAAACTGTAGGGGAGGTTGTACGTCTGCGGAGCCGTCGCCACGCCGTCGATGTAGAAGACGACCGTGCCGTTGTCAGCGGTGACCGCGATGTTGTGCCATTGGGTATCGGTGACTTGAATCGTCGAACTCACGTCGCCGTTTGGCACTTGGCTCACGAACAGGCTGCCGTCGTTAAGCAGCCCGAAATTGTAACCACCGAGACCGTATGAAAAGACGCTGCTGCTTCCAAATTGCTCGTTATTGCTGACGACCGTCGTGCTTGACCGCTTGATCCAGGCGTCGATGGTAAAGTTCTGAAGTTGTAGCGCGGGCGTGTTCGCCAGCGCGACTGCCTGGCCGTTGCCGTCGAAACTGAACGCCTGACCGGCGAAGCCGGGAACATAAGTCGCGCCGCCCACGAGCGTGCCGTTGTTGCCGCCCGCCGAGTCGTTGGCGGTGCCGTTGCCCGTCCAATACCCCACGGCGGGCCCCTGGCCCGCCACGGTGTTGCCCGCGATAAACGCGGCGGCGAGCCCATTGTCATAAAGCTGTGAGACGTCGCCCGGCGAAAGCGCACGGTCGTAGAGCTGCACCTCGTCGACCAGGCCGTTGAAAGGGTTGCCGCCCGCAAACCTGCCGATTTCGAGCGGCTGCGTTGAGTTGACGGTCACGCTCGCCGTCTGGCTCGCTTCCAGGACGCCGTTGACATAGAGGTTTTCGGTCGTCCCGTCGTAGGTGCCGACGAGCTGATACCATCGGCCGGGGAACAGCGTCGTCGTCGATAACAGGGGCGGCGCATAGTTCGTAGTTCCCGTCGCTAGAAAGAAGCCGAAACGATTGCCCGGCGCCTGAGCGAGGGAGAAGCCAACCTGGGAATTGTCCGGCGGCTGGTTCGACAGGTAATCTTCATAGTCGACATTCGAGTCCTTGGGCTCGACCCACGCTTGGATGCTAAACGGCGTGGTCTGCAACTGCGTTTCGGTGGGCGCGTCGACGTACGCGCCGCCTCCGTCGAACCTGAAAGCCTGGCCAATGAGTCCGGGGGCATACGACACGGTATCGTTGCCGCTGGCCATGAGTGTGGCGTTGTCGGTTCCGGCGCTGTCGTTCGCGTTGCCATCGGCGCTCCATCGGCCCGCGATTCCCGCCGCCGGCGAATTCGGAGCGGCGAGTCCCATGATTTCCGTGGGTGAAAGCGCTCGGCTGTAAAACTGCGCATCGCTCACGTCACCCGTGAAGTAATGGTCACCGGCTGCCGCGTCGGCGCCGATCGACACGTAATTCGTTCCAAGGCCATAGCCGATCGCGACTCCGGCTGGGGTGCCGTTGCCGATCTGCTGACCGTCGACGTAGAGCCTGACGGTCGACCCGTCGTACGTGCCGACGACGAAATGCCAATTTCCATCCCACACGGTTGAGGACACGGGAGACACGTAATTCTGGCCCTGGCCGCTGCCGCTAATCTCAAAGTCGATTCCAAGGCCGGAAGTCGTCGGGACGGCCTGCAGAATGATTCCCAACCCTTCGCTGAAAACGACGGCGCCGCTTCCGGGAGCCGCCGAATTCACCCAAGCGGCAACGGTCACGGTCGAGGTTTGAAGGTTTGCGGTGGGTTGTACGAGCACATATTGCTGCGGATTGCTGCTAGCGTTGAAGGAAAACGCCTGCCCGGTCACGCCCGGCGCATAGGTTGGCGTCCCTGCACCGCCGCCGTTGATCTGCCAGCTACCGTTGTTCCCGCCGATGGAATCGCTCGCGGTGCCGTTGCCGGTCCAATAGGCGACCGCGCCGCTGAAGTACGGGAGTTGGCCGCCCGCTGGCGTGCCGCTTCCTTGATTTGGCTCGAGCGACGTAAGCGCTCCCGGTTCAGGGCTGCCCGAATAGAGCGCCTGGATTTCCGTCGCGGTGAGCGCTCGCGAGTAGACTTGCACGTCGGCGATCTCGCCGTTAAAGGTCGACGCGTGTGTGTCGGTGTGACCTCCAATCGAGAGGTCGGTCGTGAAGCTAAACGACAGTGCAACGGCATGCGGACCGTCGGCGATGCCATCCAGATAGAGCGTGACGAGGTTGCCTGTGATCGTGGCGGCGACTTGATGCCAGCTTATGTCGCTTATCTTCAAGGTTGTGCTGGCGTAGCCACCGCCTGCCGTGCTTATGTTCAACGTGCCGTCCGAATCCAAAAGCAAGTTGTAGCCTCCGTCGGAACCCACAAGCACGGCGTTCGTTTCGGGGTCGCCGGGAACGCTAACCCTCGTAGCGTCTGTGCTGGCGCGCTTGACCCAGGCGAAAATGGTAACGTTCTGAAGCTGCAAGCTGGCTGGGTTACCCAAATCGACCGCCGCGCCGGTGGCGTTGAAGCTGAACGCCTGACTTATCGGCGGCGAGCCGGCGCCCGGCTGGACCGTTGCGTACGTGACGTTTCCGACCAGCGTGCCGTTGTCGGCGCCGAGGGCGTCGTTGGCGGTTCCATCGCCCGTCCACCAGCCCACCAGCCCCGGCGGCATATCGGGCAGGGTCGGAGGTGGAGTCGACGCCGGTACCGGATCGCCGCCGAAGAGCTGCTGGATTTCGGTGGCAGAGAGCGCACTCTCATAAACTTGAGGCTCCGCGATTTCGCCGGGAAAGTTTCCATTCCCTGCGCCCGCTCCGAAGCTGCCAATGTAGAGCGGCCCTGCGGGCGACGCGATGGTGGCGGATAGTGCGGTGCCCGAGCCGACCTGCTGGCCGTCAACGTAAAGCCGCACCGACGATCCATCGTAGGTGCCAACAACGAAGTGCCACTGGCCGTTCCAGATGCCGGCACCCGCGTCGGGAGACGAAACGCCGCTTTGCGTCCCAGTCGGTACCACGTAGAACACGAGCCCGCCGGCACCCGCTGTTTCCAGCCCGTATCCGTCGCCCCCCCCGTCGCTTCCCTTGTAGAGCAGGTATTCGTAGTTTCCGGGGCTCGTCGCCCTGACCCATGCGGCCACAGTAACGGCGGCGGTCGAATCGAGACTTTGTGAGTCAGGCACCACGATCGAGCCCGTGATGCCGTCGAAATCAAATCCTTGACCGGTTTGCCCGTTGGGCAAGTTCACGGCGGCGATGCTCGCGCCCGGCTCAACAGTGCCGTTGTTGCCGTTACCGCTGGCGTCGGTCACGGTGACGCTGCCGTCGCCATTCGTAATCGTTCCGCCTGGCCAGTAACCAACGGGCCCGCTTCCCGCCGCAAAACTGTATTCGTCCGTGGCGCCGACGAGCGCATCGCCGCGATAGAGCGCGGCGATTTGGGCGGGCGAGAAGGCGCGGTCGTAGATCTGCGGCTGGGCGATTTCGCCGACAAAATGAATGTTGCCGAAGTCGTCGCCGCCGATCCGAAAATTGGCCGAGGACGAACCGACATTCCTCGTGCCAACAAATTCGCTCCCAGCCAACACGCCGTTAACGTAAATCTTCAAATTCTCCGAGTCGTAACTTGCAGCCACGAAGGTCCACTGCGAGACCGGGATGGGATTGGCGAGCGTTAGATAAAAATCGCTTGGCGATTGGCCCGGCGGGGTGAAGCCGAACGCCAGGGCCGTGTTCTGGTTGGTAAGGTAGAACGAATATCCACTGCCGTTGTACTTTGAGATGATGCCGCCCAGATCGTTGGCCGTCTGGAGTGACGCAGGATCGATCCAGGCGGCCAGCGTGAACTGCGTGGTGGGATCGAGCGCCGGCGAATCGGGAATGACGACGGAGCCGCTGTTCGGGTCGGGCTGGCTAACCGAGTTGGTGGCGGGATTGTAGTAAACACCACCGTCAAATTCGAGCGCCTGAACCGCCTTGCCCTCTGGCAAGGTATCCGGAACAGGCAACGTGGCTGCGACGATGCTCACGCCGCTCTGCAGCGTTGCGTTGTTGCCATTGCCGGTGGCGTCGATTGCCGTGCCGCTGGGGTTCGTCTGTGCCGGCCACGAACCTACGGGTCCGGAAACCGGCGGAATAACGCTAGGCGTTTGCGACGCCAACACCGTCGCCTGGCCGCTGCCGTCGAAGTTTTGTACGGCGGCGACTGAAGACTGGCCAACGGTCGTGGGTGCGCTCAGCACGACGCCCGCTAACCCGGCGTATAACGCCTGAACTTCGCCCGGCGAAAGGGCACGGTCATAAATCGCGACGTCGCCCACGTCGCCAGTGAAGTTTCCTCCCCCCGCGGCGGAGCTGCCGATGTGCAGCGGCCCCGAATTTGGAGCGATTTGGCCAGACAGCGGAGTGCCGGAACCCACCTGTTGGCCATCGACATACAGTCGGACGGTCGCTCCATCGTAGGTCCCGACGACGAAATGCCACCTTCCATCCAGAACCGTCGCCCCGGCGGCCGCCGGGGAGGAAACGCCGCTGGTGGATCCCTGCGGCACCACCCAGAAAACCAGCTCGTCACCACTTGCAGTTTCCAGGCCGTAGCCGTTGTTATTGCCCTTTTCGAGCACATAGCCGAATTGTTGTGAAGTATTGGTGGAGTTCACCCACGCGGCCACAGTGATAGCAGCGGTGGGATCGAGGGAAGGCGAGTCGGGAACTTCCACGTACCCCGTCGTGCCGTCAAAGGCGAACGATTGGCCGCCGATTCCCGGCACGAAAGTCACACCGCCGTGAACCGTCCCGTTGTTGCCGCCGACGGAGTCGACGGCGTTTCCATCGCCGCTCCAGAATCCCACGGGGTCGTACGCCCGCAGGAGGTCGGCGGCCGGGTAAACTAGGCTCTGCGAGCTTCCAGTGACGAGCACGCCGACCGTGAAAGAGAGTGGCTGACCGTTGGCGTCCGTCGTGGTCCAGTTGCCGTTGACGATTTGGGCAGTGGCGTTGTCGCCAACCGTTGTGTCCGGGACCGTTCGCACGATGGCGCCCATCGTATCGAGCGAGCGCTGTAGATTCGCCCCGCCGAGGAAAGTGGCAAACACGTACTGGCTATTCGCCCTGTCGTGCCTCATGAACACCAGATCGTTGATGCCGTCGCCGTTCACGTCGCCCATCTTCAAAGCCGGCGCACCGAGGGCGCTGACGGTACCCACGAGGTCGGCCTGCTGGGCAATCGCTTCGTTGTCTTTGAACGTGACGGGGCCGAAGAGGACGAAGATGTTGCCGGTGGTGCTTCCGGCGGTCGCGTCGGTGACAAGATAATCGTCGATGCCGTTGCCGGTCAGGTCGCCGACGTCCTGAATATCGGTCGGTGCGATGCCCTGAAGGCTGAAGGCGTTCGTGATCGGCTGCGCGCCGGCGGATTGCGGGTCATTGAAACCGAGGGCGGCGTAGCCGTCGCTGCCGCCGGGGCCGGCGTCGGAAATGGTGAACGCGCCGTAGGACGCCGGGGCATTTGTGTTGAGAATCAAGCCGCCCGCCGTGCTGACGGTCGCCCAGACGTCGTAGCCCGCGCTGGTCGTCGCGGTCGGGCTGCCGCCCAGCCCCGCCGTGGCAAGCGTGCCGTTCAGCTCGCCGGCCAAATCCGCCGCCGACGTATCCATCGCCGTGGCCGCCGCCGACAACGTGACCGCCGTCGTCGTCGCGCCGACCGTCACATCGAGCACCGCGTCGCTCGGCAGCACGTTGCTCGTGAGGGTGTTGCGGGCGGTAATCGTTTGATCGGTGAGCGTGATTCCGGGCGGGGGCGGCGGGATTGTCTGCCCCTTCGGCGCAGCGACAAGTGGCGGCTGGGCGGCCGCGGGGAATTCGTCCGCCGGAGTCAAGGCCGACGCGCCGCTGGCCGCAATTTGCAGGGCGGGCACGAGCGTCTCGGACTGCTGTGTCGTCGGGTCGAGATAGCCGTGGCCATAAAGCTCATCGTCGGTGGCCGCGCCGCTCACGACGAGCGAGCCATCGGGGTTTTCGGTCAGCCCCGCGCCCCCGACGAGCGTGTTGTTTCCGCCGCCGCCGACAAGCAGATCGCCGCCGCCGCCGCCGGAGATCGTGTCGTCGCCAGCCCCGCCGAACACCGTGTCGTTCTGCTGCTCGCCGTTGGCGGAGATGGCGCGAATATCCAGGTTCATCAGGCTGGCGCCCTGCTGGGCGTCGCCGGTCACAAGCCCTGGATCATCGGAAACCGTAAAGGGCGCGACAATCGCCAGCGAGACGCCGGCGGCGGTGGTGGAGAGCGTCAAATCGTTTTCGCTCTGCCCGCTCGCCGCAATGGCGGCCGTCACGTTGTCGGCGGTGCCGGGTCCAACGCCGGCGCTGGCGAGCGCGCTATTGATGGCGGCGACGAGTGCGGTTTGGCTGTAATTTCCGGCCGGGACGGTGACGTCGATCGTGTTGACATGACTCGGATCGCCTAGGACCTGCAGGCCGAACACGGCCACGTCGCCGGCCGCGATGGTCAAGGTCGTGGGAATCGCGACGGTGCCGGTGATGGTTGGCGATGCGGGCGTACCCGGCTGGGGCACGGCCAGGCCGAGTTGCTCGACGGCGGCGTAGCTTTGAACCTGGTCGAGCGAGCCGGAGGCGTCGACCACGCTGCCGGGGCCTTCGACGTCGATCTGAAAGTTCTCGACGCCGCTGGCGGTGAAGGTGGCATAGTGCTGTTCGAGTTGGCCCTGGCCATTTTCCAGAAAGCTATCATCGCCAGCGGCATTGTCCAAGGTCGAGAGCACGTATTGTCGGTCGGTCGCGTCGTAGCCGACTGAGACGTAGGTCGTCGGATCAGGATTCGGGTCGCGATTGTTGGGCTGGGCACTGTCAAAGAGAATCGTGTCGTCGCCCGAATTGCCGACGATGGTGTCGGGAGTTTGCGTCTTCGGGTTCGGCGGCGCGGAGCTTTGCGAGGACGGAACGACCTGGAACGTAGCGGGGCCGCTGCCGCCAACCAGCAGATTGCCGGTTCCCGACCACGGCCCGCCGGTGATCAGATCGTGGCCCGACCCGCCGAAGACCCAGGCGTTGCCCGACCCGGCCTGGAGCGTATCGTCGCCGTTTCCGGCGACCATCACGTCGCGCTGGGGCTTATCGCCGTCGGCAAGGGCGGTCGCCGAGAGCGGCTCGATCGTATAGGAATCGTTGCCGTCGCCGCCGGTGATCCAGACGGGCACCGGATTCGGGTTAACCGTCGGATCGGAAACGGAACTATCGACGGTGACGACGTCGTTTCCTTGGCCCGAATCGATCAAGATGCCCTGGAACTTCGAGGCATCGGCGACCCCGAGTAATGTCAGGATTTTCGTCTGGTCGGCATCGAGGGCGGGAAGCTGGGTGTTGTCGAGCGCCAGGTAGAGCCAGTTCTGCTGATGGCCTTGTGTCTCGTCGCTCTCGTTGGCGTAATATCCTGTGACGCCGCTGTTGCCGATGTTGCCGTAATAGACCTGGATGTTGAAATCATCCGACCCGAATTGGGCCGGCGGCGAAACGTACCACACCGTGGTAAGCGTTTTGAGGTAAGCGAGCCACTGTTGCTCTTGAGAGCCGGTCATTCCCGCCGGGCTTTGGTTTTCGAACGGTTTTCCCGTATCGTCGTAAATCTGGAGGTTGCCCTGTGGACTAAACATGAAGTCCAATCCGGGTTGGCCGTCTGGCCCAGGCCCGGCGTACATGGAGTCAGTACCGACGCCGCCGAGCATGCGGTCGTAGCCGGTGGTTTCGAGGGTATACGGCGCATTGGCGGGACCGCCGGGCAAGCCGGAATCGGGGTGGAGCGCGGCATTGGGGCCCGCCGAAAACACGCCGTATTGGTTGTCGATGATTTCAAGGTAGCCATCGTTGGTGCTGAGCGTCAAATAGCCACCCACCGCGGTGGCCCAGACGTCGGTGCCTGTTCCGTTCACGACGCCCCCTAGGTGCGCAACCGTAAGCGCGTTGTTCACGGCCGTGGCGAGGTCGGATAGCGACTGGTCGCCAGAGGTCGCCGAGGCCGAAAGCGCGACGTCAACCGGCGCCGCACCGCTGGCGGAGGCGGCGCTGGTGGCCACGACAAGCGAGAAGGCCAAACCGCTGGCGAGCACAGCGCTCGGCGGGGCGGCCGCCGCGGTGATCGTGGCCGTGCCGCTCGAATTGGCGGCGTTTTGGCCATCGGTAAAGCCAAGCTCCGTCGCGGCGTTGACGCTGAGCGCGGGGTCTTGCGACCAAGCGTAGAGCTTGCTGCCGCTGCCGCCGGCGAACAGGTCGCTATCGCCTTGGCCGGCGTAGATGGTGTCGGCGCCGGCGTAGAGGGGAATCTGGCCGGGAATGGTGTCGCCATAAAGCTCGTCGTCGCCGCTGACGCCATAAATGACGTTGCTGCCCGGCCCGCCGAAAATCTGGTCGTTGCCGGCAGTGCCGCCGAGCGTGTTTTTGCCCGCTCCGCCGTAGATCTCGGAGAGGAAGCCGGAGCGGCCAAGCAGGTTCTGAGCACTTGTGGCGGCTTGGCCGTTGGCGAAGTCGAGCGGCGTCTGGCCGCTGGCGAGCGCGTCGCCGGGCTGAGCGAACCATATATGCTGCCCGCCCGGTCCGCCGTCGATCTGAAATTGCTCGAACAGCGGGTTGCCGCTTGCATCGCGCCAAGGCACGGTGACGGTGCGCTGGGTTCCTGTCGCAGTGATCGTGAAATTGACCGCTAGCGCAGCCTGGCCGCTGAGCGTGGTTTGCGCAAGCTCGACCGACTCAGCCACGTTGTCGGCGTTGACGAGCAGCGTGTCGGTCTCCTGGTACTGAACCGGCGCGTTCGCATTGCTTCCGACGGGCAAAAGTGCCGGGTCGGTGGCCGTGGCGCCGGCGGGCGGCTGGTAGTTCTTCAGCATCGACGCGGTGCAATAGCCTTGAACGCTGCCGGGATGACTACCGAGCTCGGTGTTGAGCACCAGCGTGTCGCTGCCGGCGCCGCCGATGAGGGTGGGCGTACCGCTACCGCCTTGGGCATCGAGATAGGAGTTGCCTGGCCCGGCCACGATGTAGTCGCTGCCGGCGCCGCCACCGCCGAGCAAAGTATCGTTGCCGAGACCGCCGTAGATGGTGTCGCTGCCGACTCCGCCCTGGAAATAGTCGTTGCCGTGCCCGTTGCCGGCGGCATTTGCGACGTCCACAAGGCCGTTCGCGGAAACGGCGAGCGGCACCGAAGGCGCGAGCTGGTCGCCGCTGATGATGTAGTCGCCGTGGGATCCGGCGAAGACCACGTCGCTGCCGTTGCCGGAGTAGATGGTGTTGGGCGCTCCGGTGGCGCCGTAGATGGTGTCGTTGCCGGCGTTACCGTAAATCGTGTCTCCGGTCGCTCCCGGCAGAGTATCACCGGGGCCGCCGATGATCAGGTCGTTGGGCTTCGACGTGCCGAAGTTATTGCCGCTAGGAACGTGGCCGTCGGCGGGCAGCTCGCTATACGCCGCGCCGACCAGCAAGTCGTCTCCGCTGCCGCCGTAGAGCGTCGAGTTGCCGCTGCCGCCCCAAAGGCTGTCATTCCCTTCGCCGGCGATCAAGGTATCGTTCCCGGTGCCGCCGATGAGCGACGTGCCGAGGTCGCCCACGGCGTTGCCGCTTTGCGAGACGAGCATGTCGTTGCCGCTACCGCCGTAGATCACGTCGGCGCCGGTGCCGCCGTAGATGGTATCGCCCGGGATCTTCGCGCCGACAGGAACCGGACTGAAGGTGGAGGCATTGCCTTCCGCGGCGCCGGCCGCGTAGACGGTGGCGTCGCCTGGACCGGTTTGAATGACGTTGCCGCCGCTGCCACCGCCGTAGATCGTTTCGGGGCCGGCATCCCCGTAGATGGTGTCGGCGCCGGCGCCGCCGTAAATGGTTTTGGAAGCCATCGTCGTGGTGTCGGTCTGCGACGTGCCGGCGATGATGGTGTCGTCGCCAGGGCCGCCATAGATGGTGTCCGTGCCGACGCCGCCTTCGAGCAGATCGTTGCCTTGCGAGCCGCGGTCGTCGAGCGTGTCGCTGCCGGCCGCGCCGATGAGCGTGCTGGCGGAGCTCTTGGCGCTCATCGCCACAAGCTGCTGGTTTCCGGAACCAGCTTGCAAGAGGTCGTTGCCCTGGCCGCCGGTGAGCACGTCGTTGCCCTGCCCGCCGATCAGCACGTCGTTGCCCGAGCCGGCGGTGAGGTTGTCGTTGCCGGCGCCGGCTTGCAGCGTGGTGCTAAAGCCGGTCAAGCTATTCGAGGTGAGCGTGGCGTTGCCGCGGCCGGCCTGCACGAGGTCGTTGCCTTGCCCGCCGATGAGGCTGTCGGCGCCGCCCTGGCCGTAAATGGTGGCGTTTCCGGTCGAGCCGCTGGCGTCGAGCGTATCGGCGCCGCGCGAGCCATAGAGCGTGGCGGGGCCGGCGCCGGCGTAGGTGATCGAGTCGCCGCCGGTGCCGCCGCCGACGAGATAGGCCGAACCGCTCCCCTCGTCGTCGATCCGGTCGCTGCCGCCGCCGGTGCCGCCGGTAATCTGCACCGAGGCGGTGACGTCCTTGTCGATGTCGATCGTATTGTTGCCCGTGCCACCGTAGGCCACGATCTGGGTGACGTTGTAATACGTTTGCGAGCCGACCAGTTGCCCTTGATACTTCAGGCCGCCGCCGGTGGTGTCGGTTACGGTTACCGCATTTGCCACCCCGGGAACAGGAGCGACGACAAACGATTCATCGTGGTCTTGTTCGCCGTCGTCGCCGAGCTGCCGCGCAACGGCGTACTGGCCCATGTTCAGCCGGAGCACGCCGTTATCCAGCGGCGTGGCCAGCACGGGCTCGGCCGGGTTCGTGGCGCAGTTGCCGCTGCTGCTGAAATCGGCGAGTTGGATCTGGGCGATCGTGAAGGTGTCGCTGAAAATGGTAATGAAGCCGATAAACGGCAGGTCGAGGCCCACCTTCACGAAGGCGTAAAGTTCCGCGTCGATAGAACCGCTGGCGTTGAATACGCAGTTGAGCGGCTCGTTGGCGATGTCGGACCAGCGGACCTTGCCCGTGCCGCTGGGATCGCTCAACTGAAAGTTGGCGTTGCCGAACACGCCGCCTCCGACTCCCGCCTGCACCACGATCAGGTTCAGCTCTGCGTTGGCGGTGATGCTGGCCGAAAGCGTGGCCTGCGGCTGCGTATCGTCGATGTAGAAGCCCTGGGCCAGATCGAACAGATCGCCCGTCGGATCGTCGGCCAATTGACTCAGGCCGGCGGTGTCGAAACCGAAACCAAAGTGGAACGCAGCCGAAATGTTCGCGGCGAAAAAGGCGTCGATGGGCGGGAAGGGGAAGAGCAGGATGGGCGGCGTGCTGAAGCCGCCGCCCACGGTCATGGGCGGCAGGTCGAACTTCACAAGGTCGACGTTCTGGCCCAAGAGCACGTTGGCCAGCGACAGGGGATTGTCGAGCACGGGGAACGACAGGCCGTAGCCGCCGCTGCCGACGTCGCTGGCGTCGGAATTCAGGTCGCTCAAATCGGACGGCTCGCCGTCGTCACCCTCGTCCTGCGGAGACAACTGGCGCGCTTGCTGCGCGGCGGGGCTACTGGTTCCCACGGGGTCGAGCGATTCGCTGTCGAGTCCGCCGTTGGTTTGCGGGTCGCCCGCGATCTGAAAGTCGCCGAGGTTCCAACTCGTATTCTGTTGCACCAAAGCTGCCAGGGCAGTGACCTTATTGGCGAACGTGCCGATCTCGCCCAATGTTTGCAGGAAGGGCGTGGCATCGCCCACGCCCAAGAGGTCGAGCAGGTCTTCGTCGATGCCGAAATCGTCGAGCACGGGCAAGGGGCTGGTGAGGAACGAGATGATCGGGTCGATCGGCGCGATGATGGCATTCACTTCGCTGATGAAACCCCCGGCCAGGTTGTGCAAGAAGTCGCTGACGTTCACCGACACGTTGTTGAAGGCGATGGAGACGCCGCCGAAATCGCCGCTGGCGTCGGGATCGTCAGCGGTCGACGCTCCCCAACTCCACTCCAGGTCGAAATCGCTGGTGATCGAGGGTCCGTATTTGCCGCCCACGCCCAGGTCGAGGCCGAGCTTGATGCTGGCCGACCCGGCGAAGGTGGCATCGGGCGCGAACAGGCTGGAGGCGGTCGCCAAATAGATGGTGGAAGCGGCGGCATTCTTCTCCAGGTCGACGGTGAACGTGCCGCCAAGCTTGGTGCCTTCGTCGGTGGCGGTGAACTGCAAAAAGCCGAGGTTGGCCTGGAACTGGTAGGGCGGCGTGCCAGATGGCGGGTTCTGCTCGCCCAAGCCGGCCTGCACCGAGAGCGTGAGCATGTCGGTGCCGGGCGTGGAAACAAGATAAAAGCCTTGCGTGTTATCGACGCCAAAGACGAGCTTCAGGTCGTAGCCGACGTTGGCCAGACGTCGCTGGCGCCGTCGGCCGACGAGAGCGGCATCGACGACAGCCCGGTGGAAAAGCTCAGACTGGCCGAGTCGCTGCCGCTCAAATCCAAGCTCACCTGAATGCCGTTGGCGGTGGGCGTGACGATCACGCTGTTGGCGGGCAGGTTGAAGGCGGCGGAAATGGCGAGTTGCACGACCGTGGCTTCGGTCTGCGGGGTGACGGTGGCGTTGTCGATCGCGGCGGTCAACTGGGCCAGCGGCCCGTCCCACAGGTCGCCCGCGAAGTCGATGCTTTGCAAACCGGCGCCTACCAGCGGCAGGGCCTTGGCGAACACGCTGGCGTCGATCGACTGTTGCACCTGGTCGAGGGCCAGCGACAAGCCTTCGCCGAGCACCGACAAGGTATTGTCCGAGTTGGCCAACAGCGAGCCCAGGTTCGAGAGGCCGTTTTGCAGGCCCGGCGAGGCGGAGATCGTCACCGAGCCGGCGATGCCCGAGAGCGCGTCGCCCAGCTTGGGAACGTTGAGGGAGAGCGTGCCGCTGTCGGTGGCGCCCAGCGCGTTGGACGAAATCGGCAGTGTGGCCTGGGCGGCGCCGTTGGCGGCGGCGGCGATGTTGGAGGCCGACAGGGCCGTTTGGTTGCCAATGGCCGTGAAATAAAAGCGGTCGGCTTGCGTGGCGGCCGAGCCGCCGGCATCGGTGAGGCCCAGCGTGAACGTGGCGGGCTTCTGCGTGCTCGCGGGGTCGGAGAGCGAGGCCGAGCCGTTTTTGATCGACACGCCGACTAGGCCGCCGAGCGTGGCGTTGGCGTTGATGTTCGTGGCGCTGGCCAAGGCGCTCAGCACCAGGCTGGTATCGCCGTAGACGAACGGCTGGGGGTCGGCCGCGTCGGCCAGGTCGAGGCCGAGATCGAGCTTCAGGTTGCCGGCCGCGTGCAGCGACAGATCGCCCGAAGCGCCGACGCCCAGCAGGCTGCTGATGTCGCCTAGCCAACTCAAGTCGCCCGAGTCCAGCTTTGCCAGCGATTCGAAATCGAGATTCAGGCTGGTGCTTTCATTGACCGGTGGGGGGGCAAATTGCAGATCGAATTTGAGGGACTGCGTTTGCTGGTCGAACGACACCGTGACGGCGCCGCCCAGCGTCTTTTGCAACTTCGCCACCAGGGCATCGAACGCCAGCGGGGCGGCGGTTAAGACGAGCGTTCCGCCGACGTCGCTGAAGGTGAGCGCGTCGGCGTAGGGCGACATGGCCAGCGCCGAAGCGATGGCCGTGTCGAGTTCGGCCACCAGGTCGGCGAAGCTCAAGTTGCCGGTGGTTTGGGCGGCAAGCACCGTCACGGGGAACGACACGTTCTGGCCCACGGCGCCGGTGACGACGACGGTGAAATTCTCGTCCTTGGTCAGTCGGCCGAGGGCGTTGCCGAACGGGCTGTCGGCGGCGATCGTGAGCTGACCAGTCGCTGGCGTCGAGGTGAAGCCGAAGTCGCCCGCGCCGATGATGTTGACCCCGGTGACGACCGGCAGCGACGTGAGCGCCGCGAGCAGGCTGCCGCCCGGATCGATAAGGTTATCGAGGCTCTTGTTCACCAGCGGCAGGTTGGTTGTCAAGACGTCCTTGACGCCCTGCAGAGGATTGTTTTCGATATCGCCCGTGACGAACTTGGAAACGGCGTCGGAAACGGCGCCCAATACATTTTGATCGGACAGCGACGATAGGTTCGCCAACGGACCGGTGATGGGCTTGACCGTAAAACCCTTCGCGGCGGACCAATCGACTTCCACGGTGCCCGCGGCGCCGGAGCTGTGCAGGAGCGGTGAGGCGACGGTGACGGGCAACGAGAGCGTGGCGTTGCCGGTGACGGCCAGGGAAAGGTTCGGACCGGAGCTTGTCGCATTCGGGTTTAGTAGGTTCGCTAAGTCGGCGAGCGATAGCGGACTTCCGTCCGGCGTGCCGTCGGCATTGTCGATCATCACGGTGGCGGCCAGCGGCGAGGTGCCGTTGTTGTTGAGGCCGTCCAGGTGCAAGCTGCCGCCGCTGACGCCGACGGAGACGATACCGAGGTTCGCGGTCGCATTGATGTTGGTGAGGGACGCGCTGAGTGACGCGTTTGCCGAGACGTTTTGCACAAAGATATGGTCGAGCGGCGAATCGCCGTCGAGCGGTCCGGAGACGATCGTGCCATCGGGGCCTTCCGTGCCGATGATGCCCAGACCGTAGGTGGGAACGCCCGCGAGCGAGCCGTTGGCGGCCGAGATGGTGAATTGTCCGGTGCCGCTGGAGTGGTCGGTGAGCACGATGGCCCGGCCATCGAGCGCGTCATTGGCGTTGCTGGCGTCTTCATACACCTGGCCGGTGACCGTGCCGCCGGTGGCCGTGTTGATAGCCTGGAACACGGCCGCGAGCGTGGCGCTTTCACCCAGGCCGCGCAGGGACACGCTTTTGGTCTGCCCGTTGTGCAAGGTAATCATCAGGTCGGCGTCCGTCGGCTGCGTCTGGCCGTCGCTAAAGCCCAACGCGCTCGCGTCGGAGATGCTGAGCGAGGTCGCGGGCGACACTTGGCCGGGTGAGTTGACCGCGGCGGCCAGCACCATGTAGCTATTCCCGCTGGGGTCTTGGATGGCCTGGGCCTCGACCGCGCCGGCAAAAGGCGTGGTCGCGAGCGCCGCGCTGAGCGCCGTGTTCACTTGCGATACAACGCTCGTGACGCTGCTGTCGTCGCCGCTTCCGGAGCCGTCGACCGCGATCGAATAGGGCGTGCTTTGCCCGTTGATCGTGAGACCGAACGAGGCATAGAACGGGAAGGGGTTGGCGGCGGTGAGAACCGGGCTGCCGCTCTCGAGCGTCGCGTCTGTCGACTGCGCGACGCCTTGCTGCGGCGAATCGAAGCCCAACGCCGCCGCTCCGAGCTCATTCGGACTGACGACTTCGAGAGAGGTGATACCCGATGATGCGGCCGAGGACGCGACGAAGGCGATCGTGCCGCTGAGGTCCTCAGCCTGGATGTCGCCGCTAAAGGGAGTGCCGGCTAGCGCCGACGGAAGGGCGGCCGTGTTCAGCTCGGTAACCAGGTCGGCCAGGCTATTGTTCTTCTGCGTACCTGAGACGGTGACAGGGACCGTTTTGCCGTTCACGACCAGCGCGAACAGGGCCAGATCGGTTGGTGGGTCGCCGTACTGCGGGAGTTGGCCGTTGCTGCCAGGGAAGGGGTTGGCGGCGGTCACCACCAGGTTGCCATTTTGGGATACCGCGGCCTGCGAACCATCGAAACCTAGCGCGCCGGCGTTTGACGCGGTGGCGTTTTCAACAGACAATGAGGTGATCTTCGCGCCGGCGGTCGATAGGACTTCGAGCACAATCGTGCCGCTTTCGTCCGCCGCCGTAATTGAATTGGCAAATGGCGTCGGCGCCAACGAGGCGTTGATGGCGTGCTGTAGATTGGCGACCAGATCGCCAAGGTTGTTGTCGCTCTGAGTTCCGGCGAGCATGACCGGAATCGCCTCGCCGTTGATCACCAGATTAGAGGCGATGGCATCGGTTTGTGGCGCCCCCGACGGGCCGAACAGCGGAAGTCGGCCCTGGTTGGCCGGCAGAGAATTGGCCGCCGTCAGGCCGACGTTGAAGGTTACGCCGCTGCCGGCGTTAAGCTGCGAAAGCGTGACCTTGCTGGGGTCGATCGGCTCGGAGAGCTTGTTCGGACTGTCGGTCCCCAGCGGGTTAAGGTCGATGCCGAGCGTAAAATCGAGCCCGGCCGTGGGCGAGAGGGTGAGCGTGCTAGTGGTAGTGAAGCCAGTCAGGCTGCCGGCCGAGTTGAAGCTGAGCGGCGTGACCACGGCGGGCAAGGTCGCCGCCACGTGTACCTTGACCGTCAGCTCGTTGCCGGTGAGCGTGACGCCCGAAAAGATGCCAGGGAAGTCGGTGAGCAGATCCTGAATGGTGTTGAACGGCGGGCCGCCGCTATTTGAGCCGGGCAGCAACGCGGCCAGCGCCTGATTGTATGCCGCCTGGATATTGACGAGTTGGCCGAGTGTCTTGCCGGTGAAGGGGACGGGTGTCGCCATGGCGCTCGACGAGCCGAGGCCGGCCGCCCAGCCGCCCAACTGCACCAGCGCGTTTTGCACGTCGGACGCGGAAAAGTTCTGGAAGAGATCGATCGTGCTTGCGTCGCCGCCGGAGACGCTAAAGGCCGGCGTGGCGAGGGTGCCGTCGGGGTTATAGAGCGACGTGGGGCCGATCGTCAACGCGTCGTTGGCGGCGGTAAACGTCGTACCGCCAATCTGAGCCCCGACCTTGAAAGGAAGCGAGACGGAGACCGTCCCGCTCGGCTGCAATCCGTGGCCGGCAGTCGGGTTGCTGAACAGCGAGGGCGTGCTGAAATCGGCAGTGCGCAGGTCGCCGCTGGGCAAGGCGAGCGTAAGATTGTCGTCGATCGTGGCGGTGCCGCCCGTGACCGTGCCAGCCAGCAGGCCAGCGTGCGCCTGCGCATTGATATTGCTGGCGCTCAGGTCGGCCGAAGCCGTGAACGAGCCGGCCTGCAATACGAAAAGCGCGGGCGGCGTGGCGCCGGAGGGCTGATTGCCGATTTGCGCTCGCTGCGCGTCGGGGCCGTCGAGGAAGGGCGTCAGATCGAGGCCGAACGAGAACTGAAAGTCAAAACCTGCGGTAAGCGAGCCGTTGGCACTGGCGGTGACGCCGATGGGCGCGCTCGTGCCCAACTCGGTGCTGAAATTGAGCGGTACCGTGCTCGTGCGTGCCACGTGCAGATCGACGCCGATCAAAAGATCGTTCCCGACGAGCGCGGCCTGGTCGCCGACATCGGTGAAGCTGGTGGCCGCGGCGGAAGAGACCTCGCCGATCACGACGTTCTCTTGCCCGCTGGTGGTGCCGCGGTAAATCTTATAGGCCGTGGCCCCACTGACCGCGTTCCAACTGAGCGCGACGCTGTTGTTGCTCCCCGAGACGATCACCTCCTTTTCGTTGCTGGCCGCGGTTTCGCCGGACGCAGTGATCGCGGTGACTTCATAGTCATAGGTCGCTTGCGCGAGTTGAGCGCCGCTGGTTGGTTGCGGGGTGGCCGCGAGCGTCGGGGGCGACGTTGCCGGCGGGCTGGTTCCCGGCGGAGAACCCCAAGGATCGCCGACCTTGGCCGTGAGCGTCAGGCCCGGCTCGGCCAGCACCCATTGGCTGTAGTTGTTGAGGAACGCGGCCAGTTCGTCGGCCGAGGCGCCGTGCGTATTGGCCAGGTAGTTTTGCACGGCCATTTCGAACTGCGAGCCGAGGGCGTCGGCGAAGTTCGCCGCGTGCCCGAGCGATTCGCCGAGCAGGGGCACGGTGGCGCCGACCGCGCCGTAGCTGTCGAGCTGTTTGGACCAGTTCGCGACGGCGCTAAGTCCGCCTACCAGCGCGCTGTTGTTCTGGTCGAACGTCGTCAGCGGCATGGCCGCGTAGTCGACGGGCGAGATGCTCAACAGCCGCCGTTGCTCGAGCTGCTCGAACCAGCGGCGTGAGGCGGGCGACCGCCGCTGAAAGGGAAGGAGCTTGTTCGAGGCCACGTCGGGGCCTCGCCGCGTACTGCGCTTCGGATGCATAGCGCGAGCCTTTTTTGCAAGGATGCGTTCTGGTGTCACCCCCGGCACCTTCGCGCCGCCGAGGAACCGAATGCCTCTTTCGCCCCGCCGCAGTTTCCGGTTGCGGCCGGCCTCTCCCTCCATTGGTGACTTTATAGTCATCGTGGAGGCGGATTTCAACTACCGACTTTGCGATTTTTTTCCGCGCCGACGAGCACCCACCACGTTCGCGTTTCATGAGCGAAGCGCGAGGGGGGCCGGGGTTCAAGGGCCTGGGTCTTCGGCCTTCGCCACGGCCTCGGCGTTCAGACCGGCCGCCAGAATTCTTACGAATTCTGCTACGGCCCGCGTTTCAGCTTCCCAATTGCGAAAACAACGCGTCTTTGGCCGCCACGACCGCCTGCGACTGGGCCGTCTGGTAGTAGTCGGCCAACGGCCGGTTCGGATTGACTCAGCCGTGACCGCAGCCAACAATTCCGGTATGAGCACAGAAACAATTCCCGATGTCATGGCGCAAATGCAAGAGGCCGCCGATCGAGCGGCCCGAGGCATACGTGATCCCGCAGCGGCCAAGCGCGCCTGCGAAAGCATGGACCGCATCAGCGAGGAAATCCGTCGCAGGCATGGCGTGCTGGACATTGGCGTCTCCGCGATCCGTGAGCATCGCGACGCATGAAATATGTCGTCGACGCTTCCGCGAGCCTACGAACTCTCCTCGAACGCGCGAGTGGCAGTCTATGACTGTCTGTATGTCGCGCTGGCCGAACGGGAGCAGTGTAAGGTCGTGACGGCGGATCAGCGGACCGTCGCCGTCTTTCCGGCACATGCCATCGCCCTTGATTCATTGCCCTGAGGTCGCGCTCGAACAACAAAGGAACGCTCGCATGCCCGCCCACCCCGCCGGCCATCTCGATACCGTGATGCAAGAATCGCGGCTCTTTCCGCCGCCCGAAGAGTTCGCCGCGCGTGCCCGAATTCCCTCGATCGAAGCTTACGAAGCACTCTGGCAAAAGGCGGCCGACAACCTGGAGGATTTCTGGGGCGAGCTGGCCGGCGAGCTGCACTGGTTCAAGCCGTACAGCAAAGTGCTGGAGTGGAACGAGCCGTTCGCCCAATGGTTCGTCGGCGGGCAAACCAACGTCAGCCACAACTGCCTCGACCTGCACCTCGCCACGCCCCGCGTCAACAAGGCCGCCCTGATCTGGGAAGGAGAGCCGGGCGACACCCGCGTGCTCACCTATCAAACGCTGCACCACGAAGTTTGCAAGTTCGCCAACGTGCTGCGGTCGCTGGGCATCAAGCCGGGCGACGTGGTGTCGATCTATATGCCGATGGTGCCCGAACTGCCCATCGCCATGTTGGCCTGCGCCCGCGTGGGGGCGATTCACTCGGTGATCTTCGGCGGCTTTTCCAGCGAGGCCATCGCCGACCGCAATAACGACGCGCGGGCCAGACTCATCATCACGGCCGACGGCGGCTGGCGGCGCGGCAGCCAATTGCCGCTCAAGGCGAACGTCGATGCGGCCTTGGAAAAATCGCCCACCGTCGAGCACTCGATCGTGCTCCGGCGGCTGGGCACCGACGTGGCCATGCGGCCGGGCCGCGACCACTGGTGGCACGACCTGATGCACGGCGTCAGCGGCCACGCCACCGCCGAGCCGCTCGACAGCGAGCACCCGCTCTTCATCCTTTACACCAGCGGCTCGACCGGCAAACCCAAGGGCATCAAGCACACCACCGCCGGCTACAATCTTTTCGTCAAGAAGACGACCGAGTGGGTCTTCGACCTCCGCGACGACGACATTTATTGGTGTACGGCCGATTGCGGCTGGGTGACCGGGCACAGCTATCTTGTCTACGGCCCGCTGGCCGCCGGGGCCACCGTGTTCATGTATGAAGGGGCGCCCAACTGGCCGCAAGAAGACCGCTTCTGGTCGCTGATCGAAAAGTACCGCGTCAGCATTTTCTACACGGCCCCGACGGCCATCCGCTCGTTCATCCGCTGGGGCGACGAGTGGGTCGACGGGCACGATCTGTCGAGCTTGCGGCTGTTGGGCACGGTGGGCGAGGGGATCAATCCCGAAGCCTGGATGTGGTACCACCGCAAGATCGGCCGCGAGCGTTGCCCGATCGTCGACACCTGGTGGCAGACGGAGACGGGCGGCATCATGATGAGTCCGCTGCCGGGGGCCATTCCGACCAAGCCCGGAAGCTGCACCAAGCCTTTGCCCGGCATCATTCCGGCGATCGTCAACGAGCAGGGCCAGCCGGTCGAGCCGGGCCGCGGCGGCTGGCTGGTGATCGCCCGCCCCTGGCCCGGCATGCTCCGCGGCATCTGGGGCGACGACGCCCGCTACCGCGAGCAGTATTGGAGCAAAGTGCCGCACAACTATCTGGCCGGCGACAATGCCCGTTGCGACCGCGACGGCTACTACTGGATCATGGGCCGCATTGACGACGTGTTGAACGTCTCCGGGCACCGCCTGAGCACGATCGAAATTGAAAGCGCGCTGGTCAGTCATCCGAAGGTGGCCGAAGCGGCGGCGGTGGGCCGGCCCGACGAGCTCAAGGGCGAAGCGGTGGCCGTGTTTGTCACGCTGAAGAGCGGCGAGCCGAACGAGGCATTGCGTGAGGAGTTGCGGCGTCACGTTCGCAAGGAGATCGGCGCCTTGGCCCAGCCCGACGACATCCGCTTCACGAATGCGCTGCCGAAGACCCGCAGCGGCAAGATCATGCGCCGGTTGTTGCGCGACATCGCCGCCGGCAAAGAGACCGTGGGCGACACAACCACGCTGGAAGATTACAGCGTGCTGGCGAAGCTGCGGAGTGATGAAGAGTAGGGTGCGCAGGCGGGCGATACGTGGATACTTTTCGCGGCCGGTTGCCGGCGCCAATAGGCATGCGCTTCGGCGAGCAGCTTGACGCTTTGTAAAGGGATCGTCATTCGGCCGCGTGGCGGCCACGGAATTTAGCCGTGGGTGCCAACCCACGAGTGGCGGTTGCCCACAACCGAAAGCCGCTACGCGGCGACGGAGAGATCAGCCCGCATTCTCCGTCGTCCCTCCGGGACTAAGAAGCGACGGCCGCGATTGCCGCTCTGGCTGGCGGAGGCTCTCGTAATTCCGCTCGATCTCGAGCAGAGCTACGAACAGGCTTGTCGCGATCTGTGGATCGCGTGACCGTGGAAATGCGCCACGATGCCCGGAAGTCTACCACCACCGTAACCGGCCGTGAGCGAATGAATCGCTGCGCATACCGGGCGGTAGTCGCGAGCGAAGGCGGAAGCAGCGGTCGCCACAAGGAGGGCACATCGATGAAGAACTGCGAACCTGTCTGACGTCAAAGTATGATGTCACTTATCTGGAAGTGATGGACGATGCCCCCGCCTCACTCCTGATTGCCGAGCGGGATGACCCCGGATCCGCGAAAATATCCTGGACCGAAGCAGTACCGCGGGACGGTCGGTAGGATATAATTTGCCGGGGAGGAAAGATAGCCATGCCCTTACGCGATCACTTTCGACCGCCGCTCTCGAACACCTCGTCCTGGGAGGAGCTGCACGGGGGTTGGCCGATGGTCATTGTCCAGCAGTTGCGAAACTTGCTCCCGCCCGGCTATGTCGCCGGACCCAAGGTGCATTCCGGCTCGGAGGTGGAAATCGATGTCGCGACCTTCGAAAAAGACCGCGATCTGTTTTCCGCCGCCTCACAGGCAAACGGCGGCGTGGCCACGGCCGTCTGGCTCGCGGCGCCGGTCGTCCGAGTCGAAACAGGGCTGCCCGACGACGACGAGTACGAGGTCCGCGTCTACGACGCCAGCCGCGGCCGGCGCCTGGTCGCGGCCATTGAGATCGTCAGCCCCGCGAACAAAGACCGGCCCGAAAAGCGCAACGCCTTCGTCGGCAAGTGCGCCGCCTTGATGCGGAAGGGAGTCGCGGTCAGCATCATCGATCTGGTCACCACCCGCCAATTCAACCTGTATGCCGATT
>Ga0307374_10002204_pt1 | contig 35046 bp, 38 predicted proteins | sample OX3MG_FD_202532 | JGI IMG/M metagenome (GOLD analysis project Ga0307374, IMG submission 202532) | Soil microbial communities from Risofladan, Vaasa, Finland - OX-3 | ecosystem: Environmental > Terrestrial > Soil > Coastal area > Acid sulfate soil | place: Finland: Risofladan, Vaasa | collected... | reverse complement strand
AGAGCTTCGACGGGCGCGGCAATTATGCGCTCGGCCTCAAGGAGCAGCTCGTGTTCCCCGAAATCGATTATGACCAGGTCGACACGGTGCGCGGCATGGACATCATCATCGTCACAACCGCGAAGACCGACAAGGAAGCCAAGGCGCTGCTGCGCGGCTTCCAGTTGCCTTTCGTCAACTGAGGACAGCGATATGGCGAAGACCAGTTCGATTTGGCGCAATCGCAAACGCGAGCGGATGGTGAAGCAATTTGCCGCCAAGCGCGCGAAGCTCAAGGCGATCGCGAACGATATGTCGCTGACGCCGGAGGAGCGGTTTGCTGCGCGGCTGAAGCTCGCCGAATTGCCGCGCAATTCCTCGGCGGTGCGCATTCACAACCGCTGCGAGCTGACGGGGCGGCCGCGCGGCTATTACCGCAAGTTCAAGCTGTCGCGTATTGCGCTGCGCCAGCTGGCCTCCGCCGGGCAGGTGCCCGGCATGGTCAAGTCGAGTTGGTAAGGGAGAAGACGGTATGATGACCGACCCCCTCGGCGATTTGCTCACGCGCATCCGCAACGCGCAGCAGGCGCGCAAGGCCACGGTGCAATCGCCGGCGTCGAAGATTCGCGCCAACGTGCTCGAGGTTCTGCAGCGCGAAGGCTACATCCGCGGCTTCTCGCGCGAAGAGGTTCGCCCCGGCGTCGCCGAGCTGACGATCGAGCTCAAGTACGTCGATGGCGAGCCCGTGATCCGCGAAATCACGCGCATCTCCAAGCCCGGCCGTCGCGTTTACTCGCGAATTACCGACTTGCCGCGCGTCTATAACGGGCTTGGCATTTCGATCCTGTCGACGCCGAAGGGCGTCATGTCGGACAACGAAGCCCGCGTCGCCAATCTTGGCGGCGAAGTCCTCTGCCGCGTGTTCTAGGGAGCGCAACGTCGATGTCGCGCATTGGCCGCAATCCGGTCGCAATCCCGCAAGGGGTGACCTTCGAGGTGTCGGGCGATAAGCTCACCGCCAAGGGCAAGCTCGGCAATCTCAGCATGCCGCTTTCGACCGAGGTCAGCGCCACGGTGAAGGACGGCAAGGTGTCGTTCGAGCCCAAGGGCAACTCGAAGCGCGCGCGCATGCACTGGGGCACGATGCGGGCGCTGGCGAACAACATGGTTGCCGGCGTCTCGCGCGGCTTCACCAAGAACCTCGAGATCGAGGGTGTCGGCTATCGAGCCGCCGTGCAAGGCAAGAACCTGGTGCTGCAGCTGGGCTACAGTCACGAGGTGACCTTTGCGATTCCGCCCGACGTCAAGATCACGGCCGAAAAGCCGACCAGCATCACCATCACCGGCGCCGACCGTCAGCGGGTCGGCCAGGTCGCCGCGGTGATCCGCGCGTACCGCATGCCCGAGCCCTACAAGGGCAAGGGCATCCGCTACGCCACGGAGACCGTGCGACGCAAGGAAGGGAAGAAGAAATAGGTGCGCCGATGAGCAGCAAAGCCGTCGATCTCTTCACCCGCCGCCAGGACCGCGTCCGCTATCGCATCGGCCGCACGGTGCGGCGCCAGCCGCGCTTGACCGTGTTCCGGTCATCGAAGCACATCTATGCTCAGGTGATCGACGACGCGAACGGCCGCACGCTCGCGGCGGCGTCCAGCCTCGACAAGAACCTCAAGGAAGGCATCAAGGGCGGTGCCAACAAAGACGCCGCTGCTGCGGTCGGCAAGCTCCTTGCTGAACGCGCCAAAGCCGCCGGCGTCACCGGCGTCGTCTTCGATCGCGGCGGCTATCTGTTCCATGGCCGGGTCAAGGCCCTGGCCGACGCCGCCCGCGAGGGCGGATTGCAGTTTTAGGAAGAAACATCATGGCACGCACACCCGGATCACGCACGGCCGGCGGACCGCCCAAACAAGGGGGCGGCGACCGTCCGCCACGCGAGCGTCGTCCGCGCTCCCGCGATAGCGACGGCGCGGGCGAAGGTGAATTCATCGAGAAGCTGGTCGGCATCAACCGCGTCGCCAAGGTGGTGAAGGGCGGCCGGCGGTTCGGTTTTGCCGCGCTCGTGATCGTCGGCGACCGCAAGGGCCGCGTCGGCTACGGCTCAGGCAAGGCGCGCGAGGTGCCGGAGGCGATCCGCAAGGCGACCGAGCAGGCCCGACGCGCGCTCGTGCGTATTCCGCTGCGCGAAGGGCGCACGCTCCATCACGATATCATCGGTCGCTTCGGGGCGGGCCGCGTCGTACTGCGGGCGGCGACCCCGGGCACCGGCATCATCGCCGGCGGTCCGATGCGAGCAATTTTCGAGGCGCTCGGCGTGCAGGACGTGGTCGCGAAATCGATCGGAACGTCCAATCCACACAACATGATCAAGGCGACGTTCCAGGCGCTGACGCATTCGGTTAGCCCGCGGTCGGTCGCCCAGCGCCGCGGCAAAAAAGTGAGCGAGATTCTCGGCAAAGGCGCCACGGCGGTGGCCGAGGCGCGGGAGTAGCGCATGGTCGAGCAGGGCAAGGCGAAGCGGACGACGAAAAAGGCCCCGGCCGCTGCCGGCAAGGGCATCCGCATCACCCAGATCGGCAGCCCGATCGGCCGGCCGGACTGGGCGCTGGCGACACTCAAGGGGCTCGGCCTCAACAAGCGTCACCGTTCGAGTGTGGTCGTAGATACGCCGGCGGTGCGCGGCATGATCGAGCGCGTGAAGCATCTGTTGCGGGTCGAAGCGGCGTCGTGAGCCCGCGATTGCGGGACCGGCTTGCGTTTTGCGATAATTGGGTGAGCGGACAATGAAACTCAACGAGATCAAGGACAACCGCGGCGCCCACTACCGCGCCAAACGGCGCGGCCGCGGCATCGGCTCGGGCAAGGGCAAGACCAGCGCCCGCGGCGGCAAAGGTCAGACGGCGCGCACTGGCGTCGCCCTCAACGGCTTCGAGGGCGGTCAGACGCCGCTGCATCGCCGGCTGCCAAAGCGTGGCTTCAATCGTGAGCAATTCCGCAAGCGCTACGCCGTGATCAATCTCGGCGCTTTGCAGCGTGCGGTCGATCAAGGCGTGCTCCAGAGCGGTGCCACCGTGAAGGGCGAGGATCTGGTCAAGGCCGGTGTGCTGCGCCGGACGTGGGACGGCGTGAAGCTTCTCGCCAAAGGCGAATTGAAGGCGCCGTTGACGTTGGAGGTCGCAGGTGCGTCGAAGGCCGCGGTCGCCGCGGTCGAAAAATTGGGGGGCAAGGTCGTTCTACCCGCCGCCAAGGCCAAGGCGCCGGCGGTGACGCAACCCCAGCAAGGTTAAGGTCCGATGGCTTCCGCGGCCGAGCAGCTTGCCGCCAGTCTCAATCTCGGTGCTTTCGCGAAGGCGACCGATCTCAAGAAACGCATCTGGTTCACGCTCGGTGCGCTGATCATCTATCGTCTGGGCACCTATATCCCGCTGCCCGGCATCGATCCGCAGGTCTTCGCCGAGATCTTTCAGCGCAATTCCGGTGGCATCCTGGGCATGGTCGACATGTTTTCGGGCGGCGGACTCGGCCGGATGGCGATCTTTGCCCTCGGCATCATGCCGTATATCTCGTCCTCGATCATCGTCCAGCTGATGACGGCGGTCTCGCCGCAGCTCGAGGCCCTGAAAAAGGAAGGCGAGCTCGGCCGCAAGAAGCTCAATCAATACACGCGCATCGGGACGGTGGTGCTGGCGTTAATCCAGGCCTATGGCATCGCCGTCGGCATCGAAAGCTTGCACAGCGGCGCCGGTGCCGCAGTGACCAATCCCGGCCTGTTCTTCCGTTTGACGGCGGCGCTGACGCTCACCGGCGGAACCATGTTCCTGATGTGGCTCGGCGAGCAGATCACGGCGCGCGGCGTCGGCAACGGCATTTCGCTGATCATCTTCTCGGGCATTGTCGCGCGCATGCCCTCGGCGCTGGCCGCATTGCTCGAATTGGGCCGCACCGGCGCGCTGTCGACCTTCTTCATTCTGATTTTCCTGGTGCTGGCGATCGGCGTGATCACCTTCATCGTCTTCATGGAGCGCGCGCATCGCCGAATCCTGGTGCAGTATCCGAAGCGCCAGGTCGGCAACAAGATGTTCGGCGGCGAGGCATCGCACCTGCCGCTCAAGCTCAATACGTCGGGCGTCATTCCGCCGATCTTCGCGTCGTCGCTGCTGCTGCTGCCGGCCACGGTTGCGAGCTTCGGCGCCAACCAGGTCGGCTTCCTGGGCGAGATGGCGGCCTTCCTCGGCCACGGCCACCCACTCTATATCGCCCTTTACGTCGTGTTGATCGTGTTCTTCACGTTCTTCTATACGGCGATCGTCTTCAATCCGACCGAGACGGCGGACAATCTGCGCAAGTACGGCGGCTTCATTCCGGGCATCCGGCCGGGCAATAGCACCGCCGATTATTTGGACTACGTGCTGACGCGCCTCACCGTCATCGGTGCGCTTTATCTGGCCGGCGTCTGCGTCCTGCCCGAGATCCTCGTCTCGCAATATTCGGTGCCCTTCTATTTCGGCGGCACCAGCCTGCTCATCGTGGTCAGCGTCACCATGGACACGGTGGCCCAAATGCATTCGCACCTGCTCGCCCATCAGTACGAAGGCTTGATTAAGAAGGCGAAGCTGCGCGGGAGAAGCGGGTGAACCTGATCCTGCTGGGGCCACCCGGCGCCGGCAAAGGGACCCAGGCCAAACGTCTTGAGGAACGCCACGGTTTGATCCAGCTCTCGACCGGGGACATGTTGCGCGCCGAGCGCGCGGCCGGCAGCCCGGTCGGCAAGAAAGTCCAGGCGATCATGGATTCGGGCCAGCTGGTCTCCGACGAGATCATCGTCGATCTCATCGCCTCGCGCATCGACCGTCTGCCGAAGGGCAAGGGCTTTATCCTTGACGGCTTTCCGCGCACCCAGCCCCAAGCCGAGGCGCTCGACGCCATGCTCGCCCACAAGGGTTTTAGGCTCAATTACGTCATCGAGATGAAGGTCGACGAGGCGGCCCTGATCGAGCGGATCGCCGGCCGCTTTTCCTGCACCAAATGCGGGGCCTCTTATCACGACATCCACAACCGGCCGAGGCAGGAGGGGGTATGCGACGTCTGCGGCAGCCGCGACTTCGTCCGCCGGCCCGACGACCGGCCGGAGACCGTCAAGGCGAGGCTCAAGACATATCGCGAGCTGACCGCGCCGATTCTGCCCTATTACCGGGCCAAAGGGGTGCTGCGGACGGTCGATGGCATGGCGCCGATCGACCAGGTCGCAACCCAGATTGAAACCATTTTAGAGAGCGGGGGAGCCGCCCCGAATGGTTGACTTTGAGCCTCGGATTTCTATAATCCGCGCCCTCGGCCTGGAGCGGGCCTGGGTCGTGTCCAACATCGCAAGCTGAACGGAGAGCGCAGTGGCGCGCATTGCCGGCGTCAATATTCCGAGTCAAAAACGCGTCCCCATCGGATTGATGTACATCCATGGCATCGGGCGCACGACGGCCGAGAAGATTTGCAAGGAACTGGCCATTCCGGCGGCGCGGCGGGTGCACGAGCTCACCGACGGTGAGGTCCTGCGCATCCGCGAGCTGATCGACAAGAACTACACCGTCGAGGGCGATCTGCGCCGCACCGTGGCGCAGAACATCAAGCGCCTGATGGATCTGGGTTGCTATCGCGGCCTGCGCCATCGCAAAGGCCTGCCGGTGCGCGGCCAGCGCACCCACACCAACGCCCGCACCCGCAAGGGTCCGGCGAAGGCGATCGCCGGCAAGAAGATGGCGCCGAAGGGCTAACGGAAGGAACGGATCGATTATGGCGAAGCCTGCTGCTGCAGCTCCCGCGGCTCCGACCGGCGCGGCCGCGACTGGAACCGGCACGACCGGCGCGCCGCGTATCCGTCGGCGCGAGCGCAAGAACATCACCGCGGGCGTGGCGCACGTCAACGCGACCTTCAACAATACGATGATCACGATCACCGATGCGCAGGGCAACACGATTGCCTGGTCGTCGTCGGGCACGATGGGTTTCAAGGGCTCGCGCAAGTCGACGCCCTATGCCGCGCAGATGGCCGCCGAAGATGCTGGCCGCAAGGCGATGGATCACGGCATGCGCACGCTCGAGATCGAAGTCAAGGGTCCGGGATCGGGCCGCGAATCCGCGTTGCGCGCGCTGCAGGCCGTGGGCTTCACGGTCACCTCGATCCGTGACGTGACGACGATACCGCACAACGGTTGCCGACCGCCCAAGCGGCGGCGTGTTTAACAGGGGATTCTAAGGGAACAGTGCTGCCTCGGCCCGTGGTGGGTCGTCGGCGCGCTCGCAGGAAATGGCCAAGGGCGGCTGGTCCGCAACGGCAAAGGAAAGACTCGTGATTCAAAAGAACTGGCAAGCGCTCATCAAACCGAAACAGCTCGCAGTCGAAGCGGGTGACGATCCGGCCCGGATGGCAACCGTGGTCGCCGAGCCCCTCGAGCGGGGCTTCGGTCTCACTCTCGGCAACGCGCTGCGGCGCGTGCTGATGTCGTCCCTGCAGGGCGCGGCCATAACCTCGGTCCAGATCGAAGGCGTGCTGCACGAATTCTCGTCGCTTCCCGGCGTGCTCGAGGACGTGACCGATGTCGTGCTCAACATCAAGGGCATTGCGCTCAGGATGCACGGCGAAGGGCCGAAGCGCATGCGGCTGCGGGCCGGCGGACCGGGCGAAGTGCGCGCGGGTATGATCGAGGTCGGTCACGACATCGAAATCATGAATCCCGACCATCTCATCTGCACGCTCGACAGCGGCGCCAAGATCTCGATGGAGTTCACGGTCGAGACCGGCAAAGGCTATGTCCCGGCGAGCCAGAACCGGCCCGAGGACGCGCCGATCGGCCTCATTCCGGTCGATGCGCTGTTCAGCCCGGTGAAGAAGATCAGCTACAAGGTCGAGAACACCCGGGTCGGCCAAGTAACCGACTACGACAAGCTGTCGATGCGGATCGAGACCAACGGCGCGGTGACGCCGGAGGACTCCGTGGCGCTCGCCGCGCGCATCCTCCAGGACCAGCTCCAGCTCTTCATCAACTTCGAGGAGCCGCGGGCGCCCAGCGCGGAGGAGCGTCCATCCGAGCTGCCGTTCAACAAGAACCTGCTGCGCAAGGTCGACGAGCTCGAGCTGTCCGTCCGTTCGGCCAACTGCCTCAAGAACGACAACATCGTCTATATCGGCGACCTGGTGCAGAAGACCGAAGGCGACATGCTGCGGACGCCGAATTTCGGCCGCAAGTCGCTGAACGAGATCAAGGAAGTGCTGGCGCAGATGGGGCTCCATCTCGGCATGGAGATTCCGAACTGGCCGCCCGAGAACATCGAGGAGCTCGCGAAGCGCCTCGAGGAGCCGTATTGAGCCATGCGCCATCGTATCCGCGGCCGCAGCTTCAGCCGCAAGTCCGCCCATCGCAAGGCCATGTTCGACAACATGGCTCACGCGCTGCTGAAGCACGAGCAGATCACCACCACGCTGCCCAAGGCGAAGGATCTTCGCCCGGTTGTAGAGAAGCTGATCACGCTCGGTAAACGCGGTGGCCTGCATGCGCGACGCCAGGTTCTGGCCGCGTTGCAGGATACCAAGATCGCCGAGAAGGTGATGACGACGCTGGCCGAGCGCTACAAGTCGCGCGCTGGCGGCTATTGCCGCATTCTCAAGGCGGGCTTCCGCCACGGCGATGCCGCGGCGATGGCGGTGATCGAGTTGGTCGACCGTGACGTCGCCGCCAAGGGCCTGGATTCGGGTCCGGTCATGGCCGAGACCGAGGCCGAAGAAGCGCCGGCCGCCTGAACGCGAGCGCGGCCGCAAGCGCCACGTTCGCCACGCCCAGCACCAGGAAGATCGCCGGCACGCCGGTCCCGAGCTTGAGCATGATCGCCGAGCCGCCGCCGGCGACGACGATGAACAGCGCATTGAGAATATTATTCGCCGCGACGATACGGGCGCGCTCGGCCTCGTCGCTGCGCGCCTGCATGATCGCGTAGAGCGGCACGACGAAAATTCCCGCCGCCATGGTGACGCCGACGAGGTCGCCGAGTATCCGCCAGTTGTGCGGCACGGCGAGGAACGCCACCACGCCGGTCAGCGCGGCAGCGTTTTGCGCCGGCGGGCTGGCGAGCCACAAGTCGAAGGTGAAGGCTCCCATGGCAAGTGCGCTCCACGGCACGAGCCGCGCACTGATCTCGCCGCGCAGGATGCGGTTCGCCGAGAGCGATCCGGCGCCGACGCCGATCGAATTGAGCGCCAGGAACAGCGTCACGACGTGATTGTTGCCGGCGAGATATTCCTTCGCGTAGTTGGGAAACTGCGAGATTAGCGCGGCGCCCACCAACCAGAACCACGAAATGCCGAGCACGGCGCGCCACACCGCAGGACGCTCGCGCGCCTGGCCGGCGATCTCCCACGTCGAAGCCAGAATGTTGGCGCGCAGGCGCACCTTCGGTTGTGCCCAGCGCGTCGCCGGGATGAACCAGCTGGCGCCATAACCGAACAGCGCCAGCGCAAGCAGCGCCCCGCCGGTCGCAATCCGCCCGCCGGGCACCAGGATCAGCAAGCCGCCGACGATGGTGCCGATGAGGATGGCGAGGAATGTGCCGGCATCGACCAGGGCGTTGGCGGCAAGCAGTTCGCTCTCCGGCATCAGTTCCGGCAATACGGCGTATTTGACGGGTCCGAAGACGGTGGCTTGCGCGCCCAGCAAGAACAGCACGCCCAGCTGCAGCACGATGTTGTCGCCCAGCAGCGACAGTGCGCCGAGGCTGACGACGCCGATCTCGGCCAGCTTGGTTTGTCGCAACAGCCACGATTTCTCGTACTTGTCGGCCACCTCGCCCGAAAGCGCCGAGAACAGGAAATACGGAAGGATAAAGACCGCCGTTGCAATGGTGACGATCAACTCGCTTGCTTGGCCCGACTGGGCTTGGCGATAGGCGACCAAGATGACATAGGCGTTCTTGAGCAGGTTGTCGTTCACCGCGCCGGCGAACAGCGCCCAGAACAGCGGTCCGAGCCGCCGTGTCGGCAGCAGGCGAAGCACTGCTCCCCCCGTCGCCACGCCTCAATCCGTCGGCAGATCGAGGAAATCGGCGGAGCCATCGTCATCGGCCGGGCTCTGGCGCACGTCGATCACCTGTGCGAGCGACGGGCCGAGTCGGCACGCCACCGCCATGGCCGTCACCGCGTCGGCCTCGCCGATAATCAGCGCCTCGACGCTGCCGTCGCGACGGTTGCGCACCCAGCCGCGTAAATGCCGGCGCATCGCCTCGTGCACGGCCCAGGCGCGGAAGCCCACACCTTGAACGCGTCCGATAATCGAAAGGCGCAGCGCAGTCACGGCATCGCTGACGGTGCGTGGGCCAGCACCGTCGCGTCGGCGAGCGCGGGAGCCAAGCCCAATGCCAGGGAAAGCACGGCACGACGCATGGCGGAAATCTAGGCACGCCCGTTGTCCCTGTCCATGGCGCCGGCGGTCACAATTCATTCAAATTCCAGGATCACCTGATCGACCGCGAGGCTGTCGCCGGGCTTGGCGACGATCCGGCCGACACGACCGTCGCGCTCGGCGCGAAGCACGTTCTCCATCTTCATCGCCTCGATCACGGCCAGCGCCTCGCCAGCTTTGACGTCCTGGCCAGTCGCGGCGACGATCGAGACCAGCAGCCCGGGCATCGGCGAAACCAGGTGACGCGAACGCTCTGCCGGCGGCTTTGGCTTCATGCGGCGCAGCAGGGTCGCGGCGTGCCGCGGGACCACCATGATCTCGAATGTCGCGCCGCGTCGCGACAGATGCCAGCGCAGGCCGCGGCGCTCGATCCGGAACACCGTTTCAGTCTTGCCGATAACCGCTTTGAAGATGGGCTGCGCCGGCCGCCAGGCAGTCCGCACTGTTTGGGTGCGCCGTTTGCGCGCGATGATCGCACCGTCGGGTACACGCCGTGCGATGACCGGATAATCATCGCCGCCAATCATCACGCACAGCGACCCGTCGCCAAGGCGCGGCGAAGCAATGGCTTGCGCTGCCGCTCCGGCCAGCACCGCCAATTCGGTCTCCTCGCGTGTCGGCTTGACGCCGTCGAAACCCTCCGGGAATTCACGGGCGATGAAATCGGTCGACAGCTTGCCGGCACAAAAACGTGGGTTGCGCAAGATCGCGGCCAGGAAATCGACGTTATTCGAGACGCCGGCGACAACAAAGCCATCGAGCGCCTGTGCGAGGCGCGCCGTGGCGGCGGACCGGTGTTTGGCGTGTGCAGCCACCTTGGCGATCATCGGGTCATAGAAGATCGGGATCTCGGCCCCTTCGTAAACGCCGCCGTCGACGCGCACGCCGTCACCCGCGGGCTCGGCATAGCGCACGAGCCGTCCGGCGGAAGGCAGGAAGCCGCGGCGCGGATCCTCGGCATAAACGCGCGCTTCGATCGCCGAACCCGACAGCCTCAGGTCCTTTTGCGCGAACGGCAGTCTCTCGCCGCCGGCAATCCGGATCATCAGCTCGACCAGGTCGAGCCCCGTCACCATCTCGGTCACCGGATGCTCGACCTGGAGCCGCGTGTTCATCTCGAGGAAATAGAAGTTGCGCTTGCTGTCGACGATGAACTCGACGGTGCCCGCCGAGCGGTACTTGGCAGCCTTGGCGAGTGCGACCGCCGCCGCGCCCATCCGCGCGCGCGTCTTGGCGTCGAGGAACGGGCTTGGCGCTTCCTCGATCACCTTCTGATGGCGGCGCTGGATCGAGCATTCGCGTTCGAACAGATGGACGACATTGCCGTGGGCGTCGCCAAGAACCTGGATCTCGATGTGCCGCGGCCGCTCGACGTATTTCTCGATGAACAGACGTGCGTCGCCGAATGCGGTCTTGGCCTCGCCGCTGGCGCGGCGGAACGCCTCGGTGAGTTCCGCGTCATTGGCGGCCACGCGCATGCCCTTGCCGCCGCCGCCGGCCGCCGCCTTGAGCATCACCGGATATTCGATCCGACGAGCGACGGCGATCGCCGCTTTGGCGTCCTTGATCACGCCGAGATGGCCAGGCACCGTGGGCACGCCGGCCTTCACCGCGATCTGCTTGGCGGCGATCTTGTCGCCCATCGCCGCGATCGCGTCGGGATCGGGGCCGATGAAGGCGATACCGGCCTTGGCCAATGCGCGTGGCAGCGCCGGGTTTTCGGACAGGAAGCCGTAGCCCGGATGCACCGCCTCGGCGCCGGTAGCGCGACAGGCGGTGACGATCTTCTTCACGTCGAGATAGCTCTGCGCCGACGGCGCGGCCCCGATCGGAATCGATTCATCCGCCTCGCGCGCATGCCGCGCGTTGGCGTCGGCCTCGCTATAGACCGCGACCGTGGCGATCCCCATGCGCCTCGCCGTGCGCATGATGCGGCAGGCGATCTCGCCGCGATTGGCGATCAGGATTTTCTTGAACATCAGTCCCGCTCCTCATCCTGAGGAGGCCGCGGAGCGGCCGTCTCGAAGGATGAGGACCGTCGTGCGCGGCTGGCGAGCCGTCTTACGCGGGCGAAATCGCCTTCAATCAAAGCCTGCTTCGTCGCGCGAGACCACCCTTTGAGCCGGCGCTCGACCGCGATGGCGTCACTGACGCGTTGAAATTCCTCGGACCACACGAGCGTCACAGGCAATCGCGTGGACGTATAGCCACGAAACCGGCCGTTGTTGTGTTCGGCGATTCGTCCGTCCAGCGTGCCGCGTGTGGAACCAACGTAGTACGAGCCGTCAGCACAGTGGAGCATATAGATGAAGGGCATCGTGCGGCGTTCTCGTCTCGTTGCCTCATCCTTCGAGACGCAGCGCTTCGCGCCGCTCCTCAGGATGAGGCCCCTTTTTCTAGAGCGGGATGTTGTCGTGCTTCTTCCACGGGTTATCAAGCCGCTTGCCGCGCAGCATGGCGAGCGAACGGCAGAGGCGCCGCCGCGTCGAATGCGGCATGATCACGTCGTCGATGAAACCGCGCGATCCGGCGACGAAGGGGTTGGCGAATTTCGCGCGGTATTCCTCGGCGCGTTTCGCGATCTTCTTCGGGTCCTTGAGGTCGCCGCGGAAGATGATTTCGACCGCGCCCTTCGGCCCCATCACCGCGATTTCGGCCGAGGGCCAGGCGTAATTGACGTCGCCGCGCAGGTGCTTCGAGCTCATCACGTCATAGGCGCCGCCATAGGCCTTGCGCGTGATGAGAGTCACCTTGGGCACGGTTGCCTCGGCGAATGCGAACAGCAGCTTGGCGCCGTGCTTGATGATGCCGCCGTATTCCTGCGCCGTTCCCGGCAGAAAGCCCGGCACGTCGACGAAAGTGACGATGGGGATGCCGAAGCAATCGCAGAAGCGCACGAAGCGCGCCGCCTTGCGCGATGAATCGATGTCGAGGCAGCCGGCGAGCACCATCGGCTGGTTGGCGACGATGCCGACGGGATGGCCCTCGAGCCGCGCGAAGCCGACAACGATATTCTTGGCGAAGTCGGGCTGCAGCTCGAAGAACTCGCCTTCGTCGACGACCTTTGCGATCAGCTCCTTCATGTCGTACGGCTTGTTGGGATTGGCCGGCACCAGCGTGTCGAGCGAGTCTTCGTTGCGGTCGACGGGATCATCCGTCGGCCGCACGGTCGGCGCCTCGCGGTTCGACGACGGCAGGAAGTCGAGGAATCGGCGTAGCTGCAGGATCGCCTCGGCGTCATTGGCGAAGGCGAGGTCGGCGACGCCCGACTTCGCGGTATGCGTGCGCGCGCCACCGAGCTCCTCGTGCGAAACATTTTCATGCGTCACCGTCTTCACCACGTCGGGGCCGGTGACAAACATGTAGGAGCTGTCCTGCACCATGAAGATGAAGTCGGTCATTGCCGGCGAGTAGACGGCGCCGCCGGCACACGGGCCCATCACCACCGAAACCTGCGGGACGACGCCTGAGGCGAGTACGTTGCGCTGGAACACCTCGGCGTAGCCGGCGAGCGAGGCGACGCCCTCCTGGATGCGCGCGCCGCCGGAATCGTTGAGCCCGACGACGGGTGCACCTACCCGCAGCGCCTGGTCCATGATCTTGCAGATCTTCTCGGCATGGGATTCGGAGAGCGAGCCGCCAAAGACGGTGAAATCTTGGCTGAAGGCAAAGACGCGACGGCCGCCGACCAGCCCGTGTCCGGTGACGACGCCGTCGCCCGGCACCTTCTGCTGCTCCATGCCGAAATCGGTCGAGCGGTGCTCGACGAACATGTCCCATTCCTCGAACGTGCCCGGATCGAACAGCAGGTCGAGACGCTCGCGCGCGGTCAGCTTGCCTTTTTCATGTTGTTGCGCGGTGCGCTTCTCGCCGCCGCCCTTGCGCGCGGCTTCCCGCTTTTCCTCCAACCGCCGCAATATCTCGCGCATGCGCCCCCCTGGCAGCGTTCGGCGCCCAGTTTGGCCTGATTATCAGCTACACGCAGTAACGATGTTAGGCACTATCGCATCCTTCGCTTGCAGGACATTATCGATGTCTGCGTCGAACTCCTGATCGCAGGAATGCGGAATCATCCCGTTGAATGGAGGTGCTGTCCGCACATCCTACCGGGCGGCTTTCCGATAGCGAGCGAAAAGCTCGTTGATTGTCTTTATGACGATCTTCGACGCGAGGGTTCGTGGCCGCTGCATAGAGGTTGTGACAAACAGCTTTGTTCCGATCGCCGGCCTGACGATCGGCCAGCTTTGGAGACGCCCTTCCTTGATTTCATCGTGGAGAAGTGCAGACGGCAGAACCGTATAGCCGACCTTCTGGCGGACGAGTTCCAGCATTGTGTTGGTCCCGGTTACTTCGACTTCGACTTTCAGTTCCACACCAGCTTGCCTCGTCGCGTCCTGGATCAATGTACGCAGTCGATGGGGGGCGGGCGGAAGGACGAGCGGCAGGTCGATCAGTTGTTTTGCCGGAAATGCGCCGCCCGGCGCAAGATTGAGGCTACCGGGTGTGCCGACGAGATGAAGTTGATCATCTAAAACATGCTCGGAGATAAGTGTCGCGATATGGGGCGGATTGAACAAAATACCGATGTCGACTGTTCCCGAGCCCAGCCAGTCGAGAGTTTCCGCGGCAAACCCTTCACGGAGGTAGATTGAGACGCGTGGGTACTTGGCTCTCAGCCGCCGCACCAACTCCGCTGACATGATTCCGCCCAGCAGCGGCGGCAAAGCGATCGAAACGTTGCCGACCGGCGTGCTGCGAAGCGCAGTTATCTCCATCTGCGCCTGGGAGACATTGCGCAGGATCAGGTCCGCGTGTTCGAACAGGCGCTCGCCCGCCTCTGTCAGGCGCACGCCGCGTCCGTTTCTGTGGAGAAGCTGGACCTGGAGATTGTCTTCCAGCCGCCTGATGAAGCGACTCAAAACCGGTTGACTGATCGACAAGGAGGCCGATGCACGCGAAAAGCTACCTCCCTCGGCCACTTGAACGAAATAGTAAAGAGGCCGTAGGTCGAGGCTCGACGCGTTCAGTTTGGGAGCCGCCAATACCCACCCGTCGTTGTGACCGGATGAGGTTAGCACGGATGCGCGCCGGAGTTCCAAGCGACGCCCATCCTCATGATATGATGTCGAAGGTGATGCTCCCGATGGTCGCGCACGACCTCAGCGGATCGGGGAAAAGGAAGCGGCGCTGAGTATTATGCTCTCTTGAGACTCGACGAGTGGCAAGGCGAGGGGCAAATAGCCCTCGATCCATTCCTTGTCATGCCACCAACGTTCGCGGGCCTGCCGGCGCTCTTCCAGATCCTTGAACGACCAAACATGGACTATCCGGTTCAAGCGCCCCGATTCAACGATCCAATATCCGACCAGCGTGCAATAGCGGCTTACGATCGGCAACCCCTTTTCCTCGAACTGCTTCAGATAGCGCGGCAAGACGCCGACCTTGAGCTGATAAGTCCTCATTTCGTAGATCATCGGCACCTCCAGTGTTGCGGCGCTTCGCTTTCCATGTGGTTACTGGGTCTTGACTCGCTATGACGCAATAACTCCGCGCGGCACAGGGCGGGGTTCGTCATCGAAGCCGATCGAGAATCGATCGTCGGCCCGGCCAATGCGCCAACCGGCCAATCCAATCGCATGGGCCGGAATGAGCGTGGCACCCGTCGCGGCCGCACGCCCAAGTAGGAGGTGGCGTGTGACACGGGCCTGTTCCTGATCTTCGCACCAGCGGCTGTTGATGTCGGGGAACGGCACCTGGATGGGCGAATGAAGCACGTCGCCCGAGAAAATGATCTCGTCGCCACAGTGACGCAGCGCGTAGGCGAGTTGACCGGGCGTATGACCCGGTGCTGCGATCGCGACCAGCCCCGCGATCTCATCGCCAGCCTTGACGAAACGGGCGAGGCCAGCCTCGATGATCGGTGTCACGCTATCGGCGAGCACGCCGTCGTACATCTCGGGTCCCATTCTGCGTGCCCGCTTGAGCCGGAACAGCTCGTAGTCGAGCTTGGGCATGTAATAGGTCGCATTCGGGAACGTGGGCACCCAGCGCCCGTCCACGAGATGTGTGTTCCAGCCCACATGGTCGGCATGAAGGTGGGTGTGAAGGACGTGGGTCACCTTCTCGGCTGGTGCGCCGACCGCTTCGAGCCAATCGATCACCGGCGTATTGATCTTGTTCTGGTAGGGAGAGAGGCGCTCCTTGTGGTTGCCGCAGCCCGTGTCGATTAGGACGATCGCATCGGTCATCTTCAGCAGCCAGAGTTGATAGGTGAAGACGAGACGATTCGTGCGAGGCATCCAGAAATGATCGGTGAGCCATGATGCGTTGGCGTCGAAGAGCTGCCGCGAAGTGTCGGGGAGCATCCATTGGGCATCATGAGTCGGCCCATGGAATTCGATGATCTGAATAAGATTGATCTGCCCGCCGAGCGAACGCGAATTCATCATGTCGTGGCGTCCTCCTGGCGATTGTCCGATGTGACGCCGCCTCTATCAGACAGACAAACCTTTGTGGGCGCATTCGTATGATTCCCGAGGCAGCACGCCACGGGTAGGACGAGAAACCGCATAACTGTTAGTGCGCACACAATATTGCGGCACCGATGCAGATCGAACACGATCATCGCCATCGCCCAACACCCCCACCGCGACCATGTGAGCCCGATGAATGGCCTCTTCGCCACTCACTGCCCATCGAAGGACGATGACCATGACTGATCACTCCCGCGCCTCACCGTTGCTCGCGGCTTTGGCGGACATTCCCGAAACCATTCTCGTTCCAACCAAATTTCTCTCCGGGGGTTCGGTCGGTGCGCAGATTGCGTATGGTCGGGAGGCCAGCCTCATGGTGGCGACGCGCCAACCGCAATATCACTCGAAGCCGCACTCCCACGATTCGGAGCAGCTTAATTACGTCTTGGATGGCGAGTTGTATGTCTTCATCGACGGTGACGGCTTCTTAGCCAAGAAGGGCGACGTTTTCCGTATCCCGCGCAATGCAGTCCATTGGTCCTGGGTGCAGGGAACCGAGCCCTGCGTGCTCCTCGAGACACACACGCCTCCCCTGGTTGGCGATCCCGGCGTCATCGAAACCGCGGTCGCCCTGATCGGCGATAACGAGTCGCGAGATGGAATCGTCGCTGTCCCGTCGGAATGGCCCAACGATTTTGACCAAGGGACCGTCGAGCGCAAAGTGATGGGAAACGTACCCGTCAGCGCCCCACAGCCGCCGCGCGTCGGACTGTGATCGGCTTCCGCCGATGTAACGAAGCCGGCGCCGTTTTGATCATCGCAACCCGATCTAACTTCGTGCGCATTTAAAGGTGAAGACAATGCAGGCCATCGTCTTCGACCATGTGGGCGACGCCCATGACGTATTGCGCCTGGACCACGTAGCGGAGCCGAAAGTTCATGACGGCGAAGTTTTGGTTAAGGTGAATGCACGGCCAATCCACCCGGCCGACCTCGCCTTCATCCGCGGTCAGTACCGAGTGCGTCCAAGCTTTCCCCAGATCGCCGGCCTTGAAGGTGCTGGCGTGGTTCTGGAGGGCTCGCGCGAAGCACGGGTTGCTCCTGGGACGAGAGTCGCTTTTCGTTGGCCCGGAACCTGGGCAGAATTCGCCGCCGTCCCAGTGGGACGACTCATAGAAGTGCCTGCCGATGTTTTCGAAGAAACTGCCTGCCAAGTTTCGCTAAATCCGGTCACCGCCTGGGCGTTGCTCGATGAAGCGAAAGTCGGTGCGGGCGATTGGATCTTGCTCACCGCGGCTGCATCCACCGTCTCCAACCTCGTCGCGGCAATGGCACGGCACCGCGGTATTCACGTCATCGGCCTTGTTCGCGGCGATGCCGCCAAAGCGGCCGTCCGGTCGGGAGCGGAGCACATGTTTTCGATCCACGATCCAGAGATCGTCGAAAAGATCGCTGCCGCCACAGCCGAGCGCCGTGTCGCTGCTCTGCTCGACAGCGTTGGCGGTCCGAGCTTGCCGAAGTTATTCACGACGCTGGCGCCTGGCGCACGGACCGTCGCCTATGGAGTCCAGGAGCGTGAGCCGGCTCCGGTAACCAATGCAATGCTGATCTATTCCAATCTCACGTGGATAGGATTCGGCATTGATCGGTGGTTATCTCTGCTCCCCGCCGAAGCTTCCGCGGGGATGTTCCGGGACATTTGGTCAATGATCCGCGACGGCACGCTGACTCTGCCGGTCGCCTCGACCTACACGCTGGCCCAGTTTCGCGACGCACTCGTGGCGGATGCGCGGCCCGCGCGAACCGGCAAAGTCCTTCTCGTCTAGCAGCGAGCGGTTGACCGCTTCGTGCCAACGTTCCCCTCAGCCGGGTCGCGGATAGAATTTCAGGCGGGACGTCCAAAGCGCGAGAAGGAGTCCAACGGCGCCAACTGCAATAACATAATATACGACGGCGTTCTTCCCATAGGATAAGACGATCCAGGACATGACGGTCGGCAGCGCCGCGGAGACCAATATTCCGACGTTGTAGGCAAAACCAAAGCCGCTGAATCGTACCTCGGTGGGGAAGACAAGTGCCGAAACCGCCGGGATGACCGCCGCCGTGGACATCAAAACCGAAAAGCTTAGCCACCACCACAGCAGTTGGCCTGAGTTGCGCGCGATGAACTCTAAATTATGGAAGAAGACAAGCAGATCGGCGGTCAGACCGAGAGCACCGATCCCGAGCACCCAACCGTAGCCGATCTTGTCCGCAATGCGGCCCCACACCGGACACATCAGCGCCAGCAGAAGAAGTGCGGCCGCGTTTGCATTGAAGACGGTCGTGCGATCGAAGCCATATTGCGTCTGAAGGAACGCGGGCATGTAAAAGTACAAAATAATTATCATCATACCGAGATAGCTGCTGAGCAAGGCATCATAGATTGCGGGTTTCAGGTGGTTCCTGAGGACTTCACCGACGGGAAAAGCCTTGGTGCGATCCTTTATCTTGTGGATTTCAAGAAACATCGGAGTCTCATCAAGCCGCCGGCGTAAATAGACGGCTATCAAACCGAAAACACCGCCAATCAGGAACGGGATGCGCCATCCCCAAGCCTCCATCGTAGCCGAAGTCATGAAGTTGGCCATGAGCGCACCGCTACCTGCGCCGAGGAAGAAACCAACATAGGAGGCGCCAAGCATGAAGCCGCTGGCTTTGGCGGCACGGCTTCCCGGAGTATGTTCGGTTACGAAGACCGAGGCACCCGCAAACTCTCCGGCAATCGCGACGCCTTGCAGTAGCCGCAGGATTAACAGAATGATCGGCGCCGCAATGCCAATGGTGGCATAAGTCGGCATCAAACCGATCAAGGTGGTCGGCAGAGCCATCATGAATATGGTGAGCATAAAAAGCTTTTTCCGACCGAGCTTGTCGCCAAGATGGCCGATAATGGCGCCGGACAATGGACGAAGGACGAACCCCAGAGAATATAGCGCGAAGGCCTGGAACGTCTTCACTGCGGCGGGAAGATCCGGTGGGAAGAACAGTTTTCCAATCACGACGACGAAAAATCCGAACACCATGAATTCGTAAAACTCGAGTAGCGACCCAAGGGAAGCCAAGATGAGGTTTCGCCTTTGCCCTCTGGTCAACCCCGCCACGGCCGGCGGCCGCCCGCCTGACGTTATTTCGCTCGCAATAATTTGAGACACGCTCTCCTCCCAATAAAACATTCTTTTTTGGTTCGTCTTGTCATGAACCATTGCGAAAGCGGCCGCTCGTGGAAAGGCGCGAATCCGAATAACAGTTATCGCTCGAGGAGATAACGAGCCCGCGGCTTCCGTCGGCGAGGCGTGGCACTCACCGCGGTCGTTAAATCAGGCGGCGCCCGGATGGCGCGAAGAGGCCCTCTTAGCCGGCGCGGTGAAGGGCGGCGAAGCGGGCCGCGAGCGCGACGTCGTCGCGGACCGTGGCGCGCCGCGCCGTCGCCTCGGCGTCCTCGCCCCAGCGCTCGATCTGGAAGGTCTGGTCGATCTCGGCAGCGGCAAAGGCTTCGCCGGCGTCGATCTGGCCCTCGATCAGCGCCAGCGCCAGCACCAGTGATCCAAGCGCCGCGGTCGCGAAATGCAGCGCCGCCAGCGTCATGTCGTCATAGGCGGCGATGGCGCGGCGATAAGCCTCGAGCGCATCAGACGGCTGCGTCACCGGGGTAATGCCGGCAGTCACCGCGAGCGGCGCGTACCGGCTGCTTGCCCAATCGAGATGCTTCTGCCACGCGCGATGCTGGCGCGCGGCGAGCTCGGATGGCGCCTCGGCGCGATAGCAGACGAGATCGGTCGCAGCATATTTTGCGGTCTCGCCCGCGATCTGATCCCGCCGCTGTGCGACGAGATCGATCGCCGTGCCGGCGAGCCGCGTCAACGGTAGCGCGGCGGGCATAACCTTTTCGCCCTGCGCCTGCCATTCGGCGGCGATTGCCGCGGCGAGCTTCTTGCTGCGAACAACGAGCGGCGCCTTGGCTGGCGTGCGGATCGGCTTGCCGTCGAGCAGCACGGTATAGCCGCCGGCAGCTTCGCCGACTGCGGCAACTTTGAAAAACCGCTTCATCGCTCGCTGCGGGCCTTCTCGGATGCGAGGTCGGCGAAGACGTCGCGTTCTTGGCCGTCCTCGAAGCCGAAGAAATCCCAGGTCTCGCGCATATGCGGCGGTAGCGGCGCCATCACGATCAGCGTGCCGCCGGCGGGATGCGGTATTGCGAGCGCGCGGGCATGCAGGTGCGCCCGTCGGTTGCCCGGTACGCCCGCAACATGCGATGCCGCGCCACCGTACTTGCCGTCACCGAGGATCGGCGTGCCGAGCGCCGCGCAATGGGCGCGGAGCTGGTGGGTCCGGCCGGTCACCGGCTCGAGCGCGAGCCATGCCATGCGATCGCCGGCGTGCGCCACAGTGCGATAGTAGGTTACGGCGCGCTTGCCTTCGTCGTCGGGCACAACGCGCTCGCCGAGCCGGCCGGGTAGCTTCGCCAGGCGCTGATCGATGCGGCCGTGGCGCGGCTCGGGCACGCCGACCACCGCGGCCCAGTAGATTTTGCGCGCAGCCTTGCCACGAAACGCTTCGGCCAACTTGGCGGCGGCGTGGGCATTGCGCGCCAGAACCAGCACGCCGCTGGTGTCCTTGTCGAGCCGATGGACCAGCCGCGGTCGCTCCTTGGCGTCGAATTTGAGTGCATCGAGCAGCCCATCGAGATGGCGTTCGGTGTTGGTGCCGCCTTGCACCGCAAGACCTTGCGGCTTGTCGATGACGATGACGTCGTCATCGCGGTGTAAGACGCGCGCCCGGATCATTTTGGCGTCGCGCGCGCTGGGCTCGAACGGTCGTTGCGCCGCCGGACGTGGCGCGGCCGGCGGTAGCGGGGGCACGCGCACGATCTGGCCGGCGGCGACGCGATCGCGCGCGGCGGCGCGCTTGCCGTCGAGCCGAATCTGTCCGGTGCGCAGCAGCTGTTCGAGCTTGCCGTGCGACAGGTCGGGGAAATGCCGCTTGAACCAGCGGTCGAGGCGAATTTCGGCGTCGTCGGCTGTAACCGCGATCGATTGCACTTGTGGCATGCCCGGCAATCTAACGGCGAGACCTCGTCGACGCCACCCTGCGGGCGGTTCGCTACCGGCGGCTACGCCCGGCGATCAGCGCCGCCAGTGGCCGCCGACCCAGACCCAGCCGCCCGGCCGAGCGACCCAATGGCCGGGAACCCAGGCCGCACCGGCATAGGGGCCGTGCACGTAGCGGCCGCGGATCCAAACGTAGCGCGCGCCGTTCCAGCGCCAAAAGCCGGGGCGCCACACCCAATAGCCGGGCGCAGCCGGCGGCGGCGGCGCCCGTTCCACCATCGGCGCAGGCGGAGCGGCCTGGATGATGACCTCGGCCGCGCTCGCCAGCGAGATGGCGGTCAACAACATCGCCATCACGGCGACACTGCGAATAAGCGAGGATTTCAGCATGCCTGGGCTCCGCGTCGATTGGGCTCGTCGTGCCAGTATATAGGCACGCGATGAGCCTCGCGTTCCCGCGGCGGCCGCAAACTCACTCGTCGCGCCGGTCCGGAGCCGGTGCGGCGGTACGCTCGGCGCGCAGTTTCTGCCAATAGTCGAGCCGCTTGCGGATTTCGCGTTCGAAGCCGGTCTCGATCGGCTGATAGAAGCTTCGTCGCCCCATTGCATCGGGAAAATAGTCGAGGCCGGAAAAGCCCTCCGGCGCATCGGGGTCATAAACATAGCCGCCGCTGTAACCGAGCTCGCGCATGAGGCGGGTTGGCGCGTTGACCGCATGCATCGGCGGCATCAGCGATCCGGTCTCCTGCGCGGCGCGGGTCGCGCTGCCGAAAGCGACGTAGGCTGCGTTGGATTTGGGTGCGGTGGCGAGGAAGATCACCGCTTGCGCCAGGGCCAGATCGCCTTCGGGCGAGCCAAGCCGGTCGTAGGCCTCCCAGGCGGCGATCGTCTGCGACAGCGCGTTGGGCTCGGCCATACCGATGTCCTCGACCGCCATGCGCACCAGCCGCCGCGCGATGTAGATCGGATGCTCGCCGCCGACCAGCATGCGCGCGAGCCAATAGAGCGCCGCGTCGACATCCGAGCCGCGCACCGATTTATGCAGCGCGCTGATCAGGTTGTAGTGGCCTTCCTGAGCCTTGTCGTAGAGCGGCGCGCGGCGCTGCACCGCCGCCATGAGGCCTTCGGTATCGAGTGTCGTTCCGGTGGGCAGGGCAGCGAGCTCCTCGGCGACGTTGAGGACATACCGGCCGTCGCCATCCGCCATCGCCTTGAGCGCCTGGCGCGCGCCGTCGTCGACCGGCAGCTTGCGGCCGAGCGCCGTTTCGGCGCGACCGAGCAGGGTCTCGAGCGCGTCGTCGTCCAGGCGCCGCAGCACGAAAACCTGGCAGCGCGACAACAGCGCGCCGTTCAGCTCGAATGACGGATTTTCGGTCGTCGCGCCGATCAGCGTGACGGTCCCGGTTTCGACATAGGGCAAGAATCCGTCCTGTTGGGCCCGATTGAAGCGGTGGATCTCGTCGACGAAGAGCAGCGTGCCCTGGCCGGCGACGCGGCGCTGCTTGGCGGCATCGAACACCTTGCGCAAATCGGCGACGCCCGAGAACACCGCCGATAGCGGCTCGAAATGCATATCGGTCGCCTCGGCCAGGATGCGCGCGATCGTCGTCTTGCCGCAGCCCGGCGGGCCCCAGAGGATCATCGAGGCGAGCCGCCGCGCTGCCACCATGCGGCCGATCGGCGCGTCGGCTGCGAGCAGGTGATCCTGGCCAACGACTTCGGCAAGCGTTCGGGGCCGGAGGCGATCGGCGAGCGGGCGCGGAGCCTGCTGCTCGAACAGGCTCATCGCACGACGAGGGAGAAGGTCTTGTCGCCGCGGGCGATGACCAAAGCCCACGGCGGCCCGACGCTGGCGAGCATGTCGCGCAGCTGTGCGACGCTCGTGATTTCGTGATGGTCGAGGCTGGCCACGATGTCGCCCCGTCGCAGGCCGAGTTGCGCGGCCGTGCTGCCCGGGTTGACGGACGCAATCACGACGCCGCGCCGGGTTTGCGGCAGATTGAGCTCGTCGGCAAAAGCCGGATTGAGGTTGCCGACCGCGGCGCCTGCGAGCGGATGGCGGCCGGTCAAGAGGGTGATGTCGCGCGGCGGTTGCTCGGGCGGCGCGATCAGCGTCGCCGCGACGGTGCGCATCCGACCATCGTGCCAGAGCGTGAACTGCGCCGTGCTTTCGACATGGTGCGTCGCCAGTCGAAAGCGCAAGGCTTCCGCGTCCTCGACGTCGTGGCCGTCGACGGCAAGAATCACGTCGCCCTTGCCGATGTTCGCCTTTGCCGCCGGGCTGCCGGCGGTGACGTCGTCGACCAGCACGCCGCCCGGCCGTGGCAGGCCGAGCTTTGTCGCCTCGTCGGTGCCGACGCCTTTGCCGTCGGCGCCAAGCCACGGCTGTTGCACGACGCGCTCTCCATGCCGCACGGAATAAAGCACCGATCGAACGAGGCCGGTCGGTATCGCGAAGCCGATGCCGATTGACCCGCCCGACGCCGAGAAGATCGCGGTGTTGACACCCACCAGTTCGCCATCCATGTCGACCAGCGCACCGCCCGAATTGCCAGGATTGATTGCTGCGTCGGTCTGGATGAAGGAGCCGAATTCGTTGATCCCGGTACCGGTGCGCGCCAGGCCGGAGACGATCCCGCTGGTCACGGTTTGACCGACGCCGAACGGATTGCCGATCGCCAGGACCAGGTCGCCGACCTCGAGCCGGTCGCTGTCGCCGATCGGCAGCACCGGTAGCTTTTCACCGGGGACGCTGATCTTGAGCACGGCGAGGTCGAGATGCTCGTCGGCGAGCAGCACCTTGGCCGGAAATTCGCGACGGTCGCTCAGCACCACGGAGATCTCCTCGGCATCCTTGATCACGTGGTCATTGGTCACGATCAATCCAGCGGGGTCGAGGATGACCCCGGAGCCGAGCGAGTTCAGCACCCGCTGGCGCGGCACGGCCAACGGAAACGCGTTGCCGAAGAACCGCCGCATCAGCGCGTCGTTGAAGATCGGCGCGCGCGTCTGCACGACCCGGCGGGAGTAGACGTTGACCACGGCCGGTGCCGCCTCTTTGACGACGGGCGCAAAGGTCAGATGAATTTCCGCGCGCCCCGACGGCGTCCGGGTGACCGGCTGCTGCTGCGCCGCGGCGGGCGACGCCGCAAGGAGCGCAATCGGCAGTACCAGACCGGCCCAGCGACTCATGTCGTCTTGGGCCGCACTTCGATGTAGTCGACCATGCGCCGCACGCCGGCAATCGCTCTGAGATGCGCCAAGGTCAGTGTGCGTTCGTGAGCCGACAGGGCACGGCCAAGGACGTAGAGCGTCGCAAAGGGATCGGTCGCCAGCCGGTAATTGAGATGATGCACGTCCTTGGCTTTGGCGAGCGCAACCTCGGCCTTGGAGTTGATCTCCAGCGCTCGCGCCCACGAGATGATGCCGTTCTTGTTCGCCTTCTGGTCGTCGTCGCTCATATAGACGACGTGCCAATAGAGCTGCTTCACGCCGGAGACGCCGCGGACCCCGGTTTCGAATTTGTCGTAAGTCGGCTTGGCGTCGAATAGGCCGGTCACGAGGAGACGCTGTTCATAGATCTCGGTCGATGCCTTGATGCTCTCGACTTTGGCCATCACGGCGTTGACCTTGATGACGATCTCGTTGTCCTTGGCGATGTCGCTTGTGCTGCGGTCCTCCAGTGCGCGATCGATCAAGGTCACCGGTGCGCTGAGCACCGTGCCAAGCTGCGCCAACGCCGGCTTGGCGGAAAACGCTGCGCCCGTGCCGAGGGCGGCGATCACCGCGCGACGCGTACAATCCATTGGTCCGAGCCTCCCCCTCGATGCCGGATCATAGCTCACGAAAAGACTGCGGCGAAACCGGCCTTGAGCGCGTCGTCGATCTCGCGCATTGCGGGATGGATGCCGAGCGCCGCAAGCGACGTGACACCGTGCTCGCGCACGCCACACGGCACGATGCCGCTATAATGCGCGAGGTCGGGCGCCACGTTGAGCGATACGCCGTGGTAACTGACGCCCCGACGCACCCGCACGCCGATTGCGGCGATCTTGCTCTCGGTGCCCGCCTTGTCCGCGATCCAGATGCCCACGCGGCCAGTGCGCCGCTCGCCGGTCACGCCGAAGGCGGCGAGGGTGCGGATGAGCCACTCTTCGAGATTGCGCACGAAGACGCGCAAGTCGCCGCCGCGGCGGTTGAGATCGAGCATGACGTAAGCAACCCGCTGGCCCGGCCCGTGATAGGTCCATTGCCCGCCGCGGCCGGTGTAATGCACTGGCAGGAGCGCCGAGACGAGGTCGGCGCGGCGGGCGCTGGTGCCGGCGGTGTAGAGCGCCGGATGCTCCAGCAGCCAGACCAGCTCGGACGCCGTCCCGGCGCGGATGTCGCGTACGCGCGCCTCCATTGCCAGCACGGCCTCGTCATAGGCCACCGGCGCCGCGTCCGTACGCCATTCGATGGCTTCCGTTCGGGGGGGCGCGCTTGCTATGCTCATGGGGATTTGGTAATCAGCCGCGCCATCGGCGACAATTGCCGAATCCTATCGCGGTCGTGGCGGAATTGGTAGACGCGCTAGCTTGAGGTGCTAGTGGGGGAAACCCCTTGGAAGTTCGAGTCTTCTCGACCGCACCATTCCCTTCCCGCCGACGGACTGACATCGGCCCAGGCGCCGAAACGAGGTCCATCTGGCATCCTGAGGAGTAACGATGGCCGACGACATGCGCGACGGGGCGCTTGAATATCACCGCCATCCGACGCCCGGCAAGATTGCCATCGTTGCAACCAAGCCGCTCTCGACCCAGCACGATCTGGCGCTGGCCTATTCGCCCGGCGTTGCCGCCGCATCGCTGGCGATCGCCGCCGATCCGCAGGAAGCATCGAACCTGACGGCGCGTGCCAATCTCGTCGGCGTCATCACCAACGGTACCGCGGTTCTGGGTCTCGGCATGATCGGCCCGCTCGCCGCCAAGCCGGTGATGGAAGGGAAGGCGGTGCTGTTCAAGAAATTCGCCGGCATCGACGTCTTCGACATCGAGATCAACGAGCGCGATCCCGACAAGCTGGTCGAGGTCATTGCCGCGCTCGAGCCGACCTTCGGCGGCATCAACCTCGAGGACATCAAGGCGCCGGAGTGCTTCACCGTCGAGGAGAGGCTCCGCAAGCGGCTCAAGATTCCCGTCTTCCACGATGACCAGCATGGCACGGCGATCATCGTCGGCGCCGCCGTGCGCAACGGCCTGAGGCTCGTTGGCAAGCGGATCGACGAGGTAAAGCTCGTTGCTTCGGGCGCCGGCGCCGCGGCACTCGCCTGCCTCGACCTGCTCGTCGACATGGGGCTGCGGGTCGAGAACGTGTTCGTCACCGACGTTCACGGCGTCGTCTACGAGGGCCGCAAGGAAGAGATGGATCCGCGCAAGTCGCGCTACGCCAAGAAGACGAAGGCGCGCAAGCTGGCCGAGGTGATCGGCGGCGCGGACATCTTCCTCGGGTTGTCGGCGCCCAACGTGTTGAGCGCGGAGATGGTCAAGACCATGGCGCCCAACCCGCTGATCCTGGCGCTTGCCAATCCGACGCCCGAGATCCTTCCCGAAGTCGCGCTCGCGGTGCGGCCGGACGCGGTTCTCGCCACGGGCCGCACCGATTTTCCGAACCAGGTCAACAACGTCCTGTGCTTTCCATTCATCTTCCGCGGCGCGCTCGATGTCGGCGCGACCACGATCAACGAAGCGATGAAGCTCGCGGCGGTCAACGCGCTCGCCGACTTGGCGCTGGCGGAGCCGTCGGACGTCGTCACCGCCGCCTACGGCGAGACGATCCTGACCTTCGGCCGCGACTACATCATTCCGAAGCCGTTCGATCCGCGCCTCATAATCGAGATCGCGCCGGCCGTGGCCAAGGCGGCGATGGATTCCGGCGTCGCGACGCGGCCGATCGCCGACTTTCCCGCGTATCGCGACCGGCTCAACGAGTTCGTGTTCCGGTCCGGCCTGCTCATGCGGCCGATCTTCGAGCATGCGCGCAAGGATCCGAAGCGCGTCGTTTACAGCGAGGGCGAGGACGAGCGTGTGCTGCGCACCGTGCAGCAGGTCGTCGACAACGGCCTCGCCCGGCCGATCATCATCGCCCGGCGCGATGTCGCGCTGAAGCGGATCGAGCGGCTCAATCTGCGGATCAAGCTCGGCGTCGACGTCGAGCTGGTCGATCCGACCTGCGATCCGCGCTTCAACGAATACTGGTCGCTCTATCACCGCCTGAATGAGCGCAAGGGCATCTCGCCCGATTTCGCCCGCCACATCGTGCGCACGCGGACCTCGGTGATCGCGTCGCTCATGGTCCGCCGTGGCGAGGCCGACGCCATGATCTGCGGCGCCGTCGGTCAGTATCATCGCCACCTGCGGCATGTGCTGGACATTCTCGGCTTGGTGCCAGGCGCGTCAGCACCGGCGGCGCTGACCGGGCTCATCATGCCCAAGGGCACGTTCTTCCTGTGCGACACTTATGTCGTCGATGATCCCTCGGCCGAGCAGATCGCCGAAATGACGCTGCGCGCCGCGCGTGCGGTGCGCTATTTCGGCGTCGAGCCCAAGATCGCGCTGCTGTCGCACTCGAATTTCGGCGGCTCTGACACGCCGGGCGCGCGCAAGATGCGCCGGGCGATGGAGCTGCTGCTCAAGTGCGCGCCCGAGCTCGAGGTCGAGGGCGAGATGAATGGTGACGCCGCGGTGGTGGAGGAAATCCGCAACCGCATCTTCCCGAATTCGCGGCTCAAGGGCGCCGCCAATCTGCTGATCATGCCCAATCTCGATGCCGCCAACATTGCCTTCAACCTGCTCAAGGTCCTGGGTGACGGTCTCAACATCGGGCCGATCCTGCTCGGCGTGAAAAGGCCGGCGCATATCGTGACGCCGGCGGTCACCGTGCGCGGCCTGGTGAATATGACGGCGGTTGCGGTCTATGATGCGCAGGTCTCTGCTGGGGACCAGCGCGAACTCGGTTTTCAGTCACTTTGACGCCCTTCGGTTGAAGGCGGTTTTCCCGCGCGCGCAACGCCGCGGGTGCGGCCGGCCACCCGCGAGGGAGAGTGGCCGGCCGACCGAGCACCGCGTCCAGCGGATCAATCGAAGCGGTGATGGTGGTGGAAATGCGCCGCGAGGACGTCGTCCGCCATCTTCTTCTGATCCGGCGTTAGGCTCTGATAGAGCGGTCGGAACGCCACGAGCAGACGGTGGTTGTTCGTCGCCATCGTTTGGGCGAAGCGTCCACGCGTTTCGAGTGCTTGCACCGCGTCCTTCGGTTCGCCGGTGAACTGTGCCCGCGCGGTGTCGATGGCATGCGCGTTGGCACGCATTGCCTCGGCGACCTTGTTCCACTGCGGCTCTTGCTGCGGTGTGATCTTCAGCTCGGCCTTGAGGAACGCGATCCGGCCAGGAACGAAGCGTTCGGCGCTCCGCTGATGCATTTGCCCGGGGCCATGGGCGCCGGGCGCCGGCGGTTGCGCGCCATAGCTCGGCGGAGGCGCCGTCGGGCCCGGAGGGGCGGCCTGGGCGAAGGCCGGTGCGGTAGCAATGAGCCCGCCCACGCCGATCAGCAGGGCAAAGGCGGGCGCGGATAGACGACGTGTATTCACGGTTGGGTACTCCTGGAAGAAGTGCGACTGTCGCCAAGTTCTAGGGGCTCAGCGGCGGGCACATCCCTGCCGCGTGCGTCCTTGCAGCGATGTAATGCCCCGTTAAACTGCCGTTCAGGGGAGGAGCCATGCCGCGGAACCGCTATCCGGCGCTCGATTTCGATCTGGGCTCGGAGATCGATATGCTGCGCGACAGCGTGCGGGACTTCGCCGAGGCCGAGATCGCGCCGCTCGCTGCGGACATCGACCGCACAGACGCTTTCCCCCGCCACCTCTGGCCGAAAATGGGCCACCTCGGGCTCCATGGAATCACCGTGGAGGAGGAGTTCGGCGGTGCCGGCATGGGCTATGTCGCGCACGTCGTGGCGATGGAGGAAGTGAGCCGCGGCTCCGCCTCGGTCGGCCTCAGCTACGGCGCGCATTCCAATCTGTGCGTCAACCAGATCCGCCGCAACGGCACCGCGGCGCAAAAGCGCAAATACCTGCCCAAGCTGATTTCCGGCGAACATGTCGGCGCGTTGGCCATGAGCGAAACCGGCGCCGGATCGGATGTCGTCACCATGACGACGCGCGCCGAAAAGCGAGGCGATCGCTACGTCCTGAACGGCAGCAAGATGTGGATCACCAATGGCACCGAGGCCGACACGCTGGTCGTCTATGCCAAGACCGATCCTGCCGCCGGCCCGCGCGGCATCACTGCCTTCCTGATCGAGAAGGGCATGAAGGGTTTCCGCGCGGCGCAGAAGCTCGACAAGCTCGGCATGCGTGGCTCGCCGACGGCCGAGCTGGTGTTCGAAGATTGCGAAGTGCCGGCGGAAAACGTGCTCGGCCAGATCAACGCAGGCGTCAAGGTGCTGATGAGCGGCCTCGACTACGAGCGCGCGGTGCTTGCCGGCGGACCGCTCGGCATCATGCAGTCCTGCCTCGATGTCGTGATTCCCTATCTCCACGAACGCAAGCAGTTCGGCCAGGCGATCGGCGAATTCCAGCTGATGCAGGGCAAGCTTGCCGACATGTACACCGGACTTAGCGCGACGCGCGCCTATGTCTATTCCGTCGCGCGCGCCTGCGACCGCGGCCAGACCACGCGCAAGGACGCTGCCGGCGCCATCCTCTATGCCGCCGAGCGCGCGACGCAGATGGCGCTCGAGGCGATCCAGGCGCTGGGCGGCAACGGCTACATCAATGAATTCCCGACCGGGCGCCTGCTGCGCGACGCCAAGCTCTATGAGATCGGCGCGGGCACGTCGGAGATCCGGCGCATGCTGATCGGCCGCGAGCTGTTCGAGGAGACGGCGTAGCCGGGCGACGGTCGAAAGAGGAGCCGACCTTGCGCCTTTGCTCTGATAGGGTTAAATACTATTGAACACTCTTCCAAAGGGATTCCGGCATGCGCACCACCCAGCAGTTCAGCGTCACACTGCCCACCGAAATGGCCGAGTTGGTGCGCACCAAGGTCGCGTCGGGCGAGTATGCGAGCGAAAGCGAGGTCATCCGCGATGGCCTGCGCGCCTTGCAGGCGCGCGATCGGGCAGTCGAGCAGTGGCTGCGGGCACAGGTCGTGCCGGCCTATGACGCGATGAAGGCCGCCCCCGCGCGAGCTGCTTCGACGCGGAGCGTGCGCGCGGTCCTCACCGCCGCGCATAGGCGACGCACGAAAGCCCGCTGAGAAATGGCGACACGGGTCGTTTTCGCGCCCGAGGCGCGGGCGCAGCTCGTGTCGATCTACAACTACATTGCCGAGAAGGCAAACCCGGACGTGGCCCTTGCCTTTACGGCCGCCATCGTCGATTACTGCGAGCGCTTCGCGACCTTCCCCAAACGCGGTACGCGCCGCGACGATCTACGGCCCGGCCTGCGCACGATCGGCTTCCGCCGGCGCGTAACCATCGCCTTCTCGGTCAATCGCGAAACCGTTACCATCCTTGGCGTTTTCTACGGCGGACAGGATGTCGATGATGCGTTACGTAGCGACGCCGAGGATTGATGCCGCCGAGCGCGCGACGCAGATGGCGCTCGAGGCGATCCAGGCGCTGGGCGGCAACGGCTACATCAATGAATTCCCGACCGGGCGTCTGCTGCGCGATGCCAAGCTCTATGAGATCGGCGCGGGCACGTCGGAGATCCGGCGCATGCTGATCGGCCGCGAGCTGTTCGAGGAGACCGCCTAATGGCCGTGCTCAAAACCGCGCTCGATGCGCGGACAGCCGAATTCCGCGCCAATGCCAAGTCCGCACGGGCGCTGGTCGCCGATCTCGAGAAGAAGCTCAAGGCGATCGCCGAGGGCGGCGGCAAGGACGCCCGCGACAAGCACATGAAACGCGGCAAGCTCTTGGTCCGCGAGCGCATCCGGCGGTTGCTCGATCCTGGCGCGCCATTTCTCGAATTCTCCGCCTTTGCCGGTTACGGCCTTTACGGTGGCGACGATGTCCCGGCCGGCGGCATCGTCACCGGCATCGGGCCGGTGATGGGCCGCGAATGCGTCATCGTCGCCAACGATGCAACGGTGAAAGGCGGCACCTACTACCCGGTCACCGTGAAGAAGCATCTGCGTGCCCAGGATATCGCGCGCGAGAATAATCTGCCGTGTCTCTATCTGGTCGACAGCGGCGGCGCCTTTTTGCCGGCGCAGGACGAGGTCTTTCCCGACCGCGACCATTTCGGCCGCATTTTCTATAACCAGGCGACGCTGTCGGCGGCGGGCGTGCCACAGATCGCGGCGGTGATGGGCTCGTGCACGGCCGGCGGCGCCTATGTCCCGGCGATGTCCGACGAGAGCATCATCGTCAAGGGCACGGGCACGATCTTCCTGGGCGGCCCACCGCTGGTGAAGGCGGCGACCGGCGAAGCGGTCTCGGCGGAGGAGCTGGGCGGCGCCGACGTGCATGCCCGCGTCTCGGGCGTCGCCGATCAGATGGCGGCCGACGACGCGGAAGCGCTGGCACTGCTGCGCGGTATCGTCGGCAATCTCAATCGGCCGAAGCGAACGCAGCTCGAAACGATGGAGCCGCGCGAGCCGCTTTATGCGCCCGAGGAAATCTATGGCGTCGTGCCGGCCGATCCGCGCAAGCCTTATGACGTGCGCGAGGTGATTGCGCGTCTCGTCGATGCCAGCGAGCTCGACGAGTTCAAGCCGCGCTATGGCGAGACGCTGGTTACCGGCTTCGCTCGCCTGTGGGGCTATCCGATCGGCATCATCGCCAACAACGGCATCCTATTCTCCGAAAGCGCACTGAAGGGGGCGCATTTCATCGAGTTGTGCGCGCAACGCGGCATCCCACTCGTTTTTCTCCAGAACGTCACCGGCTTCATGGTCGGCAAGAAATACGAGGCCGGCGGCATCGCCAAGGACGGCGCCAAGATGGTCACTGCTGTCGCTTGCGCCAACGTGCCGAAATTCACTGTGATCATCGGCGGCAGCTTCGGCGCCGGCAACTACGCCATGTGCGGCCGCGCCTATGGACCCCGTTTCCTGTGGACTTGGCCCAACGCGCGCATCTCGGTGATGGGCGGCGAGCAGGCGGCCAATGTGCTGGCGACGGTGCGGCGCGACGGCGCGCGCGGCAAGACGTGGCCGGCGGCGCAGGAGAACCGCTTCAAGGCAGCGATCCGCAAGCAGTACGAGACGCAGGGTCATCCTTATTACGCCAGCGCGCGACTATGGGACGACGGCATCATCGATCCCAAGGACACGCGCCGCGCGCTGGCGATGTCGATCTCGGCCAGCCTCAACGCGCCGATCGCGCCGACGCGCTTCGGCGTGTTCCGGATGTGACATGAGCGGCGTATTGCTCTCGCAGGATGCGCGCGGCGTCGTCACGCTCACGCTGAGCCGGCCGGAGCGGCGCAACGCTTTCGATGATGTGCTGATCGGTGAGCTCGATCGGACCTTCGCCAAGCTCGCACGGGACCCGTCCGTGCGCGTCGTGGTGCTGACCGGCGCCGGTCCGGCTTTTTCCGCCGGTGCCGACATCAACTGGATGCGCCGCGTCGCCGGCTACAGCAAGCGCGAGAATCGCGCTGACGCGATGGGCTTGGCCCGGATGCTGCGGCGTCTCGATACGCTGCCCAAGCCGACCGTGGCACGGGTCAACGGCACGGCCTACGCTGGCGCTATTGGCCTCGTCTGTGCCTGCGATGTTGCGCTCGCCGCTGCCGAGGCGACCTTCGCGATCTCCGAGGTGCGGCTCGGCCTCCTGCCGGCGACAATCGCACCCTACGTCACCGCGACGATCGGTGCGCGCCAAGCGCGGCGCTTCAACCTGACGGGCGAGGTGCTTTCGGCGGCCGAGGCGCTGCGCATCGGTTTGGTGCACAAGGTTGCGCCGCTCGCGCAGCTCGATGCGGCGGTCGATGAGATCGTCGCGGCGCTGTTGCAGGGCGCGCCCGGCGCGCAGGCGAAGGCCAAGCGCATGATCGCCGCGGTCGCCGGCAAGCCGATCACGCCGGCAGTGGTGGCGCGCACCGCCGATGCCATCGCCGAGGCGCGCGCGTCGGCGGAGGGACGCGAAGGCCTCGCCGCGTTCATCGAGAAGCGCAAGCCGAGCTTCCGGACCTAGGGTGTTCAAGAAGATTCTCATCGCCAATCGTGGCGAGATCGCCTGCCGCGTCATCCGCACCGCGCGGCGGCTCGGGATCAAAACGGTGGCGGTCTATTCCGATGCCGACGGCCGCGCGCTCCACGTGGCGCTGGCCGACGAGGCCTATGAAATCGGTCCGGCGCCGGCGCGCGAGAGTTATCTCGACGCGACAGCGATCCTGGCGGCGGCGCGCCGCAGCGGCGCGGAGGCCATCCATCCCGGTTACGGCTTCTTGGCGGAAAACGCCGCGTTCGCGGCCGCTTGCGCCAAGGCCGACCACGTCTTCATCGGGCCGTCGGTAGCCGCAATCCGTGCCATGGGCAACAAGGCAACTGCCAAGGCGCTGGCCGAGAAGGCCGGCGTACCGGTAGTGCCCGGCTATCGCGGCGATCGGCAGCATGCGGCGATCTTCGCGATGGAAGCGGCGCGCATCGGCTATCCGTTGCTGGTCAAGGCGGCAGCTGGCGGCGGCGGCCGCGGCACGCGCGTGGTCGAGCGGCCGAACGAGCTCGGCGCGGCGCTCGACAGCGCCCGTCGTGAAGCGATCGCCGCGTTCGGCGACGGCCACCTGATCCTGGAGAAATACCTGTGCGCGCCGCGCCACATCGAGGTGCAGGTGTTCGGCGATCGGTTCGGCAGTCTGGTGCATCTCTATGCGCGTGACTGCTCCTCGCAACGCCGCTACCAGAAGGTGATCGAGGAGGCGCCGCCGCCGGCTTTGGCGCCAGCACTGCTGCGCCGGCTGCACGCGGCCGCGCTCGGCGTGGCGCGCGCCGTCAAATACCGGAACGCCGGCACGGTCGAGTTCATCGTCGAGCGGGGCAAGTTCTATTTCATCGAGATGAACACACGCCTTCAGGTCGAGCATGCGGCGACGGAGATGATCACCGGCGTCGATCTGGTCGAATGGCAGCTGCGCATTGCGGCGGGTGAGAAGCTGCCGCTCAAGCAGGCGCAGATCCGCACGCACGGTCACGCCATCGAGGCACGGCTTTATGCCGAAGATCCCGTGCGCGGTTTCCTGCCGACGATGGGGCGCCTCGCGCGGTTGCGCTTCCCGTCAACGGACGCGCATTTGCGGGTCGAGACCGGACTTCGCCAAGGCGACACCGTGACCGAGTTCTACGATCCGATGATCGCGAAGTTGGTGGCTTCGGGATCGGATCGCCGCGCCGCGCGCGAACGATTGCAAGGGGCGGTGGGGAATACCCGCATTTTGGGTCTTGCGAGCAATCGCGATTTCTTGCTGCGGCTTCTGACACAGCCGGCGTTCAGGCGCGGCACGATCGACACCGCTTTCATCGGCCGCAATCTCCAAACGCTTGCACAGCCGGTGCCGGCGTCCGAGGGCGCGCTTGCCGCTGCGGCGCTGTCGCGCATCGCCGCCGAGCGACCGAAGCCCGGCCCGGATCGGTTTTCGCCGTGGCGGTTGCGCGACGGCTGGCGGCATGGCGGCAATAGCGCGCTCGATTTCGCGTTCGACGATCGCGGCACAGCACGGCGGGTCCACCTTCGCTTCGCGCCGGACGGGCTGCAGCTCGATTTCGGCAGGCGACGCCTGCCGGTCCGCGTGTGGACGCTGGAAGACGGCGATCTTGGGATCGATCTCGGCGGCCACCATATCGAAGCCAGTGTCGCCTGGGACGATCGCGGCGTGCAGGTGGCGCTGGCCGCCGGGACGTGGCGGCTCGACCTGATCGAGGCCGCGGCGCGTCGAAGCGATGCCGTGGCCGTCGCCGGGCGCATCCTGGCGCCGATGCCTGGCAAGGTCGCCGCGGTGCACGTTGCCAAGGGGGCGGCCGTGACGCGCGGTCAGATCCTGCTGGTGCTCGAGGCAATGAAGATGGAGCATGCGAT
>Ga0307374_10002203_pt1 | contig 35047 bp, 45 predicted proteins | sample OX3MG_FD_202532 | JGI IMG/M metagenome (GOLD analysis project Ga0307374, IMG submission 202532) | Soil microbial communities from Risofladan, Vaasa, Finland - OX-3 | ecosystem: Environmental > Terrestrial > Soil > Coastal area > Acid sulfate soil | place: Finland: Risofladan, Vaasa | collected... | reverse complement strand
GTATGATGACACGCATTGCTGCGAAGGTCACCGCTCATAGTATGGGCATGATGGTCAACGCCCTGTTGGGACGACCAGTACTCCAATTGGCGGCTCTCGCCGTCTAGCAACTAGCACAAAGCGTATTGTATTGTTTGAACGAAATGCCGCCTTAAAGAAATGGCAGAGGCAAAAACTAGTGAGCATTACGCAAGGTTTTGAAGTTGCCCATTATAAGGACCTGGGCAGTGCCTACGCCACAATGAATGTCTCTGAGATGCACTTACCTGCGTGGCTTGGCGCGATGGAGAGTAAGGAACTGACGAACGATGCACAAGCATTGCTGGAAGAGCAAATACACCTGATTCAGCATATTCGCACGAGCAAAGGGGAGGAGGGCGCAGAAGAATACGAACTATTACGTTTCTATCGCGATTTTCTCTCCGCTAATGACCTACGACCTTTCTGGAAATTTACAACGACATTTAGTGGATACCTGATGAGTGCGCGACACGGTAACCGTTACATGCCACAACTTACCACACAAGGATTGGAGCAATTAATTATGAACACACAAGAAAAGAATCCCGAAGCTGTCGCGATTCTCAATACTCCTGGTTTCCAGCATATCGCTGATGCCATCCGTAGTGCTACTGTTTCAGCACAGTATCGCCGTAGCCAGCAAGACGATCGTACTTATGAAGTGCGTTATGGACTTGGTCAAGAACTGATGCGCAAAGCCCGGCATGGTAAAGAGTTCACAATAGCCCTGGCTGATTTCCTCTTTCTTTACAATGCTGAAACTGCACGTGAAGCTGAGAAAGCAACGAATAAGAGAGAGCCATCAGCAGACACTACCTCTACCAAGCTACGTTACATGACTTCTGAGGATGATTTTAAAGAGGTGGTCGAGCTTATCAACCAGTATGGTTCAGAACTGGTTGGGTCAATGCTTGTTGCCTGTGGCTACTCATTCAAGAACTATTCGAACAACAACACAGAGAAAAGCCGGAAAACTCCTGTTAGCAATGTCATTGCATAAGTTGTGAATATTCAGACACAAAGAGAGGAAAGAACAACGATGAACCAAGCTATTGCATCCCTGTCCATTGCTGCACGTGTCACTTTGAACATGCATAGCCTCAACAACGAAGGAGGCGAAGGGAATCAGATTCAGACGCGCATGGTAGAAGTTGTAGATTACAATGGAAAATTGCAAACTGTTAATGCAATCTCCGGAGACATGCTCAAACATGTCTTAATGGAGCATTTCTATCACAATGCTCGCGATCACAAAGTGGCATTGTGCGATGGTTGTCAACGATTTAATGCGAATCGTATCAATGCCGATGATAAGTTTCTTGGGAAGGCAAGCAAGAAAGATTGGGAGTTTATCGAGCAAATGCTACAAACTTGCGCAATGGATGACGTAGCAGGAATCCTGGTGACAAAGGGACGTTCCACTCCTCGCAAGTCGGTGTGTGAATTCGGCTGGGTATTGGGTATGCCGGATAGAGTGCAGACGGATACATACTTGCACGTCAAATACGTCTCTGAAAAGGGAGACGAGAAACTGGCTGAAGATGCGGCGGCCCAGAAAACTGGTGCTAATCTGGGGCAAAACATTTTCCACCGTCCCGCTTCCAGCGGTATCTACGCTATCGTTTGTCACCTTGAGTTGTCGCGTATTGGCTACAATGATATCACACAAAGATATGCAATTCCTAATGAGGAACGACAAGCACGAGCCACTCTTTTGCTGGAAAGTTTGTTGCATACATTTATCGAATTGAACGGTGCAATGCGCTCAACACAATTACCACACCTGGTAGCTTTGGAAGGTGTGATAACAGCAAGCACCGGAGTAATACCTGCTCCCTTGATTAGTCCGCTTATTGGCGGTTCTGATGATCATGACACGTATCGTGAGCAGATTAAGCAAATTGTGGCAGCTCTCAATGGAAAACAGGAAGCAGTAGTTCGTGCCGACAATTTTGATAGTATTAGCGACTTTGCTACACAGATGCGTACCATTATTGACTCCAGTTCTCCTTTCGAGACCAAATTAGCACGTTAACCTGTTGAGTGCGTTGCATAGAATAAGGGAAAATCCACATGTGGATAATTGCACATTACTTCCCGGTAGCTCCTTTTTCGCTCAAACCAGCGATGGCGACTTCATCCGGGGGTAAGACACTTCTTACCCCCACACCCTATGCTATCAAGATGGCGCTACTGGACGTCGCGATCCGCACGCTGGGTATTGCAGAAGGAGAGCGATTGTTTCCAAGTCTGCGCGACCTCGCTGTTTCATTGGAATTGCCTTATGATCTCGTCGTCATGAAGGGATTCAGCAGAAGCCGTCGTCCTTATGAGTCGAAAGACTCACAGAAAAAAGAGGAAACACGAGAGGAATTCGAGACACGACAACTGGCTAAGCTCGCTGATAAAATAGAGAAAGGACAATACCCATTTTACTCAACCATCGCCTACCGTGAGTATGTCTATTACCGCGATCCAATTCAACTGGCTCTGTCGGCTGCTGAAGGTGATATTCTTCCCGAAGTATTAGGGCAACTTCTTGTAGGAATCAATTACTTTGGGAAACGAGGTGGCTTCTTTCAGATTATGGAGCAACCGCAACTGCTTGACAATTTGCCATCTGGTCACTTTGTCAACCTGACACCAGACAAACAATTCCCATTTCGTACAGATGGAACACTACAAATGCTTGACGATTGTGATACATCGTTGACATTTCGACAGGCAAATATCACCAGCGCAGACCGCATTACAGTAGGCAAAGAACGTATACTACGTCATGTGGTACTACCATACCGTCTCGTCAGTTCTAGCCGCAGCTATAGCAGTTATAAATACACACCATGGGAACCGGAGGGACAGTAACATGGGCTTAGTCACGCATCATTTTCTTTTCAAGACGGAGGTGAAGACGCCGCTGGTGCTGGATGAGCATAGCGGGTCGGCGCTGCGGGGGAATCTGTTTGAGGCGGTGTGGCGACGTTTTTGTACGAATAAAGATTCGCCTACCTGCGCGGAATGTCCGTTGCATGCGATGTGTCCTGTAAGCGCACTGGTGGCACCACTGCGTGAGGAGAATATTCGGGGGCGCGATATCCCACGTCCGTATATCATCATTCCACCGGTGGAGGGGGCGCGATGTTATGCTCCGGGGGAAACGCTTACCTTCGGGTTGACGCTGTTTGGCAAGATCGTCGAGTTGTTGCCGTATATTATCCTGTCGTTGCCAATGCTGGAAACAGTGGGGCTGGGACGGAAAGTCAAAGAGGCCGATTGGCGGCGAGGGATGTTTACGATCAAGAGCATTGAAGCGTACCATCCACTGCGACAGGAACGCCAGGTTATCTATGAAGCGGGAAGGGCACAGGTGACTGTCGCTCCGCTGGCTGTTTCGATGGCGGATGTAAAAGAGAAGGCGGAGACATTACCGGCGGATACTATCACGCTCGATTTTCTTACGCCAACGCGATTGATAGAACAGGAACACCCGGTTTCCCATGCTGAGTTTCGTCCACTGATTCACCGGCTGTTAGAACGCTTCCATGCGCTTGAAGGAGAGTATGGCGTCGGCGATGAACACGAATTGCTGGCGACACAGCAGTACGTCGAGCTAGCGGAACAGATTCGGTGTGTGCATGATGCTACCTACTGGGAGGATGTTGGGAGTTACTCACGGCGTACCAGACGATTGACTCCCATTGGCGGTATTCGGGGACGGGCCACCTTTACGGGGAATCTTCTGCCATTTCGCAGCCTGTTAGTGTGGGGAGAACTGATTCACGTGGGGAAGAATGCGGTGAAAGGCAATGGATGGTACACGATTACATCCTGAAGGGTTTTGCGCATTCGTGCAATATATTCATGAAGATTCCGCATTCACTGCGGAATCTTTTTTTATACTTGCTCACAGGGGATATACAATTCCCCATAAACGTCGTTTTCAAAGAAGGAGCAGGTATGGAACTTATTGTTGAAGGTAAAGGATCATTTATTGGGAAGCATCAGGGACGCTTGCGGGTAACTCGCGAGCAGAAAACAGTGACGGAGGCACCACTGATTCACCTGACACAGGTATTGATTGTGGATACAGGCGTGAGCATCTCAAGTGATGCTATTCGGGCGTGTTGCGAGGAGGGCATTCCGATCCATTTTCTCAGTTATAATGGTACCCCTATCGCGGGGATATATGCCGCCGGGCTGACGGGGACGGTGCTGACACGCCGGGCGCAACTGCTGGCCTATGAAAATGCGACCGGTGTAGCATTGGCGAAGGCGTTTGTGGCTGGCAAGTTGGAGAATCAGGCGAATTTACTCCGCTATATGGCGAAGTATCGCAAAGAAACTGATCCTGCCCTGCACGATGAGATGATGCTGATTGCTATCGAGATGCGTGATTATCTGCACGAACTTGAGCAGTTACAGGCAGAACGCATTGAGACGATCCGCGAGCAGATTCTCTCCGTGGAAGGAAGAGCGGCACAACGCTACTGGGCAACGATTGCGCGAGTCATTCCAGCCGAACTGGAGTGGCCCAGTCGGGAGACGCGAGGGGCCACTGATCGTTTTAACTCGGCTTTGAATTATGGCTACGGTATTCTTTATACACAGGTCGAACAGGCGCTGATCCTGGCTGGCCTTGATAGCTATGGCGGTTTTCTGCACGCCGACCGACCGGGCAAACCAAGTCTTGTACTGGATATGATCGAGGAATTCCGGCAAACCATCGTGGATCGCACAATTATTGGTCTGGTCAATAAGCGAGTTGCCATTGAGCAGGACGATGATCACCGTTTGAGTGTAACCACGCGCACAAAGTTGGCTGAGAAGGTGAAGGAACGGTTGGAGAGCAGCGAACTGTATGAGAAGAAGCGGCAGGCGCTGCGTTTCATCCTCCAGAGCCAGGCACGCCATCTGGCCTGTTTCGTGCGCGGAGAGCGAGAACGCTACGACCCATTTATTGCTGGCTGGTAGGACGGTAAAACGCTATGCGCTGTTTGCTCATTTATGACATTACACACGATGGCACACGCGGTAAGGTTGCCGATGCGTGCCTTGACTATGGGCTGGAACGCATTCAGTACAGCGCGTTTCTGGGTGAACTGAGTCGTACTCATCAAAAAGAATTGCTGCTCAAAATTAAGCGGCGCATTGGCACACATGATGCCAGTGTCCAGTTTTTTCCACTCGATGAGAAAAGTTGGACTGGCAGGTGGGTGTTTGAACAAAAGAAAGAGGAATAAGCGCATGTCAGCGTGGATATTTGAGGTGACGGACCTGAAACAATATACCTGTTGTCCTCGTATCGTGTACTATCGCTATTGTTTGCCGCGCATCCGTCCAGTGACCTATACGATGGAAGAAGGCATTCGCAGCCATGAAGAAGAGGATGCGCGTGAGGAACGACGTAGCCTACGCAAGTATGGCCTGACAGAGGGTGAGCGATTCTTCCACCTGCCGTTGAAATCGGCAACGCTCGGTCTAACCGGGCGCGTAGACCTGGCAATTGCCGTTCCTGCACGGGAAGCACCCAATGCTGAGGCTGTTGTTGTTGAGTACAAGCTCTCAGAGAAGAAAGCCGGGCCGCACTTCGCGCTGCAACTGGCGGCCTATGCTCTACTCATAGAAGAGGCTTGGCAGATACCAGTACGGCAGAGTTTTCTCTACTCTATCCCATTGCGCAAGGCGGAGCCAGTGCCATGCACACCTCACCTGCGACGGAAAGTTGTGCAGACGGTCGAACAGATTCGGCGTATCGTTGAAGCCGAGCAGATGCCGCCACCGCCATCATCACAGGCGCGTTGTGTAACCTGCGAATTTCGCCGCTTCTGTAACGATGTCGTCTAACCATCTCTCCCGTGGAATTACCGCCAGAAAACGGCAGTTTCGCAAATCGCAGCGGAAGAGCCAATGTTTGCCGCCTATAAGCCCAGTCCAGTCTATAACCGCATCAATTTTGTGCGTCAGAGGGGGACTTGCTGTATCGCAAATCCCCCATCAATTTCAACAAAAACAATCTTGCGAAAAAAGGAAGATCATGTATAATACAGAGGTGAAATTTGGCACGGGGAGACGCAATGAGAAGCCAATACAAGCCCCGCAACATCTTCCAGTGGCTCCAAACTTCATCTCTACCTTCCGCCACGCGGGCGGTTTCAGAGTTAGCGACCCGGTAGAGGGTACTGCAAGATTCTTTTTCAGTCAATACGCGGCATGGATCGCCGGTTTCAGAGTTAGCGACCCGGTAGAGGGTACTGCAAGCCGGTACATGCTTGATTTGGAAACATCGAATTCTCAGTTTCAGAGTTAGCGACCCGGTAGAGGGTACTGCAAGGTCATAATGCTTCAGGAATGAGAAGCCTTGACGCAAGTTTCAGAGTTAGCGACCCGGTAGAGGGTACTGCAAGGTCATAATGCTTCAGGAATGAGAAGCCTTGACGCAAGTTTCAGAGTTAGCGACCCGGTAGAGGGTACTGCAAGGGCGAGCTACATTACAGCAGTGGAACATGCCGTTACGGTTTCAGAGTTAGCGACCCGGTAGAGGGTACTGCAAGTCCAGCGCGTCTATCACCTGCTCCGGGTCAAGTGGCGGTTTCAGAGTTAGCGACCCGGTAGAGGGTACTGCAAGAATCCTGATCAAGACTTAGCGGAATTTGTGGAAGATTGTTTCAGAGTTAGCGACCCGGTAGAGGGTACTGCAAGCTACCTCCTGCTTTATCAGATGCGCCAAATGTGGCTTGTTTCAGAGTTAGCGACCCGGTAGAGGGTACTGCAAGGGCGAGCTACATTACAGCAGTGGAACATGCCGTTACGGTTTCAGAGTTAGCGACCCGGTAGAGGGTACTGCAAGTCCAGCGCGTCTATCACCTGCTCCGGGTCAAGTGGCGGTTTCAGAGTTAGCGACCCGGTAGAGGGTACTGCAAGAATCCTGATCAAGACTTAGCGGAATTTGTGGAAGATTGTTTCAGAGTTAGCGACCCGGTAGAGGGTACTGCAAGCTACCTCCTGCTTTATCAGATGCGCCAAATGTGGCTTGTTTCAGAGTTAGCGACCCGGTAGAGGGTACTGCAAGGCAAGACTCTGCGATACGCTTGTCCAGTTGCCAGTCAGGTTTCAGAGTTAGCGACCCGGTAGAGGGTACTGCAAGCCCATCAATCACCAGCGTATCACCTCGGCGTACCACGTTTCAGAGTTAGCGACCCGGTAGAGGGTACTGCAAGAGATGCCAGGGCTTACCATAGTAAGCTCGGGTTCCTGTTTCAGAGTTAGCGACCCGGTAGAGGGTACTGCAAGTGCATAGTCGCCGGACTGATCGTGGTGCGACTGGAGTTTCAGAGTTAGCGACCCGGTAGAGGGTACTGCAAGTCATATCCCTCCGCATGAATGCGAGGGTTTTACGGGGTTTCAGAGTTAGCGACCCGGTAGAGGGTACTGCAAGGAAACACTGGTGATCGTGGTCAATGACGGGCTACATAGTTTCAGAGTTAGCGACCCGGTAGAGGGTACTGCAAGTGCATGACCGCCGCCACACGCTCTACGTCTCCGGCAGTTTCAGAGTTAGCGACCCGGTAGAGGGTACTGCAAGTGCATGACCGCCGCCACACGCTCTACGTCTCCGGCAGTTTCAGAGTTAGCGACCCGGTAGAGGGTACTGCAAGCTTCCGTAGCGTCACAATTGCGCCAATTGCACACATGGTTTCAGAGTTAGCGACCCGGTAGAGGGTACTGCAAGGCGCATACAAGGCAACGCCTTTTGAAACAGGTACAGGTTTCAGAGTTAGCGACCCGGTAGAGGGTACTGCAAGTCTTCACTCTGAGCGAGTGTAAGCATATCTCGAATTGGTTTCAGAGTTAGCGACCCGGTAGAGGGTACTGCAAGGATGTTGTACGTTGTGGAACCGGCTGCCGGTGGCTTTGTTTCAGAGTTAGCGACCCGGTAGAGGGTACTGCAAGACGTACACCGATTGCACCACAAAGCGGCAACGGTCGTTTCAGAGTTAGCGACCCGGTAGAGGGTACTGCAAGTGATGCTGGTATGCTGCTTTCATGATTATTTCCGTGTTTCAGAGTTAGCGACCCGGTAGAGGGTACTGCAAGGCTACTTCTGTAGCGCCTGTACAACCGCTTATGCCGTGTTTCAGAGTTAGCGACCCGGTAGAGGGTACTGCAAGATAAGTACGCGATGGTAAGCGACGTATTAAAGTCGCGTTTCAGAGTTAGCGACCTGGTAGAGGGTACTGCAAGTGGATTTGATTGCCGGTGTGAATGCCAGCCAGGATGGTTTCAGAGTTAGCGACCCGGTAGAGGGTACTGCAAGTCGGCAGATGCCACAGTTTGCGGCGTCGTCTGGTCGTTTCAGAGTTAGCGACCCGGTAGAGGGTACTGCAAGGCTCATTAAGCGCACGTGCGCGACCTTGTATCAAGCTGTTTCAGAGTTAGCGACCCGGTAGAGGGTACTGCAAGTATACCAAAGCCCGTATTGAGCACGCGGAGGCCATGTTTCAGAGTTAGCGACCCGGTAGAGGGTACTGCAAGGACGCTCATAACCGCTTCACGCACTTCACCATCATGTTTCAGAGTTAGCGACCCGGTAGAGGGTACTGCAAGAACTGGCTACGAGCGAATTGCTCATTTCCTTCAGCGTTTCAGAGTTAGCGACCCGGTAGAGGGTACTGCAAGATCTCAGTCCACAATCACGCCGCTATCTCGCGGTGAGTTTCAGAGTTAGCGACCCGATAGAGGGTACTGCAAGGGCTATCCAGACGGTCATTCAGCAGCAATTGACCGCGGTTTCAGAGTTAGCGACCCGGTAGAGGGTACTGCAAGGCGAAGTCCAACCGCGAACGGACATCGTTGCTTGCGCGTTTCAGAGTTAGCGACCCGGTAGAGGGTACTGCAAGCTGTACTGAGATTGATAGTATCTCAGTCCAACCATAGTGTTTCAGAGTTAGCGACCCGGTAGAGGGTACTGCAAGCTGTACTGAGATTGATAGTATCTCAGTCCAACCATAGTGTTTCAGAGTTAGCGACCCGGTAGAGGGTACTGCAAGCTGTACTGAGATTGATAGTATCTCAGTCCAACCATAGTGTTTCAGAGTTAGCGACCCGGTAGAGGGTACTGCAAGGCGTGGTTACGATCCTACTGTTTCAACGACTATTTGTTTCAGAGTTAGCGACCCGGTAGAGGGTACTGCAAGGGCTGCGAACGCAGGACTCGGCGGTGCTATTGCACTGTGTTTCAGAGTTAGCGACCCGGTAGAGGGTACTGCAAGTGAGATGGATGTTGCAGACAATCAGATTACCAGCAAGTTTCAGAGTTAGCGACCCGGTAGAGGGTACTGCAAGATGCCATACGTAGCTCATCGCGTACTGGCCGACGATGGTTTCAGAGTTAGCGACCCGGTAGAGGGTACTGCAAGATTGCAGAGTCATCACGGCCGCCATCACGGCACTTTGTTTCAGAGTTAGCGACCCGGTAGAGGGTACTGCAAGAGGCATACGGCACTTTGCCCAGCGCCACATCAAAAGTTTCAGAGTTAGCGACCCGGTAGAGGGTACTGCAAGTTTTCTCAAAAGACTTAACTTCTGTCGAGTAACATCGTTTCAGAGTTAGCGACCCGGTAGAGGGTACTGCAAGGCTTTCATGCTTGAAACAGATAGTTTCATTGAAGCTGTTTCAGAGTTAGCGACCCGGTAGAGGGTACTGCAAGAGGAAAAAAAATAAAGCTGCTATCTTGACCTGGTAGAGTTTCAGAGTTAGCGACCCGGTAGAGGGTACTGCAAGATCGGTGTTGTGTTATCCAGCTTTATGACGATGGTGTTTCAGAGTTAGCGACCCGGTAGAGGGTACTGCAAGGATAAAGCCACGTGGCTTTACTGAGTGGGCGGAGATGTTTCAGAGTTAGCGACCCGGTAGAGGGTACTGCAAGTTATCGCGCCATTGCAAAAGCAGATAGAGCAGATAGGTTTCAGAGTTAGCGACCCGGTAGAGGGTACTGCAAGTGTCACGCAGTCTAGCGTAAGCAGCCAGTGATTAGGTTTCAGAGTTAGCGACCCGGTAGAGGGTACTGCAAGTTGTATCTCTCGAGAGGATGAAAGTGCTGAGTGAGAGGTTTCAGAGTTAGCGACCCGGTAGAGGGTACTGCAAGATCGGACGCGGGCGTCACTCGTATGGCAACATCGGTGGTTTCAGAGTTAGCGACCCGGTAGAGGGTACTGCAAGGTCGCCTCACGCCAGAGTATCCCCGCCTGATTGGTGGCGTTTCAGAGTTAGCGACCCGGTAGAGGGTACTGCAAGAATTCGGGTTGAGCAGCATATTGATGGTCTGAGAGGTTTCAGAGTTAGCGACCCGGTAGAGGGTACTGCAAGTCCAACATCGCGTACTCGTCGGCCAGGCTCATGCCGTTTCAGAGTTAGCGACCCGGTAGAGGGTGTAGATTATGACGGCCGCAATCACTGAAATGATGGTTGCGCGAGGAATGTCACGCTGCGGATTGCGTGCCTCACCACCGTAGTCCAACGCCTGACGGAAACCGAGGTAAGCGAAAACAATACCCGCGAGCGGAATCGCTTTAAAGATCGGAGTAATGCCAAACGGCGTAAATCCTCCGTAAGCCGTGAAGTTGCTGCCATTGAAAACAAAGAAAAGCAGGATAAACGTCAGGGCTGGAATGATGAATTTCCACCAGGTTATGACGGTATTGAGCTTGCCCATAAGCTTGATACCAAAGTAGTTTAGCAAGAAAAACACCAGAGTAAGCACAAGCCCAAAGACGATACCCAGTCCTGTCAGAACAGTAACCGTGGAACCGTTGACCGAGGCAGCCGTTGCCAATCCCTTAATGTAATTTGAAGCATACGTGACTACGGCTTCTGCTTCAATTGTGGGAACAGATACAGCTGTCAGGAAGTAGGCCCAGGCTAGCATATAGCCCGTATAGCTGCCATGCGTCAGGTGAGGATACCGGACAATGGCACCTGAGCGCGGCAACATGCCCGCTACTTCCGCGTAAGTTAGAGCGATAAACAGAACAAGAATACCACCAATGATCCACGATAAAACAACAGCCGGGCCAGCTATGCCATCAGCCCCGAGGACGGCGAGCAACCAACCGGAACCAATGATACCGCCCATAGAAAGGAAGAAAAGATCCTGAAATGACAGCGCTTTACGAAGTTTTCTATCTGATGATTCGTGTTCAGCGCTGACAGGTTCCAATGCAGCCATAGTGTTACAAACCTCCTGGTAATCAACTATTGTACTCAACGACAAAAATTCAGGAAGCTGTTTGCGAGACCAGTGAGGCTATCTTCGACTAATTTCAGCCCATGAAGGGAAATCACTTCTACACTGGCAGGCAACAGCACACTCCACTGCTAACAACAGCGGAGGCCCTGGACCCACCAGCATGATAAGCGCAATTTCTCGGCAACATTGTCGCGGTAAGCAGCATGCGGACAATAACAAAGCAGCAACTTTAACCGCTAGATAACTATTGCGCAAACTCCCTCGAAATGCCATCTCTTGCACTCCTTGAGCAAGTTAGAATAAACCATAGATAACTGTTCACCTATGTATGAGCATCTGTTAGTAGTTTTGGAAATTCAGCACCAGGGAATCACAACACAAGAACTGACCATGCACGTGGTGCTAAGACTTGCAAGACCACGCTTACGGGATTATTGTGTATAGACAGATTATAACCTATTTTCGGGAGAAATTGTATCCCTGTGGCAAAGCAAATCAAGTCAAATCCTATTGTACCATCAACCAGACTTTGATATGATAGACATGTGATGCAATACACCTGAGCCAGTAAAGAAGACAGCACGTTATGACAACACAACCTCGACAACGGTACAGGCCACGAATACTAGCAACAGTTATCATGAGACTGGCGCTGGCGCAACTGCGCCGCACATGGTTTCTCTTCATTCTGATTACCCTCGGTATGCTGGCGGCGGTGATCATTGCCTGTGTGATTCCGCTCCTTTCCGACGTTATGATGACGGCTGGCCTGCGCAGTACCCTGCAAGCGACGCCCGATAGCGCAGAAATTATAGTGAACACGCAGACCGATGGCCTATCAACGCCGGTGATACAGAATGTGCATAAGCAGCTTGATCCGCTTTTTCGCCAGAACCTGGGGAGTGCTATCGAGCAACAACAATCCGTCATTGAATGTACTGACTTCTCGTTCTTCCCTGCGCCTGTACAGCACTCGTTGCTAACAGTTTATGGCACTTCGATGCAACAGGCCGCTCCGGCTATGCATATACTTCAAGGTCGGCTGGCTGCCATCACAGGCAATGGGAGTAGCGAGATTGAAGTGATGCTCACCCCCGACACGGCACAACAATTAAAGGTGGGCGTTGGCTCAACCTTCCGGCTTGCCCTGAGTTACACAATCAATATTACTGAAGCAGGTGGAACGCCCGTCCAGCAACAACATACTGCTCTCGTGTCTGCGCACGTCGCTGGTATTTTTACGGTGCCTCCGGCGGCGGCGGCTTACTGGCATGGGGAAGATTTCAAAACGCTCAAATTCGCCCAAGAGGGGACACCTACCTTATACCAGTACACGATATTGACTCCCGATAATGCGCTGCTGGCCCTTTTTGATCATCTACGCGCTCTTTATCATGCCGATGCTATCGGCACAAATCCTTCTGATCTGACCAGTACGTTTAGCCTCATCTGGTACTACCGGCTGGATACTGAGCAGGTGAATATTCACGATCTTGATACGCTCATTAGACAACTCGATACTATACAGTCAACGACCGATAGTTTGTACGGGAACCTGGAGCAAGGAGTGCAGGTGGGTGGTAATGATTCTAGCGCAACACTCCCTTATACAGTCGGTCTCAATCTCTCAGGCCCATTGCTCAGTTCGGCGGGCAATAGCATTCTTGATCAATTTCGTAGCCGTGTCGCGGTGGCGCGTATTCCCACTGACGTATTCATCATCCTGATTCTCGCGCTGATACTCTTTTTTGTCAGCCTCATCACCACGTTGTTGATTGACCACCAGAGCAATACCATCGCGATTCTGCGGAGCCGGGGAGCCAGCCGGACGCAGGTTTTTGGTGCGTTGCTGCTGCCGGGTATCGGTGTAGGCTTGATTGCACTGCTGATTGGGATTCCGGCCGCTATCGGTTGCGTGCTTTTCCTGTCACAGCGCATGTTGCCAGCAGCGGAACTCGATGCTTTGAATATCATCACAAACAACCCGTGGCAGGCAATGCTGGGAACCGTCGAATATGCGGTTGCGATAGTGCTGGTTGTACTGCTCACGATGAGCGTTTCGCTCTTTTTTGCCGCACGCCTGAATGTGCTTTCGTTGCGGCAAGAGGCCGCTCGCAGCAATAAAGCGCCGATGTGGCAACGCCTCAATCTTGATGTGATCGCGGGCGTGATTGCGCTGGTCGGGTATGGGTACAGTTTGTATGTGACCAGTTTCGGTACACTGCTGCAAAGCGATGCGCAGGTACTGATTGCTACGCCCCTGGCGATAGTCTCGCCCATTTTTCTGATTATAGGCTGCCTGCTGCTGTTCCTGCGCATCTTTCCGCTGCTCTTACGATTGGGAGCGCGTCTGGCGGCACGAGGGCGCGGCGCTATTTCGCTGCTTGCATTCACCCAACTGGCACGCTCACCACGCCAGTCGCTGCGTATGACGATGTTGCTGGCGCTGGCGACGGCATTTGCGCTTTTTACGCTGGTATTTAGCGCGACAGAGACGCAACGTATTCAAGAGGTTGTCAATTACCAGGCGGCAGCAGATTTTAGCGGGACGGTGTATTATCCCAAGACGCCCGTAGAACAGGTTATCAGTACGTATCAGGCAATTCCCGGCGTTCTTTCTGCCAGCGTGGGGTTTGATGCCCAGGGCTATGGAGGGACGGCGAATCTGGCGATGGATATTCGAGCAGTTGACGCGGCGAGTTTCGGGTCAGCAGTGATATGGCCTTCACAGGCTGCCTATCTGGCAGCCCGCCCATTGCTTGCTCAACTGGTCACGCTGCGGCAACCCTCGTCGGTGAGCAATGTGGTACCCGCTATTGTTGATGAGACGACGATAAGCAAGTTGCTGCTGCATGTTGGTTCGCTTTTCACCATCAATGTCAGTGATGTATCGCCTTCAACGTTACAATGCGTGATCGTTGGCGTGGTTGAGCATATTCCAACCATCAATCACCTCATCACCTCGACCGCGAGCGGCAGTGTGCTGGTAGATTACACAACCTATCTCCAGGCCTATATGCAAGAAGCCAAAAAGGCAAATACGCAGCCCGCTCTTTCCACATCTCCGACGATTAGCCAGCTATGGTTGCATACGAAGGGCGATGCCGCTTCACTGGCAAGCGTGCGTACTGCGCTCGAACAGCCTATCTATAGCATTACAAATCTGGTGGATCGGCGCCTGTTGCTTGCGACACAGCAAGCAGACCCGCTCTACCTGGTACTCACGAGTATGCTCAATTTAGGGACGGTAACAGCACTTTTGCTGGCGCTGGTTGGAACCTTATTTGCCTCGTGGTTGAGCGTGCGTTCGCGCCTGCTCAACTTTGTCATGTTGCGGGCGCTGGGAGGCACATCGCGGCAAGCGGTAGGTATCTTTGCGTGGGAACAGGCCATTGTCTACGGAACGGGCATTCTGCTAGGAGGCATATTTGGCGTAATGCTGATAAAAACGGTGATTCCTGAACTGACGTTTACTGATCTCAATTCCACACTGAACACCTCTCAGTTCTTTGCTTTGCAAACGGCGCTGGCAACGCAAATTGTGATGCCATCGTCACTTGCTCTGCTGTTGGTAATAGGAGGAGCCATCTTCGGAATCGCGCTGATGATGATGACACGGATTGTCGCCCGGCCCGTGGTAGGACAGGCGCTGCGGTTGGATGTGGATTGAGCTTATTCCAACTCAACCGAAGGCCGCTTAACCCCTGAGATGAGCGGTGATTCGTTCGCGGAGATGTTGCTGAATGGGATGATGGTACCAGGCGAGGACATGTAACGATAATGGTTTGTCCTCGCCTGGTTCATCAGGTAACACGGTATCAGGCACCTGGTAATTAAAAACCCTATTCCACCACACTCGTGATAACAATTTCAGTTCTACCCATCGCCGTCTCCGCTATATACCGCAAATCCAACTCCTCCAACACTTTCTTTTTGCCGAGGAGGAGTTTTGCCATGTCGAAGGCGCGGAGAAGTTGCTCGCGTTCGAGTTCGTAGCCGAGTTCGCGCATCTGGGCGGCGAGGGCGGCACGACCGGAGAGCTTGCCCATGTGCATACGGCGGTCGGCACCCGTGAGGCCGATGGATTCGGGGGTCATGATCTCGTAGGTACGGGCATCCTTCAGGACACCGTCCTGGTGGATGCCGCCGCCGTGGGCGAAGGCGTTTTGACCAACGATGGATTTGGTCCACTGTGGCTGCATACCGGAGAGTTTAGCAACAAGGCGGCTGGTGGGTACAATCTTTGTGGTATCTACTTTGACATCCATGCCGAGATCAGCGGAACGGGTGCGAATTGCCATGACGACATCTTCACTGGGGGCGTTACCGGCGCGTTCGCCGAGGCCGTTGATGCAGGTGTCCACGCGCTCGGCCCCGTTGCGCAAGCCTTCGATGGCATTGGCGACGGCCATACCCAGATCGTTGTGACAATGGGCGGAGATACGAATACCGGGGAACTCATTTCTGACATCGGCTACCAGCTTGCCAAATTCCCAGGGTAGGGCAAAGCCAACAGTATCGCAGAGCGTGACGAAACGCACGCCCTCTTTATAGATGGCTTCACAGACTTCCAGGATGAAGTCATGCTCGGTGCGCGTCGTGTCTTCCAGCGCGAAATCCACATTTTCGGTCAGGGTGCGTGCATGAGCAACGGCAGTCCGCGCCATTTCCAGCACCTCTTCGCGGGTCTTGCCCAGCTTGACCTGCCGGTGAAGAGGCGAGACGCTGACAAACGGCTGGATGGAGGACCGATTGGCAATTTTGACGGCCTCCCATGCGCGGTCAATATCGGCAAAATGGGTACGAGCAATGGCGCAAATCTCGGCATTATCCACCTTGGAAGCAATGAGGCGCACGGCATCGAACTCGCCCGGCGAGGAGATGGGGAAGCCGCAATCCAATGTGTCGAAACCCATATCAGCAAGTGCCTGGGCTATCGCCAGTTTCTCTTCAGGAAAGTAGTTGACGCCGGGCGTCTGCTCCCCGTCGCGCAGCGTGGTTTCATAAAATTTGATGATGCGTGGTTCTGATGCGTTTGTTGCCATCGTATATTCCTCTTTCTGCTATACATCCCATTGGTGTATCTGTGCAATGCAACTAACAAAAGGTAGGAGTTAGTGGGGAACACATAGCGTATGGTACTCCGAAACTCCTTTGTTTCGATTAGCCAAAATCGGCGCGGCGATACGCGCTTCCTACGGAAATTATACGCAACTTGTGGATGCATACGCAACCCTCCATGGTAAATTCAGTCAGAGAACCCTTTATCCTATCGAGGGTAAGACCTCTGGCTTGTGACAAGGGGATAGCAACGAGTCCTTTTGGGGCATGATGGGGTTGGGTACTGCTTGATATACACCTAAAGTAGATGTATAATAGAAGCATGAAAATGACAGAACAGAAGATACAGGTACGGTTCCCAACTGAGGTATGGCAAGAGATGAAACGACTTGCCAAAGAGCATGAGCGTTCATTCAATGGTGAGGTCATCTGGGCATTGCGGTCCTTCATTGCATCCCAGAAAGGAGAACAGCAGCCCGACACAACGAAAAAGCTTTAAGTACCGCCTGTGTCCAACTCACAAGCAAGCTGAAAAACTGCAATGGACGCTTGACGGTGCAGCAAGCATTGTCAAGAAAGAAACAGGGCTCGCATCGGCGCAAGAAAGCCGTAAAGAAGGTGGCGAAGGCTCATCGGAAGGTACGCAACCAACGCGCCGATTTCTTGCATAAAGAGTCACGTAATCCGGTGAACACCTACGAATTGATGGTTTTTGTCTCCGATGGTCGCGTAGAACTGGGGTTGGGCGCGGGCAACTGGCAGCACGAGTACCAACAGCTGGGCATGTCATTTGACACGGCTGGCACACGTGTCTCTCGCTTTGCCGAAGGGCTGTCCATCATCAAACAGTTCTTTACCGCCGAAACCGTCAACTTCTCCGGCAAATACTATACCATTGCGGAACTACGTAGCCTTCCCAGACCGGTGCAGCAACCGCATCCACCCATCGTTATCGGCAGTGGTGGTCGCCGTATGCTGACCATTGCGGCCCGTGAAGCCGATATCATTCTGCCAATATCCATGCAAGGAACCGATTTAGAGGAGAAGATCGGCTGGATACGAGAGGCCGCAGGTGAGAGATTTGAACACCTGGAACTCGGCAAAGCCGCCTTTGGCATTGAATTGACCGATAGTCCGGTCGCTGCCGCCCCTTCATTTCCGGGAATGCCGGTAGAAGCACGCCCTATGACTACAGAGCAGGCAGTAACCCATCTCATGGAGCAGCGAGAACGGCTGGGCATCTCTTATATCCAGATACAGGAAAGGCAGCTAGAGAACTTTGCCCCGGTGGTTGCCCGCTTGAATGACAAGTAGCCATGTGGGAACCGCAGAACCGTTCCAAACTCGCTGTAGCAACATGAGTCATCCCGAATTTTTTACAGGCAATACCGGCAATGCGAGAAAATAGAGAGACGACGGACGCCCGCGCGGGCGTCCGTTTATCCTCTCTTACCTCTTATACATCTTTAACTCGTGAGAAATTCGGCATGACTCATGTTGCTACGAAACCTGGATGACGCCCGCGTGCCATGTATCAATGGAGTGCTTGAGCGCCGCGATATAGCCGTTGACATTGTTATGATCGCTGGACGGAGCATACGTTGGAATAATCTGGTCAACCGTGACCAGTCCCCATTGCGCGACGTACAAGTTACGGATAAGCTTGTACCACGCTTCGAAGCCCTGCTCCCAGCTACTAAATTGCGCGTACCCGTTATTGCACGGTACCGCAGGAATGCAGCGCAAATTTCCTAATGATAGCGTCGTCCTTGCCATACCGGCAGTACCAAACGTACTTTCATGCATGAAAAAGGCTAAGGCAAAGGCCGGGTCAATGCCATATTTCACACCAAGGTCGTATAGTTGCTGCCCCATGCCCGCAGCAGGCGAATTATAAGCGGCCAGCACCCGGTTAATGAAAGCAGCCGCAATAGTTGGTTTGCCGATGACCGAGTAAGGGCCGCTATGCGATGGAATAGGCGTCAGGGACGAAATCGGGCCATTACTATTTTGCCAGGTATTGATTGCGCCAATAGAGCCACCTACCTGGATAGGATACGACTGCGCATTGGGCGAGTAGACAAGATTCGAGCTACTACTCGGACGTTGGAAGACACCGGCAGAGATAAGGACAAAGAAAAGTATCACAACACCAACAATACATATCACAAATGGCCGTAACCACGGCAGGTGCCGTGGTAAATGTGCCAGAGAACTCTCACGAAATTCATCCACGTAGTGATGAAGCTTTGTGATAGCTAATTCCCTTGTGGAGTAATCGTCGGCATGCATGCGAGTAACAGGCAGCGCTTTTGTAGAACGTTCGCCCGCACGAGTGCGCGGCACTGATAATTCTTTTGTAGAGCGTTCGCCAGCCTGAGTGCGTGTCGCTGGCAATTCCTTCGTTTTACGTTCCTCTTGCCCCGTAATCACCGGTAGTTGACGTGTTGCTGATGCGCGTGGGGGAATAAGAATTTGTGCAGGCTCTGGTGGTAGATATTCGCTTGAGTAGTTACCACTCGCCATGAAAGACCTCCTTCAACATTCGTACTTTTGTTCTATTATAACATATGGGTACGTTCCCCCACAAATGATTCTGGCGTGTGATATGAATGTTCCTCTCCCATTAGAAACACGATGAAACAATACGGCTTATATTGGTAAGATACCATACTGTGTTTACGGCTGTCAATTGTGTGTAAATTTCAGGGGATGTTTGTCTCATGTTCGCTGGATGTCTAGGAAAGATGGGGTAGGATATATGTAGTAGTATTCTTTTCCCTTTTTGCGTACACAAACATACCGCGCCCTAACCAGAACGCGGCATGGTGAATGGCACATCTTTTACTGTTCAGTTGGCAACGCCCCATCTTTTAGCACTTTATCCAGAGTTTCGCGTTTGATGCGATATACCTGCCGCATATTGATATGAGGCAAAACCACGGCCTCCAACGAACCTTGTTTTACCCAGCGTCTCACGGTAGTATTATCAACGCGCAGGATACGGGCAACTTCCGCGACTGTTAGTAATTCATTCATAGCCTGTCACTTCCTTTGAAAAATGCTGGCCTGGCTACAAGCCACTTGATATCACAATCCTTATATAAAGATGCAAAATGTCATAGAAACATGCACATTTCGTTAAACTCATCTTTCCCTATTATATATCAAGCTACAGGTTTTTGTAAAGATATCCTGAGGGAAAAACTCTTCTGTTTTGCTATTTTGTGCCTTGTGAGAGAACCCCCATATGCTCTATACTAAAAGCACACAATTTCTTGTTATTGAAGGAGAATAGGCCCATGTTACTTGCCGGCGATATCGGGGGAACAAAAACCAACCTTGCCATCTTTCCGCTGGATAGAGAGCCACGGGTGCCAGTGGCGGAAGGTACCTTTCCCAGTGCGCAATACAAAAGCCTGGAAGCATTAGTTGCCGAATTTTTGGCCCGCAATAACTTTACCATAGAACGGGCCAGTTTTGGCATCGCTGGACCGGTAGTCGCCGGTCAGGCAAAAGTTACCAACCTGCCGTGGAGTATGGACGAACAACGATTGCAAGAAGCATTACATATTCCAATCGTTCATCTCCTCAATGACCTGGACGCGCTGGCGCATGGAGTACCATTCCTGGAACCAACAGATTTATATACGCTGAACGAGGGCAAGGGAGTTCCTGATGGGACACTTGCGGTCATCGCGCCGGGTACCGGTCTGGGCGAGGCATTTTTGACATGGGAGGGCGACCGCTACCATCCCCATCCATCCGAAGGTGGGCATACCGATTTCGCCCCAACTAATTCTTCGGAGATGGAGATGCTGCGCTATTTACAGGGGCGTTTCGAACACGTCAGCTACGAACATGTCTGCTCCGGCATCGGACTGCCCAATATTTATGCCTATTACAAAGAGATCGTCGCACTGAGCGAGCCAACATGGCTTGCCGCGCAACTGACAACTGTCAGCGACCTGACACCAATCATCATCGCGACTGCCCTCGACAAAACCAGAGGGAGCGAGCTTTGCCGTGCGACACTCGGCACTTTTGTCTCTATTTTAGGCGCGGAGGCCGGCAATCTCGCGCTCAAGGTGCTGGCAAATGGCGGCGTCTATATCGGCGGCGGCATACCTCCACGCATCCTCCCCTACTTTACGAACGAAACCTTTTTACGCGCCTTCGAGGCCAAAGGCCGCTTCAGGCAAATGCTAGCCAACATCCCGGTTCACATCGTCACCAATCCCAAACTGGCACTGTTAGGCGCGGCGCGACACGGGTTGGAAGGGTAAAGAGCCACCACTGGCATGCGACGCTGCATGCCAGTGGTGGCTCTTTTGCATCGATCTTTATGCAATCATTACGAAGTTAAATGTAGACTAAGAAAACGTTAAAAGATGTATTGCAAATGATGAGACATAAATTGCTGTGTTTTCTAGCCAAAACCCAGGCTCGCTTGCCCATATAATGTGGTGTGGCGATTACGCACAATATGTTTGCCTATCCACATATGACTCAATGTGCGTTGTTGCACGAAACCATAGCGCGTAAGCAGATGCGATGCTTCATTGTGTTGAGCAGAGACAAAGATACTCGGCTTGCTTTCAAAAGGTAGAGTTAGCGCGTGAACCAGCAAGCGTTCAGCATCCTCTTGCGTTTGAGCAACAATAGGGCCAATGACGTGTGATTGAGCAACGGCATACCCAGAAATACGCTCATCAGAGGTATGTATCACGAGGACACGATGAGGATAACGAGCGCAAAAGGCGCTCAGCACCTGCGCCCGTTCAGCACCAAAATGTGGGACATCGAACTGGATTAACGCCGGAAGCTCTGCCTCTGTAAGCAAGGAGACACCGAGAGGAAGATGGCGCGGCAGCAATACATGCTCGTTTTGCTGCCACTCCACCGTCCGGTCATCTTCCAGAAACCCGTTGCGCCTGTAGAGTGGCTCTCCAGCTGGATTGGCATCGAGTAGAGTTGTTGGGCAACTCCGCGCCTCTACCCACGCCAACAGACGCTCCATCAATAATTGCCCGATGCCCCGTTTTTGTACCGTCGGGGAGACCGACATCAAACCAATATAAGCAAATGGGCCATAATCCAGCACGCCACCAAAACCGACCACCGCATCATGCTCTTTTGCCACAAAAGAGCCTGCCGATTGAAACGTCAGATAGCTACGCAGCGAATCCTCTCTACTTTGTGCCACGCTATATGCCGCTCTCACAACAACATCCGTAGCCTCAAGCTCTGCCTCCGTAAATGGGGAAATTATTATACTCACAGATCGTCCTTCAGAATGATCGTAGGGGCCGATTAACCGTAAGAAGTTCTATTCAGGGAGTGAGTCGCTCCGCGAGATATTTCAGGCTGATGGGATAGCGATACTCAATGCTGGAATGAGTCCCCTCGAAGAGTTCAAAAAACACGTCGGTGACGCCAATTTGCGCGAGTGCGTCGCGGAAAGCGGTCGCGCCAATATCAAGATAGTACTGGTCATGCCTCCCGGCGTCAATATAAATCGCCTTCATGGTACTCAGCCCTTCGGCGTGTATCGGCACCATGCGCACTGGGTCCCAGACCAGCCAGCGTTCCCATGTATCGGGAAGCAGTATACCGGTCTTTGCATCGAACGGCAGATTGACCGTGCCATCAAGGTCTGCCGAATAGCAGGCGGCCATGCACCAGGTATTCAGTAGGGAAGCATCGCTGCCACGGGTAAAGGGAATGCGACTGCGAAAACTCTCCCAGAACCTGTCAAAGGAACCATCGTAGTATTCGCGCAACGCTCGCACGGTTTGCGGAAATTCCAGCAGATAGCTAAACTCGAACAGGGCATCACCGGCATGGGTAGCGAGACCGCCAAACAAGTCTGGTCGCAGCATGGGCGTGACCATCGCGCCATAGCCACCGCTCGATTTGCCCGCGATACCACGATGGTCGCGTGCCGCCAGCGTGCGATAGTGGGCATCCACCCAGGGAACAATCTCATCACACAAATAGGTATGATAGCGACCCGTTGCGGGCGAATCCAAATACTGGCTACCACCGAGCGATGTCCAGCAATCCACCCACACTATAATACACGGGGGAGCTTCGCCACGTGCAAACAGCTCATCGGCAAGCTCAGGATAGGTTTTTCTGAACGCTGAGCGGTTGCGCCACATGTCAAGCTGGCCCGTCAGTCCCTGTATCATATACACGCTGGGATAGCGCCGTGTCTCGTCATCGTCATATCCAGGCGGCAGGTACACCCACAATGGACGCACATACGGGTCACCCAACCGATTTCCCTTTAGAACTTCGCTTTCAAACAGAACCTCATCGAAACGGCCTTGAAACTCTATTGACCACGGAAGCATAACTATTCACCTCTTCAAGCGGCATAATTATCGAGAACCCAACGAGCTGTAGCCTCATCGGGAGCACTAACAGTCAATCTGAAAAGTTTGTCAAGGTCGTCTACCCGCTTGATTTGTGTCACCTTCTGTTGGGCTAATTCAGCTATCGGAGGAAAACGAAGCTGGACATACTCTACCACGAGCCTTTGTGAAGCCAGCATTTCTCCCTCGGCTTTTCCTTCAGCTTTTCCTTCAGCTTTTCCTTCAGCCTTCCCTTCAGCTATTCCCTCAGCCTTTTTGTCAGACAGATATTTCTGAATCTTTGGGTCATCTTCCCATAAACTTTCAAACATGGTCAATCGCTCCTCTACCCTCGCCTTGTCTAGCGATGGTACTGTATCAGCTCTCCGTAACAATATACCCAACCAGACAAGCTGTCGCGCCAATCTGGACTCGTCATATTTATAGTACTCTGCCAACTCCTGTATCGCTTGAGAAATCAACTCCGCGTTCGCGCCCCGCATTGTTGGCAACAATGGATACATACTGACGATATGCTCTCGCACATATCGTTCCGCATCCAACTCCCAGAGCGGTAAGACATAGTATTTAAAGTTTATCAGGCTATCTTCACCGCTCATCACCTGTAATGGTGGAACAGGTATAGTTGTCCGAAACAGGTAAATAATCACTGAAATAACAGGTAAGTGGTAATCCCACAGGATACCAGCATTATACACCAGCACTCTGTACACTATCTCAGCATCGCTACCAGACTGGTATTCCAGATGAAATATGTGTGGTTGACCAAGATAACGCGCTCTGAAGACTTTGTCCGCTCTCATTGTAGGTCGCAAAACCTCGACCGTCAACTCTTGCTCAAACACGATGTCTTTTGAATGTACTACCCCTTCTAATAAGGGGGCCAATATCTCCGCTATTTGCTCGTGTATAAACTCTTTGAAAGAACTATCATACTGCTGCTCTGCCACGCTCCTGAACACCCTTTCCCTTTAATATAAAGATGATAACATGTTTGAGATGGCCTTACAAGTACCTTTAAGTCCTTCCACAAACTAGCTTATTTCCTATCATAAGACACGAGGCCAACAAGGATGAAAAAATGTTGATGCGCTGTTATCACCCATAAAGAGCTTATCCGAAAACCCTGATCGTCAGGCCAGATTTCCGGATAAGCTCTAAAGAGCCTGATAGTAAAGAGACAGGGAGAATCATACCATGCGTCCAGATATTGTTCCCGGCGCTCGTTTTCCAGACTACGAGTTGACCGACCATACAAAGACACGGCGCAAGCTCAGCGAGTTACAGGGCATTGAGCCAATGATTTTGTTGCTCTCGCGGGGCCACTACTGCCCAAAAGACCACCAGCAACATCTTGATCTGGCTGCCTTCTATCCCAAAATCGCCGTGGCCTACACGCAAATTGTCACTATTTCCACCGACAACATTCTCGAAAGCAACGAGTTTCGTTCCGCCGTGGGAGCGCAGTGGACATTCCTTTCGGATTCCGGACGCAAGGTTCAACAGGACCTGGACATCCAGGAGTATACCGACCCATTTCACAATCCGATGATCCCCCACACATTAGTGCTGGAGCCAGGCCTCGTCATCTACAAAATCTACAACGGCTACTGGTTCTGGGGTCGCCCCTCAACGCTCGGCTGTACACCTGTCAGCAGCGGCGAATAGGTGATGCTCAACCGGGACCGCAGTTCCTCTATGGTCGGGTCTTTCCCACGCAGGCGCTTTTCGGGCGGGATGGGAGCCACTGTTACCATTACTCCTAAGACGTCAATGGCGTTGCGCTTCTCCTGGAAGGTTGCCTCATGGTAGCGGCCGCGCATGACATTGATAAACTCCAGGAAATCCGCCACACGCTGGCGGTAGCGTTCGGTCATCTCTGCCAGGCTACGGCTATTAGTATACTGAGCCTCATAGCGTTCCAATTGCTCCTTTTTTACCTGCAAGTCCTCCGTGATAAGTTCGTAATAGTAGCTGCCTTCAGGGTGCTTGCCGCGTTCGGTGATGGCGTGGTCAATGCGGGCCTTTAACCCGACCATCTGCTCGCGGCCGTGCGTATCTTCCAATAGCGTGCGTACCGTGCGCTCCAGTTCCTGGTCAATTCTGGCCTGGATGCGGTCTATGCGCTCAAACACTTTACAGCACTCTTCCCATACAATCTCATTGACCAGACCGGCGCGGACAGCCGGGATGTCGGGACATTTGGCGTACTTGTTGTGGCGGTTTGAACAGTAGTAGTACGGCCAGAGGTAGTTTTTGCGCCGTATCGTCCAGCTGGACATCTTCCACTCACAGGTACCACAGCGGATATGGCCGCGCAGCAGAAATGCTTCCGGCACTTGCGGCAGATGGCTTAAGTCTACTTGGTTGTTGGCGAGCTTGCGCTGGGCGCGTTCAAACATCGTCCGCGATACGATAGCCGGTACGGCGTCTTCGATCTCGATGCGCTGGGGATGCGGGACACGTTTGGTACGGCCCTGCTCATCAAGTACGGTCTGGCGCCGACATATAACTAGCGTCCCAATGCTGATGGGGTTGTGTAAGAAGTCGTAGACAGTGGTATGAGTCCAGTGCTGGGAGCGTTTGGCACCGGGGAAGCGGGTCTGCGTGGGTGATGGTATGTTGTCCTCTTCCAGCTTATGAACGATGCCCCGCAGCGACATGTCCAGCTCGACGTACATATGGAAGATGGAGAAACGGACGGCGGCCTCTTCACGGTTGATCTCGTAAGCAGTCTTGCCCTCATCCTGCCAGTTCCAACCGTATGGGGCATAACCGACGCCGACAGGCAACCCCTGCTCGAGCCGGGTGCGCCAGCGGCGGTTGGCGTATTCGACAATTTTTTCACGCTCAGACTCCGCGCTCCAGGCCAGGATGGAACGGATAAGCTTACCGGTCAGGCTGTTATCTATGTTCTCGCTGACGGATATGATCTCGCCGCCATGTCGCTCTAATTCCTCGAAGATCATGGCGGAGTGGACGAAGTTACGGGAAAAGCGCCTGAGATCCCAGACAATCATCGTATCGGCAATATGGTCGCGGATGAGCTGGCGGGCCAGCGTCAACTGCTCACGGTGCGAATAATGAATGAAGCCGCTTTTTATCTCGTGCAGTACGGTCACGACCTCCATGTCGTGCAGCTCGGCATATTGGCGGCCTTTGGCTTCCTGGTATTCTAGGCTTTCGCCGTCCTGTTCTTGCTTGTCGGTACTGACCCGACAGTAAATGATGGCACGACGGCGGGTGGGAGTATGGTCATTCTTATCTTCGGTGGTAACGCGGAGAGAGGCCGCGGCTTTCGAGTTGTTCATGATAAGCTCCTCATATAGTGTTCCAAAGGCGTACATGCGCCCGTTCAGATGTCTAAAAAGAGTATAACGTCATAAAATGACCGTCGCGTGCCTGATCGCATAGGTCGTCGTGAGCTTCATCGCATCCGTTTAAGCACCGGACGCGGCATAAAAGACACGTCTACGAGAAAATTTTTTCCTGACAATTTCACGGCAATTACGCGCATGTATGACGGGACATGGTACACGGCGAACCAGCAGTTGACAATCAGCTTTATAATCGCAGGTTGGTTGTTGACAATCTCCCCGCATGGGCTCGCTAAAATCGCCGAAATTTGCGCTTTCTGCGCGGCTACGAGTGACCGGGCTTTGTCCAAGGCGGTCTGCCGGTCTTTCGGCAACTGGATAGTAATTGAATAAGCGTCAGCTCCACCAGAGAAGGCCGTCAGGTTGCGTATATAGAGCGACGTGCCATAGACAGCATCAATGGCTAATGGTGTCAGGTTGCCAGCTGCCCCAGCTGCAACGGCATGGGCGCTAACCGTCGCGACGCCATAGCCGTTGGCACTTCCCGCCGGGACAAAGACGGAAGTATCAGTTACCACCTCACCGCCACCCTGGCTACCAAAGAGTAAGCCAGCGGGTAATTGCTGGGTGACTGCCGAGCCATTGGTGAGGGTCAGTGCCCCGTGGGCGATAGTAGCCGGGTACGTTTTCACGCCGGTGGGGATAATCGGTTGCATGACGCGGAACGAGGTTGTAAAGAACCGCGCTGGAACGGTCACGGTCGTATGCTCATAGCTGGGATTTAAACCTGAATAAAGCGTTACGCCTGCTATAGTAAGCAAGCAAACAGCGGCCAATATGAGCGGTAAGACGGTACTAGGCCGCGATGGTTCCTCACGCACCACGTATAAATGAATTGTCTCAATCTCTTCATGCACGGCCTGCACCATCGTTTATTCTCCTACTGTTGTTTGAACCGTGTCCCATCATTCAGGAACACTATTTGCTGATCGCCGATATGGACAACCATATCCAGCCTGCCGTTGTGGGTCAGGTCGGCAAAACTGACTGTCACCGGCATATTAGCGGCGTTGTCACCGAACAGGCGGACGGCAGGATAGATAACCGCCTTTGTGCAATTTCCGGCTGGACAAACAATCACTTCTGTCTGGCCGTTTAAATTCAGCGCGATGAAATGCGTCGGTATCTGGCTGTCCCCAAACCCCACACTCTCATCGGTCTGGTACGTCCGGGGAAAACCGTACTGACTATCTAACTGATGGTTAGTCCACCATGTAGACAGTTGCGACAGGCCGATAAAGACGAAGACCGCCGCGACCATGCCCAGGCCGAGGAATAAAAGCCAGTGTTTTGACTTCTTTGGCTTTGGCGGGGGTGCTTCGTGGATGATAATCCGCCGGTTGCCCTGTTGGATTACCTGGTTTCCCTCGGTCGTCTGGTAGCGGATGGCGCTATTTGGCGATCGGACTTGATAATACTGATCATCGTCTTCCAACTCGCTAGACTGGTAGGGCTGGTCTTCGGGATGGATACCAGATTGATGTCCGGCGCGGTGTCGGTTCACAGGAGTATATCCCTGTGTAGCCGTGGCACGTCTGGGTACGGGTGAACGGTTGGCGATCTGCTCGCGCATCAGATTTGTACTCCCTTCACAATCCGGGTGGCTTCCTCGGGGGTGCATAACCCGTTACCGACGTCCTGGGCTACCTCGGCAATTAACAAGGGGTCTTCATGACATGGGCAACTTGGGTCGAGTGGACAGAATGGCTTGTCTTGGCTGTGACGCATCTCGCGTGCGTCTTCCGGGATAACGTAGCGGAAATTGTCGGGCGGGGTATAACCTGGCATCCGCTGCAAGTCCAGTAACGAGTCTTCGTGAGGCCGGTACTGCATAGGTTCCTCTCTCCTTCTTGACAGGAACAGGCTGCACGTGACTCACTATCACGTAGAGCCTATATAACAATAGGTCAACTCGATGCTGTAGCTTGAGGTTCTTGGTCGTTCCATAAGCTACAGCATCTTAGTATCACTTACCCGATGTAGTCGGAATAAGTCATGTTAGTACTAGTATAACCTGAAATAGTGGGATTAGCAAGTAGTAGCATGGACGGTCAGTTTATTTTGTGTTATAGTAGTGCAAAAATTAAGGGGAAACTGGATGGAGCAACAACCATCGTTCTATACTGTTGAGCAAATTGCCAGGATGATGCAGGTATCTGAGGATACGGTTCGGTCCTGGCTGAAACGTAAGCATAACCGGCTGCCAAGCTACCGCGTCGGCCGGGAGTTTCGCATCGCAAAAGCCGATTTTGATACCTTCCTTCAGAGCCAACAATACACCGACCAGGACGATTGAAAACCAACTATCTTATTTTTCCTCTGGTGGTAAAATAGCCAATCGGCCTGCTTTCAAAATAACGTCTGTGGCACTGAATACATGCCTAATAGAACTGTCAGGCGGCTTGCTGCCGTCTAGCCAGTCCTGAAGATATCCTCTGCTTCGATGTGCCGTTTCCTGGTCCAACTTTCCCAATTCGTTGAGTGTTAAATACGCCGACCCTTCCGCCTCAAATTCCATCAGTCCTCTATGGTTAGCGTATTCCGTGAGTCGGGGCGGTATAGTATGGTTCAAAACTACATGAGCTAGTTCGTGTATGAGTGTCTTGCGGGGATTTACAGCTATGGGATTGATGGCAATGTCTCTGCCTTGCGAGAAGCCCTGGATATTACCGTTCAGCGAATCGAACCGGACACGCCGGATATTGAGCTTGGCTAACGCCGTTTCTTCATTCCATCCCGGTAGTTCCATTGGCGGCAACGCGGGACCTTCCGTCTCTGAAAGAGTAAAGATACATCTCACCGGCTTGAAGCCAATAGGGATAGGTTCTTCTTCGTTGTCTCCGGGGCTACGCTTGGCGAATATCGGGCGGATAATATCTTTAGCCTTCGCGCCCTTTACGACCTGTCTACCGATCTCCTGCCACCGCCTATATGTCGCGACTGGTTCACGGACACCTTGCATAAGCAAGAAGATCTGGTTCAGGAACGAATAATTGTAAAAACGTGAGTAAATTCCCTGCATATTACCTGGCGCAGTCAATGCCGTTTCAATGACTTTTCCCCAGTCGATGTTTCGTTGTTCTGATGGTCTTTCGTGTGGCACGAGCAGAGTATAGCTCTGGTGCTGTGCTTCTCAAGCGTTGGTAGGTTATTCACCAACTAAAAACTCCACCCATTTCTGAGTGGAGTAATTAGGTGGCAGCAGGCTTGAACGGGTTTGAACGTTCGAGTTCAAACTGATCTGCTGCTTTCTTGCCGATAGGCTCCGGTAAGTTCAGTGCAACCCCGAGCTTGTTATCGGCAAGTCCAACAATATTAACGTCCTAACCATCTCTATCAGCCGTGTTGCTTCTGTTTCAGTGAGCGTACCATTACCAGGGACTTCCAGGTACGCTAAAGATTCATCATCCATGGGGAACGGATATACCACTCCACGTTTGTTATTCATCACTTCCCCCCATCTTTCACTGACTGTTTCAGGGTGGCAATGCGATTGTCTCTGAATAATCGTTCGTAGCCAAAAACCTCTGAGCCACCATGAGTTTCATAGAATGGCATCTTTAGCAGCTCATCAATTCGTGCCTCCGCCTGTGCTTGACGAACTGCGTTGCTGGTGTGGGCGGTGATGAGTTGCATGATTTGGTCTAGCTGTTTATTGGTCAGTCCCAAGCTCCCATCAACACCTGGTGGCACGTAGTAAATATCATTGATTTTACGCAAGGAAATTCGGTAAATCTTCTCTCGCAACTCCGCCTCGTTCTGTTGGGGTTGGGTCATACTAATGCCCATTTCTTACATAAGTCACAGAACCCATAGGAGTGAGGTGCTTTTGGTAGAACTTTACAAGCTATACAATATTTACTCATACATCCTCCTTATCACTCAATAACCCGATTTTAATGTACCGTTGGCGAAGTTCTTTTAGAGCGGCGTTGTAGCCATCTATATGGCATCGTTGCTCAGTTCCGTCTACAGGGTCGTGTTTGCCTTTCTCCGGTATCCCACTCTCGGCTAGATTCTGGATGGCGGTTTCCAATTCTCTTAGATGACGATCACCCTTACCTGGCGTTGTAAACTCGTCGAGTATCTCATATAGCGTCATGTCTGAGGGTTTAGGGTTTGTCATACGTTCTTTTCGTGTCCGTTAGGATATACCAGAACCACTCTACCTATATCAGTACGCTTGTGACTCACCGAAATATCTAACTCTAAAGCCTCTCTAGTCATGCCGCCAACTTCAATAGCAAGTGCTCCAGGCTGCTTAGGTGGCTTTACGGTATCATTGTAGTAACTTCGCATATGCAACTTCCACCTAACACCATGTAAGTCTGTGTCTCTATATTTAAAGTTGTTACTCATACATCCTCCTTATTTCCCGTCTGCTGCTGGCGCAAAGCTATAAAACGCTTCATATTTCCGTTGTATTTGTCAGCTCCACAGTCGCATACATCACACCAACCTAAGCTTTTCTCACACGTACCTGTATGAGGAACGTTTGTTTGTGCCTCCCATACAGCTACTTCGTTCGCTTGGACGATGTAATTAACAAGCACATCCATATCCCAGCATAAGGGTTTATTCTTACCTTTCGGCAGTTCTAAAAGCTCTCTGGCTATCTCTGTAGTCTTTTCCTCTCTTGCCTTCGTCTCGAAATCGGAGTGTTCGTTAGTATTCTGCATATAGTTCAATCTCCCCATATTTCTTAATGGCTTCAATCAATTTATCGTAGGGGTTGCCACCCATATCGCCACCGTCTCCAATCGACAAGCCTTTAAGTACTGGAATATCATTTTTATTAAGCGTCGGCTCACGGCTTCCAAAAGCTTTCTCCATATTTTCCATAAAATGTTGCGGAGCGGCCAATCCTAAATCGTTACCTTTTACTGGTTTAACTTGTTTCCAATATACATTTGCGCTCATATCTCATTCCTCCCAATCATATTGTTTTACGTTACTCATTTATTTCTAGCCTCCACTTACTTAGTTTGAAATCATATCTCCAGACACCACAGTTGCATTGGTAGGGATATTTACTTGTACCTTGACCCCACGCAAGCCTTCTGCATTTTGGACAATAGTACTCGGTTTTAGGGGTTGTACGTAGTATGAGCTTAGGCTCACATTTGCTCATAATTCCTCCCAATCATTAGGTTAATCGCTTTAATCCGAAGTCTTTTAGTTTAATCTTTGCCATGCGGCCATCAGGGTGATGCCAGACGATGCCTTCAATATCTTTATCAGTGAGCCAAGCTTGTAAACCTTCAAAATCGGTAGGTACATCAGGGTATGATTCAGCTAACCAGTGGGGTTGCAGATAATGTTCGGTCGCGTGCTCTGGATTGCTTTGCACTTTTGGACCGAGTAATTCGTAAGTACCGTTAGTAAGGGTTACTTTGTCTGGGTTAGCCCCATGATGCTTAATAGCATCTAAAAACCATTTATCTTCTGAACCCCAGCCGACTTGCACCCAACCTACATGTTTACCAGTTTCTGCATCGTAATCAACTTCCTCAAAATCGGTAGGGGCTATTTTTCCATCTTTATATTCATATCGTTTGTACATCCTGCCGTCACGGATAAGTACTGATGTTCCGTCGTATTTGCGCGTTGCTACACCTTCGCCATTTAGTACCCAATCAACGCCATCTACGTAGTCCTTAGTGATCTTTCCACCATTCGTGAAATCTCGTTTAAATAACGTTGGTATCTTTTTCATGTTGTACTCCTCATTACGTTAAACGCTTCGTGGGGTGCGTGGGTTTTGGTCATAGCTCTCTCTGGACTCTACTATCAATAAACTTCTGCAAAGCTTCTTGCGGAGTTTTTCCAAAAGCAACTTCATCACTTTCTTGTAGATTCGTGAAGGTATTGTAATGAGCGAACCATGCGTCTCCGTCACTTTCGATTACGTAGTAAAGCTCTGTTGAGGGTTTGTAAGTTTCCATTTCAGTTTCTCCTAAATTAATCAAATTAGTATGCAAACATATCCATTCACATTTTGGGTATTTCTTCAAGTGTTGTTTAACTGCCCATTCCTCAGGTTCACTTTTGCTCATTCATCGCCTCCTTTTTGTGACGGAGCGGTTATTTGCGAATATTTAAGTGCTTTTGAATCGCCAAAAGAATTGGCAGGACTATCTGGATAGAGTTTAGGCTCCCAACTGTTACCTAAATCAAACTTCTCAAGTTTAAGATATTTATTGCCATCGCCATCGAGAAGAATTGTATAGTCATGTCCGGCAAGCCGGTGAGTAGTAACTTGACATTTTATGTACTTCTCGCTCACAGCTCCCCCTCCTCACCCTTCTCTGGCAGGAGGGCGGTGTCAAAGCTCGCTTTCCTGATAACCCGATACATGTAAAAATCCGATGTAGGGATAGCGGTAAACTTATGTTCTTCTCCAGGTAGCGTCACGGATATGACATGTTCAGGGTAAAGGCTACTTTCTTCTATATCCAGCTCGTTTATTCTCGCCCGATTCAGCAGGGCTAGAAGCTCCTTCCGAGCTAACTGGTAGACTTCTGCCTCAATACGTCCATTCCAACCAGTATGTTGCATATGTTTTATCATTATCCTGTCTATCTCGCCTTCGTAGTCTGTGGTGGTCATAGCTCGTTCACTTTCTTCTCAAAAGCTCCCACAGATACGAAACTTCCGTCATGCTCGCAACTCTTGAATACTTCCAACATAAGGTCTTTGATTTGCTGTTTAATATCCTCAAACTGACCCAACTTCTCAGCAGTTGGTCTCTCTTTAGCAAATATTTCGTCAAGTTTGCTCATACTATCCCCTGTCACCCTGTAAAGCGGTACGAGCTGCTCTAGCTGTTTGGCGTAAGTCGTACATCTTGTCGTTATCTTTACCAGGCGCATTGTTTATGTATTCCATCAAAGCAAGCAAAGCCTCACTGACTGCCTTCCCTTGGGATTCGGTGAATTGGTAGTCTTCGTGTACTAAAAACTTGTCATCACTTGTCAAGTTATAGAACCATAGTGAACAACGGAGAGTTTCCTCAACCTTCTGGACTGGCTTGATACAAATCTCGTCGGTTGGCTCGTGAAAAGTTCCTAGTCGAGTAACTTGTTCGTATTTCAAACCTGTTGCATCTTCTGTGAATAGTTTTGACATTTAGGCTCCTTCCGTTAATGTGTTAAAGCTGCCGCTATCCCCACGCCAACCGTTAATATTCCCATCCAGCCCAACAGTTCCCAATGCGTCGGGGTGATATTGTTCCGCCATTTGACAGCTAAGGCTACTAAGCCGAACTCAGCGGAAGCGCAGATGATCAGCGTACCAAATAAGTAGGCGTGGAGCATCATGTCTCTCCTTTTCCATAGTCACTTGACCAGCTGCTTTGATGTTCGGCCTTGTGCTCCTGGTAAAACTGGTAGCAGGCGTCATAGCCCTGGTCAATACGTTCCTCGTATCCTGTGCGCCAATCGCCATTTAGAATGAGGGCACTCATCTCTTGTGCGACGCGGCGGCATAAGGCCGTCTCCTCTTCCTGGTTGCCGGTGAAGTCAATGCCGGTCAGTCTATCGGAACCAAGGGTCGATGTAGCAGGGTTGTATGAAATATGGAAGCCGTCACCTTGCAACTCGTAGTGATTGCCGTACCACTTCCATCCCTTCGGCTGTTCGCTAGCGTTCAGTGATTCGCTCATTTTTTTCCTCTCTGATGCCCCAAATTGTAGTACTTCACCAGTTCGCGGATAACGAAGGCGAAGCTCAAGGGTGCGCCTTTTTCGGCTGAGATTTGCCGCTTGATTGCTTCAAGCTGGTTGTATTCCGAGCGGTAGATACTTATGGAAAGGTGTTGGTCTTGTTTGGCTGCCATTGGTTAACTCCGGTTAGATGATGAGGGCTTCATGTCTGCTGTTCCGTGTCTATTTGCTCGAGCTCGTCCTTGATAGCGATCACCGCCGCGTCAGCCAGACTCAACATGCGAATACCTTTTATCTCTTTGAGCTTGTCGCGCAGCCGTGTGAGTAGTTCATAGTCTTCCGGCATAAAGCCGACATTCTTAAATCCCGTTGCCATTTGTGTCCTCCGTATCTTTTAAGTAGGCTATTAGTCTTGTAAGTAGTTTGGCGCGTACCTCAGTGACGATCCGAGACATACTTTTCTTGCCAGTCAGAAAGCTACCGGCGTCAAGCCCGGCTTCGTCCATAATTCGGTAGAGGTCTGGGGTGGGGTCTTTCATAGACGTTTATCCTTAAATTCATGGCAGTTGCCACAGTAGTTATGTTTGATATCGTTGGGGTTGTAGCTGGTCATGTGGCAATCGGGACAGGTGAAGCTTGGTGGTACTCCAATCTTTATATCTGTGATGCGGTCAAGCTCTTGCGGTAATCTATCTGGGTCAGGTCTAATGCTCATTTCGTCAGCTCCTTCAGCTCTGCCATCAATTCTTTGGCTCGATTAATATCAATCTTGTACCCCTTGGGCGTCGGCACGCGGCCGCGCAAGATATCCAGTTCGGCGTTAATCTTGTTGATGCGGTCTACTAGGTCAGAGCGGATGCTGCCTTCGTTTTTGATTGTGTCGTAGACGTATTCCTTAGAGGCTTCGATCTGTGTAGCGGCGAGGAGGTCGATAATGTACTGTAGCAGTTCATTCTCGGTCTTAGACATGAAGTCGGCGTAGTAGATGGTATGTACAACATTGTCTCTATGAGCGCGTATTTTGATGCTCTTAGTCATGAGGTCTTCCCAGGAGTCAAAACCGCCGATGAAGTCAGCTAACAGTTTCAGGTGGTAGTCGAAGTCCCTCACTCTTGGTACTCCATATCTTCGTCGGTTAATTCTTTGTCGTAGACGTAATGCTTGATTTGGTCTTCTAGAGCCTGTTAGGGACTCGACTTCAAAATGTGATACAATGAAGGATGAAAACTAGAACACCTTATCCAACTGATATCAGCGACGAAGAATGGGCCTTCGTCGTGCCCTACCTGATCTTGTTGC
>Ga0307374_10002201_pt1 | contig 35055 bp, 33 predicted proteins | sample OX3MG_FD_202532 | JGI IMG/M metagenome (GOLD analysis project Ga0307374, IMG submission 202532) | Soil microbial communities from Risofladan, Vaasa, Finland - OX-3 | ecosystem: Environmental > Terrestrial > Soil > Coastal area > Acid sulfate soil | place: Finland: Risofladan, Vaasa | collected... | reverse complement strand
CGCCAAGTCGACGGATGGAGTGGGCGCGTTCTCCTACCCGCTCATCTTCCTGCCGTTCATCAGTTCTGCATTCGTTCCTACAAACACCATGCCTGGCCCGGTGCGTGCATTCGCCGAGCACCAGCCGGTGACGTCCATCGTTCAGGCGATCCGTAATCTGTTTACCCAGCAGCCGGTCCGTGCCAACATCTGGATCGCCCTTGTCTGGTGCGTCGGCATCCTCATCGTCGCGTACTTCTTCGCCATGATCACTTACCGCCGAAGGATCTCTTAGAAAAGAGTCGAGTGGAGGTCCAGCCTCGTGAGAATATGGAAATACGAAGCATGAGACGAGGTCTGCGACATGCAGTTGACGTGGATGACGCTAATTGCACAAGCGAATTTCTAATATCCTCATCTTCCCGCTGGTAAGCCGCGACTGATGGGATCCACGAGGATGAACGTTCAGAATGGGCGGGCCGCCTGAGTCTTGATCCCGGCACCTTGAGAGTTTTCCAGAACGCCCGGGGACGCCCATCTTGGTCCAGAAGCATGAAGTCCACCAAGGGAAGTCCTGTCACGTTAACTTCATCGCTTGTCCCGGACCGAATTGAGTTCAAGTCGCTCTTCAGCTTCGAGGAGTTGAGGGCGATGAGTTCGAGCGGCAGTTGGGGGAGCGATAGAAGTTATTTGGCTCTGATTCTTCGATTCAAGGTCGCCAATTGGTCTGCGCCGCCCATGTCTCGGCAACTGCAATCACCAGGTCCACGACCGGGTCCTTCACGTCGGCGTAGATGCCGGTACTTTCTGAGATTTCAGCGAGAGAAGATTTAAAGGTGCCATAGGCGGGGACTGCGTCAGGGTGCGCCAGAAACCAATCTCGAAAGAGCAAGGCGAGACGTTCGTTAGGAGAGTCGATTCGCCTGACGTGAAGGTTGACTGCACTCGACGAGTCGGCGCGTCGAACCCACAGTCGTTTGGTCCAATCGGCGGGGTCGTCGCTTCGCCCCGCGGGTACATGGTCCGCCTCATATGGAGAGCGCTCGAATCCGAGAGATCGCAGTGGGCCGTCGAACGAACACGAGGCCTGCCCGAGATCGACGACGCTGACTTGGAGATCGAGAACATCCTTCGCAGGCATCAATGGAATTGCCGTACTTCCGATGTGCTCAATCCGGTGTGCCATCTCGCCGAGGTCGGCTCGCAGGGTCGCGATGAGTTCTGCCGCCTCGTTCGCCCAGTCCGAGCGAAAGGTAACCCTCACGGGCTTGAGTAGCGCCATCTTCCTATTCTGCCCCATCGGATTTCGCTTGAGGTGTGAATGACCGTGCCAGTCTTACCCAGCCTCTTGTCGGCTTCAGCCTCGGCAACGAGTGCATTTAAGACCTGCTGTGCTTGGCGTTTCGTTCCCCGAACATTTCGGCTCATTTGATGTCGACGCCCCGTAAGTGGATCCTGATCGCCTTCAAATCTGGCTTGCCAGATAACTGGACACTTCTCGCGAAGTGTCCCACCCAATAATCCTGCATCCAGAAAACTGGCGCGCAAAAGAGGACTGGCCTGACAACCATTGTCTCCTTGTAAATACCGGTGGCCCGCCCGGGTCTCGATCCCGGCACCTTGGGATTAAAGCCACTTTCAATCTGATGCGTGGTATCGATCTCGTTGCGCAAGTCGATTGATTTAAAGGAATCGTGTTGTCGTCTGTCGGTCTCGTCGCGTGGTGTTACGGAAATATGAGGACTAAACGGGTGCCTGTTTGGTTCGCCGCGAAGATCCGGGGTTCGGTACCAAAGATCGGCCTGGTGACGCCCGTCTCAGAGGAATTCTCCCCAACTCTCTAGGCCCGATTCAGAGTGAGTGCGAAACAACTGTGGACGCGGACGACCACGGCGTAGAGAGACACGAGCGCGAGGGGTAGTTTCATCACCACGTAGAGCCGGGCTCGCCATTTCGTGTCACAAGCTTCGTTCTTTGCGATCGGTCACGACAGACGGTGCCGAATCCACCAAAGGCACACGAGCGCAAGCGCGAGTGCGGCACCGAAATAGATCGCCGTTTCGTACCACTGCATTGTCCAATAGTGACTGGACGGCTGGTAGGCCACACGCACGTGATAGTTCGCACCGACTCGCGAGAAGCATTCTTGGAGAAGTGTGTTTGTCGCGGCGGACGGTTTTAAGCCACCGAGTCCTGTCGGTTGACCTCCGCCTCCAGACTGTGACACGAGTCGATGACAGGAGTTCGTGACGACCTGAGAACTGAGCGTCTGATGGTCGCGGTTGACGATCTGCAACGAAGTAATCCATGCGTTGTGAAGAGTCGGGGTATTCGGAAAGAGCGAAAAGGGACCGCCATTCGCGCTTCCAAATCCCGCAGTGTTCTGATTCAGCGGGAGATTCACCACGTTTACCGGCACGAGCCGCGGTCGCACGACATGATTGAACGCAAGTCTGACACCGACAAAAACAACCAAAGTCGACGCCATTGCCGGCAGCATTTTACGAATGACGACGCCCGAAGTAACGCCCAGCGCGAAGGCAAAGATGGCGTAGGCGATTGGTACCACGTCTCGCAGGTCGAACGACCCGTAGGCGTTCATGGCGGCGGCGTCGATGCGACTGGACCACCACGTGACCAGCAAACTCAAAAGGCCCGCGAACATGGCGCTCGCCAAACCGACGACGATCAGTTTGGTGGTGATCCAGCGAGTTCGCGTGATGCTCTGGGTCCACATCAAGCGGTAGGTACCGCTTTCGAGTTCTCGGGTAACGAGCGGTGCCCCCCAAAAAATTCCAACGATGCCGGGAATGACGAGAACGAGAATCCCCAACCACGTGTGTAGGAGCCGGTCGTTATGGGCAAACGCCGATTTGACGCCCGCGCAGTCGCCGAGCGCCTTGCATCCGGCGATCTCAGTGTCGTAGAGATTAAAGAGGTGAGGACCCGTGATGGCGACGGCAACAAGTACGACCGCGATCACAACGAGCGCGACGATGGTCTGCCCGCGAAGTTGTCGCCAAGCGACGCGGATCATGATGCGGCTTCTATCGATGTCGCTCTCTGAACGTCAGTGTCGGACTGTCGCATGTAGGCGAGTACGAGATCTTCAAGCGTGACTGCTTCTACCTGGAATGTCGGGTCGACGATAGGGACATCGCTCTGAACCACGAACGTACTCACGGTACCTTCGTGGTTTTCTTCGATGACGCGAGCGTGATTAGGAATCGTGACGGATCCTCGATGACCAGTGAGGCGCCAATGTGACGTCAACAGATCCTCGATGTCACCCGCCGCCCGCACGCGCGAGGATACGAGCACCGCAACGTAGTTGCAGACACGTTCAAGGTCGGCGATGAGATGCGAGGAGAGAATCACCGTTACGCCATGTTGCAGGACGGTACTCGTGAGATCCGACAAGAAGTCTCGACGAGCCATCGGATCGAGACTTGCGACGGGTTCGTCGAGTACGAGGAGTTCCGGTCGTTTCGCAATCGCCACGGTGAGCGCGAGTTGGGCACGTTGGCCGCCCGAAAGAGACCCGACGACTTGATCGGGCGCGAGACCGAGACGGGCGATCCGCTGGTCTGCTACCTCGTTGTTCCACGCGGGGTTTAACAAGGCTCCAAAACGTAGGTGATCGGCGACCGTAAGATTGGAGAAGATTGGAGTGTCTTGTGCGACGAAGCCCACCTTCGCGAGCTGCTCGGGTCTCTCCGCAGGCCGTCCGCCCAGTACTTCGACCGTCCCGGTTGTCGGACGAATGAGTCCGACGGCGAGATGCAACAATGTCGTCTTGCCCGCTCCGTTGGGGCCGACCAGCCCGACCACCTTGCCCGCCGGAATGGCGAGCGTGCAGTTGGAAAGCGCCCACCGTCGTCCGTAGCGCTTTCCGAGCTCTTTTGTTTGCAGGACTGCCGTCATATGTCACGACGCTTAGTGCTGAATACGCAATTGGTGTTGGTCACTGGTTGCCTCTTTCCTTGATTGGCAATCAAGATAAGTAAAAATCCGTCGGTTGGCGGTGCCAACGCAGTGTCAATGGTCGACACCGCGTTGACACCAAACAAGTGACCATTGCCTGGCATTGTTGAGGTCGAGGCGCAAGGTCCATTGGGGATGGGGTCGCCCCCACAGCTGCGTGCGAACGGAGAACGATGAGAGTGTTGGTCGTAGAAGATTTCGAAGTGATGGCGAGATCGATCGCGGTGGGACTTCGCAGAGAAGGTATGGCCGTTGATGTCGTCCTCAACGGCAACGACGCGATGGAACACGTCAACGCCACGCGATACGACGTCGTGGTGTTGGATCGAGACATTCCGGGACTTCACGGTGACGAAGTGTGTCGCCGGATGTCGAATGACGGTCGTGAGAGCCGAGTGCTGATGTTGACCGCGGCCAGCACGGTCAAGGACCGAGTGGAGGGTCTTGGAGTGGGGGCCGACGACTACTTGGCGAAGCCATTCGACTTTGTGGAGTTGGTAGCACGCATTCGAGCACTCGGGCGTCGATCCACTGTGCCCGTACGACCGCTGCTGGAGTGTGGCGACGTTTCCCTGGACAGCAATCGTCGCGTTGCGCACCGAGGTGGTCGCCGTTTAGAACTGAGCGCCAAGGAGTTCACGGTGCTCGAGTGCTTGCTCGCTTCACGCGGCAGGGTCGTGTCGTCTGAGGAACTACTCGAACGCGGTTGGGACGAGTTCGTGGACCCTTTCACGACGGCTGTTAAGACGATGATTCGTCGGTTGCGAGTGAAGCTTGGGGACCCATCAATTATTCACACTGCTCGTGAGGGTGGCTACTGGATCGGAGAACTTTAATGCCGTTACGCGAGAGGTTCGGTTCGCTATTTGCTCTTCGGCGGCACCCTCTACGAGTGCAGCTCACGGCGCTCTATGCCGGTCTCATGGTGGCATTGGTGGCAGCGGTACTTGGCATCTCGGGGGTTCTCATCGTGCGACGTGTGAAAGGCAACCTTGACGGTCGAGTGAAAACGACATCTCCCGTCAGCGGATTCTTCGCAACCCACCACTTCGACGCCGGCCCAGCGCTGGTGGGTCTTGTCGCAGTGCTCGTCGCGCTCGTACTGGCATGGTGGATTGCGGGGCGATTCTTGCGTCCGCTTCGCGCCATGAACGAGGCGGCTCGGGAGATCTCGGCAACCAACCTGCATCGGCGCCTCGCACTCGCAGGTCCCAACGACGAGCTCAGCGAACTTGGGGGTACACTCGACGACCTTTTTGGCCGACTCGAAGCCTCGTTCGAATCGCAGCGCCACTTCGTGGCAAATGCTTCACACGAGTTGCGAACTCCTCTCGCAGCCCAACGAACGCTCTTGCAAGTGGCTCTCGCCGATCCCGATGCGGATTCCGCTGAATTGCGAGCGGTGTGCGTAGAAGCACTCCAGCTCGGTGAGGCGCAAGAGCGCCTTGTCACCGCCTTGCTCACATTGGCCACGAGTGAGCGGGGTGTCGAGCGTTGGGAGCCCATTGGACTCGGCGACGTCGCTGAACGGGTTGCGATTACGAAAACGCGAGAGATCGAGGAACGACGCATCGTCGTGGAGGCTTCGTTACTCGAAGCGGAAATAAGAGGCGACTTTGCCCTAATCGAGATTCTGATATCCAATCTGATGGACAACGCGATTCGCCACAATTATTCCGGAGGTCGAGTACTGATGTCGACGAGCATGGATGTGGGCCACCCGACATTCTCGATCGAAAACACTGGTGTCGTGATTCCTAAGGGAGAGATCGATCGTCTCTTCGAGACGTTTCAAAGAATCGAATCCGAACGAATCGGAAACCCCGACGGTCACGGGATCGGACTTGGTATCGCTAGAGCAGTAGCTGAGGCTCATGGCGCTGAGATGAGCGTACGTGCGCGGCCAGAGGGCGGCCTCGTTGTTGCGGTTCACTTTCCTTCGACAGTCGACGGCACCTAGCCGCTCGCGATTCCACTTATTCACCGTGCGAAGAAGTGAATCGCGACTGGTTTTGACGGTCAAAGGCGTTCGCAACGTGACGCTCATCGGATCTCCCACCGGTTCCGAATGTTGAGAGGAAGTTGGAGATGATCTGTATTTCCGTGAATCCGTCGCCATCCAAGCGACGACACAATCGCTCGCGGTGCGAAGTTCGTAAGTACTCTCTCGAACGTTAGAGAGAACCACAGATGATTCGCATTCGCGCTCTCTCGATCAACGGCGACTTGAAGAGTTGGATAATCCCAACCCGGAAAGACTAACTCAGCACGCATCTTCGTGAACCTCTTGACGCTCGATCCCCACTCCTTTGTCGGGGGCGGTTCGTCGCCTGAACATGCAGACGCACGTATTGACTCCGAATTTCACCGCGCCGGGCGTGTCAGTTTTAGAAGGATCCCGTGATCGTCGAGCTGACGCCGTTCGAGACACTTGAAACGGACCAGATATCGCCACTGCTCGCGTGCGTCTTAAGGTTTGACGTAAAGACCGCCGTCGCGGTGCCTCCACTGTTGGCAGCGATTGTGTCGCCACCGTCCAAAGAGTAGGTGTAACTCACGTCTTCTCCCGATGCCGACTCGGAATCGGAGAAGTCCTTCTTCGTGAAGCTGAACTTCTCACTGTCGTAGGTGATCGTCTCGCCAGAACTCGGATTCACTTCAATGGTCACGGTCAACGCGCTAATTGCATCTGAGTTCGACACCGTCATGACTTCTGTGCCCCTTTTTTCGGAAGAGGTGTATGCGCCTGTCGCGCTCATCCCATTCGATGCCGGAATCGTGGTCGTGGTCGTGGTGGTGGTAGAGGTCCGCGGCATCGTTGTCGAAGTCGGCGCGGAGGTCGTGGTCGACGACGACGTGCCGCCCGCGCTGGCGCACGCGTTCGGAGTCCCGTACTGGACCGCGTCGCGCCGATCGGCGCTGCGATCATTACGTTTCCTGAATCGAGCGTTATCGCGAAATATGGGCTTGTCGGGAAGGATTGCAGGTAGGGGTTCGTAGTACTCGTCAGAATTTGTGGCGTCACCGGCGGCGTTCCGCCCGTTTGGGTGTCGTGCGCCCGAACGGCCGTATCCACGGTGGTTGTGTCGGCATTGCAGGCAGCGACCGCGCTCTCTGCTTTTGTTCACCGGTTCGCCGAGTGCCGACGTGAAACATGCGTTCGGTGACGTTGGCAATCCAACTGTGCCTCTCATGATTACCTCAATGATCTCGCCTACCCAAGCAAACCCAGCAAGATCTGTTCGAATGACCATCCAATTTTTCGGTGCCCAAGTGATTTGGTCGACCCCGGCAGTTTTGACCCATCTCACATCGACAGCGCATGAGTCGCGCGACCTCACTTGCATCGCCTCTCATTTACGGATAATCTACAACCATATGGTTGTAGATTATCCGTTGGCGGAGGAGAGCGTTGATCAGATCTTTCACGCCTTGGCAGACCGGACTCGACGCGACATTCTCAGACGCGTTATTCAAGGCGGCGAGTCGGTATCAGTTCTCTCACATCATTACGAGATGAGTTTCGCCGCTGTGCAGAAGCATGTCGCCGTGCTCGAACGAGCGGACCTCGTCACAAAAGAGCGACGCGGTCGTGAGCAGATCGTGCGCACAAACAAAGAGACATTGCTTAGGACGACGATGCTCCTCGACGCATTCGAGCAGCTTTGGGTTCAACGAGTGGGCCGAATTAGTGAAGTCCTCTCAACCACAGAAGGGAATGAGAGTTGAGTAAACGTATTGAGTCGACTCATGTCTCACTTGGTGGAGAGGTCGGGTCGCCACAATGGTCATTTCCATACGTCACTGAAGAGCATTTCGAGTACGCCAAGCGGTTGCTCTATGGAGCGGACTCCCTGTTGTTCGGGCGGCTGACATACGAAGGTTTGTCGGCGGGACAGAGACGGGTGTCCCGAGACCCGCTCAGATCCGGAATGCGTTAATGCACTCGAGAATATCTGCAACTCACGTCGATGGAGAGGACGTCATCTCGACGCACAACCCTTCGCTGACTGCTCTCGCGCCCCTCGTCGGACGATGGCGAATGGAGCTCTCTGGCGGAATCTTTGAATCATCGGGGTACGGATCTGCAGAGTTCGATTGGATCGAAGGCGATGCCGCCTTCGTGATGCGCCAAGGGTTTGCGGCGGTCTGGATCGTCGGTCGCGATGAGACGGAAGTCAACTACCGGGTTCACTATGCCGACGATCGGGAAGTTTCACGACACTATGAGATGGCCTTGGTTGGGCGCGACTGGCAGATGTGGCGGATCACTCCGGAGTCCTCGCAGCGATTTGAAGCAGCTATCGAATCCGATGGGCAAAGCATTCGTGGAGCGTGGAAGAAGTCGTCCGATTTCGGCGTTACATGGGAGCACGACTTCAATATCGACTACTCCCGCATATCGAGTTGAAGAACACGAAAGTGCCTTCAACTACCTGTCGATTCCCCATATTCGTATTCGTTTCCAACCCATAGACAGGAGGTACATCATGAGTAAAGTAATCGCAGGTTTCTCAATGTCACTGGACGGTTTTGTGGCTGATCTCGATGACAGCCCGGATGCCGTCTTCAAGTGGTATTCGGCGGGTGGCCCTGTCTCTGAAGTAATGGTCGGCGGCAAAGCGGTCAACTTGTCGCGCGAAGGCGCTGAGTACATCGAGGAAGGTGGACGGGGCGCGGGCGTGCTCGTGACCGCGCGACACACTTTTGATCTTGCGCACGCTTGGGGCGGCAAGCATCCAATGGACGTGCCGATGGTCGTCTTGACCCACAGTGCTCCTAAAGAATGGGTAGATCGCGAGGGTTCGCCGTTTACTTTCATCACGGAGGGAGGAGTCCCTAGGGCTATCGACGTGGCTCGGGAAATCGCAGGCGACAAGGATGTCGTCGTCGGTGCTCCCAGCGTTACTCAAACGTGCCTGCAACTCGGGCTGCTCGATGCCATTCAAATTGATCTTGTCCCTGTGGTGCTGGGGGCTGGGATCCGACTCTTCGATCATTTGACGAAGCCAATTGAACTCCTGGTTACGGAAGCAACGGGGAACCCACACGTGACCCACATCACCTACAACGTCATCACGTGAGCAAGTTCATCTGGGTACGTTGCGGGTTACCCGCAGTGCCTGCTGTTCCGCTCCGCACCAAGGTTGGTCGCGCTCGATAATCACCGAACCGACCTGTCGCAAACCGACCGACAACCGATCGTTCCCCGGCCGAGGAGGCTGTGCACCGCCGCGGCATTCGAGGAGAGCATGGAGGACTACGACCTCAACGACGAAGCCGGCGCGACCGCCTTCAAGGAGGAACTGCAGCAGTTCTTCGCCGGACTGTCACCCGACCGCTTCCCGCACCTGGTGGATATGGCGGGCCCGCTCGGCACCGGCGATCGTGACGAGCGATTCGAGTTCGGCCTTGACCTGCTGGTGAGGGGTATTGCCTCTACGGCGGCGTCCCAACTTCACGCGCTCAACCCTGCACTCATGCAGTCGCGCACCCGTGTGCCCGGAGAGCGCGGCCGTACCATTCCCACGCGTCGATGATGTCACTCGGTGCTTGACTCGGTTCCCAGCCATTGATGATGCCAACGAGCGTCCAATACCGGCCGACACGGCGGTTGGTGAATGCCTCGATCCGGTCGGCGACGGTGGTCCGGTTTTCAGGTGGCGCAGGGCTGAGAGCCTCGAGGCGTTGCACGATCGTGAGCGCCTCGGCTGAGCCAGGGTCGACTCCGGACCGCATGGCGGGACCGGCAAGTTCGCCCACCGCTTTTCCGACTTCGAACTGAGCGACGTCCGGTTCGGGCCCTTCGGCGCGTGCCCGCTGCGCCATACCGCGGCTGGTCTCGATGAAGTCTTGATCACTGAGCAGTTGGGCGAGTTCCACCCAGGCTGCGAGTTGGTTGGGTGTCGGGTCGTCCGGTAACTCGGGCGCACCCATGCGCAACTTATCTGCGACGGCATTCGGATCGTCCCCAAATACGGCATCAAGATAGTCGTCGACGATGCGCTGGCGCTCAATCGCGGTGAGGTTGGCGAGGTCGGTCATAAGGTCAAGCTCCTGATGATTAGTTGACTGGATGAAGACGCGCAGCACCGCCTTCTGAAAGTGCAGTAGGCGGATCTGCGCGTCGAGAGCGCGAGCGTGCTCGGCGGCGACGTCAATCAGCGACGCCTCTGAGTTGAGCACTCGCTTGACGTCGTCGAGACCAACACCCAGCTCACGCAGCGCGCGAATGAGCCGTGCCCGCGCCACAGCGTCGGGACCGAACACGCGGTAACCGGCCGTTGTGCGCCCCGTCACGGGCAGCAGCCCCTCGTCGGCGTAGAAGCGCAATGTGCGCACTGACAACTTCGTGCTCTTTGCCAGTTGCCCGATCAACATGACATCCATTATCGGGTCTCCACCAAGTGGAGAGTCAAATCAGTTTCTCCCAACGTCTATCGCGAGTGCGGTCGCTTTCTATGCAAAAGAAAGGATGACTACAGTTCCGACCAGTCTGCGAGAACAGATTCGAAATTTTGCCTCGAGAAAGCTTTCAATCAGTAGGTTGCGATATCGGCCATTGATGAGCAGCTTAGGGCGGGACTGATCGAACTGGTTTCGAGCGGGCAGATCGAGAGATCCTCGAACATTCTGTACGCTCACCTTGGGGTCAACCTGCCCTCAATGCATACAGCGCACTCTTCGCCAACTGACGCTTCTCAGCAAAGAGTTACGCGTCGATAGGGCGCATCTCCGACTCGCTGATCTGTTAGTCATTGCAAACTATCTATAGCGTTTGACAGACCGGTGTAGTCGCCGATGCTGTGGTACCGGCGGCGCACCCGACGTGGCAACAACGACTCGTAGAAAGATTGTCTCAAGGAGCCGGAGAAGTCAATGTTGGAGTGCCGCAGCAAGACGCTCACCATGTTCGACGGCGAACCCACCAGATCAAGGCCGCGCATAACACGAGCGCGAACGCGATGAAACTCACGGTCTCGTACCACTGAAACGACCAATAATGACTTGCTGGTTGGAGGGTAAAGACCTGTCGATACTGCTCGATACATTTTTGAAAAACTGCCTCGGCCGCACGGAGCCTTGCCTTGATGGCCGCTGGGCTCGGACGAGGAGAACCAGGCTGCACTCGAATTCCACTTACCAACTTGCAAGCGATGTTCGTGACAGAATTTCCAGCGCCATTGAATGTTCTACTTGAGATTACCCAGGACCCAACGTTTGAAGTGAGAGTCATGGGATAGGAGAAGACGGTGCCCCGTCCGGGTCCGAACGACGCCGAATAGTGCTTTGAGATCACGAGGGCAGTCGCAAAGTGCGGACGCACCAAGTTAATGAAAGCTATTCGCACGGCGACGAACGCAACGAGCGTGGTAGCCATTGCGGGCACGGCACGACGGATCAGCACGCCCGCGCCTAGTCCAAGCATGAATGCGAACGCGGCGTATCCGATGGGTACGATGTCGCGCTCGTCAAAGTTCGCGAAGGTGTTCATGCTGACTCGGTCCATCGGACTGGCCCACCACGTGACCATAAGACTGAGGAGGCCCGCGAAGAGAATTCCGAAAAGACCGACGACGCTGATTTTGGCGGCGAGCCAGCGTGTACGCGAGACGCTTTGAGTCCACACCAAGCGATAGGTGCCGGTTTCGAACTCTCGAGCGACGAGCGGCGCGCCCCAAAAGACCCCCACGATGCCAGGCGCAACGACAACTAATATCCCAAGCCAAGTACGCAATGTGCTGTTGCTGTGAAGGAAGGCAGCGGCGGCGGTCCCGCAGTCTTTTTGAGACTTGCATGTGGAGATCATCGTGTCGTAGACGTGAACCAGATGCGGACCCGTGATCGCAAGAGCGATCGCGATGATGGCCAAAGCACCGAACGCGATGGCGGCCTGTGCACGGAACTGAAGCCAAGCAAAGCGGATCACGAGACCTCCCTCAACGTGGACAGCGGTTGGTGTTCGACGTCTCGGGCGTTTTTCATATAAGCGAGCACGAGGTCGTCCACGGTTACCGCCGCGATCTTCCACGCTGGATCGTGGATCGGCTGGGTGGTGCGGATCAGGAACGTGCTTTGTTTGTCGGTGTGACTTTCTTCGATGACGTGTTGGTTCGAAGGAAGGTCCCTCGCGTCGCGGCGGGGTCCTGAGATGCGCCAATGCGACTCCAATAGATTCTCAACGTCGCCGGATAACTGAACTTTCGACGCTGCAAGCACGATGAGATAGTCACACACTCGTTCGAGGTCAGCGACGAGGTGTGAGGAGAGTACGACCGTCACGTCACGTTCTTCAACGACCTCCATAAGCGTCTGGAGGAATTCGCGACTCGCGAGCGGGTCCAGACTGGCAACCGGTTCGTCGAGCAGTAGCAGTTCGGGCCTTTTCGCTAGAGCGAGAGTTAAGGCAAGTTGGGCACGTTGTCCGCCTGAGAGCGAGCCAGCGCGTTGACGCCGGTCAAGGCCAAGATCATCGATTCTCTGGTCGGCAAATTTTGAGTCCCAATTGGGATTGAGCCAGGCACCCATCTGGAGGTGTTTGACAATCGATAGCCTCGCGTAGGTTGGCGTGTCCTGGGCGACGAAACCAATTCGCCCGAGTTGACTCGGGTTTTCTGCGGGACGTCCGCCGAGAACATCAATCGTGCCCGTCGTCGGAGATAGAAGACCCACGGCGAGTTGCAGAAGTGTGGTCTTGCCCGCACCGTTTGGACCGACGAGTCCGACGACTTTTGACTTTGGGATTGAAAGTGTGCAGTGACGAAGCGCCCACTTGTGACCATACTGTTTTCCGAGCTCGTTGGTCTTAAGAACGTTGGTCACGCGACACCTTCAACAAACATGTTCCGCTCGGCTGTTCGATAGATGGCTTCGATGTCATCGGGACCGAGGCCGGCCGCGCTCGCGTCGCGCAACCACTTGATCATCGAATTTAGAAAGCGAGTCTGTGTCGCCGGGTCCGTGCGAGGAAGCGACTTGACGACGAACGTACCTTGACCCGGACGAGCCTTTACAAGGCCCTCTCGTTCCAAGTCTCGGTACGCCTTGTGCACCGTGTTGGGGTTAATTGCGAGCTTCGCGACAGTTTGAAGTGCCGTTGGCAATTGATCGCCGGGTTCGAGCAGGCCGAGTTGAAGGGCCTGGTGCACCTGCTGGACGAGTTGGAGATAAGTGGCCACTCCCGAGGTGGAATCTAGTTGAAACTCGATCATTAGTACCCTTCTACTAAGAGATTAGTGGAAGGGTACCACAGGCTGGAGGGAAGCAGGTTTGGGCCTCCACACGTTCTCCGCATCCGGGATCTATCAACCTTGCTTATGCGTTGAGGGATGCTCTTCTAAATGGTGGAGTCACCTAAATGAGGGCGTCGGAAACCGAGAGCATTACGAAGAATTCTTTTACAGTTGGTCTCGCTCGAAGAATCTCTCATTCTGGATTGAAACGCGGCGTCATCCGGGGTCGGAGCCATCTTTGGCTATCGCACGGACCGCGTCATCTCGCTCATCACCGTGCTCGCCGCGCACCGTAAACGCGGCGTCGGCACGATCCTGTACGAGGCCCTCTCCGCATGGGCCAGCGAGCGAGGGGCCCTTGAGTTGGAGGCGTCCGTCGCTGAAAACGATACAGAGAGCCTTGCCTTTGCGCAGCATCGCGACTTCGTTGAGGAACGACGTGAAGTCCGACTCGTGCTGAGACTTGCCGCCATCTCGCCGTCCCAAGTCACACCTCCTGACGGGATCGAAATCGTCACCTGAACGCAGCGGCCGGAGCTCGCACGCGGGATGTACGCGGTGGATATCGAAGCTCGGCCAGACATCCCTGGCTTCGACGACGTTACTGCCGAACCTTTCGAGGAATGGATGGCGCATCTGATGCAGCGACCCACCGACTCTCCCGAAGCGACGTTCATTGCCCTGGCCGACGAGGAGGTGGTCGGCTACGCAAAGTTGTCACTCACCGCAGCGACCGCCGCTGGGAAACCCATGACCGCGGTTTACAGAAACCGAAATAGCGCGGACTGTTGTAAGGAGACAACACAGCGAAATCGACAAGGCGACACAGCCCCCGAGAACGACGACCTTTCTGTGGAGAACGATAAAACCCGAGGCAACCGCGCCTAGGCCAAGAAGCGCCGCGAGATTAAAGAGATTTGAGCCGATGACGACGCCTGAGCCAATCTCTCGCTGGTGTTGCGAAATAGCGGAGATCGCCGATGGTGCAAGTTCATCGGCCAACTAGTGAGATGTCGAGGTCGCGACGGCTCGACGTATTCGGTGGCGGACCATCTGATTGAACACAATGCGGTGAAATGGTCCGAGCAACGTCCAATAGATCAAACCTGGGATCCCGCGCGGGCGAAAGGCCGCAACTTGCTGAAGCAAACCCTCGTGGATGCGGTAACCCAACCAGGCATCTCCGGGAAACCATCCCTCGCTGCGCAGCACCATCTGAGTGTCGTCAACTTGGTCAACTCGCCACCAGTCGACCAGCGCGCCGGGTATCAACTCCTCGGCGCGTTGTGGGCGAAGTCTCTCACCCACAAGACGCCCGAGGATTAGTCGAAGCGCCCAGCCGGGTGCGGCGCCGTACCAACTAAGTGTCCCGCCAATGGTCTGCAAGTCGCGTCGGATTGAGTCTTCAAGACCCGTTGGGATTGCGAATGAAACGGCGACGGTGTGCACACCGTCACGCTGACTCCGACGGCGCGTAAACAAGGAATGTGCGACATCGTAATCCTGTTGATCAAGCGCCGCCACCAACGCGTGCTCGACGCCCATGGGCGCGACGGAGAAAGCTTCTCTCGTTCGCTCCCCGTTGACCACGACGACTTCTGTGACCAGGCTCTCGATTAACGCGTGACTCACCGATCGATCTACCGGCGTGACCAGATCGACCCAATACGAAGACAAATGTGGTGTGAGCCACGGGATGTCCAAAATGAAGCGCGAATGAAGTCCGCGGGCACGGGCGTACGCAGAGATCATCTCGCGATAGGTCGTGACATCCGCGCCGCCAATTTCGTAGACGCCGGGAGCGACGAGAAGTGATTGCTCGAGGTAGGCAAGAAGATCGAGGAGCGCGATCGGTTGAATCCGGGTGCGCACCCAGCGAGGGCACACCATGGCGGGGAGGCGTTCGGTGAGGTAGCGAAGCATCTCGAAAGAGATGCTTCCGGCGCCAAACACCACCGCAGCTCGAAGTTCCACTACGTCAACACCAGAACTTCCAAGTGCCGCGCCGACTTCGTGGCGACTGGAAAGGTGAGCGGAACTCGGAGCGTCACCAAGGGCTCCCACGTAGATGATTCGACCGACCCCTGCTTGCGCCGCGGCGCGACCAAATGCGGTCGCGAGGCGGAGGTCGAGGTCTCGAAATTCATCGCCCGCGGCCATCGAGTGGACGAGGTAGAAGGCGGCGTCGACGTTCGCCAAAGCATGGGCGGTGGCGATTTCGTCCCCCAAGTCGACCACGACGGAGCTCTCGCTCGCCACGGGAGCCTTTACGGACCGGTGCAAGGCCAGCACATCATGATTGCTTTCAAGTAGTTTTACAGTGAGCGAGCGACCTACGAAGCCTGATGCCCCTGCGATTGCAATGATCATCGGCCGCCTTCCAGTCAGGGATCACAATTCTCCCACGTTCGAATTGAGATCAGTGCCGACGGAAACGCCAACCATGCACGTGCCCTTTGAGTGGTTGAAATTAGACCCGGCGTTGTGCTGGTAAGGGCTGAGGCAATGAAAGTTAGAGGCCCAAAGCGATTCGCCCCGGAAATAATCGAGAGTAGGTTCTAGTTGAGTTTTCGAGTCCCAGCGAGATCCTGCGCGGCGTAAGTCCACTCAACGCGGGTGAGTTGCGATGGAATATTGACGCTGATCGCCAGTGCACGAGGATTCCGTGTGTCGGTGGCTTTCACTTCTCCGATAACGAATGAATTTGTGTATGTTGCTGACGGATCAGCGTGTCTAATCTCGAGTTACGGACTTCGGCCAAGAATATGGTGATTCTTGGAATGATTATCAGGTCGATTCAATTACCCGTTGCACGATTTGCAAAGGCATTTCGTCAGCGACGCCGTTAGCAACGTCAAAATACTCGTGGACTCAATGGTAAACTGTGGCGGACAAATGGAGTAGCAAATTGGCGAGTTTTGGACATTAAAAAATGTCCGTGAACAGGGAATATGGGCATGACATGCAAGGGGTGACAGGTTCGAGTCCTGAACGGCCCGCTAAAGTTCCTGGTCAAGCGTACTATTGCTAACTAAATTTCGGGACAACCACTGACGTTTGACAGTCCTCAGCAACGCCGTCAGCAACGTATCTGCCTGAAGGCCTTTGAGGTTCGCGAGATTTTTACCTATGTGAGACCGATTTTCGGTGCCTCACTCAGAATATTGGACTTTTTCAGGCCCGGTTTTCTTTGGCGGTTGAAAGCGTGCGACTTCGCCCACTTGAGGAGTTCGCAAGCTCGAGTGCGCTTATCTCTCACATCATCAATTTACGCGCGGACCACGCTGACGTCGGAATCGCTATTCGGTGTTGGCAAGGGACTCCACGGCCTAACCCCTTCGCTGAATCGCGCAAGGGGTCAGCTTTGCCAGGAGGTTTAAGCATCAGTTGGGATGCTATGGGCAGCCGCACGAGTCTCGATGAACAAAAACCGGTTCTAGGCGTATTGATTCCGGAGCGCGCTTTGGGTCGTCCAGCCTAGATAGAAGGAGTTGCACCGCACGAGATCCAATCTCTACGGTCGGCTGAGCGATGACGGTCAGCCTCGGTTCGAAGAAATCTGACCATTCGAAATCATCAAACGCAACGAGGGCGATGTCGTTGGGAACTGAGAGCTTTTGATCCCGCAACGCGTGCAGTGCTCCAATCGTCATCCGGTTATTAGCAGCCAAGAGTGCCGTAGGCCGGTCTGATAGAGAGAGGAGTCGGTGTACGGCGGTTCTCGCTGGTTCGTGTTGCGATGATCCGAAAGCAATTAATGCTTCGTCGACGCATATGCCCGCTCCCTCAAGTGCGGCTCGGTATCCGTTGATTCGTTCTTGGGTAGTACTGAGACCTTCTAGGCCAGCCACTAGCCCAATTCGCCGGTGTCCCAATTCAAGAAGGTGATTCACCAATTTCGTCGCCGGCCGCTCATTCTCTGTTCCAACTTGATCAATTTCGACCGGCAGGAAACGATCCACGAGCACGGTTGGTATAGATTGCTTCAGCAGAAAGGGAAGCGCTCCTTCTTCAGAGCCAGCCGACGGTGCGAGTATCAGGCCATCGACTTGTCGACTCATAAGGTCCTGGACCATTTGGAGTTCTTTCGCTGGCTCATCATGTGTGTCGGCCAAGAGGATCGTGTTGCCGTGGTTGGTGGCTTCGGCTTCGATCGCTGCAATCACGTCCATGAAGTACGGGTTTGAAATACCGCTAATTGCAACACCTATTGACCGGGTACGAGCGCCGGCGAGGGCGCGCGCAATGGAGTGGGGTCGGTAACCGGTTCGCTCGATCGCCGCATAAACGCGTTGTGTCGTCTGTGCATTGACAGGGCGAGTTCCATTAATTACGTGTGAGACCGTGGTCGTGGAGACGCGAGCTTCGCGCGCAACCTCTGCCATTGTCGTCATAACGTGCATTCTACGAAAGCGCTTGTAATTTACCTAGTTTACAAGGCAAGCGATTGCGCGCAAGCGCTTGCGCATGGTACGCTCTCCCAATCATTCGATCGGGAGAGCCTCAGGTATGCCATGTGGCCGAATCGTCTAGGGGGAAGATAATGGCGTTCAGCCGAAACGAAATGGATTTGTCGAATTCGTGTTCTCAACGTGATGAAGGTTGCACCCACTTCATCCATTTTCGCAGAAGTCCGGGGATTCATCCGCTGGCATGCGGATCGGGGATCAAGGACGACGTTGGCTCCTATTCTGACTCCGCAAGTGTGAAAATTCCGAACAAGTTGATATCTTCCCATATCTGCACAAGGTCGTAAATTATGCGAAGCCAAGTTCCTGAGTTTTCACCGGGAAACTCATGGAGGTGATTAAGAGTTGGCCCGCCATCGTTCGGCGAGCAAAAAGTCTTTTGGAAATTGACAAACGGGTGCTGTTGGGAATAACTGGACCACCCGGCGCAGGAAAATCGACACTTTCGCGGGAGCTCAAATTTGATTTAGGCGACTCTGTCCAGGTCGTTGAGATGGACGGCTTTCACCTGTCGCAGGAGCGGCTAATGGAACTGGGTCGGCTTGACAGAATGGGAGCGATCGATACCTTCGATGCAACTGGATTTGTCGAGTTGGTTCGACAAGTTCGCGACTCCACGGGAACGACCATATACGCACCGAAATTCCGTCGAGACATAGGTACGTCGATAGAAAACGCGGTTGCAATCGAAGCGTCGGTGAAATTGGTCATAGTAGAGGGGAACTACTTGCTTATGCAGGACCGGCCGTGGGTTGAGCTTCGAACACTCCTAGATGAAGTTTGGTATTGCGAACGTGAAGAGTCGTCGCGAATTGAGGGTTTGATAGCACGACGTAGGACGTACGGACAATCCGATTCCGAAGCACGTGAATGGGCCCTCGGAAGTGATCGGCTCAATGCTGAGCAGATCGCAGACACCAAGTCTCAGGCAGACCTAATCGTGGCGCTCGATTTGAAAAAGGTCCGAATGATTGAGTTCAAGCAATCAGCTGACTCTGAAGATTGAGTTGAAACTGAGCGATCTTCACCGTGACATATGCGATCGGCATGTGGCGATATCAAATCTCGACGCGGGGGGAAAGGAAAGTTCCCCGGCTCGTGAAAACTACTTCATAGCCGGAACGCTCACCACAGGCAAGCGCTTGCGGGCAAGCGCTTGCCTGTGGTACTGTCCCGTTGGTGCTCGGAATCAGGAATTCCGAGATTGACAAGGGGGATGTTAAATATGCACTTTTTTAGTAGAAACTCGAGCCGCGGGGGCTGGCAAAAGGCCCGTTTGATCGTTGGCGGAGTTTCGGTCGCCATGATTGCTGGAACTTTACTTGCAACTGGCGGTCCTGCAAATGGCGCAAGCAGTCGAGTCAGCGCGAGCAAGTCAGTCACTATTTCGGTGAGCGACGCTCCAGTTAGTTTGAATCCGGCAGAGGCGAACAACGCGGCCGATCAGACAATTTTTAATGACTTAGCGTATGAGCCGCTCATACTTCTCACTTCAAGCGGCGCCCTAGCGCCTGGACTGGCCACATCTTGGAAGTACGCCAACTCCACGGACAAGGTATTCGAACTCACGCTTCGTTCTGGAGTCAAATTCAGTAATGGCCAATCGCTAACTGCGGCGTCAGTGGTGGCGTCAATCAATTACCAGAAGAAGGCCAAGGGTCCGGAGGCTGTGTATGTCGACAACATCGCTTCCGCTCACGCCACTGGCCCGCTGACCGTTCGATTGAACCTCGTGCAGTCGAATCCGGTGATGCCACTCTATTTGACCCAGCGATTTGTATTTGGCGGCATCATCGCGCCCGATGGTACCGCTCACCCGCATGTCTTGGGAACGACGACGCTGGGTGCTGGACCATATGAGCTTGACGCTGCGGCGACCATCGCGGGCTCGAAATATGTCTACGTTCCCAATCCGCACTATTACGACAAGAGCGCGATTCATTTCAAGTCCTTCACAGTGGAAGTGATTGCGAACGCGCAGACGGCACTGAGCGCCGTTGAAAGCGGACAGGTCGCGTACGCAGATGGCTCGTTCGCGAGCGCCGCATCGGCCAAACAAGCTGGTGTAGCGGTTTACTCTGCGCTTGAAGGTTTCTATGGAATGTTCCTCCTGGATCGTGACGGAGTACTCGTACCGGCGCTGAAGAGTCAGCTTGTGCGCGAAGCGCTTAACTATGCCACCGATCGCGTCGGCATCACGAAGGCGGTTTTTGGAGCATATGGGGTACCCAATGACGAGGTTTCTATTGCAGGCTACGAAGGTCAGGGCTACGTCCCAAATTACAGCGACTACTACAGCTTCAACATCGCGAAGGCGAAGGCGCTACTTGCACAGGCGGGATATGCGAACGGTTTCACCATGACGGTTGGAGCCATCGCATCGTGTGGAGACGGTGTTCAAGTTGCTCAGGCCATGGCAAGTGACTGGGCACAAATTGGTGTAACGCTCAACATTGAGACATTTACAACTGTTGGCGGCCTCATCACACCTTTGGAGGGCAAACAACTTCCAGCCTTTATGTGCAACTATGACGCCCAGCCGATGTATATCCTCGCGGGTCAACTTCTGGCAGCCAATGCAGGAATTTTCAACATCTTCGGGAATTCTGATCCCATCTTGACGTCACTGATCGCGAAGGGTTACGCAGCGAGCTCCAAGGGAACAAATGCTGTGACAAACGCGTGGGCCGCGGTGGAGCGTCGCGTCGTTCAATTGGGTTGGGAGATACCTGTCGCCACGGGAGCTGACGTGTATTTCGCGAATAAAGCCCTTAAAGGGATTGCCGTTTCGCCGACTAGTTTCGTACCGAATCCAGAAGATTGGTACTACTCGTAACTCAACCGGGAGCGAGAGATGGGTCACGCGAGGCGTGGCTCATCTCTCGCAAGCGGAATGAAGTGTCGCTTCGAGAAGAGAGTTTTTTGAGTGCTCAAGTTAATTCTTCGCAGGTTGTGGTTGTCGGTCACTCTGTTGTTCGGAGTGTCGGCCTTAACGTTTGTGCTCGAGTCATTGACCCCCGGGAATCCGGCTGCGACGATACTCGGAACTCAAGCGACGCCGAAGACCATCGCATCTCTAACGAAGGAGCTCGGATTTAACAAGCCGATCTATGTGCAGTATTGGCGGTGGCTGGACGACGCACTTCACGGCAATCTTGGGAAGTCAATTTTTACTGGTGAGCCTGTGAGTTCAATACTGAGCAGCCGACTACCGGTGACCCTTTCCTTAATTATTGGCACCATTCTGGTGTCGACGATTGTGGGGATTTCGATTGGGGTGGCCAGCGCGAAAATGGGAGGACGCTTGGGGCGCTTGGTTGACACGATCTCACTTCTGGGACTGGCAATTCCAAGTTATTGGCTTGGATCACTTTTGGTAATCGCATTCGCACTTCGTATCCACGCATTACCCGCCACCGGGTACGTAACGTTTGGGCAATCTCCGGTTCTCTGGTTGAAGAGTCTCGTCATGCCGGTTTTTGCACTTTCGGTGTTTGGAATTGCCATCGTGGCAAAGCAAACTCGTGATGCGATGATGGATACATTCGACCGCGAGTTCATCCGAGCGCTTCGCTCTCGGGGCATCAGAAGTCGTTCAATCATTTTCAAGCACGCACTGAGAACTGCTCTTCCCAATGTCGTTACGCTTCTCGCTCTGATCGTTGTCAGTCTGCTTTTGGGAACGACATTAATTGAGTCGGTGTTTGCACTGCCGGGTTTGGGATCTGAAGCAGTAACGGCGACGAATCTACACGACGTACCGGTCATCGAGGGTGTGGCAATGTACTTCACGGCACTGACCGTCGTCGTCTTCACACTGACGGACCTAGTAAACGCCTGGCTAAATCCGAAGATTCGCGGTGCACGCTGATGTCGTCATCGACCGAGCAGGGGTCGTCGGGTGAAGTCGACGCACCGTCCTCGCCTACAACGAGAAGAAACGGAGAGCTGAGCCGGCTCCTTCATCGACCTCTTTCGGTCATTTCTGGTCTCTTCTTATTTGTCGTAACTGCGGTGACGATCGCTGCGCCGTGGATTGCTCCATATTCGCCGGATGCCGAGAACTATTCAGCGCTATTTAAAGGACCGAGTGCTCACTATCTCCTTGGAACAGATGACCTTGGCCGAGATCTGCTGAGTCGATTGATATATGGCGGCCGAATCAGCCTTCTGGGCGTTGCCGAAGCACTCGTTGTGTATCTCATTCTTGGACTTCCCGTGGGACTAGTTGCTGGGTACGTGGGAGGTTGGTTCGATAAGTTGGTCGTTTGGATTTCTGATCTCTCTTTTGCAGTTCCCCAAATCGTCGTTGTGTTAGCCGTGCTCGCAATTCTTGGCGAAACGACAACGGTCGCGATGATTACTCTCGGAATTCTTGGGGCCCCAGGGCTCATGAGAATCACGCGCGGTGCGACGATGGCGGTCGAGAGGGAACAGTACATTGTCGCGGCTCGCGTCTCCGGTTTGCCTCGGCGTCGAATTCTTATTCGACATGTTTTGCCACGCATTTCTGGGCCAATTATTGTCCAGGTTTCGCTCTTTGCAGGGATCTCGCTGATCTTTCAAACGGGCATCGACTACTTGGGACTCGCCACTCAGCCACCTATACCAAGTTGGGGAACGATGATTGCCGAGGGATCTCAATATATGTCCAATGATCCATGGATGATCATTCCACCCGGTGTTCTTGTGGCGTTGGTCATTCTCGCGTTCGGGTTGCTTGGTGACGGCGTTCGCGACAGCTACACAGAGGTGTGGAGTTCAGTATCTCAAGGACAAGTGAAAATGAAACGCGCTCGTTCGGTCGGTTCAGCTTCGAATTCGAAGAGTGAACGGCAATCGGGCTCCGCCAAGGATTCTCGAGCATTGCTAGAAGTTCGCAATTTGTCAATTTCGCTGATTAGAAACGACGGAGACATTCCGATAACGAGCGAAGTGAGTTTTTGCGTAAATTCGGGAGAAGCTATCGGAATTGTCGGTGAATCAGGATGTGGCAAGACCATGACCGGGCTTGCCGTGATTGGTCTACTTCCTAGAGGGGCCGAAATAACTGATGGGGATATATTTTTTTCGGGCCATACTCTCCGGAGCTCCCGTGATCGCGAAATGCGTCTGATTCGAGGACGTGAGATTGCGATGGTTTCTCAAGAACCAGTGGCAAGTTTGGATCCAGCATTTTCGGTTGGTGCGCAGATCGCCGAAGTAGTGCGCAGCTGCCGAGGTTTTACCCATAAAGAGGCTAAAAGGGAAGCTCTAGATTTGCTCGCTTTGGTCCGGTTGCCGAATCAGGCGCAAATCTACAAGCGGTATCCTCACGAACTTTCAGGTGGAATGGCGCAGCGTATTGGGATTGCCGCGGCAATTGCGGGGCGCCCCAAGTTGCTAATTGCTGATGAGCCAACAACCGCCCTCGATGTAACGGTGCAAGCCGAGATCCTCGAATTGCTCCGCGAGCTTCGCACCGAGTTGAGCCTTTCGCTAATTCTGATTTCTCACGATTGGGGAGTCGTGGCGGACCTTTGTGACAATGTCATCGTCATGTACGCGGGGCAGGTTGTCGAGCGAGCTTCCATGTCGGAAATGTTGCGAGAGCCTCGTCATCCCTATTCGTCGGCCCTATTGGCTTCGGATCCCCACAGGGTGTCCGCGGGCAGTCGTCTTCCAGCACTCGCAGGTACGGTGCCTCCGATAGGACAGTGGCCCAAGGGCTGCCATTTGGCCCCTCGTTGTTCTCTTGCAACCGATGAGTGTCGAAGTCAGGCCATTTACGAAATCGAAGTGGGAGAGAACCACACGACGAGGTGCGTTCATAGCGACCAGCTCCACAGAGTGAACCAAGCGCTCTCGGAGACGACATGATTGTCGAAGCTCCATTGCTCGTTGTTCGCCAACTGAGCGTTGATCGAAGTCGCGGTTGGAGAAAGCCACCGCTTCGGGCACTCGATCACGTGAGTCTCGAACTGAATGAAGGCGAGACATTGGGAGTCGTTGGGGAATCCGGCTCCGGAAAGACCACCTTGGGGGGCGCAATTCTTGGGCTCATGCCAACCGCTACCGGCGAAGTCTTCTTTGAAGGCGAGAACATCACTGAGGTTTCTCTAAATCGACGACGCGATCTCAGCGCACATATGCAGATGATTTTTCAGGATCCATACAGTTCCCTCAATCCTGCGCGCACGGTACAACAAACGCTCGTGGAACCACTGTTGGTGCATCGACGCCTCGGCAACGATGAACTCCTGTCAACCGTAGAAACAATGCTGGGAAAGGTGGGTCTCGCACCGGATGCCGCGGACAAATATCCATCGCAGTTTTCTGGCGGGCAGAGGCAGCGAATCGCGATCGCGCGCGCCCTAATGATTTCTCCCAAGCTGGTGATCTGCGACGAGCCGACGAGTTCACTCGACCTTTCGATTCAAGCTCAAGTCATCAATCTTCTTCGGGATCTCCAACTGGAACTCTCCCTCAGTTACCTCTTCATTTCGCACGACCTTGCCGTCGTAAGGCTCGTCTCCCACAAGATAGTTGTGATGTATCAAGGAAGAGTGATGGAGTCCGGAGACGCTGAAACCGTATACGCAAAGCCCGGACATCCGTATACGAGAGTGTTGATCGCCGCGGTGCCGGTCGCGAAGGTTGCCGATGAAAAACTCCGGAGAGTAAAGGGTGACCATTCGATCAAACTGAATACGACCGAAGCATGGAGTGGCACAGGTTGCCCGTTCGTTTCGAGGTGCCCATTTGCCATCGAAATCTGTAGTTCTGTTGATCCCGCTCTTGAGGTTGGACCAAGCGGATCGCTCGTTGCCTGTCATCGTCGAGACGAGGTTGATCAATAGTTGTCACGTTGGCTTTTGGTGCGGACAAATACCGACAAATTCATTGGCAATACAAGTGAATTCCATCTAAAGGACAATCATGGTTAGCAGAATTGAAACGACCAGCGGAACGGTGGTGGGAACTTCAGATGATGGAGTGCACGTGTTCAAAGGAGTTCCCTACGCCCGAGCACCGGTGGGAGAACTTCGGTTCGCTGCGCCATTGCCGGCGGTTGCATGGACCGGAGAGCGTCTCTGCACCGAATACGGCAACATCTCGTTCCAACCGATTGATCCACTCTCGGTGTTAGTCCCAGGTTGCGAATGGAATTTCTATTCCCAAGGGGCGCCTCAGAGCGAAGACTGTCTGAATTTGAACGTGTGGACACAGGGGAGTACAGGATCACGACCCGTAATGTTTTGGATTCATGGCGGCGCCTTCGTTACCGGCTCCGGTACAGGAATTTGGACCGACGGAACGGTTTTCGCGAAGTTGCATGATGTCGTCGTTGTGACCATCAACTACCGACTCGGAGCGCTTGGCTTTCTGGCGCTCGACGACGATACGCTCTCCTCAGGTCTTTCGTGCAACATCGGCTTGCTGGATCAAATGCTCGCTCTCAAGTGGGTCCAGGAGAATATTTCTGCCTTTGGTGGTGACCCCTCTCGCGTGTGCATCTTCGGTGAGTCCGCAGGTGCGATGAGCGTTGCGACACTTTTGGGCGCTCCGGGTGCAAAGGGTCTTTTTTCGACGGCAATTGTGCAGAGCGGAAACTGTCACTCGACACAAGAACCACTGGATGCTCGAGCTACAAGCGGACGATTCCTTAAAAGTCTCGGAGTCCCGATCAACGGTGCTATTGAAACGTTGAGAACCATGAGTACCGAGTCCCTACTGGGCGCACAGGAACAACTCGCTGGCAGCACTCCCTTACCATTTCGTTTCGTCCTCGACGGCGAAATCGTACCTGTTGCGCCAATCGAGTCCATCGCTTTGGGCCAAATGTCTTCGGTGCCGATTCTGATTGGAACTAACACGGATGAGAACACCCTCTTTCGGCGAATTAGATCGGGACCCGGCATCTTTGTAGGAGATCTCGCGGAGCGACTTCGAGCACTCGTCGCCGATGGAGTGGATTCGAGCCGGTGCAAACAATTAGTCGGCGAACTAGTCGATCTGTACGGAGGCATGAACGGGAACGCGGACGACATTTGGGATGTGGTGATGACTGACCGAATGTGGCGCGCACCGGCACGCGAGATGATGGACGCTCATACTCGAGCGGGCGGCACGGTTTACGCCTACGAGTTTTCGCTCCCGTCCCCCGCGAGAGGAGGGGAATTTGGTTCGTGTCACGCCATGGAGATTCCCTTCGTCTTCGGGAATCTAGATCAGAGAGGCGTCAATGAGTTCGTTGGCGACAAGGTAGGACCGGGGACACCCGGACGCGAAGTGTCCGAACGCATGAATCGTTCGTGGGCCGAATTCGCTCGGGATGGTGCACCGGGAGGTCCCGACGGCTCGAAGTGGATTGCACATACGGAGGAAATTCGGATGCAGATGTGCTTCGGCGCAACAACACACCTGCGGGAAGATCCACACTTGGAACGAATCGCATGGTGGTTGGAACATTCGGACGAAATCATCCCGTGGGGAAGATTCTGACCATGAGATCCTTACGCGAAACCCCGAAAGATCATCGGCAGTCGTGTGAGGGAATTTTCGAGATGGCCTCATAGATGAACGACTACCCCCAAGTTGGCATGTTGAACGCGCTGTCTTCGGCTCTTCCTACTGGTCGCGTGATTACCGATCCAGATATCACGCGACGATACTGTCATGACGAAGCAGTGTGGGCACCCTATGGGCAGTCCATGGCCCTCGTTAGGCCAAAAACCACAGAGGAAATCCAAATTGTGGTGAAATTCTGCATTGATAACGGGGTCAGTCTGGTTCCCCGTGGTGCTGGTACCGGACTCTCCGGCGGTGCAAATGCGGGCGAAGGCGCGATAGTGCTCTCACTTGAACAGATGGACTGCATCGTTGAGATCAATGTCGACGAGCACTACGCCGTAGTTCAGCCGGGTGTAGTGAACGCAAAATTGAGGGAAGCGTGTGCTCCATTCGGCCTTTGGTATCCTCCGGATCCAGCAAGCGCGATTTGGTCGACGATTGGTGGCAACGTTGCTACGAATGCGGGCGGGCTTTGCTGTGTGAAGTACGGCGTTACCCGTGACTACGTGTTGGGAATGGAAGTTATCACGGGCCTCGGTGACATCGTTCGACTGGGCCGACGAACGGCGAAGGGGGTCGCGGGATATGACCTCGCTGGACTGATGGTCGGATCAGAGGGCACGCTGGGGGTCATTTCGGAGGTAACGCTCAAGCTTAAGAACTTACCGCCGGAAGAAAAGACGATTGTCGGCTATTTCTCTTCAATGGTCGACGCTGGTCAAGCCGTCGCAGCGGTCATGACCTCAGGAGTGACGCCGTCCGCACTTGAACTTATCGATCGTCATTGTCTCGTTGCCGTTGACGAATGGATGAATCTTGGTCTATCCATCGACGCCGACGTTGTACTCCTTGCCCGTACCGACTCTCCCGGCGATGCCTGTGATGCAGAGGCAGCCGCCGTCCTGGAGGCGTTTGAACGGTCCGGTGCGACATGGGCCACGGTGTCGACCGACAAGCAAGAGTCTGATGCATTGTTTGAAGCGAGGAGACTCGCGTACCCTGCGTTGGAGCGGTTGGGACCGGTACTTACTGAAGATGTATGTGTGCCTATAGCAATGGTCCCAGAAATGCTCGCTCGCATTGAGAACATTGCAAAGAATCATGACACGCAAATTGCGAATATTGCTCACGCCGGAGATGGGAATCTGCATCCGCTACTCCTCACCCCAACGGGAGACACGGCGGCGCGGGATCGCGCAATATTGGCATTCGACGACATTCTCACCGAGGCTCTTGATCTGGGTGGAACCGTCACGGGCGAGCATGGAGTTGGACTACTCAAGGTGGATGGGCTAGCGAAGGAGTTGTCGAGCGAAGTTCTCAAAATGCATCGAGTGATAAAGGATGCACTCGACCCTCATGGCATCTTGAATCCCGGCAAGATTTTTTCAGTTCCTTACAATGAATGTGAATCTAAGGCTGATTCGTTTCGATGAGAGCGAGCCAGGTAAATAGATTGAACCGAAAGTTGCAATCGAATTGTCAGACGCAACTGAACGCCGGCTTCTTCACTCAGCCTCTTGGATGTCGGGCGGGGTGATGACTATCTCGCACAACAAAGAGACGGGAAGTGCTCTAACCAGCGATCGAGTTGCCGTCGTTACCGGAGGTGCGCACGGCATTGGCGAAGCGGTCGTACGGCGCCTTGCGGAAGCGATGAACTTCACAACCATAATTGCTGATGTCGACCAAGTCGCCGCACACGCCCTTGCCAAAGAATTGATTGCAAAGGGCGCACGAGCCTTTCCAATGCAACTCGACGTGGGATCTGCCGATTCAATACGTGAGTTCTTCGACATACTCAATACTGAATTCGAGAGATGTGACATTCTGGTCAACAATGCGGGAATCGCGAAGATCGTCCCGTTCGCGGAAGTGACTCTTGAGGATTGGAACGCGCACTTGAAGGTCAACGTGACTGGTCCCTTGTTGATGGCGCAACGCGCCGTACCACTCATGATTCGCGCGCACTGGGGACGGATTGTGAATGTAACTTCGATTAGTGGTATTCGAGCAAGTGTTGGACGAACCGCATATGGAACTTCAAAAGGAGCATTGAGTGCGCTGACTCGGCAAATGGCTGTCGAGCTTGCCTCCTCGTGCATCACCGTCAATGCCGTTGCGCCAGGGCCAGTGGAAACAGCGATGGCACGGGAAGCGCACACGGTCGAAGTACGAGAGTTGTACAACTCGATGGTGCCCTTGGGGCGGTATGTCACGCCTGACGAAGTTGCAGGTGCCATCGCCTTTCTTTGCTCTGACGACGCGACATATATCACTGGGCACACGCTTCTCGTCGATGGCGGCTATGTCGCCTCCGGGCTTCTTCGATTTTGAAGCGTCGCACGAACGCGGCGTCGATCCTCCAATACGAGCGCGAACGCCAATCCAAGAACCGATATTGTGCCAGTGACGATGGCCACTGATCCGTTTAGATTGGTTGCACCACTTCAAGCGGCGGCATAGCCGGTGATCGAGAGGTGCGGTCGTGCTCCCCCAAGGGACTGGAATGTTGGCTAAGTCTGTTGTGGTTGATATCCACCGGCTTCGCGTCGCGACTCTCTACACATCCGGCGGCGCCGAGTTGGCGACAGTCACTTTCGCGTGAGATAGTTACCCCTTTTGTATTCCGCAAAGGCATTTCGTCAGCAACGTCGTAAGCAACGTCAAAGAACCTGTGGACTCGATGGTAAACTCGAGTGGACAAATGGTGCAGCGATTTGGCGGGATTTGGACATCAGAAAATGTCGGTGAACAGGGAATATGGGCATGACGTGCTTGGGGTCATCAAACGTCGTACTGAGATCTACGGGGATCAGTCCACAGCGCTGATTCTCAGAGTACGTCTCCAGATTGCGACCGTTGCGTTATGTGAATGGCGATGCGAATATCGGCGATGAGTGCGCGTAACGGTCGCGAACAGGTGGCCGTCGATCTGATTTCAATTCCCATTGCTGCCAGTCGAATCGGCTTGTCAGCCGAGACTGTCTATCGTCTCGCGCGAGCGGGCCAGTTCGAGCCAGCTATTCGAGTTGGCGCTAGGTGGCTGGTCAGTGTTCCGCGTCTCGAAAGGTTCCTTCATGGCGACGCAAAAGTCGCCTCTTGAGTCCCGATAGACAAGATCAATGCATCAGCCTTGGCTGACCGCAATCGTCCGCGTTCCATCGGAATCGACTTCAACGTAATAGGGTCCGCCACTCAGCAAATTCGCAATGACCGAGCCGCAGTAGGAACCGATCCAAATATTCCAAAATGAGTGTGCGACGATAATCTCGCTACTAGCAAAGCGTTGTGTCTGGCAATGAAGGCAAAGCACGTTGGACGCGCGTAACTGAGGCGATTTCATTTGACGACGCGCGGGAGATTCACGCCTTGCTCCGAGCGTGCCTTTTGGAAGATGAAGTTGCGCGTTTGCGCGACGAGTTCGCGGATTCGCCGCTGATCGTGCAAGGTTCAACCGGCCAGCCCGTTGAGAATCCATTACTTGGCGCGATCCGTAATGCCACGGCGTTGCGAGCCAAACTGCTCGGGTCGATTGCGATCGACGCGAATGATCTCGAGCGCAGCGCTGCCGGTCGACGTCTTTTCTCTCAAAGGTACGCGTAATGGCTCGTTTGTCTCGCGAGTCAGTCAACTTGCCGTCAGACGTTCGCACGTTTGTAAGCCGTCACTGGATCAAGGCGGCGCTCGACGAGAGCGACGTTCACTTGAGACCTTTGGCACGCCGATTTCCGCGCGCCGAGGCGTATAAGCACTGGTACGCGAACATGATTGTTGCACCGGCTCGGTATCGTGCAGCACTGTGGGCATCGCTTGGAGAGAAGGACGGCGATATGGCGTTTGAGCTTGCGATGGCACGCGCAGAAGTCCAGCGACTCCAACTAAAAGTGACTGGCCAAGGTATTCAGGATTGTGGGTCGGAATCGTGTTAGGAACATCGCGTGAGTACAAGTGAACTGGGCAGGGAGTTATTTCAAAGGTTTTTGGATGAAGCCCCGCAAGAGAACATCGACACGAAGCCTCCTGACTCCGAGGTCGTCACCTTCCGCACCGTAACGCTGAACGAGGTGTATGTCGGAGTCGACCTCCAAAAGTTTCTGGCTCGACTGAAGAGTATTGCGACGCACGAGTCGAAATACGACGTATGCCCCGAGATAGAGAATGCGATTCAGTACGACTTGCAGAGAATTGGCAACTTCTCAATTCACCCGCACGAAGATCAGCCTCAGAACCTTGGGATCCTGTACCGGGCGAGGTTGCCAGAGGGTGTCATGAAGGTCTCAGCCAAGTACTACTTGCTCGGTCCCAACTGCCTCTCAGTCAACTTGGTCTTCTGCATGGATGTCGAATCACGATTGGTGATCGACACAATCTTGCGCGAGTACGTCGTACCAAAAATGATTGAGGAAGGTGGCATCCAATTTCAAAACGTCTTCGATATCAAACGGTCAAGATGTACGTCCGCAATACAAGACGCAGCCAAGAAATGCCAATTGTGGGCGAGTGAATTCCTCCCAGGTACTCTGAACGAATCTGGAAATGAACCAATGCCGGCAGTAGCGTGCCTGACGACCCGCGAAGAAGTGCCATTTCTTTCGGGGAAGCTCTACATGAGATTGTTGGGCCTGACTTTTCCGTCAAGCATTATGAAGATTTTCGACGCCGCGCCAGTCTTCTTGAGCCAGCGTCTTACCAATAGGGGACCATACAGGTTCGCTCTCTCAGCCCGAGAGAGCGAACTGATGACTTCCAATAAAGTGAGTCCGGATCAACTGTCAGCATTTCTGACCGAGACCGCAGGACCGCTTTTTGTGCTGAATGGACTCGATGCGCTCGTAAGAAAACTTGACAGTGAGGTGCGGGACTTGAGGTCCGAGATTATTGAACTCGACATCGAGAAGTCCAACAATCAGAAGTTGGCCGACTTGCGTATTCGATTGAGCAAAATATCGAGGCTGGTTTCCACCATAAGCCACGAATATCGAAACATCCTGACGCAGGATCACCTCGCTTGGTCCGCTTTTCCAAACGTGCATACGTTTGCAACCGCTTCGATGTCGGAGTCAAAGTCCGTTTCATCGCAGAATTTTCTTGGCGGCATTGATTACTCAATTGGTGAAGTCCAGGCAAGCACAGATCAGTTGATCCAGCAGTCCGCAATTATGGCTTCGGCAATTGGAGACTCGTTAAGAATCGATCAGGAACGGACACTTTCGAGGTTCAATAGAATCCTCGTTGTTCTCACCGCGCTCCTAGTTGTCGCTGCAATTGTCCAGGGCATCATTGACATTTCTACCCACTCGAGCAGTCACCCAGACCATACGTCGAGGCCGATTGCAACGACGACGACAAGGACGACAACAACGTCGCCGATAAAGTCCGGAAACTGAGGAGCGACGTGTTACACGTGCAAATTGAAGAAAACGCGCTCAAGATTGACAACGAGGATATGGACGCGCTCGTAAAAATATTTGCCGAGCATGGTATCAAAGTCGAACCCGTTGAGCAGGAGACCTGGCTAAAGGGCGGATGGTGGGTTCTGCTGGTTCACGGAGTGGAACAGAATATAGAGGCTTATGTGGAAAGCATTCCACTTCAGATCATTGGGGCGAAAGTGGTTAAGCATTTTAAAAGCAGAAATCGGCAACCACCGCGCCGCATTGATTTGTCCGGCGATGATGGCGAAACGTCGACCGGCGATCTGGACGAGGAGTGAGCATCACTAGCACGGACTGGGCAGTCGTTGCGGCGTCAGTGAGCGCGTCAGCGTTTTCGTTTGCTGGAGCCTTTTGGCTTGATGCGAGACGTGCGAAACGGCAAGCCAAGATTGCGAAGGAAGAGGAATTAAAGAATGCCTGCGCTCAAATAATCTCTGGTGCGCTTCGAGTTTCACAGAAGAGCGGAGCACTCGGTGTAGCCATGGTGATTCGATCAGGACTTGGCGAAGGTCTCAGTGTCGTGCTTCGACTCAGAAAGCCCGCTGATCCCCTGGAGATAAACGACTATCTCTTCTCGGAACTCGCGCCGATCCTCGATGCTCAGTCAGTTGTCTGGTTGAGCGGCGGCAGCGATGCCACTCTAGTTAGAAGCGCGGGTGACGTTGTAGTTGCGGTTGGAGATGTCATAGAAAAGTCCACTGCGCTCCCAAAGTATCGACAGCCGGATCCGACGGCGAGCCAACTCGATCAGTTGCTTTTCGCCCTCCACGATCTTATTCCGCTCAAGTTGACGAGCGAAAAAGAAGCTGCAAGACGGGAATCAGTGAAGAGGATTGGTTTGGCGTGCGCGAAATTCGGAGAACTGATGCGCGAGAAGTTAAGGATGGACGACATCGGCGCAATCTTGAAAGCATTTCCGAGTCTCCTTGATGCAGGCAACGCTGATCCAAGGGAATCCGACAACGTTGATGCTGAATCACAGAGTGGGGCGGAATAGCAGATCGGCGATGACTGAGCCGCGCGAGAAACAAATCGGCTTTGAATTGCCTGTCGTCCAAACTCCTCCCAATATCCTCACCGGCATAAGCGATGATTTTCAGTCGGCGATTTTCCCCTTGGTCTACCTAGACCCGAAATTTCACGAATATCACGGTACAGCTTTTTGTATAGGCGTTCTCGCGAATGGTCAAATGATCTTCGTCACGGCCAAGCATGTGTTGGAGCCGTTGCTCAACAAATCGACCATCAACGCTTATCTCCTGGTGCCACATCTAGTCCAAGATGTTCCTGGCCGAACTGCGGTGTTGGCGTTGCCTATCGACGCGATCTCCGCGTCTGAATCACACAATGACGCGGCAATGGTGCGTTGCGACCTCAGGATGACAAACGGAATTGACCTGATCGAAATTCGGAGAATGCCGATCAAGATGACACCGGCTGTGGTCGGAGAGCACACTCTCGCGCTCGGTTACTCTCGTCACCAAATCAAGGATCAAGACTTTACGAGAGACTTTCGTGCATCTGATGGCACCGTCGAGGAGGTGCACAACAAGAGCAGCGACTCGTATTTTGGGGACTATCCAAGCTTCCAAACGAACGCGATTTACGACGCGGGAATGAGCGGCGGTCCGGTGCAGGGTCCAAATGGGGGCTGGATCGGCATAGTCACTCGTGGCTCGCAAGTTTTGGAGGAAGTTGAGCCCTGGGCATATGCCACGCCGACCGCGTGTCTAGGTGAACTCAAAATTGAACTTGAAGCCGATGACAAAACCAAACGTGATTGGCCATTTCCCGATTTGGTTTCAGCGGGAATCGTTGAAGTCCAACGCGGCGTCGCATTCACATTGATTCACGAATCCACGGGGCTCCGTCTTGAATGGGAAGAACCTGGAGTGTGAACTCAGCTGTTCATCGGCTGCGCTCATCTTGCCCCACAAGATGCTCCACAATTCGCGTCGCGTGCAGTGATCTCACGTTGTCCTGCGTCGTCATAATTCCTCGTCAAGTGGTATGACGTTGTGCGCTGTTGTCCCCTGAAAAGGTTCAGTACACTTTCACACGGCTGAAGTCGCAGGTTCGAGTCCTGCAGCGCCCACTCCGGAACAGAATACGAAGGCCCAGATCAGAAAGGTCGCTGGCACGATTTAGATTATGAAGTTTGTTGTACACGGTGCCGTCCTTTGCCCCACAAAATGCTCCACTAATAGGACATGGTTCATTAAGGGGCCTTGAACCGGCCTGGGTTTCCTGGAGGCTCCGGAATTCCCAGGCCGATTCAGCTTGAGGAATTCAGGGAACGCCATTTCAATTGTGGGAGGAGCCGATGGCCGGGAGGAACTTGGATTGAGATAATCGGAAACGACTAGCAGTTGCGGTCACGCACTTGCTGACGTTAACGGCATAATTTTTGCGCATCATGACGAGCCAATGTGAAATAGTTCCTCTGTTCATCTTGTGGATCGTCAAGTGCAGAGCCTGCTGTTCTATCGAAGTACGCTGCGGCAGCACAAGGTCGAGACCACGTGATCCATCGAACCGATCAAGGACGTTTCCCCAACTCCTTTGCCACTTTGACGTCTGCTCCGGAGCTCATCATGTCGAGACCGAGATCCAATGCTGTCACCGAATGGGTGAGTGAACCAGCCGCAATGTAGTCAACGCCGGCTAAAGCTACCGATCGTGCGCGTTCAAGCGTCATTCCGCCGCTGGCTTCGAGGCGAGTTACTGGTGACTGACGCGTGATTGCGACCGCGGCCCGTATCGTGTGAATGTCCATGTTGTCGAGAAGGATGAGCGAGCACTGTGCGTCGACCGCTTCGCGAACTTGATCGAGTGTGTCGCACTCGACCTCGAGCTCGATAGTGGGATCAGATGATCGCACGGCTTGGATGGCTTTTGTAATGCCTCCTGCCGCTGCTATGTGGTTGTCCTTGACAAGCGCAGCGTCGCCAAGACCCATTCGGTGATTCGTACCGCCTCCACAACGCACTGCGTACTTCTCCAGTTGGCGAAGTCCGGGCGTGGTCTTGCGGGTGTCGCGTACTCGACATTCGGTACCTTCAAGAGCACGAACCCATGCTCCTGTCGCGGTCGCAATCCCTGACATGTGCGTCATGAAATTCAACATTGTTCGTTCCGCCAAGAGAAGCGGGCGAAGTGGACCAGAAACATGCAGCACCGTGTCGCCGCACGCGATTTGATCGCCGTCTTGGTGAATGAGGGTGACACCCGTCAGTGGAAACGCCGCCGATTCGAGTACGGCGAGCGCCACGATCAGCCCGCACACGATGCCTGGTTGACGCGCGACCACTTTGGCTTCAGTCATCTGATCAAACTGAATGGTCGCTTCACTGGTCACGTCGGGTCCGAAGCGAAGGTCCTCGGCGAAAGCGACATCGA